>Ga0074045_10001571_pt1 | contig 21924 bp, 20 predicted proteins | sample BogForMeECP23OM2_FD_94442 | JGI IMG/M metagenome (GOLD analysis project Ga0074045, IMG submission 94442) | Bog forest soil microbial communities from Calvert Island, British Columbia, Canada - Bog Forest MetaG ECP23OM2 | ecosystem: Environmental > Terrestrial > Soil > Wetlands ... | reverse complement strand
CGCTGGTTTCCAGATTGGCAAGCGCTGCAAGTGTTTGATTAAAAATATTCTACGTAGGTCACAAAACGTTTTGTAAACCGTTGGTCGTGGGTTCGATTCCTACTGCCGGCACCAAAAATCAAAGGTCCATTCCGGACACATAGGTAACGTTTTATTCCGGACACATAGGTAACACTTTTGCGGCGAAGGGGTTCTCGGCGGTTCCGAGCCGACCTGTCTCGTGATCGAAGAACCCGAGGTCGTAGTCCATAAAGCTGACCATCCAGATTTTATCGCTAACTTCCTTCACCCCGACGTTCTGACCGGCGAGAACGGTGCTCAGATTGATCTTTCGCCGCCCGAAGCAGATGCGGCCGCATTGGGTGACGGTAATGGTTCGGTCGTGGAAGGGGTAGTGCAGCTCGTCGAGCCCGTGATACGGGCGCGGTGAGGGCCGGTAGATCTCCGCGGGATACTTCATGTCGAGCGCCTGGTGCGGGCGCTCGTGGTTGTAGCAGTTGATGAAGTCGTCGAACCTGGCCTGCTGCTGGAGGAAGTTCTGGGCGGCGGGCTTGGTGGCCTCTTTCTTCAGGGTCAGGTGCATGCGCTCGTGGCGGCCATTCTGCTCGGGATGACCGGGCTTGATGCGCTCGATGCCGATGCCCAGGCGCAGCCACCATACGGCGAGCTTGCTCAGGCCAAACAGCGCATGGGGGCTGGCGAAAGGCACGCCGTTGTCGGTGCGGATCGCCAGGGGCAAGCCGAACTCCTTGAACAACCGCTCGAACACGGTGAAGGCATAGACCTCCTGAGTGGTCGACAGGGCCTCGCAGCCCAAGAGGTAGCGGCTGGCGAAGTCGCTGGCGGTGAGCGGGTAGCAGTAGCGCCGATCGGCGAGCATGAACTCGCCCTTGTAGTCGGCGCACCACAGATCGTTGGGTGAGAGCGGCCTGGACAGGGGCGTGCCCTGGGCCTTGTAGCGTCGTTTGCGGCCGCGGCTGACCAGCCCGTGGCGATCGAGCACCGCGTGCACGGTGCTGATGGCCGGGGTCGGGAGATCGCTGTCCAGGCGCCTGAGCTTCTCCCGGATCTTCGGCGCGCCCCAGCTGGGTCGCTCCCGCTTAAGCCGCACGATCAGCGTCTCGATCTGCAAGGGCAGCTGGTTCGCCTGCCGGTAGGGTCGCCGACTGCGATCGGTCAATCCCTCGAGCCCGCAATCCTTATAGCGTTGGAAGATCTTGTAGCCGGTCTTGCGAATGGCAACTAGCTCAACGTCCGGACAGCACTGTCGTTGCATATTAAGCGATAAATGGCCCGGTTTCATAAGACACAACGTCGCCGACGCTTTGGGTCGGTCGGCGACACCCGGCAAACGTCGCTGACCGGCTGCCGTTTCAACCGGTCGACGCAACACTGTCCATCTTTATAGACAAGGGTTTGAAGTCTATGGCGTTCTCGTGGCGTGGCTTAGCAACGATCCGAAGTTGTACAAGCACGAGTGAGATGGGCCAGGAAACGGCGCTACTTGCGATTAATACCGATTTCACAAGCACTTGCTGTCGCGTCTCGCACACCTAGCACGTGTTGCGCTGACCCGTTGCATCCACAGTTGGAAGCGGTCGGTCATTCGACCGGGATTCGTGCGATCGCGACTTCCTTCTGAGCAGCTGTTTTTGGACCTTCGGGGAGGCGGTCTTGCAATGCCTCGCTTCATGGACTAGACTTAGCTTAGTCATAATGAGTGGGACGCCATGGAAAAAGTTAACATTCACGACGCGAAAACGAACCTTTCTCGCCTGGTCGACGAAGTTACTGGCGGCGCTGAGATCGTAATCGCTAAGGCGGGCAAACCGGTCGCGAAACTTGTCCCGATTGGACGAAGCCGCGTGCGCAAGCCAGGATTCCTGAAGGGTAGGATCAAGATCGCCGCCGATTTCGATGCGCCCCTTCCCGCCGAGCTTCTCGATGCCTTCGAGGGCCGGAGGTGAGGCTGCTGCTCGATACCCAGGTCTACCTGTGGTACTTGGCCGACTCGCGGAAACTCTCCGCCAAGGCGAAAAGCGAGATCGCCAGCGCTGAAGATGTGTTCGTCAGTGCCGCGTCGATCTGGGAAGCTGCTGTGAAAGTGGCAATTGGCAAGCTGGACGTGGTTCCGGACGACCTCGTCGCAGGTATTGGCGCCAGCGGGTTCGCGGAGTTGCCGGTTTCAGCGCGGCATGCGGCGCGGGTCGTGACGCTGCCGCAGCATCATCGCGATCCTTTCGACCGCTTGCTGGTGGCACAGGCGATTCACGAACCGCTTCATCTTCTTACCGCAGACGCGGCGCTGCGACGCTACTCGGAGTTGGTGGTGACGGTATGAACCCGCCTCGCTGCCGCTGGAGCACTCGGCAAACTCTTGCGCATACCAAATGCTCTATGGTCGGCCCCTCCGGGTCTCCTTAAGGCCGTGAGGATCGGGCGGCATGGTTCCGGAGAAACCTTCCGGATGAGACTTGCCGCGGCGCAGCTTGTGACCATCGCGGTCCGGTACGTGACGCTGTTCGGAGTGCAGCCGCAGCGCGTGGAGACGGTCAACCGCAAACGATCGATACATCAGAGGCGGCCAGCGTCCTTTGCTTCGAGGATAGCAGCCTGAAGCGCTCTCTTGAGCTTCTGGTTATTGAGGTCAAGCACACCGCGCTTGGGATGCTCGCCGAAAAGTCGATTTGGCGAGGGTGCGAACCATGCGATGTCGAACGGCAGTCGTACCGTGTTGCCGAGATCGAATTTCGTGTCGCGGTCGAGCCCTGCCTTCGGGTCCGTCGCGTGGATTGTAAGCTCGCCGGCGTAGCGCTGCTCGACGTCCTGCGAGGTTCCATACGCGACCCGCACAATTGAGGCCGATTCGCCCTTCGGGTCCTCTTCAACCTCAACGACGAGTGCCGGTCTGTCCTTAGGCCCGGGTACCCCGGCTTGGCTTTCCGGAAACCGGCACTGAACGATGTCGCCGGCCTTCGGCCTTGGCGCCCAAGGGCGCGCGGTCATTTCAGCAGGCTGCTGAGAACCCGCCCTTTGCGCTTCGGCTCGTGCTTGCGGATCGCGGCGAGCTGCGCCTTGGTCAGTGGCGGATAGCCTTCCTCGGATTCGCCGCGCAGTGCATCCTCGCGTAATCTGGCAAGCGCGAAGTGCACGGCCTGGGTTTCGGAAAATCCAAGAGCCTTGGCAATCCGGCGCACGGTGACACGGCTAACTGTGGTCAGCGTGTCAACCTTGAAGTTGAGCAATAGAGCCTCTTTCCTCGTTGCATTTGTCATGGGGTCGCTGCCGTCGTTCTCGTATATAAAAAGTATATATAAAAGCCAGTAGGGGTTTCAAGGGACAGGATCGCATTTTTTGGTACCAAATAGAGGCACGTGAGGCCGGGGCAAATCCGGCAATGCGCGGCGAGCGCTGCGCGACTATTGTGCGACTTTTCGCGTGAAGGATGTGGAACCATAGGGACGAAAACTCGCGCGCCGGGCGTTCGCCATTAGTAAAATCAATTACTTAGATACGATAAATCGCGCTACGAACCAGGGGGTCGTGGGTTCAAATCCTGCCGGGCGCGCCAGAATTCCATGTGTACGGACCGGACACATAGGTGACGTTCCGTACCTAAGACATAGGTGACACCCGTGTGCCGAACGGGTTGTCTAGAGGTTGCAGGGTTTTCTGCTCCAAGTCGATGTAGCCGAGATCGTACTGCATAAAGCTGACGATCCAAATTCCTTCGTCGACTTCCTTGATACCGACACGCTGGCCAGCCAAGACGTGTGAGATGTTGATTTTCTTGCGGTGCATGCAGATCCGCCCGCAATGGGTGACGGTGACCGTGCGCTCGTGAAACGGATATTCGATATCGGGTAAGCCGCGGATCGGTTCAATCAGGCCATAAAGGACGTAGCGTTGTATTGCGTCCGGTGTAGAGCATGACCGGATTGTTAGTCCGATCCACTAGCTTGCGTTGCTGGTCCTTCGTTAACGGGCCTGGCAGGAATTCTCTACCAACCTCCTCTGTTGTCCCCATGACCGCCGCCTGCTCGACCTCAGCCTTACGCGCGGCCTCAGCTTTTTTCGCGTCCGCCGCCCGTTGCTCGGACTCCGCCTTTTGCTTGGCTTCCATCGCGTCTATGCGATCGTTTAGCGCCCTGACCATCGCCTTCGGTCTGACAGTTCGTCGGCGTACACTGGAACGGACAGGAGCAAAAGCGTGACCGCGACCGCTAGCATTGGCAAATGATTCGTAGGGCGCAGAATACGTAATTCCGCCTTGTTCAACATGGAACTCCCCCTGCTAGGTCAGGATGTTGTTTTTCCGCCCGCCGAAAATTCCTCAGACAAGAGTAGGATACGGTGATGCCTTGGGGCGGGATCCGTCTCGGATGATCTTCGCGTGACGCCAAACGGAGAATGAGATGCAAGTTACCGGCATGCTGTACGGCTCGAAGCTGCTGCAATTTGTCGGGTTTCCAACCTCCGAGGTCCTTGGCCCGAGCGCAAGCGAGGAAGAGATCAAGGCGTTGATCGACCGCCACGGCATGGTATTCATCAAGCCGGTGTTCAAAGGCGGCGTGGGCAAGAAAGGCAAAGCAGGACTCATCGGGCGAGCCAATGATCTGAAGACGGCCCTGAAGGAGAAAGAGCGGCTGTACTTCGTCGAACACCGCCACGGAAACCAGTTCGCCAAGGCCAATGGCGTGACCTTCGAAAGCGCCGTGCCGGCCGAACACGAAGTTTATTTTGCGATAACCGACTCGACCCACTTCCGGGCGCCTACTATGACGCTAACGCACCATGGCGGCGTGGACATCGAGGAATTGGACAAGAAACTGGTGGCCAATGTCCCCTTCGATCCGCTCACCGGCCTCAAGGCGTTTGTCGTGGCCAATGCGCTGTCCGAGCTGAACGCGCCGAAAGAGATCATCTCCCCGCTGGTGCAGCAGTTGCCCAAGCTGTGGGAACTGTTTCACGACTTCGGCATGACGACGCTCGAGCTCAACCCGATCCGGATGCGGCCCGATCGCCAGGGCCGGCTGACGCCCGTAGCCTGCGATTTCAAATGCGGCTTCGACCGCGACGACCCGCGGTGGCAGCGTCTCAACCTGCCGGCGCACGTGTTCGCAGTGGACTACTCCGACTTCGAGCAGGAGATCAACCAGCTGCGCACTTACCAGGGACAGAGCGATGTCTACGTAATCAACCCGCAGGGCACCATCCTCGCACCGACGTTTGGTGGCGGCGCCAACTCGCTGGTGACCGAAATGCTCGGCGACGACGCCATCATCTCTTCCGATTTCGGCGGCAATCCTCCTTACGAGAAGATGAAGCAGGTCGCGAGCATCTGCTTCAAGCATTGGCTGAAGCAATCCAATGTTCTGTTCATCATCGGCGGCAAGTCCAACAACACCGACATTTTCGAAACGTTTCGCGCCATGGCGGACGCGCTGCGCGAGCACTTCAGCGCGCACGGGCCGACGCCGTTGTACGTGGTGATCGGGCGTGGCGGCCCGAACCTCGTACGCGGCATGGCGGTGATGCGCGACACGATGGAGGCGCTGGGCTTGCCCTACCGCATCTTCGGCTTCGATTCCGACATGAGTGGTGTGGTGGAATACGCCCGCAGAGTCAACGACTGGATGAAGGCAGGTGGGCGCGCGCAACTGGCGACGCGACTCAGGATTGCGCGACCCGCGGATGAAACGGAGCGATAGGCTGCAGACTAACGCGACAAAGCACGGACGGCGGCGATTATGTACAAACAAGGTGTAGGCGACTTCAAATATTACGTGGGGATCAGCTCGCTCGCGCAGATTGCAACGCGCGAAGATCGCGTATGCGTCCTCAATATCCTTGGCGGCGAGTCGAGCGAAGTCACGCCAGTAGGCCACGAGTATTCCGGAGGCAATGTCGTTTTCGGCACGTCGCCGGGGCGCCGCGGGCAGGTGCTGGAGACGAAGCTGGGCGACGTCCCGGTCTACAACAATGTGCGCGAGGGCCTGGTCGATGGCCACCGTTTCAATTGCGGTGTCATCTACCTGCCGCCATCGGCGGCGCGCGACGGTGTGGCCGAGCTGATCCGGGTCAATCCGGAGCTGAAGAAGATATTCATCGTGACGGAGAAGATGTAGGTGCACGATACCCGCGAGATCCGCGCAACGGGCCAGTCGAACGCCATCGACATCTTCGGCGCCAACTGCCTGGGCGTGGCGGATGCCTGGAACCAAGTGCGCATCGGTGGCGCGCTGGGGGGCGACACGCCGGCGGAGGCGCTGAAGAAGGGGTCGATCGCCATTTTTTCCAACTCCGGCAACTTCACCACGACCATTGCCACGTATTTGCGCATGGCCGGCTGGGGAACGACCACGCTCATTTCCAGCGGCAAGGACGTCTACATCCACTACGCCGCGCCCGAATTTGCGTTTGCATTGGCCAATGATGCGCGCAGCAAGGCCGCGGTTCTCTATTCCGAGCCCGGCGGCTATTACGAGCTGGATGCGAATTTCACGAAACCGGTCGTTGTCTGCATCGTGGGTCGCTGGAAGGCCAAGCTCACGCGCGCGGTCGGGCATGCCGGCGCAATGGCGGGTGGCAACGACGACGCCGCCGGCAAGGAACGCTGGTTCATGGAGAAGTTCGGGGTGGACGGCATCTTCACTCCGGACAAGCCGATCTTCTCGGTCAAGGGCGCGGTGGTGACTAATATCGCCCACATTCCTGCCGCACTGACTTCGGTGATGCGCGAGAACGCGACGCGGCCGGATTTCGCCGCCGAGGGAAGCCTGGCATTGAAACCGTGGTTCGGCGCGAATCAGGATCTCGCACTGCCGGCGACACTGGACCTACCGGTGGTGGACGCCACCCCCCCGTACGGCGATCAGATCAAAGCGCTGGCCCGGCAGCTCGGCACCGTGTTCCCGCGGCAGTCGATGAAGGACTGCTCGGGCGCCTCGCAGATGGACGCCAAGACCCAGGTCACCAGCCTGCATGGGATCTCGGTGCTGGACGCAGCCCAGCATTCGCTGGAATCCAACGTCAGCCTTGCGCTGCTGCACGAGCCAGGCGGCGAGAACGACCGGAAACTGATCAACCTCGCGATCGGTGCGGGACTCAATCTGCACGGCACACCGGAACTGGCCGCGGCACAAGCCGCGCGCGAGGCAGGCAACGCGCCCAACAGCGTGCTCGCGGCTGCCGCGAGCATCGTCGGACCGCGCCGGACGCAACGCGCACGCGAGGCGGTGGTTGCGCTGATCGACCTCTTTGCGCGCGCGGGTTTGAAGAACGCCCTTGACGATGCGTTCGACGTGGGTTCGATCGCCACGGACGCGGCCGCCCGTGAGTTGTTCGTATCCAGCGGGCGCGACGCCAAGGCGGAGGCAATGCTCGCCGGCCTCCACGCGCGCGGGGCCAATTCAGTATTTGTGCGCTATCTGGAAAGTCTTCCGGGGCGTCCAACCGCTGATGCGGTGCTGGCGGCGATCACCACGACCCTGGCATGGGGGCCGTTGCTGCGCAAGCGTGTCTCGCGCTTGACCGCTGAGAGTCTGCCTTGGTGGATGCAATTGTTCGGCGCACTTATCGGGGCGTCGGTCGAGGCTTCGCGACACGGGCAGGGGCAGTTTTGCGGGATTCCGACCGCCGACCTGCTCGGCAAGCGATCATTGACCGAGGTGGCCTGCATTGCGCTGATCGGACAGGAGCCAACTCCAGCCGACCTGTTCGCCTTCCAGACCTTGGTCGGACTGCTGCTGACCAACGGCCCGGGCGCCATCTCGGCGCAAGGGGCAAAGGGCGCGACCTCCGCTGATGGGCCGGAATCGCCATATCGAGTCCAGCTCAACAAGGCGCTCGTGGGGTTTTTGACGCATTCGGGATACGCGCACGGCGGCAATGGCTACGAGGGTGTAGCGTTTCTGATTGAGCGCTTCCGCGACGCCAACCTGCTCGACCCGGGGCAACGAGACAACGGCCTCGATCTTACGGCCATGGCGACGACTTATGCGCGCGAGTATGCCGCGCAGAAAGCGTCAAGCAAGGAAATAGGCGCGACCGAAGGTCAGGCCATTCCGTGCATCAATCATCCGGTGTTCAAGGGCAAGCCGGTAAACATCGATCCGCGCGAGGAATTCGTGCGCAAGCTCTTCGAGGCGCGCGGCGAGTACAACGTGTTTCACGACTTCTACCGCAGGTTGGTTCAGGCGCTGTTCGACGAAGGCGCGACCCGAAACGTGTTCTGCGTGAACGTCGACGCGCTGATCGCGACGCTTCTGCTCAAGATGCTCTGGCCGCGGTATCGCGCGGGAGCATTGCCGGCGCAGGCGCTGGAGACCGCGGCGTTCACGGTCTTCTTGTATGGGCGCATGATCGGCTGCGCCGCCGAAATTGACGACCACCTCAACCGGGGTCGGAATATGGATACGAGGACGCCTCAATCGCAGTGTCGTTTCGTGGCCTGATCAAAGCGGCACCCCGCTCGGAGACCAGCATGGGTAGGGCCGATGCAGCTGACAAGTTCCGCGCAGAATGGCCACATGGAAAAGCTCACCCATTCGCCGTGTCGCTGGATGCCGCGCACGAATTCTCCATTGCAGCCTGGACGTGGCATCGTTGTAAACGAGCAGTCGGCATGCTGCAGGCGCCAATCGTCGCGCGCACTTCTTTGACAATCGGGACATAAGCTCTTTCAGGTTCAGGAGGAAGGTCATGACAACGGCAACACTGGCAGCTGGAACCAAAGGCCCATCCAAGATCGGAACTGTGCTTCGTGTAACGAGCGGAAACTTTCTTGAGCAGTTCGATTTCTTCCTGTTCGGGTTTTATGCGACGTACATTGCCAAGGCATTTTTTCCGGCTCAAAGCGAATTCGCGTCGCTCATGCTGACCTTCACCGCTTTCGCCGCGGGCTTTCTCATGCGCCCGCTGGGTGCGATCGTCCTCGGTGCCTATATCGACAAGGTCGGCCGCCGCAAGGGGCTGATCGTCACCCTGGCGCTCATGGCCTGCGGGACGATCCTCATCGCTTTCGTACCCGGCTACGCGTCCATCGGCTTGGCTGCGCCGTTGTTGGTTGTGATCGGGCGTCTGTTGCAAGGCTTTTCGGCAGGTGCCGAACTTGGCGGCGTTTCGGTCTATCTCGCCGAAATGGCGACGCCTGGTCACAAGGGTTTCTATACCAGTTGGCAATCGGCGAGCCAGCAAGTCGCGATCATCCTCTCCGCTGCGCTTGGCTATGGCCTCAATCGCTGGATGACGGCGGATGATGTTAACGCTTGGGGCTGGCGCATTCCGTTTTTTATCGGCTGTGCGATCGTCCCGGTCATCTTCATCCTCAGGCGCTCACTTCTGGAGACCGAAGAGTTCAAGGCGCGCACCCATCACCCTTCGACGCGCGAAGTCTTCCGATCGATGGCCGCAAACTGGTCCGTCGTCTTGGAAGGAATGCTGCTCGTCGCCATGACCACGACAACGTTCTATCTGATTACGGTTTATACGCCGACGTTCGGCAAGACCGTCTTGAAACTGAGTTCCGCTGACAGCCTGATCGTGGCCCTTTGCGTCGGCATTTCGAACTTTTGCTGGCTGCCCATTGGCGGTGCGCTGTCGGACCGCATCGGCCGCCGCCCGATCCTGCTGGGCATCACCATCCTGGCCATTCTCACCACGTATCCGGCGCTCTCTTGGCTCACCGCGGCACCGTCCTTTGAGCGCATGCTGCTGGTGCTGCTCTATCTGTCATTCTTTTTCGGTGTGTACAACGGCGCCATGGTTGCCGCGCTGACCGAGGTCATGCCCGTCGAGGTGCGCGTTGCAGGATTTTCGCTCGCCTACAGCCTCGCGACGGCGGTCTTCGGCGGAATGACGCCGGTAATCTCGACGTACCTGATCGAAAGGACTGGAGACAAGGCTGCGCCTGCCTATTGGATGAGCATTGCCGCAGTCTGTGGCTTGGTCGGGACCGTACTACTGTACCGCAGAAAGGATTGGATCCGACCAAAGTGACTTCGCGCTTATGGAGGAAAACCGCTCGAAGGGATCGCGATGATGCTGCCGCAGCGTCGCGACCCCTGCCGCAAGCCGCGCTGACACCGGCAACTCCGCGAACCCGCTGGCGTCGGATCAATGCGCGCTCTTGGCGAGGTCGCTTAGCGTGGTCAAATCGATCGCCAAATCGGGCTGATGTTAACGGGCCTCCAAGTCACGCCATAAGTTCCAGATAATCGCGCAAGCCGATGATGCGCACACCGTTATATTCGCCAAGGGAGAGCAAAGCATGATCCCCGGTTACAATGGCCTCCGCGTGACCGGCGAGCGCGCATTCCAGAATGCGATTGTCCGGCTCGTCTTTGACTACTCGTAACTTTCGCCGCGGTTTGACGGAGAGAGCGAGGTCGGATAGAAATACCGCGACATGGGCGAGTTCTTCCGCATCGCGTGAAAACTTGCGGGCCAGAATGCCGAGCAACTCATTGAGAATCGGCTTGGAGATAACCAGCTGGTCCTGTTCCTCGATAATGCGCCGCAACGCCCCTTCACCGCGCCCGCCCGGAAAAACCAGCGCCGAGACGAGAATGTTGGTGTCGAAGACAACCTTCAATCGTGCAAGTAGCGCTCGAGGTCCTTTTCGGTAAGAATCCCTTTGTCGCGGGCCCTGCGGCTCCAGTAGCCCTGCATGCCACGGAGCTCTTGCAGTTGCCGCTCGATGCGAGCTCGCCGTAGGGCGTCTTGTACGATGGCGCTCAGCGTCTTGCCCTCGGCTCGGGCGAGCGCCTCGGTTTCTTTCGCCAGAGCAGCGGGCAGTGAGATGGTTTTCTTGACGGCGGAAGCCATAATGATCCCATGCAGGTTAGTATGAATTAATCATACTTGAATAATTGTGGAGGTGTGGCACGCCGTGCCAAAATTTGCGGCCGGCCATTTATTTATTTGCCATGTGTGACTCAACAAGATTGGCTTGAAGATCGGCAAGCGCTGCAAATCATTGATTGACAACAAACTATGTTGGTTCAGGACCGCCTACGAACCACGGAGTCGTGGGTTCAAATCCTGAGGCCGCCAGCGGGTTCGCGGAGTTGCCCGTGTCAGCGCGACATGCGGCGTGGGTCGTGGCGCTGCCGCAGCATCATCGCGATCCCTTCGACCGCTTGCTGGTGGCACAAGCGATTCACGGACCGCTTCATCTTCTCACTGCAGACGCGACGCTGCGACGCTACTCGGAATTGGTGGTGACAGTATGAACCCGCCTCGCTGCCGCTCAAGCTCTCGGCAAGCTGCTGCATGGACTGGCCGACGCACGGTCGGCCAGAGCCTGGCGGCGGGTGCCCGGCATCGTGCCGCAGGCAGCGTAGCGCTGGGTGGGAGGCCGACCGGCATGGCGTGGCCTCTCGATGTTTTTTCTTTAGCCCTGTGGTGGCGGAGATCAAATCGTGACCTGATAATGGTGAGCGATCGAGTTGATCTGCTGCAATTCCTGTCAAACTGATAGCCGAAGAGGGAACCATGAGACGCCGTAACTTTCTTGCATCGCTCGTTCTCACACTCAGCGTGCTTGGCGCATGCGCAGGTGCCGTTGCACAGGGAAGCAGCTCCGTGGGCAAGCCTCCCCCCGACCCGTGGCCGCGCGTGGTCGACCTGCCCAGCGGTCAGGTGCTGGTCTACCAGCCACAGATCAGCAAGTGGACCGACAACCAGCTCGAGTTCCGGGCGGCGCTCGCCCTTAAGCCCGATAGTGCGAAGGAAGAAACCTTCGGCGTGATCTTTGCCAGCGCGCGTACGCAGGTCGACAAGCTGCTGCGCACGGTCACCTTCGAGAACCTCAAGATCTCGAAGATCGACTTCCCGACACTGCCCAATCACGGCGCCGCATACGCGGCGGACCTGCAGCTCCTCTTCGCCAAGACCATACGCACAATCTCCCTCGACCGCCTCGAGTCGTCGCTCGAGCTCGCCGGTATCAAGCCGCCAGCGGTCGCCGTGCAGAACAACCCGCCGCAGGTCATCGTCAGCTATTCGCCCGCGATCCTGGTTCCGATCGACGGCGCGCCGGTGCTAAAACCCGTGCCTTCGAATTCGCGCTTCCAGCGGGTCATCAACACCCGCGCGCTGATCCTGCAGGGCGGATTCGGGCAGAACTACTACATCCATGTCTACGACGGTTGGCTCGAGTCGAACGCGATCGGCGGACCGTGGACGCAGTCATTCAGCCAGCCGTTCGGCATGGACAGCGTCGCGCAGACGCTTGCTGCCTCCGGCTCTGTCGACATGCTCGATGGCGGCGCTAGTGCGAATCCAAAACCGTCGCTTGCCAACGGCGTGCCTGCGATCTACACGAGCCAGGTAGCAACCGAGTTGATCGTCTTCAAGGGCCAGCCGGACTTCGTACCCATCGTGGGCACACAATTGCTATGGGCGTCGAATACGACCAACGACGTGCTCATCGACACCAGCAACAACAACTACTACGTGCTGATGGCGGGTCGCTGGTTCCGGTCCGCGGCCCTGTCCGGTCCCTGGACATTCGTGGCCAGCGACGCGCTGCCGGCCGATTTCGCTCACATCCCGCCGCAGTCGCTCGCCGGCGCGGTGCTGCCCACCGTGGCGGGTACGCCGCAGGCGAACGAGGCAGTGATCTCCAATTCCATCCCGCAAACGGCGACCGTGCCGCTAAAGAATGGCCCGACGTTCACGCCGAACTTCGACGGGCCGCCGCAATATGCGCCGATCGAGGGAACGTCGTTGTCGTACGTTTCGAACTCGTCGGAACCGGTGATCGAGGTCGCGCCGAATGCCTATTACGCGGTCGTGGCCGGTGTGTGGTTCACTGCCACACAGATCACCGGCCCATGGACCATCGCCACTTCCGTGCCGACGGTCATTTACACCATTCCGCCGTCCTCGCCGATCTACTACGTTACCTACGTCAAGATCTACGAGGCGACCCCGCAGTACGTGTACGTCGGCTACACGCCGGGTTATCTTGGCACGGTGGTGTCGCCCTACGGAACCGTCGTCTATGGTACCGGCTATACCTATACGCCGTGGATCGGCTCGGCGTGGTATCCAGCGCCGTACACCTATGGGGTCTGGGCGGCGCCGATCTACAACCCGTGGGTTGGTTACACGTTCGGTTTTGCAATGGGTCTTGCTGCCGCGGCATGGATGGATCCGTACTGGGGGTGGGGCGGGGGCGCGTGGTATGGGCCGGGGTATTGGGGCGGCTATCCCTGCTGCGGCTCGGCGAGCTCCAACGTCTATGGGCACTGGGGAAACGCGGCATATTCGGGCACGCGCAGCTGGTATGCGGGTGGCGGGGTGGCCGGAACGAGGTTCTCCGGTTCCTATGCCACGGCGCGTGGAACGACGGGCGACATCAATGCCGGGCGGCAATTCAACGCCTGGACCGGCAACGCATCGCGCGGCTACGACCGGACGTTCAACACCGCGGCCGGTGGCTCGGGCGAGGTGGCGCGAGGTGGCAACACCAACGTCTATACGGGCCAGCGTTCGACTGCCAATGCGGTCTCCGGCAAGACAGCCGGCGGCAGCACGTACAATCGCGCCGGTGCGACCACAGCGGGACCCCAAGGCGAGGCGCACGCGGGCGGCGGGTCGACCTACAACGCCAGGACCGGCAAGACGAATACGTGGAGCACGGGAAGCCTGGGCAATAACCACTACGCCGATGTCAACGGCAACGTCTATCACAACAACGGCAGCGGCTGGCAGCAACATTCGTCGAGCGGCTGGGGTAGCGCGTCGGGCGATACCTCATGGGCCGATCGGGAATCGCAGGCGCGCAGCGCCGGCGACGATCGCTTCAGCGGCTTTTCGAACAGCTTCAATCGCAGTTTTGGAGGCGGTGGTTTTGGAGGCGGCGGCTTCGGAGGTGGCGATCGCTTCAGCGGCGGCGGTTTTGGTGGTGGAGGTTTTCGCGGCGGGGGTGGCGGGGGCTGGGGAGGTCGCTTTGGCGGAGGCGGCTTTGGGGGAGGCGGCTTCCGTGGTGGTGGTGGGTTCGGGGGACGGCGCTGATCCCATGTTCGACCGCGATCATGGGTCGCGTTGCTAGACCTCGCGCTAGCTACTGCTGGCAGCGCGGACTTGCCGACGAATCCGGTTCGGCCGTCGCCGGCCCTCCACCCGAGGCGCGCCTTGCAGCATGGTGGACTTCGCAGTGGTCCGCGCAATGCTCCGCGCAGACGGTGCGCCGTGCGCCGCACGCGGAGGCAGGCGCCGTTTGCGAAATGCTTTGCCGCCGAGGTGCTGCTTCTTATGGACGGTGTCGAAGCGGCCTGCTCGCTCGCGAGTTGGGCGCAGAGGCTATCCGAGCTTGCCTTGGGTCTGATGGTGCCGAGCGCGCCTCAGAAGGGTGAGCGCCAGCTCAGTCCTGGCCACGACGAAATCAAGCACGATAGATGAGCCTCATCGCGATCGCCGGGCTTCAGCACGAGACGAACACGTTTGCCCCGTCGAAAGCCGACTACACCGCGTTCGAGCAGGGCGGCGGCTGGCCGCCGCTTACGTTCGGCGAAGACATTGCTCCGCGGCTTGCCGGCGCCAACATTCCCGCCGCCGGAGCGATCGGCAGGTTGCACTCCCTTGGACACCGAAGCGCCGGACTCGTCTGGGGCGCGGCATCGCCGTCGGCTCACGTAACGCGCGATGCCTACGAGCGCATCGTGGGCGACATGCTGGCACGCCTCGCCGCGCTGGGGCCCGTCGACGGGGTCTATCTCGACCTGCACGGGGCGATGGTCACCGAGCACCTGGACGACGGCGAGGGCGAGTTGCTGACACGGGTGCGACGAGTCGTCGGTCCGCGCGTGCCCGTCGTCGCAAGCCTGGATCTCCATGCCAATGTAACGCGCTCGATGATGGAGCAGTGCGATGGCATGGTCGCGTACCGGACGTATCCGCACGTCGACATGGCTGAAACGGGAGAACGTGCTGCTCAGCTGCTTGACGCGATGCTGCAAGCCGGCCGGCCACCGGTGAAGTCGTTTCGCGTGCTCGACTTCCTTACAGGGATACCGTCGCAATGCACGTTGATCGAGCCGGCGAAGCGACTCTACACGATGCTCGAGCGCCTGGAGCCCGAGCACCAGACGGTGCTGTCCTTCACGCCCGGCTTCCCCATGGCCGACTTTCCGGAATGCGGGATGGCGGTCATGGGCTACGGCGAGGATGCGGCACGCGTCCAGATCGCGACTGCCGCACTCACCCATGCCATCGCGGACGCCGAGGGCGAATTCTCCATGGAATTGTTCGAGCCCGACGCGGCGGTCCTCCGCGCGATGCAGCGAGGCGAGCCGGGCGCGCCGGTGGTGCTCGCCGACACGCAGGATAATCCCGGCGCCGGAGGCAACGGCGACACGACGGGGCTGCTCGCGGCCCTTCTTGCACGGCGTGCCCGGGGCGCGGTGCTGGGCTTGTTGATCGATCCCGCGTCCTCTGCGAAGGCGCATGCGATGGGCATAGACCACACGGCCGCCTTTGCGCTCGGTGAAGTCTCCGGTGTAGAGGGCCATGTTCCGTTTGAGGCTGAGTTCCGCATCGTGCAACTGGGCGACGGCCGCTTCACCTGTACGGGACCGATGTTCCGTGGTTTCCGCATGGATCTCGGACCGATGGCGGTACTCGAGAAGGATGGCGTGCGTGTTGTGCTGGCGTCGAAGAAATGCCAGGCCGCCGATCAGGAAATGTTCCGGCACGTCGGCATCGAGCCGCGCCAGCAGCGCATTCTGGCGCTGAAGAGTTCGGTCCATTTTCGGGCGGACTTTGAGCCGATTGCGCGCGAAGTGCTCGTTGTCGCTGCGCCCGGCCCCGCCAAAGCCGATCCGACGCAGTTCAGCTGGTTGCGACTGCGTCCGGGCCTGCGTCTGAAACCGCTCGGCGCAGCGTTCCACCCCGGCACGCAGGCAGGCCAAGGAAGAGGTTAGGCAGTCAGCAACGTGAGCGGCGCTCTACGACGAGGCCGTCAAGCAGGGGTGGACCGTCATCAGCATGAAGAACGACTGGAAACAGATCTTTTCTTTCGAGCCCTGATGCCGCCCCTTGCCTGATCGCGGTGAGCATTTTCCGCCGCGGTATACAGCGGCGCGGCCGTGCATCCCTGATACCCCATCAGTGGGGCGAATGCCCCTTCTTGGCGTGTTGCTCATCGAGCACAAGTTTGTCCGGGCTCAGGCCTTCGCGCTTCTTCAAGTCCTTGAGCAAGCCCGCGTCGGAGAGGTCGAGCTTGTGCGACATGGCCCAGTCCTTCTCGGCAGTCTTTTCCAGGCGTTTCACCGTGTGATGATCATCGGTCTCGATGGCGAGCTCACGTCGCGCATCGAAGCTTCCGGGGGCCAGGTTGATCGAACCGACGATGGCGCGCTTGCCGTCAGCCAGAAGCATCTTGGCGTGCAACTTGAGATGCTTCAGCGTGTGCACTTTCGCTCCGACATCCTGCAGTATACGAAGGCCGCCCACGCCCTCGATGAGTTTCTCCGCCTTTAGCGTGTGCGGTGGACGGGCCAGGATGTGCACTTGGACGCCACGTTCGACCGCCCGCACCAGGCGCTCAATGATTACCGTGTCTTGGTAGCGCTCGTTCTGCACCCAGAGCGTGTGCTGGGTCTCATCGATGAATTTGGCCACCCGCGGCCTGCCATCGTTGGGGCACCAGATGAGCCGTGATTCGGGGTCCGGCGTGAATTCGCCATGTTCCCAATCGGCGTCGAAACAGCGGACCATCTCGGCCACTTCGTGTGCATGGGTGGTGACGATGGCGTAGTCACGCGTCTGTGTCAGGTCCTTGGGTTCCCAGTTCAGCGACTCGACGAAACCGACCTTCTTGTCGATAACCATCGATTTCTGATGCGTCAAGTCGAAGGCGGGGTTGCTGTCGCGCACCTCGATCCCGGCCGCAACAAGCGCCTTGCGGGCTTCCGCATTCTCGGTCTCGCCGCTGCGACGCGCTGGATTGAGCATCACCCGGACATTGACCCCGCGGCGCTTCGCGCCAATTACCGCGTGGAGGAGCGTCGGCTCCGTAAACAGGAACATCCGGATCTGCAGATGCCGTTCGGCCGCATTGATCGGGTCGAGGATCGGTTTGGCCGTGTCATCCGGCAGGACGATCAGTGTGTGTGACATGGTTTGACTCCCTGGATTGGGTTCGGCCTTGCGCGTCGGATCGCGGCAATTACGCCGGGCTCGCTGCCGGGGAAGGCGACGTTTCGTATTGGGCGCGGTGGAGTTCGGCGTAGACTCCGCCCCGTTTAATCAACTCGTCGTTGGTACCTTCCTCGGCAACGATCCCGTCCTTCAGCACGATGATTTTGTCCGCATCGCGCAGGGTGCTCAAGCGGTGCGCGATCATGATCACCGTGCGGCCCTTCATCAACCGCTCCAGGCCCTCGATCACCAGGCGCTCGGACTCGGTGTCGAGTGCCGCCGTAGGCTCATCGAGAATCATGATTGGGCTGTCGCGGATCACGGCACGGGCGATGCCAATGCGCTGCCGCTGGCCGCCGGAGAGGGTGTCACCACGCTCGCCCACCACCGAGTCGTAGCCATGCGGCATGCGGCGGATGAATTCGTCCGCATTGGCAAGCTTCGCTGCAGCGACCACTTCTTCGTCGCTCGCTCCGGGGCGCCCATAGGCAATGTTCTCGCGAATGGTTCCTCGGAAGAGTACGGTTTCCTGCAACACGAACCCGACCTGCGCCCGCAGCGCGGCGAGCTTGTAGGTCGAGACGTCGACGCCGTCGATCAGCACGCGGCCGGCAGACGGGTCGTAGAAACGGGGAATGAGGCTCAGCACCGTCGATTTGCCCGAACCAGTGGGGCCGACAACCCCGACGACCTGTCCTGGCTGGATGGTGAAGCAGACGTCCTTCAACACCTCGGCATCGTCGCCGTAGCCGAAGGCGACGTGATCGAGGGTGATCGCGCCCTTGACGCGACCGGGATCGGTGGCGTCTGCGCGCTCGGGAATGATGTCGTCTGCGGAGAGTATCTTCTGGATGCGCTCCAGTGCGACCGTCGTCTGGGCGATGACGCTGGTCATGCTCGCAAGGTCCTTCACCGGCTTGAAGAACTTGGTCAGGTAAGCCAGGTACACCGTCAGTGCCCCCGCGGTCATCGTCCCGGCAACGATCAGGGACGTACCTCTCCAGAGCACGATGCCGGTACAGAACGCGACAACGACGCTGACCACGGGGGAGAGCAGGGATTTGACCTGGCGCGCCTTGAGCGCCGCCTCGATGGTGGCATGGCTTGCCGCTTGCATGTGCGCCACCTCGAGATCCTGGCGCCCGAATGCCTTCACCGCGCGCACCGATCCCAAGCCCTCCTCGACGACTGCAACGACCTCGCTTTGCTTGACACGCACCGTTCGCGTCACCTCCTTGACGGCCTTCTTGAAGCGCATGACGAACATCAGTAGAAACGGCGTGACCCCGATGGCAATCAGCGTGAAATCCCAGTCCAGCCAAAACATGAGGCCCAGCATGAATACGATGGTCAACAGGTCGACGACGATGCCGAGCGTCGACGAAGAGGCGAAGCTCTGCACGGTCGATACATCGCTGGTAATCGTGGACATGAGCGCCCCGGTTTTCGCGGTGTCGTAGAAGCGCAGCGAGAGTCGATGCAGGTGTTCGTAGATGCGGATGCGCAGGTCGTTGGCAACCCACTGGCCGACGCTGGTGCTGTAATAGTTGTCGATGTAGGTGGCGATCGCGGCGATGATGGCAATCAACACCGTTGCGAGCCCCGCAAACACCGCCACCCCAAGGGTGTTCCGGCTGATGCCGTAGTTATGCGCCCACGCGAGCCACTCGGGCAGCTTGTGATTTCCGAGCGCGTCGTCGAGGACGAGCTTGAGCGGCCATGGCGCCGCGAGGCTCATCGCGATCTCCACCAACATCGCGACAAACACGATCGCCAGCCAGCCATGATAGGGCCGGATAAGCTCGAGCACGAGTTGCCGCAGCTGCATGTCCTTCGGCGGCGCCTTGTTCGGCGCAGCGGCGGAGAGCGGATCGCCCGGGGCTTCGGATCGTGCGTGGCTGGACATTTAAATTCGGATCGCTTCGAGAAATGGCCTATCGTGACCCGAGTGCTTCCCAAGCGTCAAGTCGTTCCATTTCATGGCCACGATTTGCTCGGATGCCATTTGGCCTTGTGACGGCGATTGGTCGCCCGCGTCATCGGTGCAAGTCGAGCCGGCCCTGGCTTCACGGCACTACCGTGGCCGCGCTGCCTGCCGCTCCACGCGCCAGACCTCTCCCGGGATCACTGCCATCGATGCTACGATCGCTTCGGGCGACAGATGGCTTGCGCCGGGACGCGCCGTGTTTGTCGTGGCCCATCGGGCGAACTGTTTTCCTTTTCCAACGAAAAGTGGGGTCGAGGCCGTATGGACGATCTTCGCAACTATCCACTGCTTGTCTTTGCGGCTACCTTCATCATGCTTTGGCTCGCGGCCCGGATCGGTGCCCTGCTGCGCCGGCGCAAGGGCGATCCGGCAGAGGAATTGAGCCAGGACTACAGCATTGTCCTGGGGGCGACGCTCACGCTGCTCGGGCTTGTCATTGGCTTCACCTTCTCGATGGCCACTAGTCGCTACGATCAACGCAAGAATCTCGAGGAAGCCGAGGCCAACGCCATCGGCACGGAATACGTTCGCGCCGACCTGCTGCCGGCAGTCGATGCCGCCAAGGTGAAAGGTCTTCTCAAGCAATACCTCGACCGGCGGGTCTTGTTCTATGAAACCCGTGACGAGCAGCAACTCGTGGAGATCGATGCATCTACCGCAGAATTGCAGGCTGCGTTGTGGTCAGCGGTCCTCGCTCCGGCCACGTCGCAGCCGAGTCCCCTCGCGGCTTTGGCGGTTGGCGGCATGAACGATGTGTTGAACGCACAGGGATACACCCAGGCAGCCTGGTGGAACCGCATCCCCGCTCCGTCGTGGGCCCTGATGGCTATTACTGCGCTATGCGGCAGCTTGCTCGTCGGCTATGGTTGGCGAAGCGCAAAGGATGCGACGACCTTGCTCCTGGTTCTTCCGTTGGTTATTGCCATAGCGTTTATGCTGATTGCCGACATTGATACGCCGCGCCACGGTTTGATCAACGTCGTGCCCCAGAACCTGGTCAGCTTGGCGGAGGGGCTGCGCAGGCATTAGGCGGACGACTCCAACCGCTTTCGAGTCCGCCGGACGCCGTGTTGGCACGCCGGCGCGCGTCCGGGCCGGAACCGTTTCTCGACTTGGTGCAATAGCGTATTCGGACGGCAGTTGCGGTTTCGATGGAATGCGAAGCGCCCGGAGCAGAACGGAGCGCTCAACCGGTGGCGGTGGCCTTGCTGGCATTGGCCCGGGGCAGTCGCACCTGGCGCATCAGCGCAACGATGACGGCGATGGTCAACAGGTAGACGAAGAGCTGCGCACCGCTCGGTGTAGCGGTGTAGCCGATCAGTGTATGCAGCAAGCGCCCCGTCAAACTTTCGTTGGAAAGCAGCCAGGAGCTATTCCACACGGTAGAGGTCCACACCTCGAGATATCCGGCCTGCTGAACGAAGGCGATGGCCTGCGCGGCGAGTCCGGCGGCGAGCAGGGTAATCAGACCGGCGGTCACGGAAAACAGATGGCGCGCGGGAACGGTCACCAAGCCAAGGTACATGAGCGCGGAAACGCCGGCGCCAGCGAGCACGCCGAGGGCGCCGCCGGCGATCAAGCCTGCCGCCGAGGTGCCGCCCGACGCGGCGATCCCGTAGAGAAAGAGGACCACCTCGGAGCCTTCCCGCAGCACGGCCACTCCGCACACGATCGACAGGGCGGCAAGCGGTCGTTTGCCCGCCGTCACCTCGGCTCCGACCTGGCGCATCTCCTGTGCGATGGCGCGACCATGGCTTGCCATCCAGACGTTGTGCCAGGTGAGCATGCCGACGGCGAGCAGGAGGATACCGGCATTGAAGAGCTCCTGGCCCGAGCCCTCGAACAGCGAGGCAATCTGACCGGCAAAGGCCGCGACCACGCAGGCGCCGGCGACGCCGGCCGTGATCCCATAGGCGACCCACAGGCCGCGCCGTGGGACGCCTCGGGTCGCGGCGAGCACGATGCCGACGATGAGACCGGCCTCGATCACCTCGCGGAAAACGATCAGGAGTGTAGCCAGCATGGTGGGGTGCGTCCTATTTACGGCCAAGTGTAGCCATGCAATAACACAAATGCAAATCATTCTTATTTAAATAATGTATAATCATTTGTAATCAATGAGTTTGTTAACGTAAAACCTCATCGCGCAAAGGCAACGTAGGGCGCACGGGCCCATGGTTGCGTCCTCCCTGGGCACGTTGGTCTTCTAGGCCCAAACGCCGATAATCCGCAATCCCGAGACCCGATTCGCCCGACCGGCGAGCCTGGGTGCGCCATCGGATCCAGTGTTGTGGATGGGTGATAGGACAAGGAGAGGTTCATGCCGAGGGATCAATCGAGCGTGCGCACGCGGCGTTCCGCGCGAGCGGAACAGGGTAAGGCGCTACGCCAACAGGTGCCGCGTTCCTCCCAAGCCTTCTGGAAGCCTCCGCCGAAGCGGCGCGACCTTTTGGCGATGCTGCGCGAGGCCGATCGGGACCGGATACCGACCCTCATTCCGATCCGCTACGCACGCATGCTCCAGTCGCCGTTCGCTTTCCTGCGCGGCACGGCCTCGGTCATGGCCTTCGATCTCGCACAATGCCCAACGACGGGGATCCGGGTCCAGGCGTGCGGTGATTGCCATCTCATGAACTTTGGTGCCTTCGCGACGCCGGAGCGAAACGTCATTTTCGATATCAACGACTTCGATGAGACCCTCCCGGCTCCCTGGGAGTGGGACATCAAGCGGTTGGCTGCGAGCATTATGGTAGCCGGTCGCTATCGCGGTTTTGGCGAGCGGCACT
>Ga0074045_10001570_pt1 | contig 21931 bp, 15 predicted proteins | sample BogForMeECP23OM2_FD_94442 | JGI IMG/M metagenome (GOLD analysis project Ga0074045, IMG submission 94442) | Bog forest soil microbial communities from Calvert Island, British Columbia, Canada - Bog Forest MetaG ECP23OM2 | ecosystem: Environmental > Terrestrial > Soil > Wetlands ... | reverse complement strand
GTCGTAGCGGATACGGTCAACGGCAAGACTGCTGAAAAATTGATCGCCAAGGTCAAGCCGGGAGGAGTGTTTGCTTCGGTTCTCGGGGCACCACGGAATGCCGAGAAGTACCCAACCGTAAAGGTGGTACCGGTGTACGCGACACCTGATGCGAAAACTCTTCAGTTCATGGCCGAGGCCGTCCGCGATGGCAAGCTGGTAATCCCGATTAGCCAGAAACTGCCACTCAGTGAAGCGGCCGAGGCTCAAGCAGCGGCAGAAAAGGGTGGTAGCGGGAAGATCTTGCTGGTGGCTTAGCCGTTAAACAATCACGGCTGGGAATGGCGCTGCTACATGCGTGATCCCGACGGCTACCTCATCGAGGTCGGCCAATATACTGAACTCGCCCTCGACTGGTTCGACAAGCGTGCTTAGTTTGGCGAGCGATAAACGATGAGGAGTTGGAACCTGGGATACTTTGCGATCCCGCAAGCCTGGCGCCATTCGAATCGAAACTTATGTATAATCTGCCGATGCAAGGGATACCCTGGAGCACAATTGCGCTCGGCTCGCTGTTGCTCATCGCGGCCCGCTCAATAGGAGGACAGGAAGTGAAATCTCCGCAACCTGAAAAGTCGAAGCCGCCCGTCAAAGTGGAGCAGCGCGGGCGCATCATTGGCATCGGCGGTGTCTTCTTCAAGTCCGCCAATCGTGATCAGATGCGCGAATGGTACGCGAAGCATCTTGGGCTCGCTGACAAAGGCCAAGGCGTGATGCTTTCGTGGCGCGAACACGACGACCCGCAAAAGGAACACGTTACAGTTTGGACTGTTTTTCCCAACTCCACTAAGTATTTCGATCCCAGCCCCGCACCGTTCATGATCAACTACCTCGTCGACGATATGGATGCTTTGCTCGACCGCTTAAAACAAGAGGGAGTAAAGATTGACCCCAAACGAATGGATGAATCCTACGGTCGCTTTGCCTGGATCTATGACCTGGATGGGAATAAAATTGAGCTCTGGCAGCCGCTGCCCGCAAAGCCCTAGGGAAACTCTGATTAAGTCGGCCCAGGGAGAGCTTTGAAAGGGCATGGCTTCAGCCATGCCGTCAGAACCCCCTCCACAACGCGGCTTTAGCCGCCGAGGGCGGCAAGTCTCCCGTCCCGCCAGTGGAGACTTAATCAGAGCTCCCCTGACTCTAGCGACAAGCTGCTTCGTCGATCGATCACCCCAATAAATCGCCAGCGAGCCAGTAATCGACACTGAACCTTCCCGGACCAGAGCAGATCAGCCAGATAAAGAAGAGCGCGTACAGGACTTCCGGAAGGTAGAGGAAATCGTCGAGCCAGCTAAGAGGTGAGAGTCCTTTAGGCATCGTGGAAATCGCGCTGGTCAGGGTGGCGACAATCATATCGATCATTAAAGCCACGCAGGCCGGGCTCGAAAGAAACCCCACGGTCACCAAGGATCCGCCAACGAACTCGACCCCCGACACGAAATAAGCCATCAGGCGGGGATACGGGACTTTGGACTTAACGAGCGTCTCGTAAACAGGTTTCGTGCCGCCGGCGGCAAACAACTTGTTTCCCCCGGAGATGGCGAAGAACAGCCCGATCGAAACCCGTACCAGCAGGATGGCATATGGTTCCAAATCACTGCTACCCAGCAGCGCAAACTGGACCAACCGTTTCCAATCCATTTCTTGTCCCTCCATCGGATGCTGCAAACCGCAAATGGCGGTGTCGTCAGCGAAGTCTCGCGCTTCGAAATTATGTGTCCATCCGTTCGACCCACTGAGCGCGCCATGCGGGAGCCACAAACGGATCCGCAAAGTACTGTGTTTCCCGCGCAACCTTGTCGCCCCTGAACTCCATGATGCTCACCGTGTAGGACGGCTTGCCGTCATAGGTCAGGATGAATTCGGTGACCCAAAGATCACCGCCGCCAATGATTCGTCGGACAGTAAACCGCTTTTTGCTCGGCTGACTAGCGCGTTGGCTCTGTATGTTGCGTCGACCGCGGGTTCGGTCGCCTGACTGCGGGTAGTCCAGCACCGCGTCCTCGTGATAGATGCGGTGCTCCGTTTCAAAATCGTTGGCATCGGACGCCGCCCAATGCTGATCCAGTGCAGCACGGATCTGTTGATCCCGCACTCCAGAATACTGCTCCTTCTTTTGTTGATCGTTCATCTTGAGCCCTCAATTTGCAACTTAACACTTCATTGTCCAATTGTTTTACTCCCCCACCTCTGGTTTAATCGCAATCGTTCGAAACGCACGTTGACCAAGCTTAGAAAACTTTTATGTGAAGGAGAACACGCCATGTCTGAATTTCTGACGAAATCTGTGGCACAACAACAACAAGAACCGAAGCGAACACGCACCGCTGTGGAAGGTATCGCCGGCTTTACCATCGCTGCGACAGCCGTCACAGTGCTCGCTGTCCTCGTCGCCACGGCCGTTTACGCGCAGGACAAGTACTCGCTGAAATCGCCGAGCGGAATCGCGTTCTCCGACTTCAGGGGATATGAGGACTGGGCGGTGGTCTCTTCTGCCCGCACCGACGAAGTGCTCAAGGTGATCGTCGCCAATCCGGCCATGATCAAGGCGTACAAGGCCGGCGTTCCTGGCAACCGCCAGCCTTTCCCGGAAGGCTCCATGATCGTGAAGCTGCAGTGGAAGCCCAAGAAGAGTACGGAGGCCCAATTTCCCGTGGATGTGCCCGACGTCTTTTCCCAGGCTTTCGTCATGGAAAAGGACAGCAAGAGATTTCCAAAAACCGGCGGATGGGGATACGCGGTGTTCAACTACGATGCCGCATCGGACCAGTTCTCGGCCGATCCCAAAAGCCTCTCAGACTGCGGAAACGCGTGCCATACGGCCGTGAAGGCGAAGGACTACATCTTCCACCCGTACCAGAAGCGTTGAACCACGCCAAGCCCCGGCATTAAGTACCCGGCGCCAAGAATGCCCTTGTGCGAGACTTTATTTTCGACGTGGATACCGGTCTCTCCCGCGGGAGAAGTGCAGCAGCAGACTGCCGCCTGAAAGAATCTGGCGTGCAAGAATTGAACTCCCGAGTGTCGGGGTTCCCAGCAACTTCAGGCGTGCAAATGACGCTGCAAAAATGCCTCCGGGCCGTTTGACACCGTTGATCGCAAGAAAATGCCGGCAGGCGGGAACCTCCCACCAGGCTCTATCCGCCGCCAGCTTTGCACGCCAGGTTCCTTGCCGTAGAGCAAACTGCTCGGGCGGGAACTGCATAGTCGTCCGGAAACGACGCTCCGTCTTGAGGACGTAATCTTCGACACGCTCCGTCCCCGCTAACAGCCAATCGCTACAAGTCGCACCGAGATGTTGGGTGTTCAGAGGTAACATACAATACGCTTGTAAGTCCGCTAGTTGTTTCCTACAACTACGCCCGCCACTAATCCGGCGTGATCCGATGGCCAGAGGCCATCAGCCAGCCGGCTACGCGGATCGGCCCCAAGCAATGCAGCTCCCCACGCAGTTACTCTGCCGTGTGTCAGTACCAGGTCGATTCGCTGATAAAGTTGCGAGACAGGATTGTTGTCCGCTTCATCCTGACAACACGTTAACCCCGCGAGCTTCGGAAAGAGTCTGGACCAAACGTCTTTATAGCCAGCCGACATAAAATCCGTGTAAGTCGGATCTTGTGGTAAGGGAAACGCCTGGGCGTTTGAATCCATCGCAATAATCACCGGTAAAGTGCTGTTTGCCGGACCCGCACGCAACTCGCCCCCTTGCAGTCCCCTGACGTTTGCGTCGAAGGATTCAAGATGGGTGTTGATGTAGAGGAAAGAGTGTCCGAAAAACTGCGCGTCGACCGAGGCCCACGCTCTTGGATAGGGCACCGCGCCGACCGGAGTTGGCAGAACCAGTTCATTCACGAATTGTCCGGATTGCGGGTTACTCCACTGGAAAATCCAGGAAGGAAGATCCGTACGCGCCAGGACAACGTTGTAATCAGTCACGGCAACGCAAATATAGTCGGCCGGTGGAATCAGTCCCGGTGTCGGTGGAAATCCATTTTGGGTGACTTGCACCGCAACTTCGTAGTGTCCGCCCTGCGCGGCCAAGGCGCTGAGGAGTTCCTGCAACATGTCGTACTGGAGCGTCATGCTTCCGCACGTGCCTGCAATCGGATCGAAGGTTCCGGTGTACCACTGGTCCACTTCCTGCAGGCTTACCAGTTCTGGCTGGACCTCCAGAATCTTGCCTGCAACTGCCTGCATCCGTTCCGGAGGATTGGTGCCTTGAACCTGCGTAACTACCTGGCCGACCCCGAGCAGGAATTGGGGCAGAGTTTGGGCGCCCACCACCTGCTGGAAATCGGTTCCTTCGTTCACGTTGTATGTCATCACAGTGCCGATACCGGGGAAATGTTGAGCCATGGCGGGAAGGGCGGCTGCCGCCCAAATCGCCGCGACGGAAACGATCACAAGCGTTATTCGTGAAATGTTGCGTTTCATGAAAGTTCTCCTGAATTGTAGTTTTGAAGCCGAGTACCGAGTTACTTCACACGACTATGTGACGAGTTACCGATCCGAAATAGTTAATGCGTCTTCACGCTGTAAATCGTGCTGTGGCTGGGCGACAGAACTCCAATGACTGCGCCGATGGCCGCGCCCCCCGCGAAACCGATCCCCGCGGCGATCCCGGTTTGTCCACCTTGGCCCACAGGTTGAATACAGAAGCTTTTCGATGAGCATGAGTGGAATGTCGCCGCACCTATCCCGGCTCCCACACCGGCTCCCACGCCGCCGCCTATCCCCAGCCCGATGAGAGTGTTGCGCAATCGGTGTTTGTTCTCCATCAGTTTCACGCTGCGAACGTCCTGCTTCTCAATGGTCTGTTCGCCTGTCGACTCCTGATACGAAATCGCTGTGTCGGAGACATGGACGAAAGTTCCGGAATGTTTCTTCGCGTTCATTTCCACGACTTGAATCTTCTGTCCCATCACCAGCGCACTTAAATTCGCCCAGGATGCTTGATCGGTTTGGGCCCCTGAAGCGAAGCTCGTTCCAAGGACGCAAATGAGGAACAACGTCCCTCGCATGAAAACACCCACTCCCGAGCGGGAGTGCCCGGAAAGCTGGCACCCCTGGGCCCTCTTTTCTGTCATGGTTGGAATTGACGAAACCGTAAGCGCCTTACTTTGCATGGTGTTATTCCCCCGCGGAATCGATCTCCGCCGCATTCTCCAACTGATAGTGCAGCGCGACGGCCATTTGTCCTGACAGCGGGCACCGGCAACAGCCATCGTGAAACCTGATAGTGCTATAGTCCCGAGTGCAGGACTGGGCATGACTCTGCATCGGGAAAATCCGCCAGCCGAACACTTGGGCCTTCTCTACCGGGTGTCGCGAGCACTTCTGCGGGAGGGCGAGTACGGCGAACTCCTTTCCGGGCTGCTCGATACTCTGATCGAAGGACTCGGAGCCGATCGTGGATTTGTAGTCGTGCGCGAGGCCGGAGAGTTCCGGGCAACTGCAGCGCGAAACTTTCGCAGCGAAGCGCTATCCCGAGCCGAAGAAGCGGTTAGCCGCTCGATTGCCCGGTCCGTGATGGAGAGTGGCAGAGCGGTGTTGATCGGCGACGCCTCCATGACCGAGCCCTACAGCCGGCAGCCGAGCATTCAGCAGCTCTCACTGCGATCGGTTTTGTGTGCGCCGCTGGTAGCCAGCGATGAAGCGTTCGCGCTGATCTATCTGGAAAATCGCGAGGTCACCAATCGTTTTACGGAGGAGCAGCGAGACTTGCTGGATGAGGTCTGCGCGTTAGCGGCGCCAAGATTGCGAGCCGCGGTGGCAATGAGCCAGGCGCAGCGCCGCGCCGAGGCTCTGGAACACGCTCACAGCCAATCCGATGGAATATTAACTGCTGACCCAGAGATGACCCGCGTCCTGCAGACGGTCCACCAGATCGCAACCACCGATCTGCCGGTTCTGATCGAGGGAGAAACTGGCACCGGCAAGGAGTTGATTGCTCGGGCTGTCTATCGTCATAGCGCGCGGGTAAAAGGACCCTTTATCGCGTTGAATTGCGGTGCCATCCCGGCAACGCTAATTGGATCTGAACTATTCGGTTTCGTGCAGGGTGCATTCACCGGCGCGAATCGCGATCGTGTCGGCTTTATCGGAGCCGCCCATCGGGGCACCCTCTTTCTCGACGAGATTGGAGATCTCCCGCTCGATCTGCAGCCTCACCTTCTTCGCGTCCTGCAGTCCGGCGAGTTTACGCGGCTGGGCAACTCCCGGACTGAGCAGGTTGATGTCCGGTTCATCGCTGCGACCAACCGCGATCTGGAAAGTGAAGTGAAGGCCGGTAGATTTCGGGCCGATCTGTTTTTCCGCCTGTCCGCCATCACGCTTCGTTTGCCACCCTTGCGCGAACGGCCTCACGATACCAGGTTGCTGGCCGAGCATTTTGTTCGAAGCGCGGCGGCGCGTTACGGCCGGCCGGCGCCGCGCTTGGCGGAGGACTGTTTATCGGCACTGACGGCCTACAGTTTTCCGGGAAATGTGCGGGAACTCGAAAGTGAAATGTCCAGGCTAGCCGCGCTGGCGAACGCTGATGTTCCATGCGGTGCTGATTTACTGAATGAAAGAATTCGTAATCGTGGTAACGGCCAGTCCGCGGTTTCGTCGCAAGCGCCGCCCGTCGCCCCGATGTCGCTGCACGAAATGGAGAAGCAACTGATCTTGTCAGTGCTGCAACATACAGCGGGAAACCGTACTCGCGCCGCCGAGATTTTAGGGATCAGCCGCGAAGGGCTGCGGACCAAGCTCCAGCGACTTCAAATTCCTGGGTCGCCCGATCCCCTCTCATAGGTTCATGCGCTCGCAAAAACAATGATACGAATTTCTCATTTCTTCAACCCCAGGCGTTCAAGCAACACGGGAAACCTGGGGTCATTGCGGAGCGAGTCCGCCATTGGGTCCGTAGGCAGATAAACCAAGTACTCACAGCGCTCCTCGTAGGCTTTGTCGAGCCAGGTGAACGCCTGGTCCTTGTCACCAAGGCCTATGTAGATCAGCGCAACGTAAAGGCTCGGGACGTATCTTTCTCCGCTCATCTGCTGCAACTGCGAAATGATTCCGCGCGCCGCTGCCTGCTGCCCGGAGACCGCATAGAGATGCCCAAGAAGTCCGAGGAGAGCAGGGTCGTGCGGTGCGAACGCCAGAATTGACTGATAAGCCATCTGCGCCTGCGGGTACATTGCCATTTGCTCGTAATTACGTCCGATTTGAATGATCGCAACCGCATAGTGCGGGTCAATCGAAAGAGCCGCTTGGTACGATCCGATGCTATCGCTAAACCGATGGGCCTCATAGTACGCCTCTCCCAGCGCGGCGTTGAGCAGAGGCGACCTTGGTTCGATCGAAACGGCGCGCCTGCGTTCGGCAATCGCCTGGTCTAAATCCCCCATGGCAGTTAGATAATAGGCGTAATACTGATGTGCGGTTGCGTAATCGGGCCGCAGTTCGATAGCCTTGCGGAATTCCTTTTCAGCTTCTGGGTAGTTCCAGTCGTACACGAGTGCGGAATATCCGAGCGAAACATGAGCCTCGGCCAGGTCTTTGTCCAATGCAAGCGCTTTTAGAGCACTGGCCTTCGCTTTGGGGAAGGCCTCGCTCGGCCGCAGAGCGGTATAGGGTGCGGTCGCCAAGAGCGCGTAACAGTCCGCCAAACCGGCGTAAGAGGGGGCGTAAGTCGGGTCGTATTCGATTGCCTTCTGAAAATAGGAGCTGGCTTCCATTAGACTTTGTGTGGTTCGCAGGTTCCACTCGAAACGCCCATGCAGATATGCCTCATATGCTTTGGGGTCCACCTGGTGTTCGGGCTGTACGTTTTTGGGGAGCGCAGCCAATATCTTCTGAACGATGTCGTCCACAACCGGACCCATGCCTGATCCATCGGGATTCATGGCATGCCGGTCGCCTACCATGCCGGTCTGGTCTTTGCATGACACCAGTTGATCGGTGATTGCTAATTGATTGCCATCATGGTGAACCGCACCCGATAGAACATAGGTTCGTTCGCGGCTGGCGCAGACCTGTTCATAGCTGAGTTCAGAATCCGCGGTTGTCAGCTCGACCACTCCCAGCTTCAGGGGATGAACTTCGCTCAATCGCGTAAAGACTTCTTCTCTTACAATCTCGGCAAGGCGGCGAGCATCAGGGTCACCACCGAGGCTTTTGAAAGGCTGGACAGCCAAGATTGTCCTGGGCGGCCAAAGCAGCTCACTGACACGCGGGATAGCGACATACGCAAGGATCGCAACGACGATCGCGGCGGCGGCCCCGAGGAGCAGTTTTGGCAGAAACGGCCGAGGCCGTCGAGGAGGCGTTGAAATAGGGCCCGGCGGAGGATGGACGACGTCGAGCCCAGTATCTCTCTGTAAGCCCACTTGGGTCAGAATCGCCGAAAAGCGCGGATCCGCCCGCAAACTATCGAAAATTGATCCGACTTTCAGGTAGATCAGCAATCCGTCGCGCTCGTCAACGGCCTTTCCCAACCAATGAAACGCATCGTCCGTCTTCCCCAAGCCGGCGTACACGACGGCAAAAGCGACGGGTGGCACGAAGTGTTTTCTTGCTGCAGCGGACAGCTCGTGCAAGATCTCGACTGCTTCTTCGGTCTTCCCCGCCGACGCGTACACCTGACCCAGGAAACCTGACCACAGAGGTCTTGCACCCCCGACCGTCAAGGCTTGCTTGAATTCGGCGATTGCTTCATCAAATTTACCTTTCCGCCCAAACGTTAGCCCGAGGACAACGTGAGAGAGCGGAAACTTGGCGTCCATGGCCACGGTGCCGCGAAGCTGCTCGATTGCCTCTTCATTCTGGCTCGAGACATAAAGCAATAGCCCCAGGCTAAAGTGCATCAATGGCGAGAAGGGGCTAAGTTGTCGTGCCATCTTAGCTTCCACGAAAGCGTCATCGAAGCGTGCCAGGACTGCCAGGTAAGCCGAATACCAGTAGTGCGCCGCAGAATAGCCGGGATCGAGTTCAATCGCTCGCTGGAACTCCCTTTCCGCGCCCTCCCAGTCCCAATCAAAGCGAAACTTCACCATCGCTAACGACAGGTGCGCTTCTGCAATCGAATCATCAATACTCAAAGCCTTAAGAGCGGCCACCTTCGCTTTTACCATCATCTCGGAGGGCGCCCTGAGGCCATATTCCCCCGTTCCCATCAAAAGAGAACAGTGAGCCAACCCCGCATAGGTCAGCGCGGATTGCGGATCAATCTCGAGCGCACGTTGGTAGTGCTCCACGGCTTTCCGGAAATCTTCGTCCGTCACCTGGTTGTTCCAAAAATGCCGGCCCTTCAGGTAGAGGTCGTAAGCAAGGGGATTTATCGAGGCGGATGGCTTGCTGCTGCCGACGGTGGGGATTGCTGCCTCCAAGGGCGGAGGTTCGAGAACACTGCCGCTTGACGGGGAAACTCCTTCCGGTTGCGATCCACCTGATGGGCTTAGCTTGGCCCATATCTCACTAGCGATTGCAGTGGCCACTTGCGACTGCAAGTTCAGAATGTCGCTGAGGTCCCGGTCGTAGGTTTCCGTCCAGAGATGCTGGTCGGTGCGCGCCTCGATCAACTCCGCCGTGATGCGCACCCGGTCGCCATCGCGACGCACCGAGCCTTCCACGATGGCATCCACGCTCAATTCGCGAGCGATCTGCGGGAGCGTTTTAGGGGCATGCTTGTACTGCATAATCGAAGTGCGCGAAATGACGCGCAACCCGCCAATTTTTGCCAGTGCCGTAATCAGCGATTCGGTCAGACCATCCGCAAAGTATTCCTGCTCAGGAGCACCTGAAAGATTCTCCAACGGCAACACTGCGACCGAGCGGATCGCAGGCAGTTGCGGCCTCAGGTTCCCTGGTGGTCGCGGTGGGCGGCCATCGTGGTTCCGCTCGATTGCCTCAAGCGCAGCTTTTATTTCGCTGGCATGCTGGTAACGTTGGCCCATCTCCTTGCGTAAGCACCGGTAAGTGATTTTCGAGAGCGACTCCGGCACATGCTCGGGCAGCGGCAAAGGGGCATCATGCAGGATGGCGGAGCCAAGTTCAATCATGGTGGCCCCTCTGAACGGCATTTGCCCGCTGGCCATTTCGTATAGCAACACACCAAAGCTCCAAATGTCGCTGCGGGTATCGCTCGGACGATGCTTCAGCACTTCCGGAGGCCAGTAGGGCGGGGTTCCCACGATTGTGTCGGAACTGTCCTTGGTATCGGGGTTCTGAAGGGAGCTGGGAATTTCGCTACGGCGTTGAATCTTCGAAAGGCCGAAATCCAGCAGCTTGATTTGACCATCCCGATTGAGCATCACATTGCCGCTCTTAAGATCGCGGTGGACAACGTCATTCTCGTGCGCGTGAGAAACAGCGTCAGCGATCTGGATGCCGTATTCGACTACGAGATCGAAAGGAAGCCCGACATTGGCAGGAATGGCATTGGTGAGAACCTGCCCCTCGACAAACTCCATGACAATACCGGCTTGGCTCAATTCTTCGATTACATCCTTGATCCTGCAGATGTTGGGGTGGTTCAGAGACGAAGCAATTCGGGCTTCCGTATAGAGTTGGCGGCGGGCGGATTCGTCGGGAATGGTGTCTTCGCTAACCAGTTTGATGGCGACGACGCAGGCCAACGCGGGATCCCAAGCCCGGTAAACCACCCCCATGCCGCTGATGGCCACCAGCTCTCGGAGTTGGTAACGGCCGAAGGTTCTACCCGGTAGTGGCGCATCGCCAGACAATGCGGCAGATGTTAGATCGGCTCCACGCGCAAGTCAACCTAATCCGCAACTCGAGCGTGTTCCCCGCGGAGTAATTTAGACGCGATCAAGTGCATTATTTGCCAATGGTCAAAAAGTAGCCGATGCCGAACCAGGGCGACGTTGCAGGCCGGCCGCCTGCATGGTTTCAGCTTCGGAGAGGCCTCCGGTCAGACTATCTATGCGGCGAGAAACTGCTGGAAAGCGACCAAACTCCAATCCGCGAAGCCCTTGCATGGTCCTACTTGGTGATGCCGGGCCAATCATCGGAGCGGAAGGGTGATGCGGGCAGTCCCGCGGTGTTGAAGAGATTGCACTCCGGACTGTCGGCCCAAGCATAGCGGACGGCCACCGGATCCGCGACCTCGGGGCTGAAAACGACGGCCGAATCGCCTTCGATGACAGCCGAAGCCCAATGGAATTTCCGGTCCGCCCCAGCGACGGCAAAGCCCAGCGGAGCGCCGTCGTTGGCTTTGAGCCCGCTACCGGCATGCGTGAACCGGACCCTGATCTTGCTTCCTTCCACCGTCATGGACTGGTACAACGGCCCGGAATAAACAATAGGCTGCTTGTAGGTGGTGCCGAGCGCCCACAAGGCAAGCCGCTGACCGACCTCGGCCTTGCGATGCGGGTGTACGTCTTTCGGATCACCCACATCAATCGTCACGGCCAAGCCTGTACCCGGAAGCCGGTTCAAGGTGAGTAATTGGGCCTCGCGCAACTCTGCCCAGGCGGATTCGGTGGGCTGGCTGGGGATGGCTCCGTGGTTTGGCAGTTGCACAGTCAGGAACTGCATCTGGTCCTGATGGGATGCGAGGCGCCAACTCTCGATGAGGGCGGGCAGCAACCGGCGATATTGCCGGGCTTGCAAGGCATTACTCTCCCCCTGGTACCAGATCACCCCGCGGAAGGGGAGGGGAAGCAGTGGAACAATCATCCCCCGATACAACCCGGAAGCCGGACGAGGTGCGTAGCCCGCCGGCGAAAAAACTTCCAGCGAAAGGCCCGTCAGTGACGCAGGGGTGAAATCCTTGACGACTCCCCAGCCCTCCTGGCGCAGATCGCGAAACCAGACGGTGACGGGCGTCCAGTCTTCGGATGCATGAGTCAGAGTTGCGGCATAGTCGTCCGCGTCGGTAATCGTCGGTTCTACCGCGCGGAAGCGGAACGAGCCGTTGCCACGGGCCCAGAAGCGGATTCCCGCATAGTTACTGAGGTCCGCGGGAGAACCGTCCGGCTGGAATCTTGCGTTCAGCCGAGCGTCGTCCGAAGCGTCGAGGCGGCCCATGACTCGAGCGGCGAATCCGCTGCCGCCGCGGCCGGGCGCGACCAGTTCGAAAGTGGTTTCCGGCGCCCAGCGCAAGTCGTAAGACCAATATCCACCCAACGTATTGCTCGCGCTGCCATCGTCAAAATTGCTGAAGCTGAGGTTCTTGTTTCCGGTGGCGGGATCGGCGAGTATTTCAAAGTCGTCGAATTCCAAATCAAAAGCGGGGACAAAGGCCCTGCCCTCGGAACCATTCCACAAATCGAAGGCCGACTTGACTTGCGGATCGCGCTGGGCGGCTTCTGGGGCCATCCACTCCTCAATCGTGGTTCCGGGCCATGCGCTTTCGACGATGCCAATCGGCACCTTCAACTTCCGGTGGAGATCGCGCGCAAAATAGTAAGCGACAGCGGAAAAATCCTTGGCCGAATCCGGCGTGCAGAGCTGCCAAGAAGCGGGCAGAGTGTCCGGTTGCGGATCAAGGGCAACCCTCTTCGGGACTGTGAAGAGACGGATGTTCGGGTAATCCGCTTTCGGTAGCTCCTCCACCGCGCCGGCCGAGCTGCTCAGGGCAAAGGCCATGTTGGATTGCCCGGAAGCGACCCACACCTCACCGATCATTACATCCTTGACTGTGAGCGATCGCTTTCCGGCAACCTGCAGGGTAAAGGGTCCGCCTGCTTTCATGGGGGCCAATTGCAGACTCCAATGGCCACGCGAATCCGCGGTTGCGGTGCCCGTATGTCCAGCGACGGTGACCCGGATGATTTCGCCGGGATCCGCGCTTCCCCAGAGGTGGATCTCACGCCCCTGCTGCAAAACCATGTGATCGCTAATCAGATTGGGAAGTGCGGGATCTGCCCAGCCGAGCGCGGACCATGCGCACCACAATAGCGGCAGCGTGAAACACCAGCGGACAAAATGGGCCTGACTCTTCATCAATGAAATGTGGCCACACAACATGCATTCCTCATGGCGCGAGTGCAAAAGTGCCTTGTAATTCAATCTTGTCGGACGAACTCCCCACGAGAATGCCGAAGCTGCCCGGATCCACGTTCCAGCCTTTCTTCCGTTCGTCGTAGTAGGAAAACGCCCGACGATCGAGCGCTACGCTCACATGCCTGGACTCGCCGGGCTTCAGTTCGGTCCGTGCGAAGCCCTTCAACTCCTTCACCGGACGCGGGACGCGGGCGTGATTGTCGCTAACGTACACTTGCGCGACTTCCGCGCCTTCGTAGTGTCCCGTGTTTTCCAGGTCGAACGAAACCGTGACCGGCTCGTTGAGATTTCCAGTGTCAGGTGACACTTTCAAGTTGTGGTAGGTGAAGGTCGTGTAAGAAAGGCCGTAGCCGAAAGGGAAGAGCGGTTTCACGCCGCCACGATCGAAATGGCGGTATCCCAGGAAGACGCCCTCCGAGTATTCGACTTGCTTCTCTCCCGGCTTGGGGTAATAACTGTGGAACGTCGCATTGTCTTCCCACTGACGCTCGAACGAGGCGGGGAGCTTGCCCGACGGACTGTATTCGCCGAAGAGGACTTGCGCCAATGCGGTGCCGCCTTCCTGCCCGGGGTACCAGGCCTCGATGACTCCGGGGATGCGGTCGATCCATTGCGCCATATCCACGCTCCCGCCAGACGTGATTACGACAATGGTGTTCTGGTTCACGCTGCTGATCTGGCGAATCAGTTCGTCCTGACCAGGCGGGAGTCCGAAGGTGCGGTCAGAACCTTCGCTTTCGCTGGAAGGGTCGAAGCCCACGCAGACGATGGCGACATCGGCTTTGGCGGCGATGGCCTTGGTTTCGCGGCCGACAAACTCCCGAGCGCTGGCGACGCCCAAACTGACGCTGGCGGAGCCGACCGCTTCAAAGTATTCCAGCCGGATCTTGTACCCATGTCCACCTTCGAGATGCCGAGTGTAGGAATTGAGCGTTTCCGCATGACGTTGCCAGTCATTGATGACTTGCTCATCATCGATAAACAGCCGCACTCCATCATCGGCTGAGGTGTAAAACTTGTAGTCGTCGGAAGTCTTGGGGATGAAGTAGCCGGTCCAGCGCGCCGAAAAATGATCGACCGGCCCATCGGCGGAGTAACTGCCTTCTCCCCAGTCAAACCGGACGAGCCGATCAGTGCGTAGGAGCGCTGGGGAGCCTTCCAGGTCCTGGTTATTGAAGTATTCCCCCTTGAGGCCTGGTGCGCCGCCCGGAGCAGTGACGAACTGCTGTCTCTGGAAAACCTCGTTGAGCAGCGGAGTATCCGCTGCGTAAAGGACCTTCGCGCCGGTGCCAAGGTAATTGCTGATGCCTTCCATGAAACTCACTGCGTTGAACGGCGTGGTTTGAGAACTGCCGCCCCCACCCACGACGGCGGGGTAGGAATCAGGTCCGAGCACCGCGATGGTCTTCACCTTCGACTTATCGAGCGGCAGCAGGTTCCCGGAGTTCTTCAACAGGACCATGCTTTCCCGAGCTTCTCGCCTAACCAGCTCACGCCCGGGCTGGTTGTATGCGGGCAAGGACGTATCCTGCTGCGGGGAATCGAAGAATCCGAACTCGATTGCGGTGCGCAGAATTCGTCTGACTTTGTCGTCGATGGTGGCCACGGAAACTTTCCCTTCGTTCACCGCTGCAATCAGTGTCTGCGGGTTCATGAACCGGCCGGTGGGCATTTCCAGGTCAAGACCTGCGTTGGCAGCGGCGATGCCGTCGTGGGTCGAATCCCAGTCGGACATCAGGATGCCGCGAAAGCCCCATTCCTTTTTGAGGATCTGGTTGTTGAGGTAGTCGTTCTGCGTCATGTGGATTCCATTGACCAGGTTGTAGGAATCCATGATCGCGCCGACGTTGGCTTCTTTGACTGAAGCCTCGAAGGCGGGCAGATAGATCTCGCGCATCGTCCTCTCATCGATATTGGAGCTGACGTTGAAGCGGTCGTATTCCTGATTGTTTCCCATGAAGTGTTTGGCTGTGGCAATCACGTGACGGCTTTGAATCCCCTGAATCAGGGAAACAGCCATCCTGGAAGCGAGGAACGGATCTTCCCCGAGATACTCGAAATTGCGGCCGCACATGGGCGCGCGATAGATGTTCATGCCCGGAGCCAGGATGAAATGAACGCCACGGGCACGGGCATCGTCGCCCATCATTGCGCCTACGCGCCGAGCGAGGTCGGTGTCCCAGGAAGCCGCCAGCGCGATCCCGGCTGCGTACGCGGTGGTCGGGCCGTAGTCGTGCACACCCAGCGGGCCATCAGACATCTTTAATTCCGGGATGCCCAGACGAGGAACCGGACGGATGAAAAAATTGTTGATGCCGCCGATGTAAGCAATTTTCTCTTCGAGCGTCATCCGGCTGAGGATGGAATCGACCCGCTTGTCGACATCAGCCGCTGCGCCGGATGTTTGTGCCGAGGCAATCCGGACCAAGGCAGTCAACAGGATGGCAAACACAAACTTACGAATCGATATGAATCTCATAGCTGGAATTCCGGTTACTTCTCTTCGAAAATCGCGAGATCCCACGGTTTGAGCGTGACCGTCTGGGAAGGCGCTACGGTCGTCTTCGTCAGCAGATCTTCGCCCAGTTTGTAAGGATACTTGAAGCTCCGCGAGTCGCTCGAATAGTTCATGTAGTAGTGGATCGTCTTGCCGTTACGGTTGGTGCCGTGCTTCACGCGTACCGTGGCAGGGAGTTCCTGGTCAGGGCCGGTGAGTCCGGCCATCTGAAGCACGTTGAGCAGTACCTTCGTTTGCAGCGTGTCAGAAAGGACCGTTCCTTCGTAGGTCAGGGTCCCGCTTCCGAAGTGGTTCTGCGTGATTGCCGGGTACTTGCCGAAGAATGGATGGTCATAGTAGGCCAACGGCAGCGCACCTTCTGAGATCAGCATCTCTGCCCACGTGGAAACTTTGTTGTCGGCGCCAGCTTGGAAGGGATCTCCCTTGAGAGGAAGCGGCGTGGCCAGATTTGAGAATTCCTGGTAGCGGAATCCGGCAGCTTCGCGCAGCGGTCCGGGCGCCATGGTCCAACGGACGGTGTCGTATTCGTTAGTGAACCCGCTCTTGAAAGTCATAACCAGGTGGCCGCCGCTGTGAACGTAGTTCACCAGCCGGTTCAGCACTTCGTCGCTGGCCACATAGAGTGGAGGGACGAGGATGACCTTGTAATCCGACAGGTTGGTGCTCTCCGGAAAAATGAAATCCACCGCGATATTCTGCCGGTACAGCGTTTCGTACATCTGCTGCAGGATGGTGCGGTAGTTAACCTTGTCGCCGAACTTCATGAACCCGATGCCGTAATCCGAGTCGCTGCTGTAGAGGATGGCAACCTTACTGTTTCGCTTGAGGTCGACGATTTCGGGTCCAATGCGTTGTAACTCGTGCGCCGTGCGGCTTACTTCAGCATAGGCCCGATTCGGCTCCAGGTCGTGCGCGAGGACTCCCTTCCAGTATGTCTCCTGCCCATAATGGATGGAGTGCCAATGCCAGTACTCGACCATGTTCGCGCCCGACGCAAGGTGCGTATAGACGTCGAGGCGGAGTTGTCCGTCGTACGGCGGGTATTGCTCCTTGGAGTCCCACCCGATGGTTTGCGCGTTGGTTTCGGTAACCAGGTAATTTGTTCCCTTGAGCGAACGGGTATAGTCGCCCGCATGGCTTGAGTCCAGCCCATCGAACTGGTCCTGGGTTCCGTGGTAGGGATTGACGGCCATGATGTCCATGCTGCGGGCGATATCATGTTCATTGACTTCAGAGCGCGGCGGACCGGCGAGATCGTGGGTGATGAACTGCTCCGGCCGCTTGTACTCATTCACGATGCGGGACTGCCAGGCCAGGAAATCGGTGGTCATCCACTGCTGATAACGCTCCCATTCCAGCTTCCATCCCGGATTGATGATGCCCGCTTCGGGAGGAATCTCACTCCAGTCGTTGAGCCGCTGGCCCCAGTAGTTCAATCCCCAGACCTTGTTCAGTTCGTCCACCGTCTGGAACTTGTTCTGGAGGTACTTGACAAACCCAGCCTGAACATCGGGATTGGCCGCAGCGCCCGACGAAGTTTCATTGTCGATCTGCCAACCGATGACCGTTGGGTTGTCTTTGTAGTGCTCGAGCAGCTTGCGAATCACGCGCTCACAGTAGGAGCGGTAAACCGGGTTCATCAGGTCCGTGTTTTGCCGGAGACCGAAGGTAATCGTCTGTCCGCCGAAGCGGGTGATGAAGATCTCCGGATGCTCCTTGTACATCCACGCCGGAACAGAGTAAGTGGGGGTCCCGAGAATAACTTTGATTCCCGCTTTCTGCATGCGGTCAATGACGCGATCCATCCAGGCATATTCGAACCGACCGTCCTGTGGCTCCCACAAGCCCCAACTCGATTCGCCCATGCGCACTACGCTGATGCCCGCCTGCTGCATGAGTTGGACATCCCGATCGAGGCGGTCATAGGGCATGTACTCGGTGTAGTAGGCAGCCCCGTAGAGCACCGTCTCCATTTTGTCGGGAGCGAATGCGGGCTTGCTTTGGGCGAGCGACACCAGGGAGTTTAGTAAAAGGAAGGCAAAAATTGCGGCGAGAATGGCTGATGTATATCTCTTCATAGAAATCTCATGCGCTGTGCGGTCAGGGTTCTCTGTGAGCAATCTGAATCAGTTTCGGCAACACGTCTCCGTAGTCGTTTGCCTGTCCTGATTTTCCGAACCCAAAATAGACCCACCGGAATAGCGAGTAGAGTTCCTCATAGATCTTTTGCGCCCGGGCTTGCGGAATGAAAGTTCGGTACGCTGGGCAAACGCGCTCCTGCGCTTCTTCGATCGTGCGGAACGTACCCGCCGCCAGGAAGGCAAAAATAGCTGATCCCAAGCCAGTCACTTTGCTGGCGGGTACGAGCACCGGCCTGCCCAGCACATTGGCATAGACCTGGTTGAGTACGGGGTTGTTCTGCGGCACGCCGCCGCCGTTAATCACACGCAACGTAGACGCGCCGTATTCGCTCATGCGGTCCAGAATCACCCGGGTGTGAAATGCCGTGCCCTCGATGGCGGCAAAGAGTTCATCTTGCGCAGTGTGCTGCAGGTTCCAACCGATAGTGATGCCGCGCAGGTTCGGATTCACCAGCACGGTGCGGTCGCCATTGTCCCAGGTCATGCGCAGCAATCCGGTCTGACCGGCACGGTAGGTCTGCAGGCCTTGGCTCAGTTCGGCCACCGTGGTATTCGCCCGCCGTGCAATAGCGCTAAAAATATCGCCCGTGGCCGAAAGACCCGCTTCCACGCCGGTGTACTGCGGATGCACGCTTCCCTGCACCACCCCGCAAACACCGGGAATCAACTCCGCATGTTTCACATACGCGATGATGCACGTCGACGTGCCGACGACGTTCACCACGTCGCCTTCTTTCGCGCCCGCGCCGATCGCATCCCAATGCGCGTCGAACGCGCCCACCGGGATGGGGATGCCCGCGCGCAATCCCAACTTCTCTGCCCAGAACGGCGAGAGATGGCCGGCCAGTTGATCGGAAGTCGCGTAGGTGCCGTCTAACTTGGCCCGAACGCCCGCTAGCAGCGGGTCAACCTTGATGAGAAAACCTTCTGGCGGCAGACCGCCCAGAGCTGAATTCCACATCCACTTGTGGCCCATCGCACAAACACTTCGTTTGACCTGTGCGGGATTCGTAATGCCGCAAAGGGTGGCGGCAACCATGTCGCAGTGCTCAAAGGCGGTGACGAACTTTTCGCGTTTGTCAGGATTGTGACGCAGCCAGTGCAGTAATTTGGCGAAGCCCCATTCCGAGGAGTACACACCTCCGCACCACTGGATGGTTTCGAGGCCCTCTTGGTGCGCCCGATCCGTAATCTCCGCGGCCTCATTTTTCGCGCGGTGATCGCACCACAAGTAGTACTCATCGAGCGGTACCAAACCCTCGCCGACCGGGACCACGCTGGAACCCGTCGTATCCAGCGCGATAGCCTCGACCTGATCGCCTTTGATGCCAGCTTCTTTTACTGCTTGCAGGGTGGCGTCCGCCAAGGCGCGCATGTGGTCGTCGTGCGACTGGGTGCCGTATTCGGGATCTTCTTTTTTGCGATGCAAAGGATACTCGGAAACCGCGGATGCAATGAGTCCACGGCCGCTGTCCACCAGGGAAACACGGACGCTCAGAGTGCCGAAATCTACTCCCGCAACAATCGCCATTTCTTGCCTCTAGGTAAGGTGCCGGTACATCTGCCAGCCGAGATAGCGCGTGGTGGCTTCGTGGATCGCGCCGGCTACCGTTGAAAAATTTGCGGCTACGTGATGCTCGAAGCCGTTCTCGCAGATGTACCGCAAAAGCTGCTGCAAGTGCGGAATCTGGACGACTCCAGCCCCGCCGAAAGTGTTGAGCGGATCGTTGGTGAATGCGCCTTCGCCGGTATAGCCACGCACGACGCCTGCCGTGTCATCGGTGGAGAAGCGGGCAAAACTCATCGCTCCGGCCTTTACGCGGCCCACGCAGGTCCCAAATGTATTCTCTTTCCCGACGGTGCCCGCGATGATTTGCTGGAAATCCATGCGCACGTCCTGGAAAAAATGCTTGGGCAGGTTACTACAGTGAAAGCAGACCGCTTTGTCGGGATCGTCTCCGTAGTTGTTGTTCCAATCGAGCAGCGCGCTGGGGGTTTCGGAAGCCAGCGCGAGAGCATGCATGCTGATGGTGCCGCACACGTCGACCTCGCAGGCGCTCGGGATCAGGTTATTGCTCATCATGCTCATGATGGTGCAGGGCACGACGCCGAAGAACTCCTCCATGGAGGTCCAGCATTGCACTGCGCTCACCGTGACGTCGGCCGCTTTCATCCAACCGTCAATGACAGCGCCGAGCTTCGCCATCTTGACCAGCGCCGAATCCGGCACGCCGCCGGTGGAAACGTACTTGCGAATTTCGCTCAGCTTGGCTTGGACGCTGGCGTCAGCATCCGGCAAACGCGCGATGCGTCCGAAGATTTCCGACAGGTCGATGGTCTCGACCGAAATACCCTGGGCCTCGAGCAACTTCTCGCTGTAACGCACGGTGTTGAACGCGGCCGGGCGCGCGCCGATGCTGCCGACCCGCAAGTTGCGAAGTCCATTGGCAACCCGGCATACGGCGGCAAACCAGGCCAGATCCTTTTGAAATTCTGCGGAATCGGGGCTGACCGTGTGCAGGCCGGTCAGCGAGTAGGGAATACCGTACTGCCGGAGGTTGTTGCAGGCCGACATTTTGCCGCAGAAGCTGTCGCGCCGCGAGGCAATCGTCATCTTGCCGGGAATATCGGGAGTCGCCTGCACCAGAACTGGAATATCCAGACGTGCCAGTCGCAGCGTGTCGGCAATCGCGCGCTCATCACCGAAGTTGGGCAGGGTCACGATGACCCCATCCAGCCTTTCCCGATTCTTCTGGAACAGCGCCGCGCAACGCTTGGCCTCTTCGTGAGTTTCCACCGCCCCGTGCTTGCTCTCCTCCGGACCGAGCACCACACAATCAATTCCCGCCTCCGCGAGTGCCCGCATCATCTCTTCGCGTCCGGACTTCGCCAACTGGTCCGGAAAGAAGCCACGGTTCCCGACGATCACACCCATCGTCATTTTCTTATTAGGCATATGTTTCCTTCTTCTATGAACTTGGTAATTAGCACAATCTACGTATTACCGGCATTTCGCGCCCGTTCCCGCGCGGGCGAGAAGCGGTAGCAGTAAAACGCGCCGAACACTAACAACAGTCCGCCCCACCAGATACTGGCGTGGTGATTCAGAGACAACACTGGGTTGTTCGCATGAGTAGCAACCTCCCACAGGCCTGCGCCGGTGATCAAAAGTCCGTTCACCAACATCGACAAACCGATGAAGAACCATATCGACAAAGAACCGCCGGATTTCATTGTTCCCCCTACCAGAAAATGATTTGCAGGATGACAAATACAACGCCTACCACCACCGCCCAGAAAACCGGCCGGTGGAAAACCGAAACCCGCTCTTCCTGTGGGATTGTAGTCAAGCCGTAGACCAGGCCCGTCAATTCAGAATCTGGCTTGGGCTTCGTGAGCAAGCTGACGACGACCGTTACTGTGACACAGATCAGCCAGCACCATAGCGCCCGGAACATGTTCTGAGCCTGATCCTGCGCCTTGAGCGACAGGGCCAGGTACTTCACCGCCCCTGGATCGACCTTCGCCCAAGCCCACATGCCGACTGAAGACATGGTCCCGGCCAACAGTCCCCAGAAGCCGCCCGCCGGAGTGGCCCGTTTCCACAACATGCCCAACAGGACCGTGCCGAACAGAGGAGCGATGAAGAAGCTAAACAGGGCTTGGACGTAATCCATAATGCTGTGCGACTGCATCACCAGGTACGCCGTCCCGATACTGACAGCTACGCCCAGCAGGGTGCACCACCGGCCCATCCTGACTTTCGATTCATCCGACGCGTGCTTGTCGATCAGCGCGCCGTAGATGTCATAGGTCCAAACCGTGGCAAAGGCGCTGACGTTGCCCGCCATGCCTGACATGAAACCGGCAATCAGCGCGGTAATGCCGAGGCCAAGCAGTCCGGGTCCACAGTAGCGCGCCAGCATGAGCGGCAGAACTTCATCGTAGCCATGTAGTCCTTGCGCTCGTCCCGCATCAGACCACGCCAGATCGCCCGGAACCAGCCTCAACAGATGGCCCGAGGGGTCTCGCAGCAACGCCAGACCCAGCAAGCCGGGGAGGATGACGATGAAGGGAACCATCATCTTGAAAGCCGCCCCGATGATTGGCGCGAGTTTCGCCGAACGCAGGTCCTTCGCCGACAAGACGCGCTGCACCACCAGGAAGTCGGTCGTCCAGTAGCCCATCGAGATCACCGCGCCCAACCCAAAAACGATGC
>Ga0074045_10001569_pt1 | contig 21937 bp, 14 predicted proteins | sample BogForMeECP23OM2_FD_94442 | JGI IMG/M metagenome (GOLD analysis project Ga0074045, IMG submission 94442) | Bog forest soil microbial communities from Calvert Island, British Columbia, Canada - Bog Forest MetaG ECP23OM2 | ecosystem: Environmental > Terrestrial > Soil > Wetlands ... | reverse complement strand
TTTCGGTGGCGGTTTTTGAAAAGATCGAGATCCAGACGGCATTTTCTCGCGAGGCCGACGGTTTCGAAGTTGCACACGACGATAACCAATTGAATTTCCCAGGTTTTAAACCGGACAGTAGTGTCGTAGAACATGAAGTCGGGCCGCGTCCCCTGCGACGTCAGTTGCCCGAACAGGGACGCGAGTACCGGCTGGTCGGCAACGGCCGAGTGACCCAGATGCGGCCCAACCGAGCAGGTCGCGTCGACCGACTTGATCGTCCGATACGCGGCGGCGAAGAGCGGGCCCATCCGATCCGCGAAGACTTCGTCCTCGGCGCGTTTCGGACGCCCTTCCCGGTAGGGCGAGGATGACCAGAACGTGCCGCCGCCTCCCGGCGCGTGGTAGATGCCGGCTTCCTCGAACACGATGACGCTGCAGTGGCCGTGGAAATACCGGTCATAGAGGGCGACTTTGCGGCTGATTGCGTCTCTGAAGGCGGCGCCCGCTTCGGGATTGTCGATGATTTCTTCTGCGGTCACGTTCCGCCGTCCGCCGCCGACCTCGAGCTGGTTGTCATAGACGCGGATCTGCAACCACAGGTCGGCGCCTGCCTGGCTGGCGATCTGGTAGATCTGCTCGTTGAGCTGATCTTCCGTCAGCCCGCTGCCGCGTTGCCGAAGAAATGCGGTCGTGTCGCCGAGCGTCGCGTACACGATCCCCGCCGCCCGATGCCGGGCGAGATCGGCGAAGACGTTGTCCAGATAGGCCGGCGTATATGGCTCGAGGTGCCAGCCAGACACCATCATGTAACGAGCGACCGGCAGGCTCGTGGTCGTGACGGGAACGCCGCTGAACCGCCCGCCGGTGCAGGATTCCGCGGCGACAGGCGCGCCAGGGCGCGCACGCCGATCGATACGGCCAGGCACAGCGCGAAGCCGAGGCGTCGTGACGACCGGCGGGTTGGCTCCTGCTCCATCGGCGATTCCTCAGGGGGAATATGGCGGGAAACCTGAACGCAGGCGCGGGAAGGGTTGCCCGTCCGCGAACGGGCTCGCGAAGCGACCCTTTCTTGCCTGCGACCGTGACCTGCGACCGTGAACCATTTTCTTTCCGACTGGAACCTGTGAGAGAATGGCGCCGGCGGCGGGCGGCCGGCCCTGCCAGTGGCCGTGAAGGCCTGACCGGAGGAGTACACGGTGATTACATTCGTCGATCAGCCCTGGGCGTTCAAAATTCTGCGTGTCACGAAGACCCTGGAAGGCAAAACGCAGCGTCATGGCATCGCGACCGTGCCGAAGGACGCAAAGGAAGTGCCGCGGGACGTGCAAAACCTGCTGTCGCCGGACGAGGTGGTCGAAACCGAGGAGGTCCTCGCGTTCTATCGCGACGGTGCATCGATGGTTGGCCGCTATTTCACGGCCAAATTGCCTGAGATCATGCGCGAGGTGGTCAGCTACTGGGAGTCCGCCAGCCCGGTCGAGCAGAAAATGATCACCGAGACGCTCGAGCACGCGATGCGACTGGTCAAAAAGAAAACGCGGAACGGGGCCGATCCCTGGACTCCGCCTGGCGCATGATCGGCGCAGGCGGCATCGCCGCAACCATGACCATGCCTTAAACGCATCGACGATCGCCGCTCACTCAACCGCCGCGCTGGCCACGACCGGGGCGCCAACGGAGTTGGCGATTGAGCACAGCGCCGCGCGTGTTCGCGGCGCGAGAACAAGCGGGTTCTCCAGCACGACGCGTTCGACGTTCAGGTCGCGGAGCAGCGCTCTCGCGTCATCGGGCCTGGCGGCAGGGAAGAGATCGGGCTGGTTCGGCGTCGGGCTGGCGCGCGAGTGCTCGAGGCGGAGCGCCCCGCAGCGTGCTTCGAGCAGCGCCTCCAGCCGCAACAGACCATGGTCCCCGCCCAAGATGGCCGGGCGGCCCTAGACGATCCAGTTGCGTGAAGCGGTGGCTCTGATCCGCGCGATGTCCAACCGGCGGCGCACGTGTTCCAGCGGATCCGACGCGATGAACCGGCGCACCATCCGGCCGTAGGCCGGGTGACGGCGGGTCATCTCCGCCATTGCGACGGCGATGCGTGCGGCGCGGTCCGGGCCGAACGAGGTGGCGCCCCAGTGCCAGACGAACGTGTCGGTCGCCGCGACGTGCCGCCAGCCGGCGGCGCGGGCGCGCATGCAGAAATCGTTCTCCTCGCCGTAGCCGGGTCCGAAGCCCTCGTCGAAGCACCCGACCTGTTCCAGGCAGGCGCCGCGGATCAGCATGCAGAACCCGATCGCGGTCGGAATCTCGACCGGGGCAAGACCGAGGCCTGCCGCCAGCGTATCGAGCGTCCGGGGCGAGGCCTCCAGGTTCGTGTGGTTGTCGCGCAGCCTCAGCGGGTAGCTCAGGATCGTCGCCGCGTTCGACAGCGGGGTCGCGGTGCCGATCCGCTCGCCGGACGCCGCGCGGCGGAGGCGATCGAGCCAGAAATCGAACACCTCCGTGTCGGCGTTGAGCAGCACCACATCCCGCCCGCGTGCCTCCCGCAGCCCCTGGTTGGCGGCGCGGACGAAACCGCTCGCGGCGCTGTTGACGAGCAGGCAAAACCGTCCGAGTTCCGCATGGCGCTCAAGGCTTTCCGACAGCACGGGATCCGGCGAGCCGTCGTTGATCACCAGCAGGCTGCAACTCGTGTCGTTGCGGGCGGCCAGGACGCAATGGATGGCGCGCAGGGTCTCTGCACGGCCCTTGTGCACCGGCATCACCACCAGGACCTCCGCGCGTTCCGATGCCGCCGCGCCCTGCAGTGCCTGCCATTCGTCTTCGGTCGGGAGTGACGAAGACGGTCGTGCCGCATCCGCCACGCGCCCCTCTCGCCATCCTCGCGCGAGGTAGTGCCGTCCCGGATTGACCCTCAGCGCACGCAGGTCGGGGTTGGTGGACAGATACCGTTCGGCGTCGAAGCCGGGCTCGGGCGGACGATCGGCCGATACGCCCGACAGGACGTAGTGCAGGAAAGGATGTTCGCCCGAGCGCAGCAGCGCCTGTGCCGCATAGAATGCCGGTGCGAAGCGCGGATGCGGCGGAATGCCCGCGGAGGAGAGACAGCTGAGCGCCTGCGTCAGGGCGGAGCCGCCGTCGAGACCCGCTGCCGCCCGATAGTGCTCGGCGTCGAAAACGCCCGATCGCAGCAGCGCTAAAGCCTGCAGTCGGAGCAGCTTCCCCCGCCGCGGACGCGATCCAAGCAAACGCAGAAAAGCGGCTTCGAGTGCAATCCGCATGGCGCGTGCAACGCCTGCGGGTGTCGTCCTCACGGGCGGAACGGAAAGTGACGCGTCCCGCGCCAACAGCCGCCGAAGCCGCATCGGCAACCTTGCTACCGACGCAGGATCAGCCGCACACGAGCCGCGCCGGCTATGCGAAACCGAATTTCGGACAGCCGGATCGCAAGCTGCGTCGGCGTGACATGTGCCCCTTACGCCACCGCATCATCCGATCCCTTCCCGCCATCCGCGTTGGCGTCGGTATTGAGCCGTTCGAATTCCCAGATTCCCCGGTCCACGTCGTCATAGAGCACGATCTGCCGGTTGTGCAGGATCCCGACCCGGCGGGCGTATTTTCTCGCATGCCGTGACTGCGAGGTGGCGAGAATGAAACCGCTCTCCTTCATCCTTTGCTCGAAAAGGTACTCGCACTTCGCGCGAAATTCATTCTCGCCTGCAATCGGACGACTGTCGATCAGGTAGAGTTCGAACGGGATCGCATAACTCAAGGCATAGGCCATCTTCAGTCGGAGTTGCGGCGGCAGATCGCGATAGGTCTCGCGCAGGAACTCGCGGAAGTCGGCGACCTCGGCGACGAAATCGACGACTTCGTCCGCGTCGGCGTCATAGAGATAGGCGGTGTGCGCGATGTTCTCGCGCACGCTGAGCTTCTGCTTGAATCCGCCCATGAACCCGACCGGGAATGACACACGCGCGTAGCGGTCGATGGTCCCGGTTGTGGGAAGCACGGCGCCGGAGAGCAGCCGGATCAGCGTGGTCTTTCCGCTACCCTCCCGGCCCAGGATCACGACGTGGTCGTTGGTCGGCAGAGTGATCGATACGGAATCCAGCACCGTCGTCTTCAGCCGCCCGGAGGAGAGCACGGCGCCGACGTTGTCCAGTAGGATCATCTCGCCAGCTCCTCGTCCCAGAGCACGTTCACGGTCCTGTCCCGGTCAGCACTCGTCGAGCTTGCGCCGGAAAACACGGTCGGCACACAACCCGGCAAGGATCAGGACGGCGCAGAACGACCAGAGATAGCCAGGCGAGAAGCAGGTCCGTGGATAGCCCGGGTAGAATCCCATGCGAAAGAGCTCGAGCCCTTGCAGCACCGGGTTCCAGCTCAATACGGACCGAACGTGCACGTAGAGGTTATCCGGCACATAGATCACGCCGGAGAACAGGATCAGGCCACGCGCCAGCGGGATCCAGAAATAGCGCCACAGCGGAAAGAGCTGCTCCAGTGCGGCGTTGCACAAGCCCATGCCGAACCCCAGCAGGATCAACGACAGCATGCCGAGCAGGGCGAGTTCCGGCCGCGTAGGAATCGCCTCGAAGTCATAGAAGCGGTAGATGAACCCGAACGTCAGCACGCCGGCGAAGGCGTAGACGGTCACCTTCACGAACGCGTCTGCCAGGACGAAATCCACGGTCTTCTCGACGGGGAACCGGCGCAGGGCCGCACTTCCCTTTGCGACCGCGCGGAAATGGCAGGACAGGTGGACGAAAATGAAGGTCGAGTACAGCCCGGTCGTGATGAACAGGACCTTCGTCATGCCGAAAGGCGGCTCGAGGATCCCGAGGATCAGCTGGTGGCCGCCTCGCCCGATGGCTTCGTGGATCTCGCGGCGCATGATCGCGCCCAGCACGCGTGCCTGATTGCGCAGGGCGTGGCCAAACTGGCCGCGCTGCTTCGGCATTAGGATGGGAGGGTTGCCGGAAGCCTGCACCTGAGGCTCAGACCGCGTGGTCCTGGATCGCCCTCACGACCAGGAGGCAGGCCAGCCAGAAACCGAAAATGCAGAGGAAGCCGATGCCGGTATAGAGCGGGCGGTTCGGGTAGGTGGAGCTCTCCGGGACCTCCGGCATGACGTAGGGCTCGAGGTAGAGATGCTGAGCCGCTGCGTTGGCGCGTGCCAGTTCCAGCGCCTGCGCGGTCTGCGTCAGCATGCTCTGCCAGTATTGCTGCTGGTAGCTGAGTTCCTCCCAGCGGCCGACGACCTTGGCAAGCGCGTGGGCCTGATCGGAGTCCCTGCCGATCTGGTTCTCGATCTGCTGGATCTGTTGTTTCGTCGACGCGATCTGGTCCGCGATCGCTTTTGCCGCCGGCGAGTTCGCGGGCGCGCCGCCTTGCGTGAAGGAGCCGAGCTGCGTCTGGAGCGAGACCAGATTGGTCCGCAGCATCAGATCCATCTGCGTGTTCGTGCTGACGAGGCTTGTATACGGGTTGACGGTCGCTTCCTCGGTACGGAACTGCAGCAGTTCCGCGTTCACCTTGTCCAGCTTGAGCCGTGCCTGTGCCGCCTCGTTCTCCGCGAATCGGACCGCATCCTGGTTGGCGCGGGTGTTCACTTCGTTGACCACGCCTTCCGCCTGCTTGGCCATCGTACTGGCGATCAGCCACGCGTCATGCGGCGTGAACGCTCTTACTCTGGCCACCGCGAGGCCGGTCACCTGATCGTAGTCGGAGTACAGGTACCAGGTGAAATACTGCAGGAAGTTCTCGATGGGCTTGGATGGGTCGAAGCGGCTCCACCAGTCGATCTGGCGCCGGGAGTAAAGGCTCTTGACGTCGATCCGTCTCTGCAGGTCGTCGACCGCCTGCTGACTCGTCAGGTAGTCGGCGACGACGAAGTTCTGCGACGCTCCCGGCGTGACCGCGGCGGACGACCCGCCCATCATCGAGGCGAGGTTGGACAGCGCGCCCGCAGCCTGGCTCATGCCGACCTGCGGCGTGGCGGTTCCGGGCAGCGCCGGCGTGCTCTGGTTGACCGAGTAGCGGAACTCGGCGACGTACTGGTCCGCGGCGACGAACCACAAGTAATACGCGAGGCAAATGGTCATAGCCAGGCTGGATCTTCAGCAGGGTGTGCCAAGTGATCGCCACCGCCAGCACCGCGGATACCTTCCATCCGACCGCGAAAGCATGGCTTTTTCTGACCGACGTGGCCGAGGAGGACGGTCCGTTCGTGTACGTGCCGGGCTCGCATCGGCTGACCCAGGCCCGGCTCGACTGGGAGCAACGCATGAGCGTTGCGGTCAGCGCCGGCGCGGGCGACGGCAACACGAGGCACGGCTCGTTTCGGATTTCGGTGGATATGATCGAACAGCTCGGCCTGCCGCCGCCAATGAAGTTGCCGGTTCCCGCCAATACGCTCGTCGTCGCCGACACGTTCGGCTTCCACGCCCGCGGCGGCAGCACGCGGCCGTCGAGCAGGGTCGAGGTGTGGGGCTTCGCGCGGCGGAGTCCATTCCTGCCCTGGAACGGGCTGGACCCTTGGTCGATCGGCCCGCTCGGGCGACGGAAGGCGTCGCTGTACTGGACCGCGATGGACTCCCTGGAATCCGCTCGCCTCGCCTGGAACCCGTGGCGGCGCCGCGGCGAGATGTCGATCTTCGACGCGCCGCACACGGCGCTGGTTGCGTGAACCTGCTCGTCATCGGCGGCGCCGGCTTTATCGGCACCAACCTCATCTCCCGACTCGGCACGATGCCGGACATGCGCGTGCGTGTCCTGGACAACGAATCGCTCGGCCGGCGCGAGCATCTCGGCGCGTTCGGCGGCGAATTCGTCTGCGGCGACATCCGTGATCGCGACACGGTCCACGCCGCGCTCGATGGTGTCGACGCCGTGGTGCATCTCGCCGCGGACACGCGGGTGATCGAGTCGATCGCCGACCCGGCACGCAATTTCGACGTCAACGTGCAAGGCACCTTCACGCTGCTCGAGGCCATGCGCGCGCGCGGTGTCCGGCGGCTCGTCAATGCCTCGACCGGGGGCGCGATCCTGGGCGAGGTCTCGCCGCCGGTGCACGAGGAGATGGTGCCCCGCCCGGTGTCGCCGTACGGCGCCTCGAAACTCGCGGCCGAGGGCTATTGCGCGGCCTATTCCGGCAGTTTCGGATTCCACACCCTCTCGCTGCGGTTCTCCAACGTCTATGGGCCGCGGTCCTTTCACAAGGGCAGCGTGGTAGCGGCATTCTTCAAGCGCGTGCTGCAAGGCGAGACGCTGGTGGTCTATGGCGACGGGTCGCAGGTGCGGGATTTCGTGTTCGTCGAGGATCTGTGCGACGGCATCGTCCGCGGGCTGTCTTCGTCGACGAGCGGCGTGATCCAGCTTGGCTCGGGGCGTCCGGTATCGGTGACCGCCCTGATCGACGCGATCCGCCAGGCCGTCGCACCCCACCCGGTCGAGGTCCGCTACGAGCCGGCGCGGGCGGGCGAGGTTCACGCCACGTGGTGCGACATCTCCAAGGCGCGACGCGAACTGGGGTTCGAGCCGTCAACCCCGCTCGCCGACGGACTGGCAAAGACGTGGCGCTGGTTTCTCGACCGGTGACCCGGCTCGGCCGCTTCGAGGGTCGGCGCCACGATGCGGTGGTCGGCTGGGCGTTCGATCCCGGCCGTCCGCGCTGGCGTGCGATGGTTCGGCTTCGGGCCGACACGGGTGCCGAGGCGGTGGCGACGGCCGAGCGGTATCGGGCCGATGTCCAGGATGCTGGTCACGGCGACGGGTATGCCGGCTTCGCCATCCCGCTGGTGCGCTTCGCCGGCGCGCGCAAGATACGCTGCTGGTGGGATGACCTCGGCACCGAACTGCCCGGCAGTCCGGCGATCCTCGCCTCGCCGGCCGTACTGGCGCAGGCCGATGACGGGGTGCTGCAGGTCGCCGTGGATCGGCAAGTCCCGGGGGATTGGCGATTGACCGGCTGGGCGATCGACCTTGCCAACCCTTCGCACCGCCCTGTGCTCGGCTTGAGCAGTGCCGAGGGAACCCTCGGGCAAGCCCGCGCGTGCCTCTACCGTCCCGAACTGCGACGGCGCGGCCGCGACGGTTTCAACGGATTTTCGTTCGCGAGGGGACGTCCGGGACCGGGCCAGGTTGTCCGCCTGCTGGACCTCGCGCGCGGCACGGTCCTGCTCGAGATCGCGGGGTGAAAGCCGGACTCATCCTGCCGCCGCCGGCCGATCCGTGGCGCGACGACGCAGTGCGGCAGGCATTCGGCGCGATCGCGCAGGCTCTGACGGCAGCGGGCTGGACGGCGGAGCTGATCGACGCTGCGGAAGCGGCCGAGGCCGGCGTCCCGCTGCTCGCCGCCGCCGAGGCGGCGTCCGACACACAGACCCTCCGCGACGGCTACGCCCTGGCGGCAAGGCTGCGCCGGACCGAGTTCGACGTGCTCCTGGCACCGCTCGGCGGCGGCATCCTCCAGCCGTTGCTGATGGCACGCGCGACGGGTGAAGCGCTGGCGCACACGGCGGTCCTGCTGTGGTGCGAGGCGCCGGCCGCTTGGCGGGCATGCAACGAACCGGCTTGCCGCGTCCGGCTCGGCACGTTGGTCGACGACGCGCTCGAACGCGCGTGTCTGCGTCTCGCGGACGGACTCGTAGCCTCGGGACCGTCGGCGCTCGAGCGTGTGCTGGCGATCGGCGCAGACGCCCCCCGGGCGCGGATCGGCGTGCTGCCCGGCACCGGCCGGCAGACAGGCCGACGTTGGCTGCCTGCCGATGCGATCACCGACATCGCCTTCATCGGTCCGGCCACGTCGGGGTCAGGCCTGCCTCACTTCCTCGATGCGATCGAGGCGTTGGATCGCAGCGGAGTGTTGGGCACACGTCGGGTCAGCTTTCTCGGGCCGATGCGCGATGACGCGCCAGGGCTGAGCAAGACCCTGCTCGGCATCCGCGCACAGGCCTGGACATTCGACTTCCGTGTCGAGGACGCCCCGACGCAGTCGGCGGTGGCGGGCCTGCTCGGCGGCGCCGGAGTGTTGCCCGTGTTCGGCTGCGGCGAGGCCTGCGACGTGCTCAGGACCCAACTTGCGTTCGCCGGCGTGCCGGCGGCGTGGGCGGCTGAGCCGGGCGATTTCTTGCCGCTGCTGAGGCACGCACTCTCGCTGGGAGCGGGTGTGCTTGCCGCACCGGAGCAGACGACGTGGCCGGCGCTTTTGCAGGAGGCGGCGGCCCAGCGCCGGCCATTCCCGCGGCGCCCCGAGCCCTCCGCCAGCGTCTGCATCGTGCATCAGAATCGGCCGCACTGCAGAATCGGCCGCACTGCCTGGAACGCGCGCTCCGCAGCCTCGCGGCCGCGGCGCAATCGGACGCGCATCCTGGCCTGGCCCACGATGTGCTGGTCGTCGACAATGCAAGCGGCGACAAGAAGGCCCGCACGTATCTGGACAGTCTCGCGTCGGACGCGCGCGGAGGCGGTGCCGCTTGTCGGTTGCGGCTGCTCCGGCTGGAGCAGCCAGTGCTGCAAGCGGCGGCGTACAACCTGGCGGCGGAGCAAGCCTCGGGCGAGGCCCTTGTCTTCCTCGACGACGACAACGTCTTCGCGCCCGGCGGACTTTCCCGGCTCCTGCACGCGCTCTCGGCCGGCGCTTTCGACCTCGTCGTGACGTGCCTCGACCTTCACGATGGCGATCCGGAACAGGGTCGGGCCAGCGCCCGCCTGCTGTTCCTCGGGGATGCGGGCAGCGCGGGACTGTTCTTCAACGGATTCGGAGATACCGCGATGGCCGTCCGGCGAGACGACTTTCTTCGTCTCGGCGGCTTCGAGGCGAGTGCCTCCGGACCGGCGCTGGACTGGGAGTTCCTGGCAAAGGCGCGCGCCGCCGGCCTGCGCATCGGCGTGGTGCAGGAGCCCGCAATCCGCTATGCGCGCGAGATCGGGGATGGCGACCGAAAATGGCGCAAGCGCGACCAGGAAGTCAGGCGCAACTCGGTGCTGCGGGCCTATGGTGATGCATTCGACCACGTCCTGGTGGCCCGTCTGGCCCAGGATGAATTGCTGTCGCGCTACTGAGAGCGGAGAGGAGGGCGATGAGCCAGTATGCCCGCGTGCTGGCCGGAGCGGCGCTGCCGCTGCTCGCCTGGGTCGTGCTCCGGCGGATCGCCGGCACACGGCGCACGGGTCTCGTGGCGACAGCGCTCGACCTGATGCCTGTCGGCGTGATGTGGGCGGTGGCCTTCGCGATCACCGCCCGGCCGCTCGGTGCCGGCGTGCTGGTCCTCGGCCTGCTGCTGGGGCTGGCGCTTGCTGACCGCACCAAGCGGGCGGTGCTGCTGGAACCGGTGGTCTTCTCGGATGCGGCCGAACTGGTCCAGGTCTTCACGCATCCCCGGCTGTATCTTCCGTTCGCCGGCCCTGCCCTGGTGTACGGTGGCGGCGCGCTCGTCGCGATCGGCTTCGGCGGCGTGTTGCTGGCCGAGCCGTCCTGGCCCCGCATCCTGCCGGTTGCCGGTGTCGAGGGATTAGCAGCGGCGCTTGCTGCGGGGCTCTGGTTCCCGCCGCTGCTCGGGCTCGCCTCATCTTGTCTGGCGCGGCTCGGCCCCTCCGGCGACCCGACCAGGGACACCGCCGAATTGGGACCGCTCGCCTGCCTGCTGACCTACAGCGTCATCGCTCGCCGGGAACGGCCCGGCCGGCGCGCGGCGGTACGACCGGCGCCCGCTCTCGCCCGCACGCAGGCGACCGGGGCGGCACTCCGCCCCGTAGTGCTGTTGCAGGTGGAATCGTTCTTCGACCCGCGGCGCGTGTCGCCGTCGCTCCCTCCCGACCTGCTTGCCGGCTGGGACCGGTGTTGCGCCCGCTCGGTGTCGCACGGCCGGTTGTCGGTCCCCTGCTGGGGCGCCAACACGATGCGCGCCGAATTCACCGCGCTGACGGGGTTGCCGGACGAAGCGCTCGGCTTCGACCGCTTCAATCCGTACTGGGCGTTCGCCCGGCGGCCGGTCGATTCCCTCGCGTGGCGGCTGCGCGCGATCGGCTATCGCACCGTCTGCGTGCACCCGTACTCGCGCCGTTTCTACCGCCGCGATGTGGCGATGCGCTGCCTGGGGTTCGACGCTTTCATCGGCGAGGAGGCTTTCGCCGGAGCCGAACGGCAGCGCGGCTATGTCAGCGACCGCGCACTCGCCCGGTTCGTGCTCGACCTCCTGAACGCGGACGGCAGGCCGGTCTTCGTGTTCGCGATCTCGATGGGCAATCACGGGCCTTGGCAGGATGGGCCGGAGGCGGGGTTGCAGGACTTCCTCGACGGGCTGCGCGACAGCGACGGGATGTTCGCGCTGATGGGCGATGCGCCCGTGCTCGAGCGCCGTGCAGCGGTGCTTGCCGCCTACGGGGATAACCAGCCCGGCCTTCCGGGGATCTTCGCGTCGCCCGGACTCGCCGATACGCAAACGGACTACTTCGTTCGCGACTTCGGACGCGTTCCGCCGGCGGCCGGCACGGCCCGCGATCTCGCCGCGTACGACCTGCCCGGGCTGCTTTACGACTTGGCTGCCCAGAATGCAGCCGAGAGTCGGCGGGGCTTGGAGCCGATCGGCGGCGGGGCTCTGATGACGAGCGGTGGCCCTGTCTCGGCTGAGCCGTTATACAGCCTCGACGATGAATGAGCCGGAACGGTCGCCGCGTGGGCGCGGCGACATGACGACGACAGGAAGGGCCGACTGATGCCGGAGGACCCGATCGCCATCGTCGGCGCCTCCTGCCGGCTCCCCGGCGCCGCAACGATCGAGGACTTCTGGTCGCTGCTGATCGATGGCCGCGACGCGATCGCAGACGTGCCCGAGACACGCTGGGCCACCAGGCACTACTACCATCCGCGCCTTGCCGAGCCGGGCAAGAGCTACACGTGGCGGGCCGGTCTTCTCTCCGGGATCGATCTTTTCGACGCGGAGTTCTTCTCGCTCTCCGCGCGAGAGGCACGACAGATCGATCCGCAGCAGCGGCTGCTGCTCGAGCTCGCCTGGGAGGCGCTCGAGGATTCCGGGCTGACGGCACGGTCGCTGAAGGCAAGCGGGGCCGGCGTCTATATCGGCGCCTCGGCGACAGAATACGCCAACCTCCGATGGGGCGATCCGGCTTCGGCCGACCCCCACTTCATGCTCGGCAACACGCTGAGCATCTTCGCCAACCGGATTTCCTATCTGCTCGACCTGCGCGGTCCAAGCTTCGTCGTCGACACCGCGTGCTCGTCATCGCTCGTGGCCCTTCACCTGGCGTGCGAGGATCTGCGCCGCGGCCGGACCGACTGCGCGTTCGTCGGCGGTGTCAATATGACTCTGTCGCCGTTCCCGTTCGTCGGCTTCTCCCGCGCCGGAATGCTGTCGCGCGCCGGGCGTTGCTTCGCCTTCGACGCCCGGGCCGACGGCTATGTACGCGGCGAAGGCGGCGTGATGCTGCTGCTTAGGCCGCTTGCCGCAGCGATCGCCGACGGCGACGACATACGCGGGACCATTCTCGCCACCGGCACCAACAGCGACGGCAGGACGCCCGGCCTGTCGTTCCCCAGCCAAACGGCGCAAGCGGCGCTGCTCGCGCGCCTCTACACCGATGCGGGCATCGCCCCGGACAGGCTTGGCTTCGTCGAGGCGCACGGCACCGGGACCTCGGTGGGCGATCCGATCGAAGCGGCCGCACTCGGCGAAGTGCTGGGGCAGGCCAGGCGAACGCCGCTGCCGATCGGCTCGGTTAAGACCAATATCGGGCATCTCGAGCCCGCGTCCGGCCTGGCCGGACTCCTGAAGGCGATGCTGGCGCTGGAGCATCGTGTGCTGCCGCCATCGCTGAACTACGAGGCCCCGAATCCGGAGATCGACTTCGACCGGCTGAATCTCGGCGTCGCCAGCGACGCGGTGATCCTGCCGAACGAGGCGCACGGCTCGGACCTCGTGGCTGGGGTGAACAGCTTCGGCTTCGGCGGCGCCAACGCGCACGCGATCCTCGCACCCGCGCCGATCCCGCAACCACCCGAGGGTGACTCCGGCATCGATGGATGTCCGCCTCTCCTGCTGTCGGCCCGCTCGGACGCCGCGCTGCGCGAACTGGCGGGCAACTGGCGCGCGGTGCTGGCGAGCGCCGAGGATGAGACCGGTCCCGATGCTGCGGCGCTGATACGCGGGGCCGCACGCCGGCGCGACCACCACGCGTTCCGGCTCGCGGTGCCGGGTGGGACGGCCGCGGCGATCGCCACTGCACTTGATGGCTACTGCGACGGACGCTCCTCGGCGCCCGTCGCCACCGGGAAGGCCGTCGCCGAGGGGCGCCTTGCGTTCGTCTTCTCGGGCAATGGCGCACAGTGGCTCGGAATGGGTCGTGATGCGCTGTCGCACAACCTCGCGTTCCGCGAGCAGATCGACGAACTCGACGCGGTGCTCGCGCCGGCACTCGGATGGTCGGTCACCACCCGGTTGGTGGACGGGCTCGAAGCCGACGCGATGGCCCGGACGGACGTGGCGCAGCCGCTTCTGTTCGCAATCCAGGTCGGCATCGTATCGGCGCTGCGCCGCCTCGGCCTCACGCCCGACGCCTGCGTTGGACACAGTTTCGGCGAAATCGCCGCGGCCTGGACGGCGGGCGCCCTCACGCTCGATGACGCCGCCCGCGTCGTCGTGGCGCGCAGCCGTCATCAGCAGACAACGCGGGGCCGAGGACGCATGGCGGTGCTCGGCGCGAGCGAGACACGTGCCAAGCAACTCGCGGCACGCATCGGGCTGGCGAAGAGCGTGGAAGTGGCCGCCGTCAACGCGCGGGAGTCGGTCACGATCGTCGGCCCTGAGTCGGCGCTCGCGCGGCTCGCCGGCGTGGCCGCGCAGGAAGCGCTTGCGTTCACGCCGCTCGATCTCGACTACCCGTTCCACAGCGCGGCCATGGACAACTTGCGCGATGGCCTGATCGCCGACCTTGCCGGCATCGTGCCCCGCCAGCCGGACCTGCTGATGGTTTCGACCGTTACCGCCGAGCCGGTCGAGGACGGAACGCTCGACGCCGACTACTGGTGGCGGAACGTGCGTGCGCCAGTGCGCTTCGCGGACGCGCTCGTCACGCTGGTCGAGCGGGCGCGCGTCCGGCTGTTCCTTGAGATCGGCGCCAAGCCGATCCTGCTATCCTACCTGTACGACGCGCTTGGCGGAACGCAGGTTTCGGGACGCGTGCTGGCAACGCTGGGAACAGAGCGGACGGATACGGATCCGTTCCCGCAAATGGGTCTCGCCTGTCACGTCGCGGGCGCCGACCTGTCCCGTTCCGCGTGCTATGACCAGCCGGCACGCGGACGCGCCCTGCCGCGCACGCCGTGGCAGCGGCAATCCCACTGGTTCGAGCAGACACAAGAGGGAGTTCCGGTCGCCAAACCCACCGGCCGCCATCCGCTGCTCGGCGTCAGGCGTTTCCCCGATGTCGCGGAATGGACCAGCCACCTCGATCTGACGCTGCACCCATGGCTCGGCGACCATCGCATCGAGCGCGAAGCGGTGCTGCCGGCGGCCGCGATCATCGACATCGCACTGGCCGCGGCGGATGAGAGCTTCGCCGGCGCCGCAGGGCTGGAAATCGCCGATCTCGAACTGCAACGACCGATCACGTTGTCCGAGGACCGGATCCGGGAGCTGCGCCTGCGCTGCCAGCCTTCCGGCCTGTTCGACCTTGCCGCCCGCCCGCGCCTGGCGGGCGAGGAATGGGCGGTCCATGCGGCGGGACGGCTGACGGGTCTGACCGATCCCATGGCCACGGACGTTCCGCGGCTGGCGGCCGACACGATCATCGGGGCCGACCGTTTGTACGAAGCGGCCGAAGCCGCCGGCTTCTGTTACGGGCCGGCGTTCCGCCGTGCCGCCGAAGTCGAGCTGCACGGGGCGGATGCCGCAACGGTCCGTCTCCGCGCGTCCGGTGCGGAAGACCCAAATCAGCCGTTCCTGGTCGACCCCTGCAGCCTCGATGCCGCGTTCCACGGCGTGATCGGGCTGATGGCATCCCGCGCCGGGCGGCTCCGGGGTATCCTGGTGCCCTGGCGGTTCGGCCGCGTCGTGCTCCATCGCCGTCGGCAGACTACAAGCGCCGCCGAGGCCGCGCGGGTCCACATCCGTGCGGTGACCGACCACGGCGTGCTGGCCGACATCACCCTCCTCGATGGCTCGTTCACCCCGTTCCTGGTGCTGGAAGAATGCTGGTTCCGAGAACTGCGCGCGCGCGCTCGTGTCGAGACGGGCCGCATCTTGTACCGGACGACCGTACCGGCGCCGCTTGGGGCAGCGCCGCCGTCTGACTTCTGCCTCGCCAGGGCGCGGGCGGCGATGACGGCGATCGCCAGCGAGGCGGTCGCGGACCCGGATACATCGCCCCTGCTGCACGCCTTCATCGCTGCATCCTGCCGGGACGCGGCCGCCTCGCTCGGCCCACATGACGCCGGCCTCGGTCTCGACGCGCTGGCCGCGCACGCGGCGATGGCCCCGGAGACGATACCGCTGCTCGAGCGCCTGTCCGCCAACCTCGAAGCGGCCGACGAGCTGCCTGCGGCGACGGAGATCTGGCGTGCCCTGTTCTTCGGCGCGCGAGGGTTGGCGGCAGCAAACACACTCGTGCTCCGTGCGGCGGAGCGCCTGCCAGAGGCACTCCGCTGCGGCCCTCTCGCGGCCGAAGCCGCGGGGCTGGGCGAGCAGCTTCTCCAGGGACCGCCACTCGGCACCGCCGTCGCAACGTCGCTGGCCGCGGCGGTGCTGGAGGTGGCCCGTGCCTGGCCGTCCGATCGGCCGTTGCGCGTCCTCGAATTCGGCGCCGGGCGTGGGGTGCTGTCGCGGCGCATTCTGCGCAGCCTCCGCGGCGCGCCGGCGTCGATCCTCTACACCGCTGCGACGGATCCGGCGCGCGTCGCTGCCCTGCGCGCCAGCCTGCTGCCGTTCGGCAATGCCACGGCCGAAGCCTGGAACCCTGCAGCGACGCAACGCTTCGACATCGTCATCGCTGCGCATGCGCTCGGCGATGCCGTCGGCGCGCCAGGCCAGCCGGAAGAACTGGCGTCTCTGCGGAACTGCCTGGTCCGGGACGGCCTGCTGCTGGCGGTCGAACTGGCGCCCGATCCGCTCTGGGACCTGCTCGCGATCGCCGGACTGCTGGAGCGCGGCACGCGCTCGGCGGGCGACTGGACCGGCGCGCTTGCGGCCGCTGGATATGCCTGCGCAGGCGCCGACGAAATCGCTGCGCCGCCCTGGGCCCTGCTCGTGCTGACCGCACAGGCCCCAGGAGAGGCACCGGCCGCGACGGTCGGCGTTCTATCAGGCCCCACCCTGGTGGTGGCGGACGATGAGGACAAGCTGGCCGATGCGCTCTGCCGCGGCCTCGCCGCCTCCGGGCCGGTGCGGCGGGCTGCTCGCTGCGAGAAAGTTGCGGGAGAGACGGTCGTCGTGCTCCCCCGGCCGAGGCTGAGCGCGGACGCGCGTATCGCTCTCGACGCCGAGGCGGCGCGCCAGGCACAGGCGGGCAACGGCCGTCTGGTGCTGGTGACGCGCGACGCCGGAACCGACCCTGTCGAGGCCGCGCGCCGGGCGATCGGCCGGGTGATCGCCAACGAGATGCCCGGCGTCGCGTGCCGCCGACTCGATCTCGGCGGCGACCTCGAAGCGGTGCGCGCGGCCGCCTGCCTGTGTGGCGACCTGGCGGCGGACGACGCGGAGGCCGAGGCGGAATGGGCCGGGCATGACGGCATCCCCGTACGCCGGGCGCCGCGCGTCTCGATCGGCTTCCCACCCTCGATCACGCACGACGAGCAGCGACAGCCGGTCAGACTCGGTGCGGAGGTGCCGGGACTGATCCAGACGCTGCGCTGGGAAGCGGCCGCATCGCCGGCACCGGGACCGGATGAGGTGGCGATTGGCGTGCAAGCCTGCGGCCTCAACTTCCGTGACCTGATGTGGGCGATGCGCCTGCTTCCGGACGAGGCCGTGCTGTACGGCTTCGCCGGACCGACGCTCGGCATGGAGTGCGCCGGCATCGTCGAAAGCGTCGGTCGCGGGGTCACCGGGTTTTCACCCGGAGATCGCGTCATGGCGGTCGCGCCCGGCGCCTTTGCGACGCGCATCGTCACCGCGAGCCATGCGATCGCCCACCTTCCCGACGGCGCCAGCTTCGCCGACGGCGCCACGATACCGGTCGCTTTCCTCAGCGCGGTCTACGGGCTCGGCCACCTCGCCCGCCTGCGGCGTGACGAAACCGTGCTGATCCATGCCGGCACGGGCGGAGTTGGCCTGGCCGCGATCCAGTACGCGCTGCATCGGGGCGCGCGGGTTGTCGCCACGGCCGGAAGTCCGGCCAAACGCGCGGTTCTGCGGGCGCTCGGCCTGGACGCCGTGCTCGATTCGCGGTCGCTGCGCTTCGCCGACGAGGTGCGTGCCCTGACCGACGGCAACGGCGTCGATGTCGTGCTCAACTCGCTGAGCGACGAGGCGATGGAGCGAAGCCTGGGGCTGCTCGCCCCGTTCGGCCGCTTCGTCGAACTCGGCAAGCGCGACATCTATGCCGGGCGGCGGATCGGTTTGCGGCCGCTGCGACGCAACGCGAGCTATTTCGCCGTCGACGCCGACGAGCTGCTGGCCGGCCGCCCGGATGTCGTCCGCGAGGTGCTCGCCGAGATCGCGGCGCTGTTCGCGTCGGGGGCATTGCGGCCACTGCCGAGGGTGCAGTTCCCATATTCCGAGGCAGTCGACGCCTTCGCCCTGTTTCGCACGGCCGAGCATGTCGGGAAAATCGTGCTGGTGCCCGACCATGTCGCCGCGGAAGCACCACGCGAAGCGCCTTCCCCGCGCCGGGACCGGACCTGGGTGGTGACCGGCGGCACCTCCGGCTTCGGCGCACGGGCAGCACTGAGCCTCGCAGCGTCCGGGGTTTGCCATCTGGCCCTGTTGAGCCGGCGCGGCCCATCGGCGCCCGAGGCCGACGCCTTGCGTCAGCGGCTCGAAGCGGCCGGCGCGCAGGTGGACTGCTTCGCTTGCGACGTCGCCGACGGGACGGAGCTGGCTGCGACCCTGGACATGATCCGTGCCGCGATGCCGCCGATCGGCGGCGTGGTCCATGCCGCCCAGGCCGGTGGGGACGGGCTGCTCGAAACCCTCGATGCGGAAACCGTCGCCGCCGCTCTGCGGCCCAAGCTCGCCGGCGCCGAAGCGCTGGACCGGCTGACGCGAACCGACCCGGTCGAGACGTTCCTTCTGTTCTCCTCGGCAACGACGATGCTCGGCAGTCCCGGACAAGGCGCCTACGTGGCGGCCAATGCCGCGCTCGAGGCGCTGGCGGCGAGACGGCGCGACGAGGGATTGCCGGCCCTGGCCGTTGCCTGGGGGCTGATCGCCGACGCCGGCATGCTGGCCGCGCAGCCCACTGTCGGCGCTGCACTCGCGCGGCGGCTGAAGGCGGTGCCGATGCCATCCGACCAGGCACTGGGTGCGCTGTCCTCGCTGCTCGGCTCCGGCGAGCCGGTACTCGCTTATGCCGAGGTGAACTGGGGTGATGGCCGAACTGCCTTGCCGATCCTGGCGGAGCCGATGTTCGGGAGATTGTGGGGCTGGGCCGAGACAGGGGCCGACAACGACAACCTCCGCGCCCGGCTTGTCGGCCTTTCGGCCGCCGAGGCGGAGGCTGTCGTCGCCGCCCTCGTGCAGGAACAGATCGCCGCCACGCTGCAGATTTCCCGCGACCGGATCGACATCGACCGGCCGCTGTCCGAGTTGGGGATGGACTCGCTTATGGGCGTGGAGCTGAAGATCGCGTTGGAGCGCCAGCTCGGCGAGGCGCTGCCGGGTCTGACCTGGGGCGGGACAGCCACGCCAAGGAAACTGGCAGCGCGGCTCGTCGCCACGCTGGCCGGCGCCGTCGCAGCCGCAGAGCGTACCGCGGTGACCGGACGCCACTTCGACGAGGACGACCCGGAACGGCTGCGGCTGGAACGGCTGGCCGACGAGATCGGGACGCCCTCGGGGCCCGTTCCGGCGGACGAGGTTCGCTGACGTGGCGCATGGCATTTTCGGCCTGTCCGATGACGCCAAGCGCCTGCTGCTGCATCGGTTCTCGGCCGCCCCGCGCAAGGCACAGCGCGGGGGCGCGGCGCCGGCCGACAGGATGGCCGACCTGCCCGGACGGGCGGAGATGGAAACCATCGGCTGGGGGGCGGAGAAGCTCGGGATCGCCAACCCGTTCTTCCGCATGCACGACGGCATCGCCGGCGCCGAAACCTCGATCGAGGGCAGGCGCTGCCTGAACTTCGCCTCCTACGACTATCTCGGCCTGAACGGCCACCCCAAGATCGCCGAGGCCGTGGCGGAGGCGGTCGCGCGCTACGGCACATCGGTGTCCGCCAGCCGCCTTGTCGCCGGAGAGCGGCCGTTGCATCGGCAACTCGAACAGGCGCTCGCCGCGCATTACAGGGCCGAGGACTGCCTGGCCTTCGTCAGCGGGCATGCGACGAACGTCACCGTGGTCGGCAGCCTGCTGCGGCCGGGGGACCTGATCGTGCATGACGAGCTGATCCACAACAGCGCCGTCCAGGGCGCGGTGCTGTCGGGCGCGCGACGGCTTGCGTTCCGTCACAACGATGCCGCGGCGGCGCGCCACATCCTCGCCCAGCATCGCGCGTCCTGCCGCCGCGCGCTGATCGTGATCGAGGGTCACTACAGCATGGACGGGGACATCCCCGACCTGCCGGCCTTCACCCGCCTCGCGCGCGAGCAGGATGCGTGGCTCATGGTCGACGAGGCGCATGCGCTCGGCGTGCTCGGCGATCGGGGCGGCGGCAGCGCGGAGCACACCGGCATCGACCCAGGCGACGTCGATATCTGGATGGGAACGCTCAGCAAGGCCCTGGTGTCCTGCGGCGGCTATATCGCGGGCAAGCGAAGCCTGATCCATCATCTCCGGCTCAGCGCCCCGGGTTTCGTCTATTCCGTCGGCCTCTCGCCCCCGGGTGCGGCAGCGGCGACCGCGGCTCTCGGTCTCCTCGAGCGTGCGCCGGACCGGGTGGGGAAGCTGCGCCGGAACGCATCCGCGTTCCTGACGGCACTTCGCGGCGCGGGGTTCGACACCGGCACCTCGACCGGTGCCGCGATCGTGCCGGTCATCGTCGGCAGTTCCGCGGCGGCGGCGCGCCTGTCGCAGGCCATGTTCGACCGCGCCGTCAACGTGCAGCCGATCATCTATCCTGCAGTTCCCGAACGCTCGGCCCGGCTGCGGTTCTTCCTCTCGGCAAGCCACGAGCCCGAGCAGCTCGAGCGCGCCGTCGCGCTGCTCAAAGACGCCCCGGGCTGACCCCGGGCCTCGCCGCCATGGCGAAAACCGACGCAGAGCCGATCACCTTCGACGGGACTCTCCCATCCGGGGTCATGCCGAAGACCCGCAGCCTTGCGGCACTAGACACGGGCGGCGGACGGCGCGACGAGCCCTCGCCGCTCTTGCGGCGCGTCGCCCCTGTCCTTTTCCTCTCCGCCCGCGTCTTCCTGTTTGCGGCGGCATCGCCGTTGCGGCCGGCGGCAAGGCGGGTCCTGCGACGGGACTATCGCGGACTGCAGGGCCGGTTCGACCGGACCTTCTACCTCAGCCAGATCGTCAGCGCGTGGGACAGGAGATGCGCGGCCCGCGATCCGCTCCTGCACTATCTCTGCGTCGGCCGGCATCTCGGGCTGTCTCCCGACATCGACTTCGATCCGCGCCACTACCGGGACGACAATGCGTCGCTTCCCCAGGCGGACTACCTGCACTTCCTTCGGCACGGAGCCGCGGACGGGCGCACGCCCAACGCGCTCGCAAGGAAGCGGCCGGAGCAGGTCGGGGCGGCGGTCGCACTCGCGCTCGACCACCAGCGCGGCGGCGGCAGCACGCGATACCTCGATCTCTATGAACGGTGCCTGGCGGACGAGGGCTTCGCCATCATCAGGGCGCGACGCCTGCCCGGACGCGCGCCGCAATTCCTGGTGGCGGGACAGCGCCTCGATCCCTTCGCCGAGGAGGAGGCGTTCGTCGCCACGGCCCGCCGGCTCGGGGTCGGACGCCTGGTGATGAACCACTACATCGATCTGCCCGTGGACGCCGCGGTCTGGACCCGCCGCGTCGCCGACCGGCTCGGCATCGCCTACGAGGTGATCCTGCACGACTACTTCCTGACCTGCCGCCGGATCGACCTGATCGACCGGCACCGGCGCTACTGCGGACTGGCATCCGCCGAGACGTGCCGCGCGTGTCTCGGACCGCTGGCCCAAGCGGTCGACCCCGGCGTCTGGCGCGAGCGCTCTCGCGTGCTGCTGGCAGAAGCGACGCGGATCGTGGCACCCAGCGCGGACCTCGCAGACCGGATCGCCGCCGCGTTTCCCGGAATCCGACCCGAGGTGTTCGAGCCCGAAGACGACACGCTCTGGCCGGCGGAGACCCGTCCGGCCATCGCCGCCGGGGAGGCGCTGCGACTGGCCGTGATCGGCTCCCTCAACGTGCCGAAGGGGTTCGACGTCCTCGCCCGCCTCGCGCGCACCATCGCCAGGCGCGGCGTGCCGATCGAGATCACCGTCCTCGGCACCGCGGTCGACGCCGCCGCGCTGCGCCGGCATGGCGTGCCCGTCACCGGGCGCTATCGCGAGACCGACATCGACACGCTGATCGCCCGCCACCGGCCGCACGCCGCGTTTTTCCCGGCGATCTGGCCGGAGACGTGGTCGTTCGTGCTCTCGACCGCGCGTAATCGGGGCAGAACCCCGGGCGGCGTCCCGTTCAGGCGGGCTGGCCGCGGCAGCGGATGAGGTCGGCGAGGCGGGGCACCGCCGGGGCGCGGGCGGCACCGAGCCGGGCGCCGAGATAGTCCCAGAACGAGAGGCAGAGCTTCTTGCACGTCTTGCCGAGGCCGAGGAAGGCGTCGCGGCAGTCGCGGCCGGTGCCGGTCTTGGTGCCGCCG
>Ga0074045_10001567_pt1 | contig 21955 bp, 22 predicted proteins | sample BogForMeECP23OM2_FD_94442 | JGI IMG/M metagenome (GOLD analysis project Ga0074045, IMG submission 94442) | Bog forest soil microbial communities from Calvert Island, British Columbia, Canada - Bog Forest MetaG ECP23OM2 | ecosystem: Environmental > Terrestrial > Soil > Wetlands ... | reverse complement strand
CATCACCAAGCCGTTCAGCATGGACGCGCTGCTGGCGCGCATCCGCGCGCTGCTGCGGCGGTCGAACTCGGTGCCGACCAAGGGCCTGCTGACGTTCCACGACATCACGATGGACCTCGCCGCGCATCGCGTGCAGCGCAACGGGCGGCCGATCCATCTGGGTCCGACCGAGTTCCGGCTGATGGAGTTCTTCATGCAGCATCCCCGCCGGGTGTTCTCGCGCGAGGAGCTGCTGGATGCGGTGTGGGGCCCCGACATCCATGTCGAGCCGCGCACGGTGGACGTGCACATCCGCCGCCTGCGCAAGGCGATGAACGCGACCGGCGAGCTGGACGTCGTCCGCACCGTCCGCGCCGCCGGCTACGCGCTGGACACAGAGCCGGTGTGATCCCGGGGCCGGTGTGATTCCGCGCGGTTGGGGGAACCGTGATACTGTCGAGGTGTTCCTGCGGCTGCACGTGACGCCGTTGGTTCCTTCGCCGCGGTTGCGGCCTCAGGAGATCATGATGCGCCGAAACTTCATCGCCACCGCCGCTGTCGCCCTTTGCATGGCCGGCGGCCCCGCGCTCGCGCAAGGCCCGCTCAGCCCGCCCGGGCCGGTCGACGGCACCCTGACGATGACCGCCCGGTCGATTGCGGCGGGCGTTGGCTACACCTGGGGCGACGGCGTGCTGTACTGGCACCACCATCGCTATCCGTTCACGGTCAACGGCATCTCGGTCGCCGATGTCGGCTATGCCTCGGTCGTCAGCCGCGGCCGCGTCTACAACCTCCACCGGCTTGAGGATTTCAACGGCACCTATGGCTCGGCCGAGGGCAACGCCACGATCGTCAACGGCATCGGCGGGCAGTTCCTGCAGAACGGCAACGGCGTGCAGATCCGCATCGACCAGGTCTCGCACGGCGCGCGGCTGACCGGGGCGGCCGACGGGGTGCAGCTGACGCTGCGCTGAGTCTCGCGCGGGGCTGCTCGACCGCGGCCCGGCCAGGGTACAGATTGCCTTCCTGCACGCTCAGCGGGAGGCCAGCATGTATCCTGATGTCCAGCTTCTGATCGACGGCGCGTGGCGCCCGGCGACCGGCAACGCCACGATCGGCGTGGTCAACCCGGCCACCGGCGAGCCGATCGGCACGGTCGCGCACGCCTCGCGCGCCGACCTCGACGAGGCGCTGGCCGCGGCGGCGAAGGGCTTTGCCCAGTGGCGCCGGGTGTCCGCCTACGACCGCGCCAAGCTGCTGCGCAAGGCCGCGGGCGTTCTGCGCGAGCGCGCCGACGACATCGCCCGGCTGATGACGACGGAGCAGGGCAAGCCGCTCGGCGAGGCGAAGGGGGAAACCCTGTTTGCCGTCGACATCATCGAGTGGTTCGCCGAGGAGGCCCGCCGCACCTACGGCCGCGTCATCCCGGCCCGCGCGGAGGGGATCTACCAGCTCGTCATCAAGGAGCCGGTCGGCCCCGTGGCCGCCTTCACGCCGTGGAACTTCCCGATCAACCAGGTCGTGCGCAAGCTGTGCGGCGCGCTGGCCGCCGGCTGCTCGATCATCGTCAAGGCGCCGGAGGAGACGCCGGCCAGCCCGTCCGAGCTGATCCGCTGCTTCGTCGATGCCGGCGTGCCGGCGGGTGTCGTGAACCTCGTCTACGGCGTGCCGGCCGAGATCAGCGAGTACCTGATCCCGCATCCGGTGATCCGCAAACTGACCTTCACCGGCTCGACCGCGATCGGCAAGCAGCTCGCGGCATTGGCGGGCGCGCACATGAAGCGCGTGACGATGGAGCTGGGCGGCCACGCGCCGGCGATCGTGTTCGACGACGCGAATCTGGAGACGGCGAGCAAGATCCTGGCGGCCAACAAATATCGCAATGCGGGCCAGGTCTGCATCTCGCCCACCCGCTTCCTGGTGCAGGAGAAGGTGTACGACGAGTTCGTCGCGTCGTTCACCACCGCGGCCAAGTCGCTGAAGGTCGGCGACGGGCTGGAGAAGGGCACGCAGATGGGCCCGCTCGCCAATCCGCGGCGCATCGCGGCGATGGAGGTGCTCGTCGCCGACGCCCAGAAGCACGGCGCGGAGCTGCGCTGCGGCGGCGAGCGCATCGGCAACAAGGGCAACTTCTTCCAGCCGACGGTGCTGGCGCGGGTGCCGAAGGAGGCGCGCATCATGAACGAGGAGCCGTTCGGCCCCGTCGCCGTGATCAACAGCTTCCGCACCTTCGACGAGGTGGTCGAGGAGGCGAACCGCCTGCCGTTCGGGCTGGCGTCGTATGCCTACACCAGCTCGGCGAAGACGGCGGCGGCGATCGCCGCGAACGTCGAGGCGGGCATGATGTCGATCAACCACCATGGGCTCGCGCTGCCGGAGACTCCGTTCGGCGGCATCAAGGATTCCGGCTACGGCAGCGAAGGCGGGTCGGAGGCGATCGAGGCGTATCTGAACACCAAGTTCGTCACCCAGGCGTCGCTGTAGGTTGCCGCGTCGTGCCGGGGTTCGCCGCCGCGGCGCAGCCCTGGCACGACGCATTCTCGCTCGTCGGGGCGGCGTCGGCGACGCTGGTGGGGTTGCTGTTTGTCGCCGCCTCGGTCGGCTCGAGCCTGTTCAACCGCGACCGGCAGCCGGCCTTCCGTGCGTTCGTCTCGTCGAGCGTGGTGCATTTTTCGTGCGTCCTGGCGGCCGGACTGATCGGCATGGTGCCCACCCAGAGCTGGCTGCTCGGCGGGCTGCTGATCGGCGGCGACGGGCTGTTCGGGCTCGGCTACGGCGTGCTGGTGATCGTCAGCATGCGCCGCCACGGCATCACCACGAATATCGGCTGGGACGACCGGCTGCTCTACGCGCTGGTTCCGGTGGGCGGGCATCTCGCGATGGTCGCTGCCGCGGTCCTGCTGCTGATGCAGGCGCCGGCGGGCTTTGCCGTGCTCGCCGTCGCCATCGCCGTGCTGTTGTTCGCCGGCATTCGCAACGCGTGGGACATCACCGCGTGGAGCGTGCTGGCGCGCGGCAAGTAGGGGCGGCCGGCTGTCGCTGGAGGCGGGGCTGGTCGAACCGTCGCAGAACCGACATGATCGCGCCAACCGGTTCGGGGGGGGACAGGCCATGCGCGCGTGGGCGTTCGCGGTGTGCTGTGTGTTGCTGGCGGTTGTGGCGCGGGCCGCGGATACGCCCGAGCCGGTCAAGCTCGGCGCGATCCTCGACATGTCGAGCGTCTATGCCGACGTCACCGGGGCGGGGAGCCAGGCCGCGGCCCAGATGGCGATTGACGATTTCGGCGGCAAGGTTCTCGGCCGTCGGATCCAGCTGATGGTGGCCGACCATCAGAACAAGCCGGACATCGCCGCCGGGGTCGCCGCGCGCTGGCTGGATGCCGAGCATGTCTCGGCGATCCTCGACGTCGCTGCGTCGGGACCGGCGCTGGCGGTGATGAACGTCGCCAAGACGCGCGACGCGATCGTGCTGCTGAGCGGTCCGGGCGCGTCCAGCATCACCGGCGAGCAGTGCATCCCGAACGCGGTGCACTGGGCCTACAACACGTATGCGCTGGCGCACAGCACCGGCAGTGCGATCGTCGCCGAGGGCGGCAAGACGTGGTACTTCATCGCCGCCGACTACACGTTCGGCGCGCAGCTGGAGGCGGATACGGCCGCGGTGGTGAAGGCGGCGGGCGGTCAGGTGCTGGGCGACACCAAGGCGCCGATCGGTACGTCCGACTTCTCGTCCTATCTGCTGTCGGCGCAGCAATCGGGCGCGCAGGTCGTGGGCTTCGCCAATGCGGGCGCGGACCTCGACAATGCGATCAAGCAGGCGGCGGATTTCGGCCTGGCGCGCAGCGGGCAGCGTCTGGCGGGACTGCTGGTGTACATCAACGACATCCACAGCCTGGGGCTCGCGGCGACGCACGGGGTGCTGCTGAGTTCCGCCTTCTACTGGGACATGAACGACGCCACGCGCGCCTTCGCCAAGCGCTTCTACGACAAGATGCGCAAGATGCCGAACATGTCGCAGGCGGGCCTGTATTCGGCGACGCTGCACTATCTCAAGGCGGTCGAGGCGGCCGGGACGCTGGAGTCGAAGGCGGTGATGGCGCAGATGCGTGCGATGCCGGTGAATGACTTCTTCACCCACAACGGCACGATCCGCGCCGACGGCATGATGGTGCACGACATGTATCTGTTCCAGGTGAAAGCGCCGGAGGAATCGCACGGCGAGTGGGACCTGTACACGCTCGTGCGCACGATTCCGGCCGATCAGGCCTACCTGCCGCTGTCCCAGTCGCGCTGCCCGCTGGTGCATCATTAGCCCGCGCGGTGGATGACGCCGATCTCATCGAAGCCGGGCGAAAACTGTTCGCCCGGCCCTGCCGGTTCTTCCACGGCGCGCAGCGGATCGACCAGCTTCCGCCGGCCGAGGGAATCGAGATCGCGCTGGCCGGCCGTTCGAATGTCGGCAAGAGTTCGCTGCTCAATGCGCTGACCGGCCACCACGCGCTCGCGCGTGCGTCGGGACAGCCGGGGCGGACGCAGCAGCTGAATTTCTTCGACCTCGACGGCGCGCTGACCCTGGTCGACATGCCGGGCTACGGCTACGCCCAGGCGTCGAAAGCCGTGAAGGCCGACTGGCAGGGGCTGATGTTCGACTACCTGCGCGGCCGGCCCAACCTGCGGCGGGTGTTCCTGCTGCTCGACGCGCGCATCGAGATCAAGGCGTCGGACATCGCGGTGATGGAGCTGCTTGACCGCGCGGCGGTGACCTATCAGCTCGTCCTGACCAAGGCCGACGGCGTCAAGCCGCCGGCGCTGGCGGCCAAGCTGGCCGAAGCCGCGGACCTGGCCCGCGCGCATCCCGCCGCCCATCCGGTCGTGCTCGCTTCCAGCGCGGAGACCGGCGCCGGCATCCCGGAGCTGCGCGCGGCGGTCGCCGACATGCTGGCGGATGCCCGCGGGCTTCCCGCCCCCGCCGCCGGGCGTTAGGAGGCCATAGTGCCGAGGAGGACCGCATGACGTCCCCGTCTCCGATCGACATCGCCGCCGCCACCGAGCAGGCCCGCATCCTGGCGCACGCGCTGCCGTTCCTGCGCCGCTACGCCGGGGCGACCATCGTGGTGAAGTACGGCGGCCATGCGATGGGCGAGGAGACGCTCGCCGAGGAGTTCGGCCGCGACATCGCGCTGCTCAAGCAGGTCGGCATCAACCCTGTGGTGGTGCACGGCGGGGGGCCGCAGATCAACGACATGCTCAAGCGGCTGGCGATCAAGAGCACGTTCGTCGACGGCCTGCGCGTGACCGACGCGGCGATGGTCGAGGTGGTCGAGATGGTGCTCGCCGGCACCGTCAACAAACGTGTGGCCGACCTGATCAACCGCGCCGGGGCGCTGGCTGTCGGCATCTGCGGCAAGGACGGCGGCCTGCTGCGCGCGCGCAAGCTGCGGCGCACGCGGCGCGATCCCGGCAGCCACATCGAGGAGGTGCTCGACCTGGGTTTCGTCGGCGAGCCGGAGCATGTGGACGTCCGGGTGATCCACGCGCTGACCGGCGCGGGGCTGATCCCGGTGATCGCGCCGGTGGGCGTGGGCGAGGACGGCCAGACCTACAACATCAACGCCGACACCGCGGCGGCGGCGATCGCCGGCGCTTTGGGGGCGACGCGCCTGCTGGTGCTGACCGACGTGCCGGGGGTGCTGGACAAGAACAAGCGGCTGATCGCGGACATGACGCTCGCCGACGTGCAGGCGCGCATCGACGACGGCACCATCACCGACGGCATGATCCCGAAGGTGGAGAACTGCGTCGAGGCGGTGCGCGACGGGGTGAAGGGTGCGGTGATCCTGGACGGCCGCGTGCCGCACGCCTGCCTGCTGGAACTGTTCACCGAGGCCGGTCCGGGGACGCTGATCATGGACGGGGCGGCTTGAACCCGGAGTAGTGCGATGAAAATCAAGTCGATGACACTGGACGAGATCAAGGCGAGCAAGCCGCAGGTGGACCACGCAAAGCTCGACGCGACGACCGAGGAAGACATCCGGCGCCAGCAGATCGAAGACGGTGAGGACCCTGACGCACCTCTGCCGCCGTTCAAGCTGGTGAAGCCGCGTCGTTGACCGCCTGAAGGCCTTAAGGCCACCCGCAGGCGCGCATCGACGACGGCACCATGCGGTGTACTGCCGCAGGAATAGTCGTCATCGCGAGCGAAGCGTGGCGATCCAGGGCCGTGTGACAAACGCCTGCCGCGTGGCCCTGGATCGCCACGCCGCTGCGCTCCTCGCGATGACGGCACTACAGGGAAATGTGCCGTCGCGGGCCCGTTGACCGCGTCCGCCCACGGCCACACCGCCGCGACGGCTCGGGTCTTGCTAGGCCGCCAGGGTCTTGGCCGGGCAGAGATCCGGTCATCTGTGCCTGGGCGCCGGATCGGTTTCGTTTCGCGATCCAGGGCGCCGGTCGCCGTTACGGAGTTGAACAGATGATTGCAAACAGCGAGACCGCCTCGGGCTTTCACCCGATCACCAGGATCCTCGTCGCCAACCGCTCCGAGATCGCCATCCGCGTCTTCCGCGCGGCGGCGGAACTCGGCATCGCGACCGTCGCGATCTACGCCGAGGAAGACAAGCTCTCGCTGCATCGTTTCAAGGCCGACGAAGCCTATCAGGTCGGCAAGGGACGCAGCCCGCTGGAGGCCTACCTCTCGGTCGAGGAGGTCATCCGCGTCGCCCGCGAGTCCGGCGCCGACGCGATCCACCCGGGCTACGGGTTCCTGTCCGAAAGCCCGGAACTGGCCGAGGCCTGCGCCGCCAACGGGATCATTTTCATCGGACCCAAGCCCGAGACGATGCGCACGCTCGGCAACAAGGTCGACGCCCGCAACCTCGCCATCTCCGTGGGCGTCCCGGTGATGCCGGCGACCGATCCGCTGCCCGCCGATCCCGACGAGATCAAGCGGCTCGCCGCCAAGATCGGCTATCCGGTGATGCTCAAGGCGTCCTGGGGCGGCGGCGGGCGCGGCATGCGGCCGATCGACAGCGAGGCGGCGCTGCTCGACGCGGTCCGCGCGGCGCGGCGCGAGGCGGCGGCGGCCTTCGGCAAGGACGAGGTCTATCTGGAGAAGCTGGTGCGCCGCGCGCTGCACATCGAAGTGCAGCTGCTGGGCGACGCGCATGGCGGGCTCGTGCATCTGTTCGAGCGCGACTGCACGATCCAGCGCCGCCATCAGAAGGTCGTCGAGCGCGCGCCCGCGCCCTTCCTCGACGAGGCAACCCGTCAGGCGATGTGCGCGGCGGCGCTGAAGATCGGCCGCGCGACGTCGTACCAGGGCGCCGGCACGGTCGAGTTCCTGATGGATGCCGACACCGGCGCGTTCTACTTCATCGAAGTCAATCCGCGGATTCAGGTCGAGCACACCGTCACCGAGGTCGTCACCGGCCTCGACATCGTCAAGGCGCAGATCCGCGTCGCCGAGGGCGGCCATCTCGGCAGCCTCGCCGAGACCGGCATCCCGCCGCAGGACGCGATCCGCCCCAACGGCCACGCGCTGCAATGCCGCGTCACCACCGAGAATCCGGAGAACAACTTCATCCCCGACTACGGTCGCATCAGCGCCTATCGCGGCGCGTTCGGTTTCGGCATCCGGGTCGACGGTGGCACGGCGTATTCGGGCGCGGTGGTGACGCGCTTCTACGACGCGCTGCTGGAGAAGGTGACGGCCTGGGCGCCGACGCCCGAGGAGGCGCTCGCGCGCATGGAGCGCGCGCTGCGCGAGTACCGCATTCGCGGCGTCGCGACCAACCTGCTGTTCCTCGAAGCGCTGCTGACGCATCCGCGCTTCCAGGCCGGCGACTATACGACACGATTCATCGACGAGACGCCCGAGCTGCTGCAGGTCTTCCGCCGGCGCGACCGGGCGACCAAGCTGCTCAGCTACATCGCCGACGTGACGATCAACGGCCATCCGGAGACGCGAGGCCGCGCGATGCCGCCGGCCAGCGCGCGAACCCCGCAGATCGTGCCGGCCGCGCATGAACCGGCCGAGGGCACCAAGCAGAAGCTGGACGCGCTCGGCCCCGCCGGCTTCGCCGCCTGGATGCGCGAGCAGACCCGCGTGCTGGTGACCGACACGACGATGCGCGACGCGCACCAGTCGCTGCTGGCCACGCGCATGCGCACCTACGACGTGGTCGGCGCCGCGGACGCCTACGCGCGCGGCCTGCCCGGCCTGTTCTCGCTGGAATGCTGGGGCGGTGCGACCTTCGACGTCGCCATGCGGTTCCTGGGCGAGGACCCCTGGGAGCGTCTGGCGCTGATCCGCGAGACCGTGCCGAACATCCTGCTGCAGATGCTGCTGCGCGGGTCCAACGCGGTCGGCTACACCAACTACCCCGACAACGTGGTGCGGCATTTCGTCAGGACGGCCGCGGATGCCGGGATGGACGTCTTCCGCATCTTCGACTGCCTCAACTGGGTCGACAACATGCGCGTCTCGATCGACGCGGTGGTGGAGGCCGGCAAGCTGGCCGAGGGCGCGGTCTGCTACACCGGCGACATCCTCGATCCGTCCCGCAGCAAGTATGCGCTGCGGTATTATGTCGATCTGGCAAAGGAGCTCGAGCGCGCGGGTTGCCATGTTCTCGCGATCAAGGACATGGCCGGGCTGCTGAAGCCGCGCGCGGCGCGGCTGCTCGTCACCGCGCTGAAGGCCGAGGTCGGACTGCCGATCCATCTGCACACCCACGACACGTCCGGCATCGCGTCTGGCAGCATCCTTGCGGCGGGCCTCGCCGGTGTGGACGCCGTCGATCTGGCGATGGATTCGATGTCGGGCCTGACCTCGCAGCCGTGCCTGGGCTCGGTCGTCGAGGCGCTGCGCCACGACGAGCGCGACACCGGCCTCGATGCCGGCGTGATCTGCGACCTCAGCGTGTACTGGGAAGCGGTGCGGGCGCAGTACGCCGCGTTCGAGAGCGACCTGAAGGCGGGCGCATCCGAGGTCTATCTGCACGAGATGCCCGGCGGCCAGTTCACCAACCTCAAGGAGCAGGCGCGCTCGCTCGGCCTGGATTCCCGCTGGCACGAGGTCGCGCGCGCCTACCGCGCCGCCAACGACCTGTTCGGCGACATCGTCAAGGTCACGCCGTCGTCGAAGGTGGTGGGCGACATGGCGCTGATGATGGTGTCGCAGGACCTGTCGCCCGCCGACGTGCTCGATCCCGACCGCGAGATCGCCTTCCCCGCGTCGGTGGTCGAGATGCTGCACGGCGATCTCGGCCAGCCTCCCGGCGGCTGGCCGGAGGCGTTGCAGCGCAAGGCGCTGAAGGGCGCCGAGCCGATCAGGGTGCGTCCCGGTTCGCTGCTGCCCGACGCAGATCTCGATGCGGAGCGCGCGAAGGTGGGGCGCATTCGCGGCGAGCCGGCGAGCGAGCAGGACCTCGCCAGCTACCTGATGTATCCGAAGGTGTTCAGCGACTTCGCGGGCACCAGCCGGAAGTATGGTCCGGTCTCGATCCTGCCGACCCCGGTTTATTTCTACGGCATGCCGATCGGCAGCGAGATCACCGCGACGCTCGAGCGCGGCAAGTCCCTGGTCGTGCGGCTGCAGGCGGTGGGCGAGGTCGACGAGGAAGGCCAGCGCCGCGTCTTCTTCGAGCTCAACGGCCAGCCGCGTATCGTGCGCGTTCCCGATCGCGGCGCGGTGGCGTCGCTGCCGGCGCGGCGCAAGGCGGAGGAAGGCAACGACGCCCATCTGGCCGCCCCCATGTCCGGCTCGGTCTCGACCGTCGCGGTGCAGCAAGGCCAGTCGGTGAAGGCGGGCGACGTGCTGCTGACCATCGAGGCGATGAAGATGGAGATGGCCCTGCGCTCGGCCCGGGACGGCACCGTGTCGCAGGTCCTCGTGCAGGCGGGCAGCCTGATCGAGGCCAAGGACCTGCTGATGACCCTGGTGTAGGGCGACCGTTCCCACGCGTTCGCCTGCCTGGAGCGAGGCACCACCCGGTCGCGTTGACAGGATCAAGGCCGCCGCGCCACACCCACCCCCTCGCCGGGAGACGCACGCATGCACGCGCAGGAGTTGCAACCCGCCATCGAGGCGCTGTGGGACCGCCGCGACACGCTCAATCCCGCCAACGCCGGCCAGGCGCGCGCCGAGATCGAGACGGTGCTGGCGGCGCTCGACGACGGCGCGGTGCGCGTGGCGGAGCCCGGCCCGTCCGGCTGGACGGTGAACGAGTGGCTGAAGAAGGCGGTCCTGCTGTCCTTCCGCATCACCGACAGCGGGCGCATGGACGGCCCCGGCGGCGCGCCTGTGTACGACAAGGTGCCGATGAAGTTCGCCGGCTGGGGCGACAACCGCTTTCGCGAGGCCGGCTTCCGCGCCGTCCCCGGCGCCGTGGTGCGCCGCTCGGCCTACATCGCGCCGGGCGTCGTGCTGATGCCGTGCTTCGTCAACGTCGGCGCCCATGTCGGCCGCGGCACCATGATCGACACCTGGGCCACCGTCGGGTCGTGCGCGCAGATCGGTGCGAACTGCCACATCAGCGGCGGCGCCGGCATCGGCGGCGTGCTCGAACCTCTCCAGGCCGCCCCCGTCATCATCGAGGACGACTGCTTCATCGGCGCGCGCTCCGAAGTCGCCGAAGGCGTCATCGTCGAGCGCGGCAGCGTGCTGTCGATGGGCGTCTTCCTCGGCGCGTCCACGAAAATCGTCGACCGCGCCACCGGCGAGGTGTTCATGGGCCGCGTGCCGGCCTACTCCGTCGTCGTCCCCGGCGCGCTGCCCGGCAAGCCGTTGCCGGACGGCTCGCCCGGCCCGTCGCTCGCCTGCGCGGTGATCGTCAAGCGCGTCGACGAACGCACGCGCGCGAAGACCTCCGTCAACGAACTGCTGCGCGATTGAACCTGCTCGATCCCCTCGACGTCGCCCAGGCGCTGATCCGCGCGCCGTCGGTGACACCTGTGGACGCCGGCGCGCAGGACGTGCTCGCGCAGGCGCTGACCGCGATGGGCTTCACCGTCCACCGCCTACGCTTCGGCGAGGTGGACAACTTTTTCGCCCGCCTCGGCGATGCCGGCCCGCATCTCTGCTTCGCCGGCCACACCGACGTCGTCCCTCCCGGCGAGGGCTGGCGCCATCCGCCCTTCGCCGCCGAGGTCGAGGGCGGCGTCCTCTACGGCCGAGGTGCGACCGACATGAAGGGCGGTGTGGCCGCCTTCACCTCCGCCGTCGCCCAGCACCTCACATCGGGCCCCCCGCGCGGCTCGATCAGCCTGCTGATTACCGGCGACGAAGAGGGCGATGCTGTCGACGGCACCACTAGGGTGCTCGACTGGATGGCGGCGCACGGCCAGCGCCCCGACTTCTGCATCGTCGGCGAGCCGACCTGCCGCGTGCGCCTCGGCGACACGGTGAAGATCGGCCGGCGCGGCAGCATGGACGTCCGCATCACCGTGCGCGGCATCCAGGGCCACTCGGCCTATCCGCAGAAGGCCGACAACCCGGTGCATCGCCTCGTGCGCGCGCTCGCCGAGCTGATCGCCGAACCGCTGGACGCCGGCAGCGCGTGGTTCGAGCCGACCTCGCTGCAGCTGACGAGCGTGGACGTCGGCAACAAGGCCAGCAACGTGATCCCCGGCGCGGCGCACGCAAGGCTGAACATCCGCTTCAACGACCATCACAGCAGCGCGTCGCTGACCGAGCACCTGCGCCGCGTGCTGGCCGCGCACGCGCCCGACCACGACCTCGATGTGAACGTCAGCGGCGAGTGGTTCCTGACCAAGCCCGGCCCGGGCGTCGACACGCTCGCCGCCGCGATCGAGCAGGCCACTGGTGTGCGTCCCTCGCTGGAAACCGGCGGCGGCACGTCGGACGCGCGCTTCATCGCGCGCCTGTGCCCGGTCGCCGAGTTCGGCGGCGTCGGCCTGACGATGCACAAGGTCGACGAGTGCGTGCCGGTGGACGAATTGCGCGCGCTCGCCGCCGCCTACCGCGCCATCATCGCCGCCTTCCTGCCGTGAGCGGGCCGCCGCGAGGCGCGGGGCAGGTGCCGCCCGCCGTCCGGATCCTGCGCGCCATGGCGCTGTGCGCGCGCGGCCGCGCCGAGGGCATCGCCATGTTCGGCGACACGCCCGCCGCCTTCCTCGCCAGCCTCGCGCCGCTGATCGCGTTTCCGCTGGTCGCCACGCTGACCTCGATCACCGCGCATGGCGGCGGCGCGCAGTCGCTGTCGGATCTGGTGGTGTTCCTGCAGGCGTTCGACGCGCTGCTGGCGTTGCCGGTGGTGTCGCACGCGCTGGCGCGCTGGTGGGGGCGCGAGGAGGCGTGGCTGCGCTACGCCACCGCCGCGAACTGGTGCCACTGGCTGCTCGAAGTGGCGTTCATGGTGGCGATCTTCGCCGCCGCCGTGCTCGCGGCCTTCGGCCTGCCGGGCAACCTCCTGCTCGGGCCATTCCTGCTGGCCGCGGCGGCGTACAGCCTGTGGCTGCAGTTCTTCCTCGCCCGCCGCGGACTGGGGCTGCGCCGCGGCCGCGCGTGGCTGTTGGTGATCGTCGGCAACGTCATCGCGGCGATGCTGATCGCGGGACCGGCGCTGCTGCGCGGCCAGGACGCGATGGTGTGAGCCCTCGCACATGAGCACTGGAAGCGCGGTCACGAACGGCCTGCAGGGTGCGTTGCTGCTGGCGCGCGGCCGGGCCGAGGGGCTGCGCTTCATCGCACCCGACCGCGCCTTCGCGGCCCGGAGCTTCTGGGCGATCGCGTTGTGCATCCCTGGCGACCTGTTCCTGATGCTCACCGACTGGGCGAAGGCCGGCATCCCGCCGTCGATCGAGCTGCCGCCCGACACCGGCCATGTCGTCGGCCTGCGTCTGACGACGTTCCTGGTCGGCTGGCTGGCGTTCGCCGTGCTGTCGCACGGTCTGGTGGCGGCGCTGGAGCGGGGCGAACTGTGGGCGCGCTACATCGCCGCCTGGAACTGGTGCAACGTCGTGCAGCAGTTGCTGCTGGTCGCGGTCGGCGCGATCGCGCTGGTCGGTGTGCCCGATGTGGTGACGGAGACGCTGGATCTGGCGGTGTTCGGCTGGTCGCTCTGGCTGGAGTGGTTCACCGCGCGCCACGCGCTGCGGCTGGGCGGGCTGGCGGCGGCGAGCGTGGTTGGGCTGGACGTGCTGATCGGCTGGTTCCTTGCCACGGTTACCGTCGTGGGCGGCAGCTAGTAGCGTGTCGTGCCGCAACTACGGCAGTGACGGCTGTGCGGTCGCGTACTGGCTCGGCCAGAGCGTATGCAGCACACCGTCCTTCCAGCCGACCAGCAGTGGCACGATGTCCTTGTTCTGGCCGTTTTCGGCGAACTGGATGCGCCCGCCCGGAAGGATGGCCGGCATGTCGATCGCCGCGATCGCATCGCGGATCTTCTTTGGATCGTCGCTCGCGGCGTTCTCCAGCGCCTGCCCGATCAGCAGCCCGATCGCGTAGCCCTCGCCGGCCTCCTGCGGCACCAGCGGCTCCGACGGATACGCCTTCTTGTATGCCGCATCGAACTCCGCGACGCCCTTGATCGGCAGGTCGCTGTTCCACGCGACCGTGCCCATCAGGTTGTCCGCCTGCTTTCCCAGCGCTTCGGGGATCGCCTTGACCGTGACACCGGACCCGCTGCCTATTAGCGGCGCCATGATGCCGAGGTTGCGCAGCGCGCGCGCCGTCAGGATCGTGTCGTCCGTAAACAGGTTGAGGATGATGACCTGCGGGTTGCTCTGCCGCAGCGGCGCGATCACCGGCGTCGGGTCGGTGATCGGCGAGGGCAGTGCCGCCGACGCCACCACGTCGATGCCGCGCTTCTTGGCCAAGTCGAGATACGCCGAGCCGATCGCCTGGCTGTTGGCATCCGACCCGTAGAACACGGCCAGCCGCTTGACCGGCTCGTGCTTCAGCGTCTGGTACAGCTCGGCGATGTCGTCCAGCCCGGCGGCCGACAGGACGCTCGACTGCGGCGGGATCTTGAACGTGTATTTGTAGCCCTTCGACACGATGGAGTCGGCGTACGACGTGGTGATGATCGGCACCTCGGCGCGCTCCGCCTCCAGCTGTGCGGCGAGCGTCATGGTGCTGACATGCGCGCCGACGAGCACGCTGGCATGATCCTCGGTGATCAGCCGGCGAGTCACGCTGGCCGCCTGGGCCGGCTTGTCGCTCGACGTGTCGGCCGGACTCAGTTTCAGCTTCCGGCCCTGCAACGCCTTGATGCCGCCGCCGGCGTTGATCTCGTCGACCGCGATGCGCAGCCCGTTGACCACCTGGCGGCCGCCTTCGCCGTAGCCCCCGCTGAGCGCGTTGGGCGCACCGACGACAATGTCGGCGCCTTGCGCGCGTGCGGAGACGGACCGCAGCGCGAGTGCTGCCGCGCCGAGTGCCAGTGCCGAGCGTCGATTCAAGATCATGTCGTTTCCTTCCGTGATGCAGGCCGGAGCGCGGTCACAGTCCGAGATAGGCGCGGCGTACGAAGCCGGAATCCGTCAGCGCTTCGCGGTCGCCGCTGAGCACGACCTCGCCGGTCGTCAGCACCAAGCCGCGCGTGGCCAGGTCGAGACAGATCGCGTTCTGCTCGACCAGCAGGATCGCCATGCCGCTGCGGCTGATCAGGGCCAGCCGGTCGAACACGAGCTCGGTCATCACCGGCGACAGGCCCAGCGAGGGCTCGTCGAGCATCAGCAGCTTCGGCGCGATCATCAGCGCGCGCCCGATCGCCAGCATCTGCTGCTCGCCGCCGCTCATCGTCGCGGCGTTCTGGCCGCGGCGTTCGGCCAGCCGCGGAAACAGCTCGTAGACGTGGCCGATCGCCTGCGACAGCGGCATCGAATTGCGGCTCGGGATGTAGCTGACGGTCAGGTTCTCCTGCACCGTCAGGTTCGGGAACACGCGCCGCCCCTCCGGCACATGCGCGATCCCGTGCGCTGCGATCTCGTGCGGGCGCAGCCCGAGCAGCGACTGTCCGCCGCTCGAGACCTCGCCTGCCCGCGGCGCGACCAGACCGGAGATGCACCGCAGAATGCTCGTCTTGCCCGCACCATTGGCGCCGAGCAGCACGAACACCTCGCCCTCCTGCACGGACAACGACACGCCGTGCACGGCGAGGAAGTCGCCGTAGGCAATGCGCAGATTGGTGATCGTGAGCAGCGTCATGCGAGACCGTGCGGCCGGCTGCCGAGATAGGCTTCGATGACCACCGGATCGCGCGCCACCTCGGCCGGCGGCCCGTCGGCGATCAGCGTGCCGGTCTTGAGCACGATCAGCCTTGCGGCCATGGCGACGACCACCGGCATGACGTGCTCGACGACGATGATCGTCAGGCCGCGGCCGCGGTTGATGCCGAGGATCTCCTCGACCAGTTCGTCGGCCTCGTCGCGCGTCAGTCCCGACAGGCTCTCGTCGAGCATCAGCAGCGTGCAGCCGCCGGCGATGGCGCGGCCGATCTCCACCTTCTTGCGGTCGGCCAGCGTGATCTCGGGCGGCCGACGCCGCGCCTGCGCGGTGAGTCGCATCCGCGTCAGCACCGACTGCACCTCGTCCTGCCACCGCCCCGGTTCCGGCAGGCACTGCATGGCGGCCACCGCGATGTTCTGCTCGACGGTCAGGCTGTTGAACAGCCGCACCTTCTGGAACGTACGCGCCATCCCGGCCCGCCTGCGCGCAAACGCAGGCAGCTTCGTGATGTCCTTGCCGAAGAAACGGATGCTCCCGCTGCTCGGCGCGATGTTGCCGCTGATCACCTCAAACATGGTGGACTTGCCGGCGCCGTTCGGCCCGACCAGCCCGACGACCTCGCCCTGCGTGACGGCGAACGAGACGTCGCTCAACGCCTGCAGCCCGCCGAACCGCCGGCCGACGCCGCTGAGCTCGAGCACCGGTGACGCCGCCGCCGTCATCGTGCGCCCCCGGCGCGCCGCGACGTCCAGCGGTGCCATTCGCCGATGATGCCGAGCGGCGCGCGCATCACGACCAGCAGCAGCACCAGTCCATAGATCAGCACGTCCACGCCCTGCAGGTTCAGCTTGCCCGAGGCGATGTTGGCCGCTTCGCTGACCAGGATCATCAGCGCGCCGCCGATCACCGGGCCGCCCGCGGTTCCCAATCCGCCGATCAGCGCCGGCAACTGGATCTGGATCGCCTGGAACAGACCGAACGCGGTCGAGGGATCGATGTTGAGATAGAACTGCATATACAGCGTGCCGACGAGCGCGGTCATCGCGGCGCTCAGCATCAGCCCGAGCAGTTTCGTCCGGAACGTGTTCACGCCGCTCGCCGCGGCGGCGCCTTCGTCGTCGCGGACCGCCTGCAACTCCAGACCGAAGCGGCTGCGCAGGATCGCGCGGGTGGCCAGGTAGTAGATCACGACCACGGCGAGCGAGAGGAACAGGAACGCCGTCGGCCCGCGCCATTGCATCGCCCACGGCGCGTCGCCCCGGAAGGTCACCGACAACCCGGTGTCACCGCCCGTGAGGTCGACGAAATAGCGCGCCAGCTTCTCGAACGCGAGCGACATGACCACGGTCGCCAGCGCGAAGTAGATGCCGCGCAGATGACCGGTCACGAGCCCGACGAGGAGCCCGGCCGCCGCCGCGATGGCCATGGCGGGAAACAGGCCGAGCCAGGGCGTGAGGCCGAAGCTGTTGAACAGCAGCCCGGTCGCGTAGGCGCCGAGGCCGAAGAACAGCCCGTGCCCGAGCGAGAGCATGCCGCCGATCCCGGCGATCACGTTCCACGCCTGCCCAAGCGCGATGAACAGCAGCGTGCGCACCGCCAGTGCGACGATGTAGTTGTTGGCGAACGGCCAGAGCGGCAGCGTGGCAACGGCGGCGACGAGTGCCACCAACAGCACGGCCGGCAAGGAAACCGCGGTCCGTGTCCGGCGCGGGGATGCTCGTGCGACGCTCGCAGCCGGGGTGCTCGTGTCCTGCATCGGTCAGTGCGCCGACTGCCGGCCGAACAGGCCCTGCGGCAGGAACGCCATGATGACGAGCAGCAGGACATAGAGCGGCACGTCCTGCAGTGCGGCGTTCCAGAACAGCGACGTCACCTGTTCGACGATGCCGCACAGGATGCCGCCGATGAAGGCGCCGCCGATGCTGCCGAGCCCGCCCAGCACCGTGGCGATCAGCGCGATCGGCATCAGCGTGGCACCCACCACCGGACTGACGGGATAGTACATCATCACCAGCACCGCGCCCGCGAGGCCCGCCAGACCGGCCGAGAGCGCGAAGGCGACGATGTTGACGCGCTGCGCGTTCATGCCGACCAGCTCCGCGATCTCCGGATCGTCGGCGACCGCGCGGATCATCTGCCCCCAGCGCCACCGGCCGAGCAGCAACTCGATGCCCACGACACAGACCAGCGCTACGGCGAACGCCGCGAGCTCGGCGTAGGGGAGGAAGATCGGCCCGATCAGCAGGAAGCGCGACCCCCAGCCGGACTGCACCGCGTGTGCGTCCGGCCCGACCAGAATCTGCGCGAGCGTCTGCAGCACCAGCGCCAGGGCGATCGCCACCAGAAGCTGCTGCAACGTCGCGCGGCCGACGAAGCGCCGGTAGATCAGCCGGTACAATCCCGCCCCCAGCGCGCCGACCAGCACCAGGGCCACCGGGACCGCGAGCAGCGGGTCGATCCCGGCCAGCGAGAAGGCGAAGAAGCCGACATACATGCCGATCATCACCAGCTCGCCATGCGCGAAGTTGACGATGCGCATGACCCCGAAAGCGAGGCTGAATCCCATCGCGAACAGGCCGTAGACGCCGCCCACGAGAACCCCGCTCAGCAACGCCTGGACGAGTTCCATGCTGCGTTCCCGGCGATGATGATCAGGCGATCTCGTACCAGAAGTCGAGCACGTCGCCGGTCCGCTTCTCGGCGAACCTGGTGACCACGCGGGTGCCGATCTTCAGCTTCTCGGCGGCCTTCGCCGGGTCCTTCAGATCGACCCCCTTGAAGAAGCCGCCGAGCGCGGTGTCGGCGCCGTCGAGCAGCACGTAGCCGAACGCGTAAGGCGGCTCGGGCAGGTTCTGGAACTGCTCGTAGACGATGGAAAACGTCTCGATGCGTCCGCCCGGGCCGACCTCGACCCACTCGGTCGTCGGCTGCAGGGTCTGGTCGGAGAACGAGCGCGGCGGCACCAGCACGCGGCCGGTCTTGGCGCAGCGTCGGCCGAAGATCTTCGCGTTGTCGCGGATCTGCACGTAGAACCAGCTCGCCGTCTCACCCAGCGCATGGGTGTATGTGATGTTCCAGGTTTCCTGCCGCTTCATCAGTTCCATCGTCCGTCTCCCTTACGCCTCGATGACTATTGCGCCGAAGAATTGGTGATCGCCGCCATTGCCGCTGGCGATCCCGACGCGAGCGCCCTTGGCCTGGTGCTCGCCGGCTCGTCCCCACACCTGCAGCGCCACCTCGGCCGCGCGGATCATCGCGGTCACGGCGATCGCGTTCGTGCAGAGTGTGCCGCCTGACGGATTGACGGGAATCCTGCCGCCCAGTTCGAACTGACCTTCCCGCAGCAGCTTCACCGACTCGCCGCGCTTGCAGAACTCGGCCGCGTCGATCGCGTGGAATTCCGTGTTGCTGAACGGCGAATACAGCTCGGCGACATGCACCTGCTTGGCCGGATCGGTGATGCCCGCCATCTTGTACGCGCGTTGGCACGCGCGGCCGAGCGCGAACGCGTCGGCGTGGTCGGCCTCCGGCTCCTTGCCCATGCGGTCGCCCAGCCAGTACGACTCCGAGCAATGCGCGAGCCCGGTGATCCAGACCGCCTCCAGCTTGCGCTCCTTGATGTACTTCTCGGACGCCAGCACCATCGCGCCTCCGCCGCTCGACTGCGGGCAGCAATCCAGCAGCTTCACCGGCCACGCGATGTAGCGGGACGCCATCACGTCCTCGACGGTGACGATCTTGCGCAGATGCGCGTTGGGATTGCGCGCCGCCTGGCGACGGTTCTTCACCGTCACCAGCGCCATATCCTCCTCGGTCATGCCGTAGTGCTGCATGTAGCGCACCGCCGACATGCCGAGCATGTTGATGGTGCCGAGCGGCAACTGCCGCTCGTATGTCGGGTCCCAGATCTTGTTCAGCACCGTCTGGGAATCGCCGCACTCGCCGACCTTGTCCGCGCCTGCCGTCAGCACGACGTCGCAGGCGCCGGACGCAACGTGGTAGTACGCCGCGGCCACGCTCGATATCCCGGTCGCACCGCCGGTGTTGATCCGCAGGAACCGCTTGTTGCGCGCGCCCACCGCATCCACGCCCGACCGTTCGGCATTGCCGATGCCGACCATCGCGTCCGGCGACAGCGAGTAGACGACGGCCTGCATGTCGTCGAGGTCCAGCTTGGCGTCGTTGAGCGCCAGCACGACGGCCTCGCGGACGAGGTCCGGGTAGCTGGCATCGTCGCGGCGCGCGGTGAACTTCGACTGCCCGATGCCGATTATGCCGACCCGCTCGGTGCTCATGCCCGTGCTCCCTGCTCGCGGCCGAACACGACGGCGGCCTGATACTGCATCGCGAACCCGCTGCCGGCATGCGCCAGCCCGGTCTTCGCGCCTTTGTGCTGGTGCGCGCCGGCATGGCCGCGCACCTGGTTGGCGATCTCGGCCAGGCGGATCAGGCCGGTGCAGAACACCGGATTGAACGTCTGCACGCCGCCCGACAGGTTGACCGGCAAGCGTCCGTCGCGCGCGAACGTGCCGTCGCCGACGCGCGCCGCCCAGTCCTTGCGCCCGCACAGACCCAGCGCCTCGTAGGCGAGCAGCTCGCTGTAGCCGGTCGCGTCGGTGATCTCGGCGACGTCGAACTGTGCCACGGGATCGGTGATGCCCGCCTCGCCGTAAGCCTGCTGCGCGGCCGCCTCCAACGCTGGCGCGGTGCCGAGATCGCGGTCGCCGAGGAAGCTCGCCTCGGTCGCCCATCCCATGCCGCGCAGCCACGCCACGTCGCGATGTCCGCGCTCGGCGATGAAATCCGGCGACGCAAGGATCATCGCCACACAGCCGGTGACCGGCAGCGTCGTCGCTCCGGCCTCCAGCGGCCAGCGTGCCGGTCCCGGCTGCGGACGCAGCGGCGGATCAGGATAGGCGAATGTGCCGTGACGGCGGTTCTTCGCGGCGACTCTCGCGGCCACATCGCGCACGCCAGGCACCGTGTGCTGCAGAGCCGCCGCCTGCAGCGCGTGCGCCGACAGCTCATCGAGCGGCAGCCGGCGATGGAAATACGGGTCGGCGCCAAGCCGCTCCGCCTCCGGGATCGACGAGGCCTCGGTCGGGCTCCATGCGACCACGAGTTGGGTGCGGAACTGGGCGGCGGCGACGCGCAGCGCGCCGAGGATGAACGCGTGCTCGGACCCCGACGGCGTGGAGAGGATGTCGCGATCGACACCGCCGACGGGGCCGGACGACATCATCACCGAGATCGCCCGGCCGTCGAGCTGGTCGTTGCAGGCGACAACGATGCCGTCGATGTCCTCGATGGTGATCCCGGCATCCGCCAGCGCCTGCTGGGTGGTGTCGTACTGCACCTCCTCCAGCGACCGGTCCTGCCCCGTGATGGCGGGCCGGATCGCGCAGCCGATCACGCCCGGTTGGACTTTGTATGGCATCGCCTACTCCCTCGTCGTCTCGATCATCGGAAATCCGCCCGCACGGCCGGCGACTCGCCATCGACGAGCGCCGGAAACAGCGCCTGCAGCCCGCCATGCGGCCCGGGCCGCACCACGCCGCGCGCCCGGTGATGCGGCGTCTGCACCGCCTCGCCCAGGTCGAGCACCGGCGTGAGGCAGCAATCCGCTTCGGCAAACCGGCGTTCGCACTCGCCGACCGTCAGCGTCGCGAAGAACGTCGTCAGCTCGGCGATCAGCGCGTGCTGCGGAATCGGCTCGGCCTGGCGGTTGATCCAGTCGGGACGGCGAGCGGCTTCGCAGAAGCTGCGCCAGAACTTCTCCTCGACGGCGCCGAGCGCGACATGCCGGCCATCGGCGGTGCCGTACACCCGGTAGTAGGCGGCGCCGCCGTTCAGATACGTGCCCTCCGGCTGCGGCACGCGGCCGGTCGCGCCGAGTGCGGCGATCTCGAACAGCTGCAACGGCATCGCCACGTCGCCGATCGCGAGATCGATGTGGCAGCCGAGCCCGTCCTGCCGCCGCCCATGCACCGCACCGAGGATGGCGATGGCGGCGAACAGCGAACTCGTCATGTCGGCGAAGGGTGGGTCGAAGGCGCGCGGCGGCACGCCGTTGCGATGCAACACACCGGCGAGCGCGAGATAGTTGTTGTCGTGCCCCGCCGCCTGCGCGAGCGGACCCGCCGCGCCGTAGCCGCTGATGGAGCAGAAGATCAGACCCGGGTTGCGGGCATGCAGCGTCTCGTAGCCGAGGCCGAGCCGTTCCATGACGCCCGGCCGGAAGCCTTCGATCAGCACATCCGCGGTGTCCAGCAGATCGAGGAACACCGCGCGGCCGTCCGGGCTCTTCAGGTCGATGTGGCGCACCGTCTTGCCGGCATTCAGTGCGGCATGGAACAGCGGCTTGCCCGCCGCATCGCGCGGTCCCAGCAGGCGCATTCCGTCGCCCTGCGGCGGCTCGACCTTCACCACGTCCGCGCCCATGTCGGACAGCAGCAGGCTGGCGAGCGGCCCCGGAAGGTAGGCAGACACGTCGACCACGCGCAGGCCGTCCAGGAAGCTGTTGAGCCGCGACACGACTACAGCACCGCGATCGGGGCGAGCGGGCTGCCGGTGCCGCCGACGAACGGCAGCGGCGCGGCGACGAACAGGAACGTGCCGCGGCCATGTCCCGCCAGCGGCTCAAGCACCAGCCCTTCCATCAACTAGGGGATTCGCACTTCTCATTGCAGCATCGTCCCGGATTGACCGAGTTGGCGACCACGATGGATTGCGTCGAACTGTTCCATGCCACGTCGCATGGTGATGGGACCAGGGGGTTTATAGT
>Ga0074045_10001565_pt1 | contig 21985 bp, 20 predicted proteins | sample BogForMeECP23OM2_FD_94442 | JGI IMG/M metagenome (GOLD analysis project Ga0074045, IMG submission 94442) | Bog forest soil microbial communities from Calvert Island, British Columbia, Canada - Bog Forest MetaG ECP23OM2 | ecosystem: Environmental > Terrestrial > Soil > Wetlands ... | reverse complement strand
CCTGACCGGCGTCACCCTCGGCGCCGAGCTCGCGCGGATCGGCTTTGCCGGTCCGGAGCCGGCCGGCGGTCGGCCGGTCGCCGCCTATTTCGAGGCGCATATCGAGCAGGGGCCGATCCTCGAAATGGCCGGCAAGCCGATTGGCGTCGTGACCGGCGCCCAAGGCCAGCGCTGGTACGAGGTCACCGTGACCGGCCAGGAGGCGCATGCCGGGCCGACGCCGATGCCGCGGCGGCGCGACGCGCTGGTCGGTGCGGCGCGGATGATCGACGCCGTCAACCGCATCGGCCATGCCCACGCACCCTACGCCTGCGCCACGGTCGGCTTTGTGCAGGTCAGCCCGAACTCGCGCAACACGATCCCCGGCCGCGTGTTCTTCACCGTCGATTTCCGCCACCCCGAGGACGCGGTGCTGAGCCTGATGGACCGCGACCTGCGACAGGCCTGCGAGGGCACCGCCTTGGCGATCGGTCTCGAGGTTGAGGTCAAGGAGTTCTGGTACTTCCCGCCGACCCCGTTCCATCCCGATCTCGTCGCCGCGGTGCGCCAAGCGGCCGCGGCGCAGGGCTACCCGCACCAGGACATCATCAGCGGCGCCGGGCACGACGCGGTCTATATGGCGCGCGTCGCCCCGGCCGCGATGGTCTTCGTGCCCTGCGTCGGCGGGATCAGCCACAACGAGATCGAGGACGCCAAGCCCGAGGACCTGACCGCCGGCTGCAACGTGCTGCTCAACGCGGTTCTCGATCGCGCAGAAACACAAAAAACATAAGCGACCTCGCAGACCTTGCAGCATTGTGGGCGTCTCCCCGCCGCGGGAATCACCGGTCGTCGCGTTTGTAGGTCTTTTCGAACGCGAAGGCTGAGGAAGAGGCCAAAGCGAGCAGCACCCGCCGAGCGCCGGTACTATCCTGGACTGCACCCAAGCGCTCGGCGAGTTCGATCGGCAGCACCGTCGTGTCTGCCATGCCGCTCCTGCTGAGGCGACAGACACGATAATCGCCGCTTCGCCCGCCTAGAGCGCTTGCGCCGAATTTTCGTTGTCGGGGCGACCCAAATAACGGATCGTTTACCTTAGCACCCCGGGCATCCGGGCAATTTTGATGCACCTTTCCGTGATCGCGGAGTCGGACCGGTGGACGATCAGATTCTTACGCGTGACGACAGGGCCAAGTCGCCCGGCGAGATGTCGCCTCTCGTCGACGAGCTGATCCAGCGTGACCTCGACGAGGTCTACCTCCTGATCGACTATCTTTCCGGCCGGTCCGACCGCAGCATCCGAACGGTGGAGCTCGACGTCTCAGCCGCGGCTGGGACGAAGGTGAACCTGATCGACGCGGTGTGCCGTATCCGATGGCCACCCGGGAGCGATCAAGGGCATGCCTCGGAGCAAGCGGCCACCCTCTTCAAGGCGCGGGACAAACTGAACGAGCTTGCTGCGCCGGCCACCGGGCTGACCATCGCTTACACGCTCCTCTACATCCCCGGAAGGCGCGGAAAGAGCGAGCTCGCCCGCAGAGCCTATCCAAACCTCGTACAACCGGCGAAGCAATTCCGATGGTGGATCCGGTGGCTGCTCCGGGGGATGCTCATCGGCCTCATTCTCACCAGTCTGCTGTCCTGGGATGTCGCCTACGGCAGGCTCGTCCTCTTACGGATCGAGCAGCTCGATACGCAGCGGGCCGAGATTACCGCTGCGTTCGACGCGGTCGAGGGCATGGGCGCGTCCGTCGGCCATGGCACTGCCACCCACGGCGCACCCTCGGAGGCGTGGCTGGAGGAAGAGTCCAGCCTTGTCGCCCGGTGCGACGCGGACCGCAAAGCACCGCCAGAGGTCCCGCGAGGCGACGCCGCGGCCCGCCTCGACCGGGCATGCAAGGCGGCGGACGCGCTCGCGACAAAGCGCATGGCCGCCGACCAAGCGCTCGACGAGTGGACGTCCTACTGGCTCTGGCTGCCACGCACCGCCGCGTGGATGGAGCGCGCCGTCCCGACCGAGACGGCCGAACGGAAAGAGCAGTGGTCCGCGAACCTGCTGGCCGTCCTTGGTAACTACGTCCTGCCGATGATGTACGGGTTCCTCGGCGCCGCCACGGCCGTGATGTTGAACGTGAACCAGAAGATCCGCACGAGTCGGCTCTCGCCTCGCGACCGCCGTATGACCCCGGTCCAGCTGGTGCTCGGCATCATCACGGGAGCTTGTATAGGCCTGTTCCTGACCCCGTCGGGCACCGGAGCCGCCGGTGCGCCACTCAGCGGGGGCGGTGTAGCGCTATCCGCCTCCGCCCTATCCTTCCTGGCCGGCTTCGGGGTCGAAGGCGTGTTCAAGATGCTGGAAAACCTGCTGGTGACCGTCTTCGGAGGGCAGACGCAGCCTTCGTCACCGCAGCCCCGTCCCTGACGTACTACCGCGCCCTCCCCGGGCTTGGGGATGGCGATCGACGCCTGACCCGCCATCAAGGCAAAAAGAACGGCCTCAATCACCTATCGTTCGAGGTCCAGGACACGGACATCGTGATGATTGGCCATTACTATCTGAAGGTGAAGGGCTGCGCCCATGTGTCGGGCATCGGTCGCCACCAGATCGGCAGCGACATCTTTGATTACTGACCCTTGGGGCCGCATGCACGAGCACTGGACCACACCGACACGCTCAACGCGCACGCGCGGGCGGCCCATGCGCAACCGACGACCTCGACGGACCACGCGTCAGTCTGACGGCGCCAACTGGGATATTTGCTAATCTACGCAACGAGGCACTAGCCAAACCGAGGAAACGCGATGCAGGAACAATTTCCATGTCCACACCCGTCACCCACTCCACGAGGCGTCCATCACCTCGCGCTGTGCACCGACGACATGAAGGCGACGATCGACTTCTATGTCGACATACTGGGCATGCCGCTCGTCCATGCCATGAAGGTGCCGCCCGGTCTCGGGACCGGCTCCGGCAATCGTGGCAACCCACCCTATGAGCGGGTACGCCATTACTTCTTTGATATGGGTAATGACAGCCTGCTGGCCTTCTTCGAGATCCCGAAAGGCAAGGAACCCGCCAGCAACCGCAACGCGATCGGTGCCATGCAGCATTGCGCTTTCGTCGTCACGGCGGAGCGCTTCCGCGAGGTCGAGGCGCGGCTGGTATCGCGGCGTATCGACTATATTGGGCCGATCCCACAGCTCCCCGGACTGCTCGGCATCTACTTTTATGACCCGAACGGTATCCGCCTCGAATTTGCTTGCCAGCCAGACGACGGCGAGGCGCCCGCGGTGGTCCCGTGCATCATGCAGACGAGGGCGGAGGCGCGCTCCGAACTCGCTACCTTGCCGGATGTCTCGCCCGAGTGGATCGAAAAGCGCCTCGCCGCTTTGGCAGGTTGACCGAACCGATCACTATGCGGCACCGATCTCGCCCATGTCTCGGGGCGAAGCGCGCCCTCGCATAGATGCTGCTGCTGGAGCTTGAAGGAGCCGTCACGATGTCCGCAATCGAGCTGTACGACGCGCCTCAATCGACATGCAGCCAGAAGGTACGGCTCACGCTCGCAGAAAAGGGGCTGTCATTCAGGGAGCACCGACTGAAGCTCTTCGCTGGCGATCAACTCAGACCCGAATATCTCGAGCTCAATCCAAACGGGGTCGTGCCGACATTGGTTCATGACGGGACGCCGATCATCGACTCGTCGGTGATCATGGAATACCTTGATGAAGTGTTTCCGTCGCCGCAGCTCTCCCCATCGGATCCGAAGAGGCGCGCCGAAATGCGCGCGTGGCTTCGGTTTTTTGAGGAGGTTCCAACGGTGGCCGTTCGTTATCCGTCGTATAACGCCGCATTTGCCCGACATTTTTCAGAAATGAGCCAGGCAGAATTCAGGGCGCTGGCGGCTTCGAAGCCGGTGCGCGACGTCTTCTTGGCCGAAATGGACAAGGAAAACGGGTTCAGCGAAGAGAGAATCAGGCAGTCGGAGCACAGCATGAGAAAAACGGCAGCGCGAATGCAGGGCGTGCTCGAGCAAAGCCGCTATCTCGTTGGGAATAGCCTGACATTGGCGGATATTTGCGTCCTTCCTCTCCTCGTGCGGATGAGAGATCTGGGATATCAGCGGCTCTGGTCGGATCTCGCCGGTGTGTCAGGCTGGCTGGAACGGATGACAGAGCGTCCGTCCTATGCGACCGCGTTCTATCCCGGTTCACTGCTCTCAGAGCAATACCAGCACATAGCCGCGTTACATCAGGCGCACGACCGGAATCCCGCCGAAGCCGCACCAGCCAGGAACGGATAGCGATGAGCAACAAACGTCCAGAGCCGAAAATCGTAAAGCCGGAAGACATCGATCCTCGGCATGACTGGAACCGGCCGCTGATGGCGCTCGGCCAGATGGCGGTCGATTTCGAGGAACGCGTTAATTTTCGGCGGCTGCACAAGTATCGGCTCGGACGCACGCGCCAAGCGCTGGCCAAATCCGGCCTCGGCGCCATTCTGACCTTCGATCAGCACAACATCCGCTACATTTCTTCGACCGTGATCGGCGAGTGGGCGCGCGACAAAATGACCCGGTATTGCTTGTTGACCGGTCCCGGCGATCCGTATGTGTGGGATTTCGGCTCGGCGGCCAAGCATCACCGCCTCTACGCGCCATGGCTGGAGGACGATCATTGCCGGGCTGGCCTGCTCGGCCTGCGCGGCGCCATTCATCCCAAGGCCGGCCTGTTCCGCAAGGCCGCCGATGAGATCAAGGCGATTCTAGAGGCCGAAGGTGTCGCCGACATGCCGCTCGGCGTCGATATGGTCGAGCTGCCTATGCTGTTCGAGCTGCAGCGTCTCGGCATCGAGGTGCGCGACGGCCAGCAGATGATGCTCGATGCGCGCGAGCTCAAAAGCCAGGACGAGCTCATGCTGCTCAACACGTCGGCGGCGATGGTCGACGGGACGTATCAGATGATCGCCGAGGCGCTCAAACCCGGTGTGCGCGAGAGCCAGATCGTCGCCTTGGCCAACCACGACCTCTACAGCAAGGGCTCCGACTGCGTCGAGGCGATCAACGCGATCTCGGGCGAGCGCTGTGCGCCGCACCCGCACAACTTCACCGACCGGTTGATCCGGCCGGGGGACCAGGCATTCTTCGACATCATCCAGTCTTACATGGGTTATCGCACCTGCTATTACCGGACCTTCAATGTCGGGCGCGCTACCGACGCCCAGCGGGATGCGTACAAGCGCGCCCGCGAGTGGATCGACGAGGCGATCGCGATGATCAGGCCGGGCGTGCGCTCGGACGAGGTTGCTGCGTGCTGGCCAACGGCCGACAAGATCGGCTTCACCAGCGAGATGGAGGCGTTCGGGCTCGAGTTCGGCCACGGGCTCGGGCTGGGGCTGCACGAGCGGCCAATCATCAGCCGGCTCAACTCCATGGAAGACCCGATGGAGATCAAGGCCGGCATGGTGTTCGCGCTGGAAACTTACTGTCCCGCGACGGACGGCATTTCCGCCGCACGAATCGAGGAGGAGATCGTTGTCACCGGGACCGGCTGCAAGGTGATCACGCTCTATCCGGCCGAGACCTTGCCGATCGCCAATCAGTACTGACGACGAGGCTCGGCGAGAGGACTGCATAAAGGGGTGAAGGCGATGACCACGATTGGATGGATCGGTGTGGGCCGAATGGGCTTTCCTATGGCGGATCGCCTATTGGCCGCGGGCAACGAGCTCAGAATTTGGAATCGCACGAAATCCAAAGCCGAACCGCTGGCTGACCGAGGGGCGACTCTCGTCAACGAGATTGGCGAGCTAGCGGATGTCGACGTGCTGTTCACGATGGTTTCGACAGGCAACGATCTCAGGGAGGTATGCTTTGGGCCGAACGGACTCTTTTCAAAGGTGCAGGGCAAAGGCCCGGAGATCCTTGTCGACTGCTCGAGCATTGGCGTCGACGAATCAAAGGCGATCCGGGCGGAGCTCGGGAGGCGAGGCACGCAATATGTCGTCGCGTCGGTAAGCGGAAATGGCGCGTGCGTCAGAGCCGGCAAGCTGTCCAGTGTCGCTTCGGGCCCGAAAGTGGCTTACGACAGGGTCAAGGACCTTATTCGGGCGTTTGCTCCGCGCGGTGTTTTCTACGTCGGCGATGGGGAGTTGGCGCGGGTCTGCAAGATCGCTCACAACGTCATGCTTGGCGTGGTTATCGAAAACCTGATCGAAATCACGCTGCTGGCACAAAAGGCCGGAGTGCCGCGGCATGCGTTTCTCGAATTTATGAATAACAGCGTAATGGGCTCGATCTTTACGCAATACAAGACGCCGGCACTGGTGAACCTCGACTGGTCAACGACTTTTACGCCGACCTTGCTGTTAAAGGACCTTGACCTCGGTTTGGATGCCAGCCACGAATACGGCGTCCCGATGCCGGTGACTGCGGCTGCGCGGGAGGTGATTCAAATGCATATCGGGCTCGCTAAGCTGCGGGAAGAACCCGAGAAATATCTTGCCTTGGATTTTGCCGCTCTGTTGGAAACAATGGGGCTCACTGCGGGAATGACGATGCAGAGCGAAGACGTAGCGGTACCCTCGGGATTGGAGATTTGACTTCCTATCACCCTATCTCGCCTTCCGGCTGATCGCCCGGGGTCTGCAGGGACCACCCAGCTGCCCGATCATCACTGGGGCCGGCGCCGGCACTTTCGAGTTCGAGGCGGCAGTGCAACGTCACGAGCAGCAGTTGGCAGCGGATGATCTGCTTTATGCTCAGCCGAGCCCTGCGGCCACCCGTTCCAGGCCGCCGATGTACCGCTGCCAGCCATAGTTTGCGCCCTGATAGTTGGCTTCGTCTTCGGCTCGGAAGCCCGACTGCTCCATGCGCACGAGAACGCCGCCCTTGGTCGGGGTCAATGTCCAGGTGACGACGGTCTTCAGTACGCCCGCCGTCTCTTCACCCGACGCGTTCCAGCTATAGGAGAGCCGTTGACTCGGTTCGACGACCAGGACTTGGCAGTCGACGACGCCGTTCCAATGCGGCATGGGCGTAGCGCGAAAATTAAACCTATGGCCCACGGCCGGCTGGAAGTCGTTCTCCATTAGCCATTCCTCAATCAGCGCGCCTTGAGTGAGGGCACGCCAAACTCTTTCCGGCGGGTGCGGCATCTCGCGTTCGATGACGATGGAACGCGTGGCGGCGGTGGGTTTGGTCATTGGTCCATCCTGTTCAACAGGGCTTCGAGGCGATCGAACCGCTCGCGCCAGAAGGCGCCGTAGAGGCTCATCCAATCGATCAGCGGCGCCAGACCCTGAGGCTGGGCGCTGTAGTGGGTCTGACGTCCCTCGCGCCGGTCACGCACCAGGCCGGCATGCTTAAGAACGCCCAGGTGCTTGGAAACTGCCGGTTGCGACACTCCCGCCCGGTCGGTCAGGGCCCGCACGGTCTGTTCGCCGTCGCGGCACAGCCGCTCGAAGATCGCCCGACGGGTCGGATCGGCGAGAGTGCTGAAAAGCTCGTTTGTCGTGATGCCCATATCCAACTCATAAAACCGAAGGCGCCGCGTGGGGCTAGGTCGCGTGTCTCGTGGCGGACGAGCCGAAGCGGTTTGCCGCCCTAGCCTGTGCCTTTGACGCCTCGACTTCGCGATCGCGGGGCGGAGCGTTGCTTACGAGTAAATCGAGCAACTCGTGCGCCGCTTTGGCTACCTCGTCGACGGCCCGGTTGAACGCCAGTTGGTTTGCCTTGGAGGGTCGCGTGAAGCCGCTCAACTTGCGGACGAATTGCAGCGAAGATGCCCGGATCTCATCCTCCGTGGCAGGCGGTCTGAAGTTATGGAGCGTCTTTATGTTGCGGCACACGACAATCCTCGCCACCCAACGACTACGTCGGCATCCGCGGCCCACGGCCCGGTATGCGGAACGTTCGCACACGGACAGCAATGCTATCAAGCCGCTTCGCTCGGAATTGCCTTACCAGATTTTCATCCCGTGCAAGAGAAAATCGGTAAGGCGTCCCATTCACGACTTGAGCCGAGCCTCTTCGCCTGGGCGGCGGTAATGAGCCGCTCCGCCGAGGACCTGCGCCGTCGTCGATGCCGGCGCGAAGCGCATCGCGGATCAATCATCGGCATGACCATCGGCCTCTTGGTGATAATCTCCGTAACCTTTGAGCCATCGGAGAGGCACACATGGAACGAAAGAAAGCATCGGATTTCCCGCAGGAGCTTCTGAATCTGTTTGACGGATACGTGCATGGCGAGATCAACCGCCGCGATTTTTTGAATGGTGCACAAAAATTTGCCGTGGGCGGTGTGACCGCTGCGGCACTCTTCCACATGCTCAAGCCGAACTACGCCTGGGCGGTACAAGTTCCACCGGACGACAAACGGATCAAGGCGGAGTACGACACCGTGCCGTCACCGCAGGGCAATGGAAGCATCAAGGGCTATCTCGTGCGGCCGGCGAATGCGACCAAACTGCCCTGCGTCCTGGTCATCCACGAGAATCGCGGTCTCAATCCATACATCGAAGACGTGGCGCGACGGCTGGCGGTTGCCGATTTCATCGCATTCGCGCCCGACGGGCTGACGTCGGTGGGCGGCTATCCCGGAGACGACGAGAAGGGTGCGACGCTGTTCGCACAGGTCGACCGCGCCAAGATGACGGAAGATTTCGTCGCCGCGGCAACGTGGCTGAAATCACGCCCGGACAGCACCGATAAACTTGGCGCCGTCGGCTTTTGCTTCGGCGGCGGCGTTGTCAATCAGCTGGCGGTGCGGATGGGCCCGGATCTCGCCGCTGCGGTTCCATTTTATGGCGCCCAGCCCACCGCTGCCGAGGCGGCCAAGATCAAGGCGCCGATAAATGCGCAATACGGCGAGCTCGACACGCGTATCACTGGAGGATGGCCGGCGTTCGATGCCGCGCTCACGCAGGCGCAGGTGACGCACGAGGGTCATATCTACACAGGCGCCAATCACGGCTTCCACAATGACACCACCCCCCGATACGACGAGGCGGCAGCCAAAGAAGCCTGGCAACGCACGCTGGATTGGTTCAACAAGTACCTGAGGGCCTGACCCGTGCGCGCGCGGTGTTCGTGGTTCGTTCGGAAAAGAAGGCTTCCAAATCTGACCTGTGCCGCGGTCGGCGCGTTGTATTAGGCGGCGGACTGGTCGGCCAGCGGTTCGGCATGCACGCCGCGCAGTGCGAGCAGCCCAGTCGCCGCGGCGGCGACCAGAGCAAACAGGCAGGCGCTCAGAAAGATGTGCGTCGGCGGCATTCCCAAGGTCAGTAGATACCCGCCCAGCACGGGTGCTGCGATGCCGCCGAGGCGGCCGATGCCGAGCGCCCAGCCGAGCCCGCTGGTGCGCATGCGCGCCGGGTAGAGCTTCCCGCAGGTCGCGTTGGCGCCGGTCTGGCTGCCGATGATCGTCATGCCGCACAGGAAGATAATGGCGAGCAGCATCGCATAAGGCAGTGCGACCAGCGAGATCACCGCGATGAACACCGCACCGATCGCGTAGTGAAAGGCGAGCGACCGTTCGGGACCGACGCGGTCTATCAACAGGCCGAGATAGAGGACTGCGAAGATCGCGCCAAGATCCCGGAGGCTCGAGGCGAACACCGCGCCGGCCGGCGTCATGCCGATCAGATGCAGGACCTCGGGCAGCCAGTAGCCGAACAGGAACAGGTTCATCAGGCTGCAAAAGAAGATAACCCACAGCAGCACGGTCTGCAGCGCATAGCCCTCGCCGAACAGCATCTTGACCGGGTTACCGTGGGCGACGTCGACGGGGTGCAATTCTGCCCGCCCCGCTGCGATGCCGAGGCGTTTGAGGAGTGCTGCCTGACGAGGCGACAGATTGGCCCTGCGGGCGAGAAAGCGCGGCGATTCCGGCAGCCACAACGCCAGCACCGGCACCAGCACCAGCGGGAACATCCCGCCCAGGATGAAGATAAACGGCCAGCCGAAATGGGGCAGCAGCAAGGCCACAATCTGGCCGCCGACGAAACCGCCGATGGGCGCTCCGGTAAAGGTCGCCATGATCATCGTCGCGCGCAGTCGATGCGGCGCATAGTCGCCGGCCAAGGTGGCCGCCCCGGGAAATGCGCCGCCGATGCCGAGCCCGGTGAAGAACCGCAATACGGCCAGCACGCCGAGTGAGGGGGCGATGGCACTCAACAGCGAGGCGAGGCCGAAAATCGTGACGCTGACGAGCAGCAACGGCTTGCGGCCGACCCGGTCGCCGATCGGCCCGGCCGAGAGCGCACCGACCATGATGCCGATGCTCGACCACAGGAACGCGGTCGTGAAGGCGGGTCCCGGTAGGTTCCAGACATGGGTCAGCGACGGCACTGCCCAACCGATCGAATTGATGTCATAGCCATCGCAGATCTGAATCAAGGTGCAGAGTGCGGCGACGCGGATCTGTAAGCCGCCGATCCGCTGGTTCTCGAGCGCCGTCTCCGTTGCCGACAACACCGCCTCCGCCATTCTGGTCTTCCTCCTTCTCCCTCTCGGCTGGCTACGCGGCAGTCGAGAAGATCTAGGCCAGGCCCGCCGGGAAGGACGGGTCCGCGAGCCGCGTAGAGGGTCTCCCGCGCATTACAAGCAGCGCCGTCGCCGTCGCCGCCACCAGTGCAAAGAAGCACGCGCACAAAAAGATCTGGGTCGGCGGCAGGCCACGCGCCAGCAGATAACCGCCCAATATCGGCGAGACAATGCTGCCAATGCGGCCAATGCCGATCGCCCAGCCGATCCCGGTGGTGCGCATGCGCGCCGGATAGAGCGCGCCGCATGCCCCATTCGCCCCGGTCTGGCTGCCGATGATAGTCGTGCCGGCGAAGAAGATCACCGTCAACAGGGCGAAATAAGGCAAAACGACCAGCGCGATCAAGGCGATAAACACGATGCCCGCGGCATAGTGCAGCGCCAGCGCCCGCTCGGGACCAAACCGGTCGATCAACAGACCGAGATAAAGGACTGCAGACATTCCGCCTAACGGGATGATGCTGGATGCAAAGACCGCCTGGGACGGCGTCATGCCGGTCAGATGCAAGACCTCGGGCAGCCAGTAGACGAACAAGAACAGGTTGAGCAGGCTGCAAAAGTAAATGACCCACAGCAGGAGGGTCTGCAGCGCGTAGCCGCGACCGAACAGCATCTTGATCGGGTTTCCCACGGCAATGTCGACAAGATCCGGATCCGTCTGTCCCGGGGCGATCTCGAGGCGCGCGAGCAGTGCGTGCTGACGCGGCGACAAATTCGACTTGCGGGTGAGAAAACGCGGCGATTCCGGCAGCCACAACGCGATGACCGGCAGCAGGGCCAGCGGGAACACACCGCCGATGACAAAGATGACCTCCCAGCCGAAATGCGCCAGCAATGCGGACACCGCCAAGCCGCCGACAAAGCCGCCCAACGGCGCGCCGGTGAACTGCACCATGATCAGCGTCGCACGCAGGCGCTGCGGCGTGTAGTCGCCGGTCAGCGCCACCGTCCCCGAAAACGCGCCGCCGATGCCGAGCCCGGTGAAGAACCGCCACAGGCTCAGCATGGCGAGCGAGGGAGCCATGGCGCTCAGCAACGAGGCTATGCCGAAGATTGTAACGCTGGCGAGCAGCAACGGCTTGCGGCCGACACGGTCGCCTATCGGCCCGGCTGCGAGGGCGCCCACCATGACACCGACGCTCGACCAAACGAATGCCGTCGCGAATGCCGGCGGCGGCAAGTTCCAGACATGGGTCAGCGAGGGGACCGCCCAGCCGATCGAGCCCACATCGTAGCCGTCGCACATTTGGATCAAGGTGCAGATCGCGACAACACCGATCTGCAAAGGACCGACCCGTTGGTTCTCGAGCGCCCTCTCGGTAGCCGAGAATGCTGCTTCCGCCATCGTCTTCTTCCTCCCCGCCTCCCTGTTCGCTCTGTCGCACGTTCGAGAGGACGGCGCAAGCCTCGGCCGCGGCGACCGCCGCCCGCGGCGCCGTTTATCTCTCCCCGCTCTGACGATATAAATGCTCTCAGATGCCCATAAGACCCAAGAAACGAAATCCGGTGGGAGCGGCCCATGAAAATTCGCGATATCGAGGTTTTCCAGGTCAGCTGGGCAGCCGAGGACAGGCCGGAGCAGCGCAGCGCCTGGGTGAGGATCCATGGCGATGACGGTTTCTCCGGCGTCGGCGAAGCGTCGCCGATGCAGGGCGGACTCGCCTCGCTCGGAATTATCGAGCGCAACCTCGCACCGGCGCTGATCGGCAAGGACCCGCTCGATCACGCGGTCCTGCTCGACACCTTGCTGCACACCTTTGCCAAGCTCGGGCCCGAGGGTGCGTTGACGGGCGCACTTGCGGCGCTGGACATCGCGCTCTGGGACCTGAAGGGTAAGCTCTTCGACCAGCCGATCTACAAGCTCATCGGCGGCGCCTGGCGCACCAGCCTGCCGTTCTATGCCTCGATCGGCGGCAATGGCGAGCTCAGTGTCGATGAGGTGCTGCGGGTGGTCGAAACAAGGCTCAAGGACAGCCCCGCGGCAGTGAAGATCCGCTTCGACAATGACCGGACAAAACCGGATATCGACCTCCCAGGCGACATCGCCAAAGCGCGCGCCGTGCGGAAGCTGGTCGGGGACGGTTTTCCGCTCGCTTTCGATGCCAATAACGGCTACTCGCTTGGCGGCGCAATCCGCGTCGGACGGGTGCTCGAAGAACTCGGCTACTGGTGGTTCGAGGAGCCGGTGCAGCACTATCACGTCAAGGCGATGGGCGATGTCGCCCAAAAGCTCGACATCACCGTCTCCGCCGGCGAACAAACCTACACGCTATCCGGGTTGGCAGATCTGATCGCCGCCGGGGTCCGCATGGTGCAGCCCGACATTGTCAAGATGGGAGGGATCACCGGGTTGATGCGCTGCGGGGCACTGGCGCATGCGCATGGCGTCGAGCTGGTACCGCATCAGACGCAGCCGACCATCGGTCACACCGCGAATTTGCATCTGGCGGCGAGCCAGATGCACGCCACCAAGCCCTGCGAGCTCAACGATCCCTCGCCGCGGCAGCACGCCGTCTTCGAAAACCCGCCCAAGCCCATCGACGGTCTCTTCCACCTTCCCGCCGGACCGGGTCTCGGCTTGCAAATCAACGAAACCGAGCTGGCAAAGCGGCGCGTGCCGCTCGGGCTATAGATGCAGAAAGGGAGGACACGAATGACCAGCACACTGATCGAGCGCACACCTTCGGCATTTGGTTCGCCCCTGCTGATCGGGGGCCTGTTGAGGTCCGGGGTAAATCGGGCTCCGCAGCAAGAGATCGTTTATGCCGACTTTAGGCGCATGACCTATCGCGATCTGGCCGAGCGGGTCTCCAGGTTGGCGTCCGGCCTCGCCGGTTTAGGCGTCGAGCCGGGCGACACGGTGGCGGTCATGGACTGGGACACGACCCGCTATCTCGAATGCTTCTTCGCCGTGCCGATGATGGGGGCGGTGCTGCACACGATCAATGTACGGCTGTCGCCGGAACAGATCCTCTATACGATCAATCACGCCGAGGACGATGTCATCCTGGCCAACACCGAGTTTCTGCCGCTCCTGCAGCAGATCTGGCAGCGCGTGGAACCCGGCAAGCAGCTCGTGTTGCTGAGCGACGGCGGGCACAGGCCGCAGACGCCGCTCCCCGTCGCCGCCGAGTACGAGGGGTTGCTAGCCGAATCCGCCCCGCACTACGGCTTTCCCGAGCTCGACGAGAATACCCGCGCCACGACCTTCTACACGACCGGCACCACGGGGCTGCCGAAGGGCGTCTATTTCAGTCACCGCCAGCTCGTCTTGCATACCTTGGCCGGGCGCGCGGCGCTAACGGGAACCGGCCATGGCCGCCTCAATGAGGGCGACGTCTATATGCCGATCACGCCGATGTTCCACGTTCACGCCTGGGGCATTCCCTACCTCGCCACGACGCTCGGCGTCAAACAGGTCTATCCGGGGCGTTATCACCCCGAGACCTTGTGCGACCTGATCCGCCGGGAAAAGGTCAGCTTCTCGCATTGCGTGCCGACGATCCTGCAGATGATGCTGGCCACGGCCTCGGCCAAGAAGATCGATCTCTCCGGCTGGAAGGTCATCATCGGCGGTGCGGCGTTTCCTCAGGCGCTCGCCAGACAGGCGCTGGAGATGGGCGTCGATGCGATCACCGGCTATGGCATGTCGGAGACCTGCCCGGTTTTGACCTTGTCTCATCTCCAGCCGCACATGGAGTCCTGGGACATCGACCGCCAGGTCGAGCTGCGCTGCAAGACCGGCCGTCCGATCCCTTTGGTCGAGCTGCGCATCGTCGATGAGGCAATGAACGACGTGCCGCATGACGGCGTCTCCCAGGGGGAGGTGGTTGTGCGAGCTCCGTGGCTGGCCCAGGGCTACCTGAAAGACCCGGTTAATTCCGAGACGTTGTGGGCCGGCGGATGGCTGCACACCGGCGACATCGCGGTGATTGACGAGGCGGGTTATCTGAAGATCACCGACCGCATCAAGGATGTGATCAAGAGCGGCGGCGAGTGGGTCTCTTCGCTCGATCTCGAAGACTTGATCCTGCAGCATCCGGCAGTGGCCGAGGCCGCGGTGATCGGGGTGCCGGACCCGATGTGGACCGAGCGCCCGCTGGCGGTGGTCGTCACCCAAACCGGGGAGCGGGTCGGCGAGGCCGAAATCAGAGCCCATCTCCAGGGATTTGCGGCCCGAGGCATCATCTCGAAATACGGGGTGCCGCAGCGCGTCGTCTTTGTCGACACACTGCCCAAGACCAGCGTCGGCAAGCTCGACAAGAAGGTCTTGCGCCAGCAATACCCCGAATAGCTGCAGGCGTTTCCTTCCATTGTCGGCCTCACGCCATCCCCGAGCGTCTTGGCCGGGCTTGATCCGGCCATCCACGTGACCGCCACCGTCTGGATCGATGCCGACGAAGGCGTGGATCACCGGGTCAAGCCCGGTGATGACGATTACGGGTAGATCACAGTTACAAGCCCTTTCCGAGAGGTGAGCCAGTGAAGCGCGTTCTGACCGCCCGTTTCATGCACGAGACCAACACGTTCAGCCGCGTCCCGACGGATATGGCGGCCTTCCGCCGCCGCGACTTCCATCTCGAGAACGAGATCCCAGTGGCGTTTCGCGGCACCCGCTCGGCCTTTGGCGCGACTTTCGAAGCGGCCGACAGGTTCGGCTGGACCCTGGTTCACCCGGTCTCCGCCAACCCCAACCCCTCGGGCACCGTCACCGACGACGCCTTTGAGCACGTCGCCGGGATGATCCTCGCCGCGGTCGACGCGAAAGGCCCGGTCGACGGCGCGTTGTTGCATCTCCATGGGGCCATGGTCAGCGAGAGCCACGAGGACGCCGAGGGCGAGTTCCTGGCGCGGCTGCGCCGCCGGCTCGGCCCGGATGTGCCGGTCGTCGTCACCCTCGACCTGCACGCCAATGTGACGCAGCGGATGGCCGACAACGCGAGCGCGCTGATCGCCTATCGCACCTACCCGCATATCGACCAATACGAGCGCGCCTGGCAGGGTGCAGAATTATTGGAGCGCGCAATGCAGGGCGAGATTCGGCCGAGGACTGTCATCGCCCGGCGCCCGATGCTTTATGGGCTCGACCACGGCCGCGCCCAGCGCGGCCCGATGGCCGAACTGATCGCCCGCGGCGAGGCGCTCGAGCAGAATGGCGAGGCGCTGGTCGTCAGCATCTGCGCCGGGTTCAGTCGCGCCAACATCCGCGATGTCGGCCCCTCGGTGACGGTCACGGTCGACGGCAGTGCTGTGCAGGGCCAGACGATCGCCGAAGAGTTCATGGATTATGCTTGGCAGACGCGCGATTTCACGACTGTCAAATTGCTGTCGGTCGCCGAGGCCGTGGTACTCGCCCGGCGCGGCCAGCCCGGCGACAAGCCGCTCGTCGTCGCCGACTACACCGACAATCCCGGCGGAGGCGGCTACGGCGATGCCACTGCGTTCTTGAAGGGCCTAGTCGAGGCCGGTGTCGAGAGTGTGGCTTTCCACGCGATCTGCGATCCCGAGGCGGTGCAACAGGGGATGCGCGCCGGGATCGGCGCCAAGACCACGCTTGCGCTGGGCGGCAAGACCGATCCGGCAATGGGCGGCGCACCGCTCGCCTTGTACGGTGAGGTCGTTTGTCTGACCAACGGCCGGTTCATCGCTTATGGGCCGATGGGCGGCGGGGTCGAGCGCAATTATGGGCCCTCGATGGTGTTCCGCGTCGGCGACATCGACATCATCGCTATCACCAATAACGGCCAGGCCACTGATCTCACCCAGTTCACCTCGCTCGGCATCGACCCGACGCGCTACCGCACGGTCGCAGTCAAATCGATGCAGCATTTCCGCGCCGCCTTCGAGCCGATCGCCCGCGAGGTCGTCCTCGTCGACACCGGTGCGCTGTGCTCGGAGATCTACACGCCCGAACTCTTCACCCGGGTCCGCCGACCGGTCTGGCCGCTCGACCCGATCCCCGACCCGCGGGGCTAGTGAGCGGCAGCCCCGAATCGAAAAGCGAGCGCCTTCAATCCGGCATCGGCGATCGCGCGATCCTCGACGGGGCGGCTCACCACCGACACCCAGACGAAGGGGCTCGGCTCGAAAGTCGTAAAGGGCCGCCGTCGCGGTCGCGTCCATGAAGATATACGAGCCGCATTGCAGCTCGGTATAGACCCCGCTCGCCACAGCTCCTGCTGCCGGCCCCGGTGATGGTCGGGCAGTCGATGCCGTGGCGCGACAGCAGGTCGCGGGTCCGCTCGGCGTTGTGGATTATCGACCGCGTGCCCGACCGTCTGGCGCCTTCCCAGCCGCACCGCGCTGGGCTGCGGCGAGGTCCGGGATGTGCCGGGAGCCGGCACTCGTCAGTGCAGAAAAACCGCGGCACTGTCGCTCTCCAGTTCGGATGAACGCCGCAGGCGGGTACCGTTCAGGCAACGCCACCTAAGCGCAACAGATTCTTCACCATACTGTAACAAGGGCCAGATAGGTTTTTATGACGATCCTGATACATGACTATGGCAGGGCTTGGTGAGGAAAGCAGTTGGGAAGGAATTGCCTCCAGAACTCGACTTGGTCAGGTTGCGGAAGGCGTATGCGTGCTGGGCTCCCGTCTACGACTTGGTCTTTGGCGCTCTGTTCGATCGCGGGCGGCAGGCGGCGATCGCCGCCGCAGAGCAGGTCGGTGGCCGGATCCTCGAAGTCGGTGTCGGCACCGGCATCTCGCTCCCCGGTTACTCCTCCCAGAATCGCATAATCGGGATCGATCTTTCCGCGGCGATGCTCCGCAAAGCGCAGCGCCGGGTGGCGGACCTGTCCCTGACCAATGTCGAGAAGCTGGAGGTGATGGACGCGGAGCATATGTCGTTCCCCGATGCTTCGTTCGACGTGGTCGTGGCGAATCACGTGATTTCGACCGTGCCGAACCCCGAGGCAGCGCTCGACGAGTGTGCCCGAATGCTCAGGCCCGGCGGCGAGATGATCCTGCTCAGCCGCATCGGTGCGGATGCCGGCTTGCGGTACCTGGTCGAACTATTGTTGCAACCGGTCGTTCGTCGGCTCGGATGGCGGCTGGAATTTCCTTGGGGCCGATTCGCTCGCTGGACCGAAAGGCGACCTGATGTACGTCTGATCGAGCGCCGGCCGATGCCGCCGTTCGGTCATTTCTCGCTCCTCAGGTTTGTGAAATGCGAACAGGGGTGGGAGGCATGAGCACCCCGGCGCAGGTTCACGGCGGGTTCTGCCCATACTTCACATAGTCATCGAAAACCGCTGCCGCAAAAGGGGGACGTTCCGATGAGTAGCTTTAGGCAGACGCTGAAAGTTCAGCGCTGGGATGATCACCGATACTATCACCATAGCCTGGTCAATCAATCGCTGCATCTCTTGAGCGCGACCAGCTTCATTTTCATGTATTTCTTGCTGTTCTGGGACCCGGCAATAGCGGCCTTGATCGGATGGATCGTGTCGATGACCAGCCGCCAGCTCGGCCATTTTTTCTTTGAACCGAAGGGCTACGACTCGGTAAACGACGCCACTCACGAATACAAAGAAGAGATCAAGGTCGGCTACAACCTCCGCCGTAAGGCCGTGCTGCTGTCGATTTGGGCATTATCTCCGCTGCCGCTGTACTTCAAACCGACGTTCTTCGGCATGATCAGTCCGTGGGAAAGCGCACTCGGGTTTGTTCATCAGATCGGAATGTGCTGGCTGTTTATTGGAGTTGCCGGGGTAATTCTGCGATCCGTTCAGTTGTTCTTCGTCAGGGATCTGCAGACCGGATTGGTTTGGGCGGTCAAGATCCTGACGGACCCGTTCCACGACATCAAACTTTACTACAAGGCACCGTACCATCTGCTGCGCGGCGAAATCGACGACCGGATGGCGCTGAACCACGGCCACTGAGGGCGCGGGGCGCGGCGCTAGGCTCGCGCCCCCCGATCTCCGCTACGGCGAGAACCGCTACGGCGAGAACCGATGAGCGATCATCTCGCGCAAAAGCCGACGCTTGATCTTTTTGTTGCTGGCGAGCGGATCCTCCCACCACCAGCCGCCGCGCTGCATCGCGGCGGCGGCGGCAACGAAGTGGTCGGCGACCGCTTGGTAGTCGGCTTCCGTATAATTCAGGCTGAAGATCAGCCTGCCGGTGCCGACCCAGCTCAGCGCCAAGCCCTCCACCCGCAGATAGTATTGGAACATCCAGTTGTAGGCCGAAGGCCGCGTGTAACAAATCATCCAGATCGACGACAGGTTCGCTACCTGTACCGGGAACCCGGCAACACGCAGGCGCCGATTGAGTGCGGCGGCGCGGCGATCCCAAGTTTCGTCGAGGTCGCGGTAGAGCGCGCTGATCGCCGGCTCTTCGAGGCGCCGCAGGAATTCGTTCATCGCCGCCATGACGTAGGGATGCGAGTTGAATGTGCCGCGGGCAAAGCAGATATCGGCCGGCCGATCCTCGCGGAATCGTTTCATCAGGTGCTTCTTGCCGCAGACGGCGCCGACCGGCAGGCCGCCGCCGAGAGTCTTGCCGTAGGTGACGAGGTCGGCCCGGACGCCGAGATAATCCTGGGCGCCCCCGAGTGCCAAGCGGAAGCCGACGAAGACCTCATCGAAGATCAACACGATGCCGCGCTCGGTGCAGATCGCGCGGAGTTGCTTCAGCCAATCGGCATAGGCCGCGCGATCGAGATGCGACTGCCTGGTGCTGTCGACCAGCGTCGAATCGGATGGCGCCGCACTGTTCGGGTGCATGATTTGGACCGGGTTGACGAGGACGCAGGCGATGTCGCGGCGGCTCTTCAGCACCCGCAGCGAGGCCTCGGACATATCTTTCAGCGTATGTGTTTCGTGCGTCGGCACAGGATTGCCGATGCCCGGCTGCACATCGCCCCACCAGCCGTGATAGGCGCCGCAAAAGCGCACGAGATGGGAGCGCTTGGTATGGTAGCGCGCGAGCCTGACCGCCTGCATGACGGCCTCGGTTCCGGACATGTGAAACGAAACCTCGTCCATGCCCGACAGGCGCACGAGGCGCGCGGCATTGTCGGCGACCAGCGGATGATAAGAACCCAATACCGGACCGAGCGCGCGCACGCGCTCGACGCCGCGATCGATGCATTCCTTGTAGAAATCGTAGCCGAGCAGATTGACGCCGTAAGAGCCGGTAAGATCGTAAAACGAATTTCCGTCGAGGTCGGTTGTCGTGACTCCGGACGACGATTCCAGAAACGCGCCGACCGGCAAGTGCCGGCGCACGTGGCGGCTGAACTGAAACGGGACGCGATAAGCCTCGGTGAATTGCAGATCCGAGATCAGGTCGGTGGCCTCGGCTGTCACCCGCATTGTGCCGGCATATCGTTTACGGTGGAGATCGGCGAGCCGCGCAAAATCGGCGTGCCGCTGCGCGACTACCGCGTCCGGTGCTGCGTCGGCTTTGAAGATCTGCGCTTCGTCGTACTGATAGAACGGCACCAGCGAGGCCACGAATCGGGCGATGCGCGAGTGCCCGCCGAGCGATCTGTGCTTTGCCTTCGACAGCTCCAGCCGCGCCTTCAGACCAGCCGCCGACACCGCCAAGCCCACGGCGCCCAGCCCGTAAACCGCCGCGGTGGTGATTGCCCCCTCCATCGACGCAATTTACATTATTCGATGAATCTTACAATGATATGACAATGCGAGCGGCATCCGCCAAAACCGCGCTTCGGGAGGACATCAGCTTTCTGCTGACGAACCGCATCCCGCGTCAGCTGGCGAATCGGTTTATCGGCTGGTTCAGCCGGATCGAGGCGCCGCTGCTGGCGCGAGCCTCGATCGCGATCTGGCGGCTCTTCGCCGATCTCGACCTGAGCGAAGCGCGAAATGAGCGCTTCACGAGCCTGCACGCGTGCTTCACGCGGGAGCTGAAGCCCGGCGCGCGTCCGGTCGACCGCGACCCGCATATTATAACCAGCCCCTGTGATGCCATTGTCGGTGCCTGCGGACGGATCGACCGGAACGAGCTGATCCAGGCCAAGGGATTTCCCTACACATTGCAGGATTTGCTGATCGACCCGCAGCTCGTCCAACTCTATCGCGATGGCCAGTACGCTACGTTGCGGCTGACGCCCAGCATGTACCATCGCTTCCATGCGCCGTATGACTGCATCGTCGACAGGGTCACCTACGTTTCCGGCGACACGTGGAACGTCAATCCGATCGCGCTCAAACGCATTGCCAAGTTGTTCTGTAAGAACGAGCGTGCAGTCATTCGCGCGATGCTCCGCCCCTCCGACATCGTGGTTACCCTGGTACCGGTGGCCGCGATTCTCGTGGCCAGCATCCGTCTGCATTTTCTGGATGCCCTGTTGAACATGCAGTATCACGGGGCACCCGAAATTCCCTGCCGGGTCTCCTTTGACAAAGGGCAGGAGATGGGATGGTTCCAACACGGGTCGACCATCATCGTATTTGCACCGAGGGGCGTCGCCCTCTGCGAGTCGGTGCAGGAGGGTGCGGTCATCCGCATGGGAAGGCCGCTGATGCAGCTGCCGTCATGAGGGGGACGACGCGATGCGAATACTGGTCGCTACCGACGCATGGCCGCCGCAGGTCAACGGGGTCGTACGCAGCCTGCAGTCGCTCGCCGCCAATGCCCGCAAGCTCGGTGCCGAGATCGAGTTTCTGACGCCGGAAGGCTTTCGGTCCTTTCCGCTCCCGACCTACCCGAGCATTCGCTGCGCCCTCCCGACGTGGCGAGAGATCGCGCGTCGGATTGAGCTGGCAGCACCCGATGCGCTGCATATCGCCACCGAGGGACCAATCGGGCAGATCGTGCGACATTATTGTCTCGCGCGAAAAATTACTTTTACGACCAGCTATATGACGCGCTTTCCGGAATACATTTCGGCGCGGCTGCCGGTTCCCCTGTCGTGGAGCTACGCGCTGATGCGCCGCTTTCACGAGGCGGCGGCGGTGACGATGGTGTCCACCCGCTCATTGATCGAGGAGCTCGGCAATCGCGGCTTTGCGCATCTGGCGATGTGGACGCGCGGCGTCGATACCGACCTCTTTCGCCCCGAGCGCGCCGCGGCAATCGATCTGCCTCGCCCGATTTTCGTCAGCGTCGGCCGCGTCTCGGTGGAAAAGAACCTGGCGGCATTCCTGGCGCTCGATCTGCCCGGCTCGAAAGTCGTCATCGGCGACGGGCCGCAGGCGGGCGAACTGCAGCGTCGCTTTCCAAATGCCCACTTTCTCGGTCAGCTGGAAGGGGTAACCTTGGCCGCACACGTTGCGGCGGCAGACGTCTTTGTGTTTCCGAGCCGAACCGACACATTCGGCGTCGTGCAGCTCGAAGCGCTGGCCTGTGGCGTTCCGGTTGCCGCCTACCCCGTTCCGGGACCGCAGGACGTGATCGGCAACAATCCGGTCGGCGTGCTCGACGAGGATCTCAAATCTGCCGGCCTCAAGGCGCTGACGATTTCGCGCGCGGCTTGCCGCGCGTT
>Ga0074045_10001564_pt1 | contig 22009 bp, 20 predicted proteins | sample BogForMeECP23OM2_FD_94442 | JGI IMG/M metagenome (GOLD analysis project Ga0074045, IMG submission 94442) | Bog forest soil microbial communities from Calvert Island, British Columbia, Canada - Bog Forest MetaG ECP23OM2 | ecosystem: Environmental > Terrestrial > Soil > Wetlands ... | reverse complement strand
TGCACTGCCCGGCGTTTTCCCTCGCAAGCGCATTTTACCTTAACGCAGGTTGCACCGACAGGAACTATTCAGGCACAATGAGAAAAGGGATCAGATCTTCAGTGTTAAAGTGCTGCTATGGGGTTGCCCTGAGCACTGTTCAAATCTGCTTCAATTCTGTCTCCTTTCATAAAATCCTCCCATAATTGGGTCGATCTCCAATTACGCGCGGAAACTTTTTAACACTTTTGGCCGGCCGGGACACCCGCAAGCAATGCTGGTGTAGAGTCCAGGGAAAAACCCCGGATCAGGCCGTTTTCCCAAGCGTTCGAATTCTTCCATAGAGCAATGCTCAGCTTTCCCGATGGTTATCGATCTTTTTTCTTCCTTTCCACCCCGATCCTTCCTTCAAGCAATGCTTTGTCAAGATAAAATTATAAAGAAAATTGGGACGTCCCTGCACTATTTTTTAACTGACGGTTGTCAACAGCATTGCTCCATAGCGTGGTTTTGTAAATATTTTCAACGGGCCCGATGTCCTTATGCAATGCTCTATGAGCCTGTGGAATTTGCGACCTCGACAAAACCCGGCCCGAAAAGTGGTCCGACTTTCAGAACCTGCATACCGACGTGAACAATAAGGAACACTATGGTCAAAGTGGGGGGTCTGAAACTCGCTCATGTTCTGTCGTAGGTTGCGAAGAACTTATCAGGGCTTGAATAATAAAACGGGGTTCTCCGGTATTTTTTATTCATTTGAGAAGCGAAGACCCGGAAGAATATATGAATGACTCACAGCGGTTGTACAGGACAATGCGTTTTACGACGAACCTGAACATTCTTTCGACACGGGAAATTCGGGCAGACCCGGGGATCCGGATGATGAATCCCAAATGGTCGGCCAGAAAACCGAACTCGGCGCCGGGGATGACCTTTCACCCGGTGCACGCATCTGCACTGCGGCGCAGCAGGGAAATGCGCGCGGAGGCGCGCAGGAGATGGCAGACCCCAGCGGACGGTCGGGGTATCTGGCTATTACCGGATGCTGGAGGAATACTTGGATAAACTGAAAAGGGATGGGGTGTCTCCAGAAGTTAAAAGTCCCGGTATGCCGTCTTGCGATCCTCCACTTCAAGAACGTGGATCATCAAGACATCATCGTGGATCGAAAGAAATGCCCGCACACCCCGGCGGACCCTGACCGAGTATATCGGGTGCCGGGGGTTTGATGCCTTTATTTTTTTGATATGGTGATAGGGATCTTCACAGATTTCATGGATTTTCCGGATTACCTGCCGGGCAGTTTCCTGGGGGAGTTTGCTGAGGTCCCGATCAGCTCGTGGAGTATACGTGACCTGGTAGGTGCTCATTTAACACCATATTTCTTCATAATCTCCTTTTCCGGGATCAGGTTGCCTTTCCGTACATCTTCCAAGGACTCTTCGAGCCCCTGGAGTGTCTCTTCGCTGAGTGGTTCATCATCGACTGCGAGAGTGACCAGGCGCTCGATAACATCGTTGTACGATTCTTTCGGATGACGTTTCAGGGTGTTGAGCTGGGTTTTGAGATCTTCCCGGATGTAAATTGAACTTGCTGCCTGCATAGTAATATCACTATGCACCTATAGGTATTATACCTAATTGAAGAACCTCACGGAGGATCTGGAAAAAGTACTGCCATCCTGACATGGTTCTGATAGGTTGACAGGGCTTCATGGAAAAATTTGGGATATTATAAATTTTTACGGTGTAATGAATCGGAGGAATTAGATTAAGTCCCGAGAAGTTATCAGAACCGTCCATCATACAATTATAGAATCCAACGCAATTATTACTTTCTTTGATTCTGTATAAAATTGTTTGATTAGAATATAGGTTATATTCGATGATTCTCCATGTGCAATTTTATTTTTATTCACTACAACACTTTCCAACGCATCCCATTCCGATCTCGTGACTATCAGATTTAATTGATTTACCCAAGGCGGATTAAATTTTTTTAGCATGCTCTTAATGTTGCTTTCATCCGGGTTCCGAAATCCCGCATCTAAAGCCTTAAAAATAAAATTTAATGTCTCTACAGATATCGGATCTTTTTTAACAAATTCTAGAAGCAAATTTTCAATAATATCTTCATAAGAACCACAAATTAATACAGATAAATATTGAGCTAAATAGCTTTGAACTTGAGGGTCGATTGTTTGTCTATCGATTTCCTGGAACACAAAATCTAAAATATCTATTTTATTTTGTGCATATGGGCTATTCATTTCTTCACAAAATATTTGGTCGTAACTTGAATTCTCGTTTTAATTGATTCGGGATCTGTTGTTCCGACTGAAATGGCTTTTATATATTCCTGATCTTTAAATAATTCTATTACACATTTATTTAAATTTTCATTCAAATTTTCTTTATTTTTAGCTACGACATACATTATTGAATCGAAAGCGGCTGTATTAATGTTACCTTTAGGACGGAATGCCTGGGGTCCAATTTTTGTATTAATAATTGTAATGGTATTAACAAAAATTTCCTTCATATCACGTAACAAAGCTGGATTTTCGAAACGAGCATATTCCATTTGGTTATTTTCCATGTATTTTGACAAAAATTCGTTCATTGGTTTGGTATAATTTTCAAAATTATAATATAAAACGAAAAATCTGAGAATTAATTCCTCGTCTTTTTTTCTTCGATTAAAATCTTTACTTCGGTAAAGGGTTCTCCAGATGGGATGTTTATTTAATTCATCAAGTAAAATATTGAATTTTCCTTGATATAAGCAATTACGAATTTCTTGGTTCGATAAGGGTGTTCCGCCCGTATTGAGTCTTTGAAAAATATGATATATACTCGTTTGATCTTGAGGTTTAATTTGTTGAATGATTGTCGCGCGAAGGACCGAATCATCAAAGCGTTTTCGGTCAACAGGATCTAAATCTAAATAAGTTTTCCCATTCCATTGAGATTTTACTTGTTGTAATATAAAGGGGTTAATTGTATTGGGGAAGATACCCTCTCGAAAACTTTGGCAGGTTATTAGACGTTGTTGGCCATCAATAACCAAAAGATTTCCACTGTTTTTTTCTTTAGATAAAAAAATTCCTGGCACTGGAAGACCTAATAAAAAACTCTCAATTAAACGACTTGCCTGTTCGATACGCCAAACATACCTCCTTTGGAATTTAGGAACGAGGATTTCTCCACTTTGTACCTTGTCGAAGTAAACTGATAAAGTAAAATCCGCTCCGTAGGATATAATTTCATACCTTGCAGTATCTTCTTCTTCATCATTTTTTTCTGATTCAATTTCTTCGAAATTATTGTCTTCGCACAACTCATTATCCAAATTGCTCACCTACTCGGCTACTTTTAATCGAATTGTAAATCTCATTAGTGCTTTTCTCTCACGCCAATATTAACCTATTTAGGCATTTATATCAATCGTTAAATGGTTCTATTAACTTGTTGAGAGTTTCCTCCCCAAGAAGGAAAAAAATGTCCGCATCCAGAGAGCTTGAACCGGATTAAAACGACTTTGAATTGAATCTGTAATCACTTTCACACCACTCAACTTTTCTTTATTATATGGATCTCTAAATGTATTTTAAGAAGAAGATATGTATTCAATAATCCTAAATATTCGAAGTGATCATAGCACAAGAGCGAGCTGAAGCGATCATGATGCAGTGTGGGCTCGTTCCGCACTGGGCAAAAAAGACATCAAGGCTACATACCGCCCGATTAATGCCCGTGCAGAAAGCCTCGCAGAGAAGCCAATGTTCCGGGATCTGTGAGATCTCAGCATTGCCTCGTGCCTGCAAGCGGCTTCGTGATTATATGGATGGTGATTTTACTGCTAGGACGATCTGCGAATTGTCAAATTCAAAACAAAAAATTCAATAGAGAGATAAAATAATAGTCATACAAAAATAATTGGGGATATTCACTACAGTTAGGGAAAATATGGAAACGGTTTCAGATGTACGTAGAATATTTGTTTATCTACGCGAAATTCAGAAATTGAATGAAAAGATAATCCGAACTGTTGCATCATATGACAAAGTAATATGGTTATCAGAGTATTTTGACAAAGATGGATTTAGATTTCATCAAGATTCCCCCTTTCATGAGGGTTGGTTTACGATAAAAAAGCAAATTATCGAAGAACCACCAGATATGCCAGATCCTCTCATAAAGTTTGTCGATCCTTCCATTGATATCCATAATCCGCTCGTTCAACCGAAACATGTTGAATCGCTAACTCAAAATCCTGAATTAATTCAGGAATGGCAAAAGTGGTTTGAAAAGTGGGTTCAATGGTCCTCAAAAAATTCTGAAAAATTCAAAACTCAGCAACTTTATGAGAAAATTTTCTCGATAGATCAAATCTTACGAAAACAAAACGATATTTCGGAACTTGTGATTGGGCACGGCATTTTATCTTGGTCTGTAGAAAATTTTCAGATCCTTCATCCGATATTTGTCACAAAATTATCCATAGATTTTGACGCGCAAAAAGGAATATTCGTAATAAAGCCAGCAACCGATGAAACAAAAATTGAATTTGAAATGCTGGATAGTCTTGATATTCCCAACCGGGATAAACTTCAAGAATTAAAACAAAAAATTGTTGATGAAGGACGAGATCCGAGAATATTCGAGAACATTTCAATAGACCTCAAAGAAATTATAAATTATTTAAGTTCGAAAGGGGGAGAGGTAAAGTCCGAGTTAGTGGGTTCACCTATACCGATCAATAACAACCCTATTATTTACAATGCCCCTCTCCTAATGCTTCGTAAATTTGATTCCCGTCTCTGGATTCGGGAAATAAATGGAATAATCAAATCAATTGACGATGGCTATCCCATTCCAAAAACGATTGAGTCCTTGACAGTCCATGACGCAATCCAACAAGATCAAGAAACGTCCGATGCATGGAGGGCTGTTGGGGAGGATCTCCTCTTTCCGCTCCAAGCAAATGAAGAACAGAAAGAGATTGCCCGCCGATTAGCCAATGATTTTGGTGTAGTTGTTCAAGGCCCACCTGGAACGGGGAAGAGTCATACCATAGCTAATCTGATTTGCCACCTGCTCGCGAATGGAAAAAAGGTCTTGGTTACAAGCCAGACGGAAAAGGCACTTAACGTTTTAGCAGAAAAAATTCCCGAAGACATCCGTCCTTTATGTATTAATGTTGCCGGCGGTGATATCGGATCATTAAGAGAGCTTGAACAATCAATTCGGAGTATATCCGAACAATTGGCGGCAGATCCGGAGATAATTAAAACGGATATCAAAAATCTCACCGAAGATTTAGACCGGACGCGACGGAAGTTGGCAGAGCTAACGAAGATACTTAGGGATACTGCGGAAATTGAAGCAAAGTATCGCTATACTTTTGAAGAGACTCAATCCTCCCTCCCGGAAATTTCCAAATTTTTGCGAGAAAATGAAAATAAAATCTTTATTATTGAAGACTCGATTAGTCCCAGTGAAAAATGTCCATTAACGCAGCAGGAATTTGAACGATTATTAGAGTTGTTCGAAAATGAGCGGGAAAATCGGGAAATACTTAAATTATTTGACCTTATAGCAAAAATTCCTTCAATTGATGCAATTTCCTTAAAAATTGACCAATGTTTGAACTATCTAGAGATACTCCAGTCACGAGATCTTAGTTCTGTAGATTCTTGGGAGATATTTGAAAAACAGGAGGCAGACTTCGATTCCGTAATAGACATTATTGAAACGGCAGTTCAGGATCTAGACAAGATACAGATTCCGTGGTTGCTTGAACTCATAGAACCGTGCTCCACTAACCGAGTATTGAAAGATCATATCGGAAAAATAAAAGAAAAACTCGAAAATATTGTTACCCTGTACAACGAAAAAAGGAATTTAATTTATCTTCTTGAGATTCAGACTGCGATTCCGATAAATGATGAAATGTCTTATGAACAGTTCTGTCGTGATTTTGACCCATGGTACAAGAGTCTGAAAGAGAATGGGAGTATAGGTTTCTTTCTCAAAATCACCAATAAAAAATCATCTTATATTCTTGAAAAAAGCCGAATAAATAACACAGAAATTGATACCGCTGGAAAAGCTGAACTCTTGAGGCATTATGCAGATTACCGTATTTATCAATACAGACTGGAATATCTTTGGAAAAAACTCTCAAGTGAGTTTGGCGGATTTCCTCTCGATCTCAACAAGTTAGATGATTATGCTGAATTATTGAAAAATATCGAACATCTGAATACTATTCTTTCCTGGGAGGAGAAATTTCTCGACCGAATAAATCCTCTTATGCAGGTGTTTAGACCTTCTGAAAAAATTGATCTTTTCACTAAAGCAGGACTCATCAGCTTACGAAATACTATTGAATTAATTTCTCTCCTGGAAAATTACAACATTATCGCAAAAGAGATCGAGTCATTTGCTGATTTACTTGAAGAATACAATAAGTTGTTTGAATCTTTGGGCGTAAAACTTGATAGAACCTCCCTACCTTCGATCAAAACAACAGATAGATCAAAAATTAAAAAGTATCTCGCGGGGATTTATGGTTCATTTGATCAGGTTCGGAAATCTAAAAGAGATTTTATTGAATTGTTATCTTTAAAGGAAGAACTTTCCACGAAATTTCCAATATTTATTCATAAACTTGAGTCCGAAGCAGGTAATGGTTACCTGAAAAAGAACTATACGAATTTTCCACTATCGTGGAGATGGAATCTTTTTAATCAGATTTACACTCAAACGCATCTTCTTTCAATCGATAAAATTGAGGAGGATATTTTGTCATGGAAGCAAAAAGAGCGAAAAAATCTTCAAAACCTCGTCGCCAAACGAACGTGGTATAACCGGATACTTCAGACTAGAAGAGACCAGAAGACCAGTCTTCAAGCCTGGCTTAAGGCGATTAAAAAAATTGGTAAAGGAACCGGCAAATTAGCTCCTCATCACAGAAAGACTGCTCAGAAAGAAATGGAGAATTGCAAGGGAGCAATCCCTGTATGGATTATGCCTCTACATCGAATAATTGAAAACATTTCCCTCCAGCAAGAAGGAATTTTCGATGTAATTATTTTCGATGAAAGCAGTCAAAGTGATATCTTTGCACTATGTGCACTATTCAGGGCCAAGAAGGCGGTCATTGTAGGAGATGACCAACAAATCAGTCCATATGCCATCGGTACAGATAGCGAGAAGATTCTAGAGCTGAATAGGCTTTATATTAAAGGAATTCCGCATTCAGAGTTATTCGATCTAAAAACCAGTCTCTACGATTATGGGCAACTCATTTTTACCAGCAACCTGATGCTTAAAGAACATTTCAGATGCGTTCCGGATATCATCCAATTCAGCAACGATTTGTGCTACGGTGGAGAAATAATCCCACTCCGGTTCCCGAAAAAAGAGGAAATATTTGAGCCTGCAGTCGTCTCTGTCAGAGTTAAAGAGGGCTATAAGGATGAGATGAAAAATATCAATAAGCCCGAAGCCGAGGCAATTGTGGAGGAAATAGCACAATGTTGTTCCGATCATCAATACGACCGAATGACGATGGGTGTTATTTCTCTTCTTGGTGAAAATCAGGCTAATTTCATTCAAGATCTTTTACGAAAAAAGATCGGCGATGAAGAGTATTTTGCGAGAAAAATCGTATGCGGGGATGCATATGCATTCCAAGGTGATGAGCGCGATTTAATTTTCTTGTCCCTTGTAGTTGCACCGAATGCTCGGATCTCTGCATTGACAAAAGATGATGATATCAGGCGTTTTAATGTCGCTGCGAGCAGGGGAAGAAATCGGATGTGGTTGTTCCATTCGGTGGATTTATCGGATTTAAGCCAAAATTGCGTTCGCTAAAAGTTGCTCAGTTATTGTATCGATCCTGGTCGGGTTAAAAAAGATTTAAAATTGGTTGAACATTTATTCGAATCTGAATTTGAACGAGATGTCTTTAAACTAATTGAATCGCAAGGGTACTCAATTTCACCTCAGGTACATGTAGGGAAATATCGGATCGATCTCGTCATTGAGGGATTACGAAATCGGCTCGCTATTGAGTGTGATGGAGATAGCTGGCATGGAGTGGATCAATGGGACCGGGATTGGGAACGCCAGCAACAGCTGGAACGGGTCGGGTGGAAATTCTGCCGAATAAGGGCAAGCGAATATTATCGTGATCCTCATAGAGCGATTCAACCCGTTCTTAAAAAAATTGAGGAGATGGGAATTGAAAAGGGATTGGATTTTAAACATAATGTAGATCCAGTAACTTCCTCAAAAATTTAGTTTTTTACGATTCTGCCGAAGTATCCACTTAGAATCAAAAACAATTCTCCTAATAACGACTGCTTTTTATTCAGGAAATATGTATTCTGAAGATCATTCTCTCGGAACCTTCATCTTGAATAACCCCGAAGAATATTATTACTGATATTTTCCCAGAGGAACAATCTTGGATCGCAACGAGTTCCGGACACGACTGGAGATGATCGATGTCCTGCTCAAAGAGCAGGGATGGGTCATATCTGATCGATCCCGTGTCCTGACCGAAATCGATACCAAACAGTCTGACTTTGTTCGAAAAAATTACAAGAACGTTTCCGAGACCCTGAAAAACGATCTGGAAAGCACATACGCGGATTACCTGCTGTTCGACAGCTTTGGTGCCCCGCTGGCCATTGTTGAGGCAAAGCGGACATCCAAGGATCCGCATCTCGGACAGAAACAGGCCGAGATGTATGCTGACGATATCAAACGCCAGACCGGAAAAGACGTATTCATCTTTCTCTCGAACGGCTACCAGATCATTTTCTGGGACCGGGAGCGGTACAGCCCCCGGGTGGTGAAAGGGTTCTATGCGCAGGGGGATCTGGAACGGCTCCGGTTCCAGAAGACGCAGGATGCCACCTCTCCTGTTGAAGTCGATACTGCCATTGTCGACCGGCCAAAAGGGATCGAGTGCGTGAAGAGGGTGGTCGAGCACCTCCAGCGGGGACACCGGAAAGGGCTTATCGTCATGGCCACAGGTACCGGGAAGACCCGGGTGGCGATGGCGATCATCAGGACCCTGATGGAGAAAGGGCTTGTGCAGAAAGTGCTCTTCCTTGCAGATCGCCGGGCACTCCGTGATCAGGCATTCAATAAAGGATACAAGCAGTTTTTCCCCGAAGAAGCAAAGGACAAGATCTTCGCCGGGAAGTACGACAAGAGTAAACGGCTGTATGTCTCCACGATCCAGACATTCCAGGAGATTTATCTTGACAAGGACACAAACGGGCAGTTCAAACTCTCCCCCGGGGAATTCGACCTGATCATCTCCGATGAGGCGCACCGCTCGATCTATAACAAGTGGAAGGATGTGTTCACATATTTCGACGCCATCCAGATCGGGCTGACAGCCACTCCTTCGGAGATCATCGAAAAGGACACGCTCCGGTTCTTCGAATGTAACGATGGTTCACCGACCGCGCTGTACTCCTACGATGACGCAGTAAAGGACGGGGTGCTGGTGGATTTCCGCAAGAGTATCCTTGGCGCCCAGACGCATTTCCAGATCGCGGGGGTGCGGCGGCAGGATCTTACCGAGGGCGAGCGGGCAAAACTGCTGGAGCAGGGAATCGATCCGGACGATATCGATTTCGAGGGCACGGAACTGGAGAAGAGGGTCGCGGTGAAAGGGACATCGGAGGCGATTGTCCGCGAGTTTATGGAGAATGCCCTCATGGACGAGACCGGGACGCTGCCGGCGAAATCCATCATCTTTGCGATCTCGAAGAAGCACGCGTACCGGTTGCAGGAGGCGTTCGATTCACTCTATCCCGAGTATAAGGGCACGCTTGCCCGGACGATCGTATCGGAAGACTCCCGGGCGGACGATCTGATCAGAGCCTTCGAGAAGGAATCGATGCCCCGGGTGGCGATCTCGGTGGACATGCTGGATACAGGAATCGATGTGCCCGAGGTCTGCAACCTTGTCTTTGCAAAACCGGTCTTCTCGAAGATCAAGTTCTGGCAGATGCTCGGCCGGGGCACCCGGGCAAACAGCGCCTGCGAGCATCCCTCATGGCTGCCGGGCGGGAAGAAGGAGTATTTCCAGGTCTTTGATTTCTGGAACAACTTCGAGTACTGGCAGATGAACCCGGACGGGGTGAAGAACGAATCGCCGGACGCGATCACGAACCGGATCTTCCTCTCCCGGGTAAAGCAGCTCGCCATCCTCCGGCAGCAGGGCGACGAAGAGCGTGCGGCGCAGGTAAAAGATCAGATCCTCGCCGACATCCGTTCGCTCCCCCCGGATTCGGTGAGCGTCCGGGACAACAAACAGGAGATCGGGAAGGCCCTCTCCCCGCAGTTGTGGGACAACGTGGCCATCGACCCGCTCCAGTTCCTGACCCAGAAGATCATGCCCCTGATGCGGTACCAGCAGGATGTGAACCTGAACACCGCGATCTTCTCGCTGCGCTGCGAGCAGCTCAAGCACGCGATCCTCCGCTCAGATGTTGGCGAGATCGAGCGGCAGAAACTCATGATCGGAGGGATGGTCGAATGCCTGCCGCTGACGATCAACAGGGTGCAGGAGCGCGAGGCATTCATCCGCGAGGTGCTCTCGAAAGCGTTCTGGTCGTCGGTCACCTACGAGTCGGCGCAGCGGATGCTTGCCGAGCTTGCGCCGCTGATGCCCTTCATGAGGAAAGAGCCGCAGCAGACCATCGTCATCGATATGGGCGACAATATCGAGATGCGGGAACTCATCCGGATGTCGGGCGAGAAGGAGCATGCCTATATCACGAAGTACCGGGAGCATGTCGAGGATCGGATCCGGCAGATTGCCGCAGACAACCCCGTGATCCAGAAGATCTCCCGCGACGAGGTGCTATCAGAGGCCGATCTCCAGCAGCTCGAAGCCACCATCTTCGGCCCCGATCTCGCGAAGAACAGCGCGGAGCTCGGCAGGGCCGTGACGAGCACCGAGAGCGTCCTTGTCTCGTTCATCAAGCGCGTGCTCGGGATGTACGGCGAGGCAAACCCGGCGGATCGGATCCGGGATGCGTTCCGGACGTACATGATGGAGAACAACAAGCGCTATTCGGCCGACCAGCTCAACTTTATCCGCATGGTCGAGTCGGTCTTTTCCCAGAAGAAGCACATCACCTACGCCGACTTCTGGGAGCCGCCGTTCATCACGCTCGGGAATGCGCCGGAGCCGATGTTTTCTACGGAGGAATTGAAGACGTTTGAAGGGATCTGTGCCCGAATTGAGCGGGAACTTTCTCCCGGGGTGGCTTAAGTGCAGAATCTGCCGGAAGGGTGGGAATGGATACGATTAGAGGATATCCTCTTGAAAGTCGAAACCACCAATCCAGAAAATGATCCCGACAAGGAATTTTTTTATTTAGACATTGACTCTGTTGACAATTCACAACAAAAAATCACCAATCCAAAGAAAATTTTGGGACGTGAAGCTCCCTCAAGAGCAAGACAAATTGTCAAATCCGGGGATATCTTATTTTCCACGGTCAGAACGTATTTGAAAAATATTGCGTTCGTTGAAGAACAATATGACAATCAAATCGCTTCGACCGGATTTTGCGTAATCCGCCCTAAAAAAGAGGTTGAGAGCAAATTCATTTTCAATTATGTTCAAACACAAGATTTCCTGAAAAAATTAGAATTATTACAACGAGGGGCAAACTATCCGGCAGTCCGGGATTCTGATATTCTCTCTCAAAAAATCCCCCTCCCCCTGCTTCCCATCCAGCGCCAGATCGTTGCCGTTCTCGAACAAGCAGAGGCGGTGAAGCGGCAACGGCAGGATGCGGACGCACTGACGGGGGCGCTGTTGCAGAGCGTGTTCCGGGAGATGTTTGGGGACCCGGTAAGGAATGAGAAAGGGTGGGATGTAATAGAATTTAGCGAGATTATTAGTGAGACAAAAAACGGATTATACAAAATAGATAAATTCCCAGGAAAAGGCACTCCAGTTTTACGAATGTACAATATCTACCATAATAGAATTGTCTTGGATAAGCATCATCTAATAACGACTACTGACGATGAATTCAACCAATATCAAGTAAAACCGGGAGATATTTTACTCAACAGAGTTAACAGCCCAATCTGGCTAGGTAAGAGTGCAGTAATCCCAAAAAATATTGGTAACTTTGTTTTCGAAAGTAAAAATATCAGAATACGTCTTGATAGAACAAAAGCCGATCCAGAATATATAGTCTGGTTCCTTTCAACTCCTGCAGGACGACAGGAAGTATTGAAGAGAGCAAAAGCTGCTGTGAATCAATCAACAGTAAATAACACAGATATCCGAGAATTTAGAATACTCCTCCCCCCGCTCGCCCTCCAGCAGCAGTTCGCCCGTGTCGTGCAAGAGGTGGAGCGGATTCGTGAGAGGCAGGTGGCATCGGGAAAGGAGATCGAGGGGTTGTGCGAGGGGCTGATGCAGAGTGCGTTTAAGGGAAAGCTGGTGGCAATCTAACAGAGGAGAACCTAGGTGCAAATATGAGGGATGATGCAGAACTTCGACGAGAACTCTTGGAATTTATAAACTACATAAAAGAGGTCATCGATAATGAAAAAACAAAAGAGGCCATCACTCCTGAATTGGAACAGTTTAATCACTTAACTGTGACTAATTTTGAGTATGGAGATAACGGAACTAACATAGCACAATCAGGATCGTTTATTACTAAACCGACGTGGAGTTATGTCTCTCGTAAAATTTTTGACATTATTGGGAAAACAGAAAAATACAGGCGTCTTGCAGAAATTATAAAAACAAAACAAGAAGGAACCGGATTCAGACCTCTTTTCGAAAGTTTTGTTCTGACAATCATACCCTTATATCTAGAAAATAGAGGTATCGGTGAGGCAAAAATTTCTGAATCACTTGACAATTTTCTTTTAGAATTGAAAAATAAACCATTGAAATCCGGTGCAATCGTCCAGCTTGAAGGATTAATCTTACATCCGGATATGATAGAAATAGCTCATGGTATTTCAATAAGAAAACCGAGGAAAGAAGATTTTGAAGTGGATACACCGGTTTATGGTTTTTTTAACATTCATGAACATTTATCACATGCAACAGCTTTTTTGGAGATTTCCATTATTACCGTATCCCCCAGAGAGGTTCAAGACGCAATCAACAGAACAGTTACTATCTTGAGGTTATTCAAACCAGGCAGTGTAAAATATATCACATATCGGTTACATTCAGATGCAATCTCACGAATGTTTTTTGGAACTATGGGCTCAGGGATAAACTCCCCGGCACTGGAAAAATATGTTGTAACTGAAGACGACGTTGGTAAATTGAAAATTTTTTATGAGAGACTTATCCCATACCTGCCGCCAAATCTCTATAAATCTGATGGCGGTCGAGAGGATCATATCTCAATTGCTTACAGCCTTTATTCAGATGCGTTGTTACAGGGAGGTATTATTGAACGGCGTATTGCATATGCCATAATGGGATTAGAAGCCATATATTTCAAACCAAGCGGTGAACAGCAGGAACTTATTTACCGTTTAAGTATCAGAGTCGCAAAAGTCCTTGGTAACTTCTCATATGATCCGATTCGAACAAGAAGTACATTAAAAGATGCTTATACCGTCAGGAGTATTTTCTCTCACGGCGGACGTCTTGAATACAAAACAAAAAAGAAATTCGATGAAAAGTACAACGGTAGCGTTAACAATCTCTTGTATAGTATACTTGACTTTCTGAGACTTTCCATAATCCTTTCAATAACAATTCGATTGGATAAAGAGGAATTTATCGATACTATTGATAACTCTTTAATTGATCCCTCTGGTAATCAAAAGCTCGCGAATATCTTAAACCCGGCCAAAAATATTCTAGGAACTAACGAACATTAGACTCCCATCTTCATCTTTTTTAGTAGTAGTTCGCCCGTGTCGTTCATGAGGTGGAGCGGATTCGTGAGCGGCAGGCGGCATCCGGTAAGGAGAGCGAGGGGCTGATGCAGAGGGTGTTTGCCGGGGAACTGGTCCGTTAAAATTTTGAAGCCCTTATCATTACTGTTTTTAATTTTTGTCGACTGATATAATGTATTATAATTTGGTTAATTGCGATAGGACGAAGAAAATGATACCTGCAATAAAAACAAACCAAGTAATAAATCCCGGCCAAAATGCAATATCTATATGTGCCCAATAAGATCCAAGTGCAATCGCCGTGCACACAAGCCAAATTACAGCCGCTGTTTCTATTGTTATTTTATTCTCGACATTTCCGGCCATAAGATAAGTTCAAACAATGCATGTTATAAAACTATGCCGATAGTTGCGATTAATCAATTTAATCCGGATAACAACCACTCGGATCAAAATCGGAATTTTCTAATTCATATTGTCGCTGCTCATACAGAGCCTCGCACCGCTGTTGATAAATTTCATAGATTGCATCAGATATCCCCTCAAGGTAATTGATCATTTCTGATGCTATTTCTGAAAAGTGATCCATATCTATCGGACCAACATCATTTCCATCAATACAAAAGTTCCCATTTTTATCAACAGGGTATCGAAAAGATTCAGATCTCGGATCAATAGCAGAAATTTCTTTAATAAAACCCTCAATTCGTTTGAAATAATCGAGATCCCCTTTGCTTATTTTTTCGCCATCCATTTCCCAAAACTCAATTAACAGTTTTTTACACTCATTCCAAAGGGATCCAATCTCATGTCCATGGAGAATTCTATCCTTATCAGACGGATCAGGATGAACATACTTTGAAAGATCTTTAATGAGGCCTTTGAATCGAATTTCCAGATAATGGCGAAATACGAAAATTATCGGATAGTAATGAACATCTGTTGGATGGGGGCCATCTTTAGCTTCTTTGAACAGTGCATCAATCGCCCATTTGTATCCGTAAGCATATGCATCCCATTGATCGCGGTATTGATGTAAAGCGCAACTGTTGTAAGAGAGTTTTTCACCTCTGAATAGTGATGTGCGTTTCGATATTTTTTGTGGCGGGATTGGATCCATTGAAAAGTTATTATTCGCTTAATCTAATTAGTGTCTCGCCAATGAAATTGATCTTCCCCCCCAGCAGCAGTTCGCCCGAGTCGTTCTTGCGGTGGAGCGGATTCGTTGAGTGACTCTCAAGGGACGATGCCCCTATATTAGAGATCAATTCCTATTATCGATCATGCCCTGTGATCTGACCGAGATGGAAGTTCAGATCCTCTATATCCTCTACCGTAACAAAAACTTCAAGGCCAGCGCCGGTTACCACAGCGAGAAGCTGAAACGAATTCTTCGGAAGAAATACGCTGATGATTTCGACACAGCCATCGCAGCCTTAAGCAAACGCGGGATTATTGCAGCAGTCAAGAAAGATGAGCTCAAGTACTACATCGTGGATCTCGGGATCGTATACGCCGTCCTGAAAGATCATGGCCTAAACGTTACTCCCCTTGGTGGCGGGAGAGTCCATCACATAGACTGACCGTGCCCATTCTGTTAACTTTTTTTAACAACAATTTTATACCATGTTTACCAACATCTGAACAGGATATTCTCATGAAGCCGCCATTCGAAGGATTACTTGGGGACACCTGCGAGACCCGGCTCCTCCAGTTCCTCCTGCCGATGTATGGCATAGAATTTGATATGGCCGAACTGGTCGAAGAGATCGGGCTCACCCGGCAGTCCATTGCAAAAGCGATGAACAAGTTCGCGGAGCGGGGCATGGTGAAGATCCGGAAAGAGGGGAGAACGCCCCTTTATTCCATCAATGAAGATTCTCCACTCGTAAAACGCCTTGAGGACTTCGACAACTCGCTCATCGAATCGATGATCGGGGCGGAAGAATTCGCAAAGATCGAGAAGGCTCATGAGAAGCGCATTCGTGCGTCCTCATCCAGGGTACCCGGACAGGACACAAAAAAGGTCCTGTTCCGCCATGACACCACCGAAAAAATGGCGTCCGGTGTTGCCGAGCCATCCCGGAACCTGCCAGAACGATACGGTCGGTGATATGGGGATGAAAGAAGATTCGCCACCGGAAGTACGGGAGATTCCGGTTACTGCCCTGTTAAGTGAGCGTTCCCTCGCAAAGGAATGGCTCAAACCCGAGGAGGACAAGGCTTGGGACTATTTGTAAATGTCTGGGATATTGATTTACCTGAACTCAGGGTGAACCCTGATCAAACCCAGACGATTGCAAACCGCCAGAAATGCCGGGACGTGCGGCTGGCACTCGGAAGAGTAGTAACCCGGGAAATTTTTGAAAAAGAACGAATAAGAATCCTTTCAAAACCGCTTCCTTGATTTTCTCATAAACCGTATCAGGATCGAACATCCATGCGCCTCGCCCCCGAACTCAAATCCAAAATCGATTCCCTCTGGGACAAGTTCTGGAGCGGAGGCATGAGTAACCCGCTCCAGTCCATCGAGCAGATGTCCTACCTCATCTTTATGAACCGTCTCGAAGAGATGGACACCTTTGAGGAGAAGCGGGCAAAGGCAAAAGGACTCCCATACACTTCCATCTATGAAGGGCAGGCCGATTGCCGGTGGTCCCACTGGAAACATTACTCCGCGGATAAGATGCTCGTCCATGTCCGGGACGAGGCATTCCCGTTCATCAAGAACATCCAAAACGGCGAGAAAACACTCTTTGCCCGGCATATGAAAGATGCCGTCTTTTTAATCCCCAAACCCTCCCTCCTGCAGGAAGCCGTCACCATCATCGATGAGATGAAGATCTCAGCGCAGAACCGGGACACCCAGGGCGACATCTACGAGTACCTCCTTTCCCAGCTCTCAACCGCAGGTAAGAACGGCCAGTTCCGCACGCCCCGGCACATCATCCGGATGATGGTCGAGCTCGTGGACCCGGATATCAACGACCGGATCTGCGACCCTGCCTGCGGAACGGCCGGATTCCTCGTCAATTCCTACGAACATATCCTCAAAAAATACACGAGCCCGGACAAGGTTGAAGTGGATACGGACGGAGAATATCATAATATTCTCGGCGACCGGATCACCAACCCGAAACACTGGGACAAACTCTGGAATGAGACATTTTACGGGTACGATTTTGACAACACGATGGTCCGGATCTCCCTCATGAACATGGTACTCCACGGGATCAAGGCGCCACAGGTTGCCCAGCGGGACACGTTATCTAAAAGTTTCACGGAAAACGACCGGTATACGGTCGTCCTCGCAAATCCCCCGTTCAAAGGAAGCATCGACAAGAGCGACATCAACGATGCCCTCACCCTCCAGACAACGAAGACCGAACTCCTCTTTGTCGAACGGATGATGCACCTCCTCCAGATTGGCGGGAAGTGCGCAGTTATCGTCCCTGATGGGGTACTCTTCGGCAGCTCCAATGCCCATAAGAAACTCCGGCAGATCCTGCTGGAACAGTGCCAGCTTGAAGGGATCGTCTCCATGCCTTCCGGTATCTTCAAACCCTACGCCGGTGTCTCAACAGCCGTACTCATCTTCACCAAAGGCGGGTCCACTGAGAAAGTCTGGTTCTATGATATGGAGGCGGACGGGTACTCGCTCGATGACAAGCGGACGTTCATCGATGGCAAAGGAGATATTCCGGATATCATCCGGCATTTCCGGGACCGGAAAAAAGCGAATCCCACGGATCGGAAAGCCAAGTGTTTCTTTGTACCCATCAGCGAGATCAGGGAAAACGGGTACGATCTCTCCATCTCGCGGTATAAGGAAATTGAATATACAGAAGTCCAGTATGAAAAGCCAGAGGTAATCATTGAGAAGATTGAGAAACTGGAGAATGAGATCCAGAAGAATCTCAAGGATTTGAAGGGACTGCTGAAATAATTTTTTACCTTTCTCCTTGCAACTTTTGTCCCGCTCCAGCTACTGCGGTCTCGGACGCAGACTACCACAACACAATCGCCTTGGTTGTCCGGGTGAGACTCGCCCTGGTATAACTTCGAAAACCACCGCTCGACTCCGGGCCCGAACGGCGGATTGAGAAACACCCGCCCCACCCAAGACTGAACAAGGCCGTTGTCCTGAGCTGTATAATGCCTCGCAGAGCTTCACGCCCGCGTCCCGATCAAGCCACACCGCCTTTGTGCAATCCCGCAAACTGAGCACCTCCCGATATCTGCCGTCACCCGGTTGCACCGTGAGGTATCCACGGCCCCGGGCAGCGGGACCGATGCCATCTGCTCTTCCTTCACCGCCTTGTTGTAGCATGACCGGCACAGCCGCCGGGCATCCTGCTGTTCTTTGGGCCGGGCCCGCCGTTCCGCAGTGTACTTCTCCACTTACCAGGAGCCCTTTCCTCCCGCAAGAATACCACGAGATACTATTGTTAAAAGGAAATGAGCGACGACCTCTTAAGATAGAGGACGATAATAATATGAAACCTTGTTAAAACAGAAATATTACCAAAAGTTGGAATGCCCTTCCTCTTTATATGAGACTACATTTTTGAAGATTTAGAAGCAGCCGTACCCATCTCTTTCTTTTTCTGGGAAGATCTTCTATCAATCCAGTTTTTAGGTTTCCTTCGGGTATAGCCCACCCATTTGAAAGGCAGACGCGCCTCTTTCCCGTGCTCCTTGACAAACTGGTGATACGGTTTACAATTTTGCCAATGGCCATAAACGGCCTTTACCGAGCCTAGTTTCAAGTCACAATACGGACATCGAATTGCCACAATGACACCTCACACCCGAACCTGAAGACGGCGGCACGGTTCAAAACCAGGGGAGAACAGGGTCATTCCCCGCCCCCCTTCTTCGCATCGGGTTTCACCGAGGTATTCCCTGACTCCTGCACGTTTTTGGCGTTAGGGCTTATCGGGCACGCACATTTTTTCAGATGGGAGAACCGTCTGCCAGCCCCCGAAATCTCCGGTTTGGTCTGTTGCGCCGTTGCTGTCGCGGTTCCTGCCGGTCCTGTCTTCTCGTCAGGCCCCAGGATTTTGAGGTGCGCCTCCCCGTTAATGAGAACCCGGCGGGCGGTGATCACTTCACCTTGCTGGGAGTCTGCCTTGGCCGGAGTTTCACGTGCCGGCTTTGAAACCGCACCGGTACCAGACCGTTCGGGGCTTGATGCCGTTTCCGCCGGTCCAGAGCCATCAGTACCCGCAGGTGCGGCGGGTTTAGGGACTCTCCAGCAATACAACAATGTCGGATCCTTATCAGGATCCGGCTTCACACATCGATATGTTTCGATGTCGTTGGTAGGTATATCTTTCATTTTAAACCTCCTCGCAGGGGCCGTCGGATTGTGTACCGGGGACATGTGCATCGAGGTACCGCTCGCTGATGCGCCAGCGGGTGGGATTACCCCCGTCTTTTATGACGACACCATCAACGCGGAGCTTGGAGAACTCTTTCCAGCCAACCTGGCAACCGGCAGCTACCTCCCCAAAGGAGAATGCCGAACTGCCGAACTCCCTGATAAGTGCCGTAAGAGCCGCCCTGGTCGGGGCTGCAAATCCCCGAAGCGAGGTCGGCATGGTCAGTCCACCCTATCCACAGCCGATTTCCCCTTGCGATGTTTAGACTGGAGAGGTTCCTCGATGAGCGTCCATACCCCCCGCGAGACATACAGCTCTGCAATCTCCCGGTAGAGGGGTGAAAGATGGTTCAACTGACTTCTGGTCAGTTTGCGTTCAGGAATCCTCTCCATACTATTAATTCTGCCCCGAATTCGTATTTAAAAGCCAAAGTAAACAATAAAATCAAATTAACCGCTCTAAATTCGTTTTTTCATAACAAAACGCTCAAATATTCAAGAAAAATGCAAAAAAATAGTAACAAAAAGTATATATTTTGTTAACTATACTCATTCTGTAACTAAACAAAAAAGAGGAATTTTGTATATGAAAGAAGATTCCGGGAATGCTACGACGGTGGAGGGGGAGGATGGTGGGAACCGTAAGGATCCGGCCCGACCCACCCGATCAAGCAAACATCGCGAAGTGTTTCAAAAGATAATATGCGCGCTGCTCGACCACGAGGCCCTCTCCTGCGGGGACATTGCTGACCGGAGCGGTTACGCCGACAAGAAGGGTACCCGGTATAACTACGTCCGCCGCCAGGTGGAGGAGCTGTATACCGTGAAACACTGGCTGGAACGCGAACCGGATTCATCGCTGAAACGATACCGGATCAAGAGGGACCTTGCGCTCATCCGGGAGATCTACAATGATGAGATCTATGCCCCGATCAGATCGGACTTCCAGAGGTCGGCCTGGCTGCGGGAGCTTATCATCCGCACGCATCTACCGGAATTCGAGACAGACAAGGCCTTCCTCGATGATGTACGAACGATGCTGAAATCGTCGCAGTTAATGTTCGTGTGGTACCTCCGGGGCACGCCTGCAAAGACCCTGAACGAGACCCGGGGGGCCGTCTTGGCAGATACCCTGCCGCCGCCCCAGATGAATGTCCCCGGACTGAATAAGGCCATGTTTGAGGCCGTGAGAAGGAAATGCCTGATCTATGACCTGTACCTTGCCTGGGTGCTGGGGGAGTACCAGGATGCCTTTACAGCGAACCTCGTGCCAGAGACGCTCATCAAGGTCATCGAAAAGATGAAGCAGACCTCGGAAGGCATCAAACTCACGGCGTTGAACTATGCTGTGTCGTACGCTGGCGTACAGGGTTTGGCGAGGTATGCCGACATCATACGGAGCACTGAAGATCGGTTGCCCCCGATGTTCCCCAACCTTGTCCATGACTACAATGCCATCACCCGGCGCCTTGACCCGTATACGGCAAATCCGGAGACGTGGGCAGCGGCGGCAAAGAGTATGAAGACCCTCTATGCTACGACATCCAGGGCGTTGGATGGAGAATCGGCTATAGACCTGAGTACCGGCTCGATCGAGGAACCGAGTACGATATCCGGACCGGTCCTGCGCAAGCCCAGAGTTAAAAAAGAAGGTGAGGAAAAAGAGAGGACAGATTAGGGGCCGGCTGCTTGTTTACGCCGGGTTATCGTTAGGTATTCCAGATATTCAGGCGTCCGTTCGATATCTTTTTCCAGCCTCACCATGCTCATCCTGACCCGCTCATCCAGCGGCTCGGCGCAGTGCAAACAGAACTCATAGAGTGCGGGGTTGACGGTATTGCAGTTGGGGCACTGTTTCACGGCCATAGCGTCGGCCCGGGGCTTTTCAGGGCGCCGGATCCCCTGTTTCCGCAGGATCTCGTCGTCGATATCGGTATTCACGAGATGGACATAGGTCGCAAACATCGTCGTATCGAGCCGGCCCCACATCTCCATTTTCACCACGGACTCCGAGTATCCGGCCCGTATCATGTGAGTTATCTTCGAATGCCTGAACAAATGGGCCGTGATGTTCTTGGTCAGCCCTGCACGCGCCCCGATTCTCTTGAGCTGCATGAGGAGGGCGCCGTATTCCAGCGGGATCTTCTGGAGCGAGAGGAAGACCGGTGCCTCAGGCGTAACCGGGAAGGGATAATCGTTCCGCCACTGGTTCAGGTACTGGGTCGCACCGACGAGCCGGACGTACCGGGCCTGCCCGGTCTTCTCGTTGATGTTCGCGATAGCGCCGTAATCGTCGAACTTCAGCTGGCCCCAGGTCAGCCGCCCTATGGTTTCGACGCGGAAACCGCCGTCGTACAGGGTAGCTACAATCGCGCGATCGCGGCTGTTCTGGCAGGCGTCGATCATCGCCCGGATCTCGGTCTCGTCGAGGAGATCGGCGGCGACTTTGGTCATCCGGTCCGTCCCCGGGGCATGGATTGCATTAATTTTTTTCTCGGGCACCTTCGAATACTCGTTCTCGATCAGCCAGCGGTAAAACCTTTTGAGGACGAGCATCTGGTCCCGCTTCGTGTTGGTCTTGTACGGCTTGCCTTTGATCCGGGCCTGGTTCAGGCGGTCTATCCCGACGTAGAGGTCGCCGATGGTGTTCTCCCGGAACGGCCCGATGAACTTTCTCCAGGCGACAATATTGAATACGAGTTTGTTCGCC
>Ga0074045_10001562_pt1 | contig 22027 bp, 24 predicted proteins | sample BogForMeECP23OM2_FD_94442 | JGI IMG/M metagenome (GOLD analysis project Ga0074045, IMG submission 94442) | Bog forest soil microbial communities from Calvert Island, British Columbia, Canada - Bog Forest MetaG ECP23OM2 | ecosystem: Environmental > Terrestrial > Soil > Wetlands ... | reverse complement strand
TTCCATGTCCTCCCCTAAGATTCGCTGCAAGAGGCCTTCTGCGCCTTTGACCACAACATTGATGTCCAAGAGTTCTGCCGGAAGTACTTGGCGTCGGCTGATCGAAAGTAATTGCGAAGTTAACTCTCTTGCTCGTAATGCTATACCTGTGATTTCGTGGCTTAATTTTGAGAGTGTCGGATTCTGGTACAGTTTGTCTTCGAGTAGCGTGCTATAGCCGAGGATGCCAACGAGGAGATTGTTAAAGTCGTGCGCGATACCCCCAGCGAAGCGGCCAAGGGCCTCCATCCTCGCAGAGTGGCGCAATTGTTCCTCCAGTAGTCTCCGTCCACTTATGTCACGACAAACAAGGCGGACGACCAAGCCCCCACCGTAATAGACTGTATTTGAGCTGACTTCGAGGTTCGCCATTCTACCGTCCTTGCATCGGAATGGCCACTCACCAATTACGCGACTCTTGCTCGCTAGCACATTACGAAGATCGTTGTCAACGATGGCTGGGTCTTTGGCTGTTAGATCGTATAAACAAAGACTAGCGATCTCAGAGCGTGTGTAACCGACCACCTGGAGAAAGGCGCCAGTAGCCTCGAGAATTTTCATACTGACGGGGTCGACCAGGACAATGCCCTCCCATCCTTGTTCTGCCATAGCCTGATAGTGCTCCTGGCTCAACCTCAAAAGCTGTTCTGTGTTCTTCTGTACGCTAATATCGCGAAAAATCTCCAACAAATGGTTCTCCCCATCGACTTCAATGGTTTCGGTTCTCAGACACCCCGCTCTTTTGTCTCCCGATCGGCCGAGCAGCGTGACCTCGACCTCGTGAACATGTCGAGGCGCGGCATTGAACTCATAAATCTCGGTTGCGCCTTCTGGTCCAACGAAGAGTTTTGATTCCTGATTCGTTCGGCCAATAACCTCCTCTCTACGGCACCCGAACAATCGAAGAAAACCATCGCTCACCGCGACATAGCGGTGGTCTGGAAGTGTCGAGACCGCAAAGCTTGGTGACAGCGAATTGAAGAGCCTCACGTATCGTTCTGTGGATAGAAGTGCCTGGGTATCTGGCCTACCCGGAGGACTGTCCCCGGGTGCGGGCATATTGGCAGTATTTCTCTTGCCCCAATAAGTAGAATCCTCCCATTGTCCCGTCCCAGGGTGCCCTCTAATAAAACCAATCGCATAAATGGGGTCATTTAGCCTATCACGGATAATCCGCACAGATACTTCAGCCGAGAAGGACTCTCCGTCTTTTCTATGGATTTGCCTCTGAAATTGGCATCCAGGTAAGTCTCCTTTCAAGACCAAATAAGCTAAGCTTGCATCTCGATCGAAGCCTTGAATGTCGGTGATGTCGGCGAAGTTTTTTCCCGAAAGCTCCGGTCCCACATAGCCTAGCATCGCCAGGAGTGCTTCATTGACGCGCCTGAAGCCTGAGCAGGGATCTAGTAGAACGGAGCCGACAGGAGAATGTCCTAATGCCGCGCGGAATAATTCATAGCCCTGCCGAACTCCAGTATTTCTATCGATCGGCGTGTGCGCACTTCGTATGAAGCAAAAGTGGCCGCTGAAGACCTCCTCTTTGTTGTAGTTCTGAATCAGCAGAACCCGAACGGGAACTTCATCACCCCGTTTGGTCATCACATGCCCTTGAAATTCACCAATGCCGGATAATCGCATGTCTTGAAAGGCGTGGACAGATCCTGGTATGTCTCGCGGATGAATGTTGGATTTCCAGTCGGAACCGATCAATTTGCTCAGGGGATGGTCGATCAGCTTCAGATAAGCATCGTCAGCCGCAATATACTCCTGCTGATTACTTATCCTCGCCATTCCCTGTAAAGCGATCTCAGGGTCCCGGCCGAGTTCCATAAGTCTTCTTCCGCTTGCGACCACACCCCGGTGACACAGCCCAGCAATTCAAACGGAGCCCTTGTTTCCAACTACAATGTTGTTCTCTGCGACTGAACATTTTCAACAATGAACCGCTCTATCGACGAACTAATCACAAGGATGCACTCCTTGCCTGAGGCGCCTGATTGGAATAGCTATTCCGTACAAACTTAACAAGAGTGCTTTTTTCACTTTTTACTCTCGTTCCCAAAGGTAACGGTCCCAGAACGCCCGGTTCTTGGGGCAGCTGCCGAAAGGCTCTCCTCTAAAGTACCCAAGAGCAACATCAACTTCCTGAGTGCTTCCATTCCTTTGATTGAGAGGCTTAAGGCGCTTTCCATCACTTGAATGTGAGTGTCGCGATTTTTCCTCAAGCCGACGGTCAACTGGGCTGTAACCAGGCCATTTGAATTACTCATTTCATGGCATAGTTCTCTAAGTTCCCTCAGCGTGGATTCTTCAATCTGAATACTTCTAGAGCGCGTCTCCGCGGTTGGGCGGGAGTCATTTCTCATGAGCCGCGCCTTCCTACTATGAAATAGACATGGGCTTTCATTGGGACCAACGTCCCTGGCGTCCCGGCCGGTGGGGTCATCTCAGCACATCCTTCCCTGAGGGAGGTTGGATGGCTGCCCGAACGCAAGATCTTTTTATAATTGTCCATTTATGAATGTCAACAAGAAAGTAAGAGATCTTCGTCAATTTAGACAGTTTATTGGGCACTTGCCGAGAGACTGGTGAGAATACGTCTTCCATGAAGGCGAGGGAAGAACACGTCTAGCGTTCCCACCGCTTTCCAAAGCACCAAACTACGTTCATCATTGTTCGCAGATTCTCTTGTCCTTGAACCGCCGCCGAAGAATTAAAATAGGCAGTGTGGAGAATATTCGTATCAAATCGAATCCCCAATGACGGAGAGACTGAGTATTGGAAGCCCACGCCATAGACCCATGCAAGTTTGTTGGCGAAGCCCCTAAACTGTTCACCGGCGAGATTGGGTGTAACACCGGTTACCCGGACCCCTCCGACGAGGAGATCCACGTAAACGGTAAGTCGTCTCCGACGGAACGGATAGAACACTGGTCCCGCCAGATAACTCAAAACATCGCTGTGATGACCCGAATTGAACACGTTGGACGTGCGGGCATAGCCAAGATCAGCGCGCACCCCAAAAGTTCTGAGGAAGTCAGCAGTGACGTTGGCATCCAAACCATTCATTCCCACTCGGCTTGTGGAAGGGAAATCCATGCTGACATATGAGTAGCCAAGTCCACTTTCAACGAGCGGCCCGATTCCAGCCACTGGCGGATATTGAGCATCCGAGACCGAGGCAAGCAGAAAGAAGCAGGCGGCAATATTCCCCAGAGTCCACATAAGCATCACTTGGGGGTCGCTGCAGTTTAAGGTCCAGCATCGAATTCAGCAATAACTTGGGGATACGAAGCACCCGGTGCCTAGGGGCGTGCCATTCTGGGACTCCCCTTTCCACTTCGGGAAAGCGACCATACCCGGACGCCCGAACTTGTCCTCGGACAGATAGTGGCTCTGCAGTTCGCTAAACACGCGGGTCTTCTTTCGCTCTTCACCGCCGCCGTCTTTCATTGCTCTTCTGGCTAATCCTAGCGACGGTCAGTCAGTTCGGACCAAGATGCTCATCGAGGACACGTATGAGTGATTCGCCGATTGCGTAATGCTGTCGTGACGCTCATTGGGCTCGTGATTTTGTTAGCCCTGGCCGGTGCCACCTATCAGGCAATTGAAACGCGTCCCGAAACTCACCGCTCTCCGGACGCTGGACATCTGGTAGATAGGGGCGGTTACCGTCTCAAAATCAAATGTACAGGCAAGGGAACTCCAACGGTGTCCTTTCGGAATCAAATAGGACAGCGAGATCAGTCAGGGGATTACATCAAGACCAAGGCGAAGAATGGCACTGCTCGTTCCTAACTCGGGTGAGAGCCCGGCAATTTGCCGCTGGTTCCTCGCGATCTTCGGCCAAGTGTCTTCGGGAATGCTCAGGAACACACTTACCACTTTTGGATCAAACTGACTGCCTGAAAGGTGGCGGATCGTCTCGCGTGCTGCGTCGAACGAAGAGGCACGCCGGTAGGGCCTGTCGGATGTGATGGCATCGAGAGTATCTGCCACGGCGAAGATTCGCGCGCTCAGAAGAATCTCTTCTCCCTTGAGGCCTCGCGGATACCCGCCGCCGTCGTAGCGCTCGTGATGCGAGAGCACAATTTCGGCTGCGTCAGCAAGAAAGGGAATGTCCTTCACGAGGTCGAACCCCATCTGGGCGTGCTGCTGCATAAGTTCCCGCTCATCCGCGGTCAGAGGTCCCGGCTTGAGTAGAACGGCGTCGGGGACTCCGAGCTTTCCGATATCGTGCAGATAAGCTCCCCTGGCAAGACTTCCTAATTGTTTGTCCGACCAGCCCATCGCTCGAGCAATCTCGAGCGAGTAACGACAGACACGCTGTGAGTGGCCTGCCGTCTCATTGTCGCGGAGATCAATCGCCGCACCAAGCGCTTGCAGTGTGTCTTCGTAACTGCCCTCGATCTGCTGGAGAGCGGCTTGTAGTTGCTCGGTACGTTCCGCGACCATTTCTTCGAGGTGTTGGCGGTAGTTCTCGACCTGCTGTTCGAGTTGCCGCTTGTGCAGCGCGCGCTCGAGGCTTGCCAAGACGGCACTCTCCCGGAGGGGTTTAACGAGATAGTCGTCCGCACCGCAACGCATCGCCTGCACACCCACGTCCACGTCATCAACGCCTGTGGTGACCAAAAACGCCATATGAGGATAGCGGCGGCGAACTTGAGTGAGGAGCTCCATACCGCTGAGGCCAGGCATGTTGAGGTCGGAAATGACTGCGTCGAATCGCTCGCGTTGTAAGGTCACAAGGGCTTCTTCACCACTGCAGGCGGTGGTGCAGTGGAAAGCAGGCGGGCCTAGGATGAGGGAGAGGAGCTTGCAAGCAGAAGATTCGTCGTCGACGGCAAGAACGCGTGCAGCAGGTTGATGATCCGATGAAACCTCGGCGAGATTGCCTTCAGCTTCTGCGGGAAGGACTTGGTCAGCATCGGTGATAAAAAACATTCAACTCACTCCTTACTGCAGCACCCAGGGACCGGTCCTCTCGATGAACTGACATCCGTAGTGTCGAAGGGGCGCAGCCTTCGAGTCCGAATGAACAATCCTCGCCTTCCCCACGTAGTCCTGTCCGTTGCTCGTCATGTAGACTTCCACAATGGAATTGGTCGCGAGTTCGGCCGCGCAGACACACAGAAACCCGCTCAGACTCACGTTCACCGTCGTCGCGACCTCTTCAAACTTCTTCCCGTGACTGTCTGAACCGCGCAGCTTCAGCGGAACACGCAATCGCACGCGCACCTCGGTTCGAGGCACCAACCGGCGCTTCTCCTCAGTGATCACCCAAAACCGGCCAATGAGGGTCACCTGAAAACCGGCCAACGATAAAGCCCGGGACATTGACTCTGGCGAGAGGGCCTATAGCCTCCGTCAGCATGAGCAATGTCTTGAGCGAAGAAAAGAAACAACAAGTCATCGCACTGGGGAAGCTCGGATGGCCTTTGCGGCGCATCGAGCAAGCCACCGGTGTACGTCGAGAAACAGCAGGCGCTTACCTGAAGGCGGCCGGGATCGCGGTACGACCGCCCGATGCCTGGGGACGGCGAGCGCCGGCAAAACCGGCCAATGAGGTGACCACCGACCCGGCTGATTCAAAACCGGCCAACGAGGTGACCACCGACTCAGGCCCTCCGATTTCACCTCCCACGGGCAACCAGGATCGGGCCAGCAGCGCCTGCGAGCCATACCGTGAACTCATTCAGCAGGGGCTGAGTCGCGGTCGGAATGCCATGGCCATCTGGCAGGACCTGGTTTCCGATCACGGATTTCCCCATGGCTACCAGACCGTGAAGCGTTTTGTTCACAAGCTTCGCGGATCCGAGCTGCCACAAGCCGTAGGGATCATCCAGACCGCCGCCGGAGAAGAAGCACAGGTCGATTACGGATCAGGTCCGATGGTTCGGGACCCGCAAAGCGGAAAGTACCGACGGACACGACTGTTCGTGATGACCCTCGGCTACAGCCGTAAGTCGGTACGCTTGCTGGTGTTCCGTTCGAGTTCCCGCGTCTGGGCCGAGTTACATGAGAAAGCCTTCCGTCGACTCGGTGGGTGTCCGAGCTTGGTGGTTCTCGACAATCTGCGGGAGGGCGTAATCGTCGCGGACATCTACGATCCTACTCTTAACCCACTCTTTCGGGATGTGCTCGCACACTACGGCGTGGTGGCCATGCCCTGCCGGATCCAAGATCCCGATCGCAAAGGAAAAGTGGAATCGCGTGTCGGACACGCACAGAAGACCCCGCTCAAAGGTCTGCGCTTCGAGAGTCTGGAGGAGGCGCAGGCCCATCTGGATCGCTGGGAAGAACGTTGGGCAGATACGCGCATTCATGGCACGACGAAACGGCAAGTGGCAGCCATGTTCAACGAGGAAAAACCATCGTTGCTTCCTCTGCCTCTCGAACCCTTCCGTTACTACCAATACGGAGAACGCGTCGTACATCTGGATGGCTGCGTGGAGGTCGAAGCCGCCTATTACGGCCTGCCCCCGGGGTGGATCGGACGAAACGTCAAAGTGCAATGGGATGCGCTGCACGTGCGCATCCTGCATCCCAGCACGAATCAACTTCTTCGCGAGCATATCCGCCAGAAACGCGGCTGGTATCGCATCAAGAGCGAGGACTACCCAAAGAAAATGCCTTTCAGTACCGCTCAGCTGTTGCACCGAGCGGGCCGTGCCGGAACGCAAATCGGCGTACTGTGTGTGGCCATCCATCAGCGGCAAGGCGAAGCTGGTATTCGCCGCATCCTGGGGATCCTCTCCTTGGCCAAGAAATACGGTACGGCGGCTCTCGAAGATGCCTGTGCCGCAGCCATCGAGATCGGCGTGCCGGAGTACCGCTTCGTGCGCCGTTATCTCGAGCGCCGCCCACAGCTGACTCTAAGGCAAGTTGATCCGCTGATCCGTGAACTCACCGAGTATCGCGACTTCATCAATCTCAAACTCAAGGAGCAACCAGAATGAATCTGATCGAATTAAACAGCGCGTTACGACAACTGCGCCTCGGCGGCATCGCTGCCGTGCTTGAGACGCGTCTGCACCAAGCCCAGGCGGAACCGATGGCGCCCATCGACTTCCTCTCCTGTCTGGTATCGGACGAACTCACGCGCCGAACCGACCGGCTGCTGGAGCGACGAAGAAAACAAGCGCAGTTTCGCGATCCGCAGAAAACCCTCGACAACTTCGATTTCAACTTCAACAAAAAGATGAATCGAAGTCTGGTTTTCGATCTGGCGACAGCGGCGTTCATCGCTCGCCGCGAAGACTCACTTTTTCTAGGTCCACCCGGCAGTGGCAAGAGTCACTTGGCCCAGGCCATCGGACAAGCGGTGATCGGACAGGGCTATCGCGTGCTCTACCGCGAGGCACACAAACTGCTTGAGGAAATCACGGAAGCCACCATCGACGGAACCCGCAAAGAGCATATGGAACTCCTGGCCACCGTACCGCTGCTGATCATCGATGATCTGGGAATGCGCAAGCTAGCGCCCACAGCGGCAGAAGAACTGCTGGAAATCGTGATGCGCCGTCACGAGCGCGCCAGCACCATGGTCACCTCGAACCGCCCTGTGGAAGACTGGGGCAAACTGCTCGGAGACAGCGCGGCCGTCACCGCCATGCTCGACCGACTGCTACACCACGGTCACATCCTGAAATGCGGACCAAGGAGTTGGAGAACGAAAACGGACTTGCCTGATCAGGAGAAGATGGGATAAAAGAACCATGTTCCGGGCCACATTCGTTGGCCGGTTTTGACCTGACCACCGTTGGCCGCTTTTGACCCGACCACTGAGGAGCTTAAATCGAGTCCAAGCGATTAATTGAGTTCCGCGCTTGGTAGTTTTGCTCCTTATCAAATGTAATGACAAAGAGCCTGTCTTTTTCGTTGTGCATATGCTGCCAAAGGTAGTTGAACACTGTCTCCGCATTTGAACTAGTGCGAATCCCCCATACAGAGTCTTGGATGTGCTTGGCTTTAATCTTGTCCAGCGCATCATACAACGGTTGGTAGTCGTAATCTGGCTTGCGCAGATCATAGGAGATGACAAAAACGGCCATTTTATCCTCCGCTCTTAGCTGTGAGGCTAAACATAATCAAGTGCTGCGCAAGGCACGGCATCACGCTACTTTTTCTTTGGCTTGGGATTCACCTTCGCAGCATCGACGGTCAGATTGTTTTCTTTGTCCGTTTTTTGGAGACCAAATTCTAAAATGGGAATGATTGCTGTTGGTTTTAAGTCGTTGTCATTTGGGCCAAAATTCGCGGCCTGGATTCCAAATTTAACGGACACGGCCCACAATCCTTCGCTTAGGCCATGCTTCTTAATGAGTGCTTCGGCAACTTCTTTATAAGAAAAGGTGATCTGTGATGCTTCCGCCATGTGTTTATCTCCTGATATTTGCCAAAAGGGACTTGTTAACTAGAGGTGCTGGCGACGTTTTCAATACAGAAACGATGAGCTTTTCTTGTGGCTTGTGTTCGCGCTACAGCTTCCGTATAGCCGTAAAAAATGGCTCGCACGATATTTTGTTCCAACCGTTGCGTTAAGACATTGTAAAGATCTTCTGCTCCGACTTTTGCCGCGGTCGCGGAAACAAGATAAGTATTTAGGCTAGTCTCATCGCGCTCCGCAAGTTGAGCCGCCCTCTGATGAATGCTCCTCGGCAATCGGAGCACAATCCGGCCGCTGTAACTCAGATTACTGGATGGGACAGGAACCTCTTGGCCCTGAGATAGACACGTTTCAATCCAGGATTCGGCAACTTTTTCCAAGTTGACATATGCCTCTTCAACTGTTTCTCCCTGAGAAAAACATCCAGGAAATTCAAGAATTTCAGCATGAAAACCGCTAGGTTCCACTGGGATCACGATCCGTGCGTAGGGTTGCTGGAGATAGTCCTTTATTGTTTCCATTTGCTTTTTGCTCCTGTGTCTCTAGCAAATCTTCCCATTTGTTCAAATCGCCTTCAAGAGAGTCCATAATCGCATTTGCCGTGTGGGGGTTGATCGTCTTATGGCCGGGTATGCTTAGGGGACGCAGTTCGGGGAAAGGGATGCTAATATAAGTTGGCTCCTTTCCGCGCAGGGGGTTTTCTTTGCGGCCCAGCTTGCCTGCGAAGCGGAGAAGTTTGGAAGTCTTGAGGTTATATCGTCCAAATCGCAGTTTACTCAACTCCCTACGGAGCTTCCCGAGCTTCTTCTTGTCCATATAGTACCACCTGTAGTACCAAGTGTCAATCCCCTGTGTATTTCTTGTAAATCCAACACATTATGATACAAAGGGGACGGAGCGGGCGGGAGTTGAACCCGCAAATCCCGGTCAGAGGATAACGAATTATAAGTTCGCTGGGCTTCACCGATGCCCAACCGCTCCATAGCAACGGGTGGAGGTGCTGGGAGTTGAACCCAGAGCCGCCTAGGTGGATAGCCGAGCAGCTCCAACCTGGCACCCCCACTTCTGAACACACGAACACACTCTTGACAAACTTCCACGGGTAATCTAAGGTGGGGATATCGAGATTCCCACTTGAGGCCCCCGCTGCTTCTCGTGGATAAGAGCAATTTGCAAATCAGCCCCGCGTCAACGGGGCTTTTTGCTTTTATCCACAGCACATATTGTAAACCCTAGGTCAAGGGGAGGATACTCTAGATGGTAGTTTTCCACAGGACATGCACACAAGGATTAGCGGCGTGAAAAAAGCGAAAGTCGTAGTAGAGAAAACGCAGTTCGATTCGGTGCTGGGAAAGTTGCTAACCGCGAAGCCCGTGCCGCGCACTTCGATAAAAACCACTGGCAAACACAGCCCTAAGCCGATACTGGCGAAGTGAGCTTGCTGTAGGGCAGGGCTTCTCCGCGAGTCAGGTTCCTCAAAGTCTCATCAAACATCTGTGCTTGTTCGCCTCTCCGCGTAAACCGATAGGAAAACTCATTGCAGTAGCGCGGGAGATGCTTTATCGAAACGTGGTGGAATGAGCCAATCAGCCCACGCTTGAACAGAGAGAAGCAGTTCTCAATCGTGTTGGTGTGGGTCTTGCCAACCGCGTAAGAGTAGGTGTGATTGATCATGCGGTGTTTGCCGGGGAAGCTGTCTTTCAAGCCCCACTCGTATATGGGATGCTCATCTGTGTAGATCACGTCCACGTCCCTGCTGACATGCTTCTCAATGACAGGCTGCAATATGGCGCGCTTGGCATCCGGCACAGGCAATAGGCGCAATCTGCCTCCACGCTCCACCATGCCGAGCACCACGTCTTTCTTGTCTTTCTTCGGGTAAGGACGGCCCTTGCGAAGCACCTTCGCACCAACGTAGGTTTCGTCAATCTCGACTTCCCCGGTTAGCAGGGAAAAGCCGTCCTGCATGGCTTCACGGATTCTATGGGCCAGATACCAAGCTGTGCGGTAATTCACGCCTAGATGCCGTTCTAGCTGCTTCGCAGACATACCCTTCTTGGCTTCACAGATGAGCGCGATTGCGAGAAACCACTTGGTGAGGGGCAGGTGCGAGTCACTAAAGATCGTGCCGCTAGTGGCGCTGAATTGCTTCCCACAGGCTGTGCATTGATAGATTCGCGTGCGCTTGTTATCGCCTTTGGTTGCGCGGGTGATCTTGGAGATATGCCCGATCTCGCCACAGTGGACGCAGCCAATCTCGCCGTCCGGCCAGCGCATCTTCTCGATATAATCGAGGCACTTGTCTTCGGTGCTGAACTTTTGGGTTACGTCTATGAGCTTCATAATGCGATAATCGTATCAGGAAAGCTGGTCTGTGTCAAGTACATAATCGCCTCACAAATGCCAGTATGTCAACTGTATGAGTCAAAAGAGATCCTTTGCAGGTCTGGGTGACTGAACGAGCTCGCGGACGCGTTCCCCGGGTGTCTTTCACTTGAGCGCGAGATGCGGTCGATCCTCGTGGTATTCTGCCTCCCGCTTCTTCAGGTTCCGAGCAAGATCTTTCTTATGCCGGAACTGCCTTCAGCGATAGAACTCCTCAGAGTCTGTCTTGTGACTCTGCGCAACCTTGCCGTTCACCTCTGGGCATCCGGGAGGGATGTGGCCGTGAGGAATACTGAGATCAGCAAGGTGGCAAGTGAACTGTGGTCCAAACGAAGAGTCGTCATCCGTCTAGATTGTTTGGATGGCGAAAGGAAAATGCTCACGAACTCCCCTCTGGAAGTCGATGGCAGTCTTGGTGTTGTTGTGGTCGGAGATGGCCAGAACACGAAACCGCGTACCCACACCAGAGTTGGCTGCTAAAGAAACCTGCTGGCCGTCGTCCTTCACGCTGCGCTTTGCATCTTCTTGGATGGTTCGTCCTGCCGCACGTAGACGTGATGGAGGTCGTATCGGTCTGCTTCAGGGTAGTATCCGCGAATCTCAAGCACTTCGGAAACAAATCGCATTCCGGGCCGGCGCTCGATTTGCACGATGACATTCAGCGATTCGGCGATGTTGGACTTGATGGCGAGATACGGCATTTCCACGCCACTCTGCAATACGCAGGTAGTGAAACGCGAAATACCTTGCGCCGCGGAGTTGGCATGGACTGTGGAAATAGTGCCGCTGTGTCCGGTGTTCAGGAGTTGAAGCAAGTCGAAGGCCTCTCCCCCACGAATTTCACCCAAGATGATCCGGTCTGGCCGATGACGTAGAGTCGCTTTCAGAAGATCTCGGATAGTCACTGCAGGTAAACAGTTTTGTTCACTGCGAGCTTCGAATCGAAGGACATTCTCCTTGTGAATCTGAATCTCTGCCGTGTCCTCAATCAACACAATACGTTCTTGACCGTCGATGAATTCCATCAATATATTAGCGAGCGTGGTTTTTCCACTCCCGGTGCCTCCACAGATGAGTATGTTCTTGCGCTTCACCACAAATTCCTCCAACTGTTTTGCGAGGTCCGGGGTGACCGTTCCTCGTTCAATGAGGTCGTTCATCTTGAATTTGTGGGAGTTGAATTTTCGGATGGTCAGCGCGACACCGTGGAGGCTGCAAGGCGGAATTACGGCGGCAACACGGCTGCCATCTGGCAATCGTGAGTCAAGGATGGGCTTGGCTTCCGAAATGTCGTCGCCCAATCGCCTGGCAATGTTCTTGACCGCGACGAAGAGAGATTCCGGGGTGAGTCTCACTCCGGGAACCGCTTGAAGGTACCCCGCCTTTTCAATAAAGATCCGCTCCGGTCCGTTCACCATAATTTCGCTGATATCCGGGTCTAGGATGAGATGCTGAATCGGACGCAGAAACGGGAGAATCAGCTCAAATCCATTCATCAGAGTTCCTTGTCCTGAAGCTGCAAGAAATAGTTCTTATTTGCGTTTCTGTGGTTTGGTTTCAGGTAGCAATACATCGGTGGCAACGGGCTCACGCCGTCGTAAGCCAGCGTGATGGACTGAGCGTTCTTGAGTTCCGTGAACGCTTTCATATCGAATCGGTAGTCTCGCTGCTGACTGTAGGTCTTGGAGGTGCTGATGTGAGCTTTGTCAGCGAGCGGTTTGCCTGTGAGATAGCTGACTTTCGAATCGTGGCCACTCTCCGAGATGTTGTAATTCACCCTCCAGACATTTTCCTGTCCACACAGTTCGCTCGCAATCTTCGCGGAGAAGTCGTCTGTTTGCGTCAGGAAGATTTTTGTGCGGAAGGTTTGCAACAGTGTCCGCCAGGACTCACCGGGCAACATCGACCGCAAGGAACTGATGCTTTGCGTGGCAACGATGGGAATGCATTTTGCCTGTCGGGAGAGGCTGAAGAACTGGTCATCGCCATTCGGCTCGTGCTCGGTCACTGTGGCAACCTGCTGATATTCGTCACAGACAAACACCACGGGCCGCCAGTGCTTGGCAGGCTCTGTAACCATTCGCGCGATCCGATTGAGCATGGCTCGCTGGAAATCCATCTTCAGCATCACAGCGACGGCACGCGCCAAACCTGGATTCTCGCCAGCAGGAAAGTCCAGGGCGACGATCTTGCCGGATTCCAGCAACTCCCGAATTGAAGGAAGCGCCCGCTTGCCACGAATTGGAACGGCATCCGGTTCGTATAGTTCTCTTGGAGGGCAGAAGAGGCGCTTGATGGGTGGATTGTCATCGAAGAGAGACAGAAAAACCGAGATACCTTCCACAACGGAACTTTGCAGTTTCTTATCGATGTTGGACCAATCATCGAAATACCAGCGCTTGACGGATTCCAAGCGGCCCTTCAAATCCTCGTCTACACCGTTTGGGCCGGATTCGTGGTGCACCGTCACTTCAAGGCCGACCTTCTGCAAGGCGGCTCTAGCCGTGGGCGAATCCAAAACTCTGTAGAGCTGCCCCGTTTCATCGGCTTCAAAGCCCGCTTCGGTCAGTTCTTTTGCAAAGGACTGGAAGGCTTCGCGCGAGACGGCAAGAAACGGTTTTCCCAAAATCTTCTCTTCCGCTAGCCGTATCTTTTTCTCAAGCACTCGCGCCGAAATAGCACACTCGTAGACATCGAAGAGCGTTACGTAGCCAAAGCAGTATTTGTGCAGGATGATCGTAAACTTGACGAGATTCGTGTAGGCCTGCTGCCAGAAAGGCTCCTTGCCTTTGCCGAAAAGACTGTTCAGCAGGTTGGCGATGCCCACTGCCATTGAATATCCATCCAGTTCGTTGTGAAGGGGGTTGTACGCCCACTCCGAACTCAAACTAATCGAAACGTAGTCGGACTCGCGTCCATGCTGCTTGAGAACTGTCCGCACCTTGCCGCAGAAGTCACCTTTGACCTCCAGGATGATGCCGCTCAGCCGTTCGTCGGGAATTTCCGCTTTGAAACCAAGAAGCTGGTCGGTGAAGGGATACATCGAACACGCCGTCTTTCCTGCCCCGGTGGCGCCGATGATGATCGTCCCTGTAAATAAGCCGCGTGCGGGGATGGTCAACCAATAAGGGTTTTCGGCGGGGATAAATTTACGAGGATCATGGATTTCGCCGACAACAACGAAAAGCTCGTTTCGTGACTGGATGGCTGGATAGGGCGGCAACGGCTGCGGTTTGACTCTTCGTGTCGTCCGCAGGGCAAAAATGTAGAGCGCGGACAGCAGCAACGAGTAGCCGATGTAGGGCGTCGTGAACAGCATGACGTGATAGGAAGCTTTCAGCCCAGCGTAAGTCCAGGGATCTCGAAGTGCGATCAACCGAAGAAAGTACTCGTTCCAAGTCTGCGGAACGAGCGAAGCGGTCATCGGCCAGGGCATCTTGAAATACAGCAAGGTTCCCGTCACCATGGCGAGCAATACCGCGAGGAAGTTCTTCGAGTAGAGGACGCGCTGGATCACGCTGCGCTCGATGCTGCCCTAATTGTTGACTTCGGTGCCTGGGGTGCTGCGGTAGTAGCATCTTGTTTTGCTGGCGTCGCGGGGTCATTCTTCGCGAGCCACTCGTTGAACTCTTTGTCTCGACGGAAGAGGCGCTTCAACGATTCGCCAATGATGTACTCATGCGTTGCCCCACCAAGGAAGGAGGCATAACGCTGAAGCATTGTGTGTGCCTCCTCGTCAAGACGCGCTGAGACTACTTTCTTTTCCTGCTTGGGTTCGACCTTTGGAATGAGGGCCATATTTTCTTCTCCTATTGGTAATGCGATTCAGAGTTCCTGACTGCTTCCCCTACAACTCTGCCGGCGACGGAGCGAGGAGATCTGCTGGGCAACTTGGGCGGTAGCGACCCCCGGCGCCGAAGGCGTTGGGCGGCTGCCAAGCCGCTCAAAGTGGGGTCGCTACCGCCCAAAATTCGTTTTTCTCTTCGCTCCACTCTAGTGCTCCGTCGCCGGTCATCTTCTTCTTTCATTGGCACTTCTACTGGCGGCCACTGGAGTTCTGGCCGCAAATCCAGACGAAAAGTCGCTTCGGGACAGCTCTTCGTTCCCGAAGCATCCTTTTGTGCCGCTCGAAACGTTGCCACTCGTTGCTTCAAAATCCTTGAATACACGGCAGTTCGCTCCTCACGATCCGGAAAGCCCCATGGATCGGTTGCTGGAAATCTGGGGTATCTCGTCAGCAATGCCGTTCTCCGCACAGTTGTCCGTGGTATTGCCTCGGGGGTCCGCAAAGACACTCAGGGATGAGCCGCATATCATTGCTCGAAAAACACCCTTCCCGCATGGCCGAGCTTGCTCCGTATTTCGCGTCACTTCGGCGTCTGCGATAGCCCCTTTACGCCACTTTTCGTACAGCTCCTCGAACTGGCAGCCTGCGTAACGGGCCTGCGCTTCTTTCAACAAAACCACGTCAGCGCTCGCCACACGCTCCTTTGCTTCCCAGGTCTTGCGGATGCGGAAGTAATCCAAGGCGCATACGGATTTTGAGTGGTCGCGCGCACCGTACAGCACGTGGTGGAACTCCGACTCCGCCGCCTGAAACAACCGGGCTGTGGGAGCGATATAGATGAACTCCAGCTTCGGAAGTGCCTCGAATAACCCGAGATAGGCGCGCAAGTGCGTGCCAAAGGCTTCGAGGGTGACGGCTCCCGCATCGACATACGTGAACGTGACCACAGGGGGCGAGGACAGGCGATCCACAAACATCGGAAAGCGGTCCACGAAGTAGCGGGGCGTAACTTCAGTTGACCTCCTGGCCCGATACTTCTTCACCGGAAGTGTCTCCCTGGTCACGCTCCATTCTTTCTCAAAGAAGGCGACCTTCTCCGCCTCGGTTTCGAGATAGTGGTGTTGCGGGTGCCCGAGAACGAAGTCCAGGGCGACCAGCCGTGTCTTGACGTATTCCAGTTCGTGCTTCTTGCGCGTGCGCAGATTCTCTCGTTCGATGGCTTGGTACACCTTCCGGGCGAAAAGGTGATACACACGCCCGCCGGACCGGTACGTGTGATAGCTAGCATGTTTCCGGTCCAGAACCTTGCGAACGAAAGCATGGGACACCGACCCTGATTCCGTTTGCGCGAAGCACTTGAACTGGCGATTCGTGAAGTAACCGGAATGCGTGGCCACAAGGAAAAGAAACGCGCTTTCGCGCTTCGTGTAGCCGAGAAGGTGCAGTCCTTCGCGTTGGAATGCTGTCATGGTCATACCGACAGAACCTCCCGGACCATGCCGGTGTCGTGCAGGGCGCGACGGACGCGGTTCGCGTCGCCGCTTCTTGCATAGATTCTGAAACCTGCCGCGGCTTTGCCCCGAATGCCGTCTTCCCGGTAGTTCCGCGAGAGAAGCTCCAAATTCTGTCTCTCTACCGCGCCGTCCCGCGTTTCATACTCAACCTGGATGTCGGGAAGGTGAATGGTCGCGCCGTCGATCGTCAATCCTTGCTCTTCTGCAACTGCCGCGAGGAATCTCTTCCGCTCATCTCCCGAGAGGTGTCCTGCGGCTTCCTTTGCGCGATTGATGGATTCCTTTAGCTCGAAATCCAGCCTCACTCGCGTGGGTCTGCCGCCTTTCTCGCGAATCTCTTCCACGGCCTTCTGATAGACCTTATAGAGGTCGGCGTCGTGGTCAAGCTCCTTGGGCTTGACGAAGCCGTGATAAATCCTTTGCTCCTTGGGAAGACCACTCGCTTTCCTGACGACCCGCTGGCCTTCCGCGGTCAACGTGACAAGCCTCCGGGCGCTTCTGTGTGCCCGGAAGAGTGTTTTTTCTTCCACCAATCCTTGCGCGCGAAGGTTTTCGAGGTCGTACTTCAGACGCGCCCCATTCCCGCCGTAGACAAATCGAGCCAAGTCGCGAACATCTACTGTGCGGAACCTGCCGATGTCCGCCATGGCCGCGATCTCCGAGCTACGCAGAGAGTATGTTCGGCCCCGGTCGTGGTGCTGTGTCCTGCGATCTGGCAGCCGCTCCGGGGAGCTCTGACCCGGCCGCTCCGGTCTCTCCTGTGAGTTCGCAGAAGAGCTCTCCCCCGGCCCTCGACCGACGGAAACACTCGTGGCGCTTGGCTCCTGCCGGCGCTCCTCGCGTGGCTGTCCGACTTCGGAGTCACGGGCGTTGTTGCGATCCAGAATGTCCCAGCGGCCCATCGTTACCGCCTGTCCGTCAGAAACGGCGGGAGGCCTTCAGGACCTTCCGCCTGCAGCTGGTTGTCAAAATGGGAGAGCTTTCTGCCCGTATCCTTTAACAGGATTTTCCGGTTGATGGCCAGGGCTGCGGCAAAGAGATTCAGCCCCAATACGCCAATAAAGATCGCCATGCTGCCGCCACAGTGCGAGAAAAGAGCCAGTTTCGCCGGGGCAAGAAATCCCAGCCGTTTCATGAGGCCAAACAACACCAGAGCCAGCAGTGTGGTGCCGACGAATATGGAATTCCGAATCATTTGCTGAATGCCTCGTCTTCGCGGAAATAGGTAATCGCGAGTCCCAATGGGTTCGTGAGAATCTCTTCATTCGGGACTTGCTCCCGGAACGTGAAGAGGAAACTCGCTGTATAGAGTTTCCGTTTGGTGACCGAATGATCGACGGGTGAATATTCGATCTCGAAGAAATCGACCGTGGCTTTGTAGGGCGCCTTGTCCATCGGTTCGATGATGACCTGTTGCACGTCGATGTCGCGTTCGGGGGCAAGATTGTCGCTGAGAAACACCTTGATAACGCCTTTCTGTTTGTATTCCTGGATGGTGTCATTGGCCAGCTTGCCGTCGAGAAAATACATGGCCTGGCTGAAATCATCGTTGATGGTTGAGTGGTTCCGGCGGTAGTAAAGCTGGCAAAACCGGGTCAGAAAATACTTCGTTTCTTTGTATTCGGGCTTGTAGGAAAGACTGTCATAAGCAACCGCTTGTGCTCGTCCCAGCTCATCGATGCGGATGACCAGAGGCTTGAAATTCTCAAGCGTCCGGACAACCTTCAAGTTCATGAGCACGAGGCCGAAGACAACGAGCGAGAGCACCGCAACGGCAATCTTGAGATACCCTCCGGTGACGATCGCGGAGGCGTACTGCTCCAGGTAAAGCTGCTTGGCTTCGTTGAAGGTGGCGTCGTTCTTCATGCCCCACCCGCCAGTGCGATGGCGACCCTGTCAAACAGTGCGCCCGAGGAAACACCCGTCGTGCCGGTAAAGATATGGCTGGTGAGCGTTGGCACTTTGATGATGGCGTAGATCGCCGCGATGTACGTGACGAGCAATACGGGCGAGATCCGTAACAAATCGGTAGCAGACATGAGGCCGGTAATCTGGGCATGGATGATGCCGTAGGTGAACTGGCTGACGATGTACAACACGCCCGCGGCGACCACCTGATAGAACGCATACTGGATGAAAGCCTTGAGCCAACCCCAGAAGAGCCAATCCAGATGCGGGACGATAAAGAATGGAATAAAGACCGGGCCAAGGAGAATGCAGAGGGCTGTTGCTATGACCCCAAACGCCACAATGATGAGCGCCAGAGCCTCGGTAATGACGGCTCCGAGCCATAGCAAGGCGTAGAGAAAGGTCGCCATGGGCTGGGTGATTCCCGGCGCTTCTAGGTTGCTCAAAACATAGTTCGTGTCGTCCGCGATCCGCTGGGCGTTTGCCTGGCCAATCTGGTTTGAAAGGTAGGCTGCTTCATCCGTAATCAGGTGATGAAAGTCGCGGCCAAAGCCGGGGATTGGCGTGTCGTAGTAGTTCACCATGGCGAAGCCAAAACTGATCATCAGAATCAGGCTCACGAAGTTGGCGAAATGGAATCCGCCACGATGCTCACCCGCTGCGAGCGCCGCCTTGATGCCGTACCAGACAACCAGAATGGTGGCGAAGGCCCGGAAGAGGTTTTGCCCCATGCCGTCGAAGATCCCGAGGTTTTGCTGCACGAGCGTATTGACCGCTTGAAGCACCGCATCGAAGAAGTTCATGGCATCTCCTTGGGGGTTTTTCCTCCGGGCCTTCCCTGCGTTACGGCAGGCGATAACTGCTGAGACTCTGCGTCAGGTTGCTGTTGAACGGAGCGAGGTTCTGCGTGACCTGCTGCCGGATTTGGGCAGCGTAGTTGAGGTTCGCGGCGTCCGCGTCTCGTTGCTGTTTCGCCTGGAGAACCTGTTGCTCCAGCGCGGCGACACGGAGGTTGTTTGCATCCTGTAGAGTCCGAAGTGTAAGCATATTGCTCGCGTTGATCTTGTTTAGAACGCTCACTTCTGTGTTCAGGCTGGCGTCGGAAGAAAGAGAGTCTTGTTCAAGGTTGGCGATTTGCTGCTGGACGCTTTGCGCGTTAGCCCGGATGTTTCCGACCGTGGTCAGAGCGGATATGTTTGCGCCGTCCGTCAGCTGCAATGAAGCCGCGACTGATTTTAGATGCAGCGCGTCGGAGGGATTAATGGCACTGAGGGCAGCCTGGTTATAAGCCAGGAATGGGACGATGGCCTGCTGGTATGCGGGGCTGATGCTTTGCGCTCCCGCACCATTGACGGCGCTAACCCAACGGGTCGTGTTTCCGTAAAGATCGCCTGAGGTGAACGAGCGCCACTCGGAGAACACCGCCCGGTACCGAGACGGCATATTGTGGATGTACTGGGCCATCTGTAAGGCCAGGTTCAGCTGCGAAGTCACTTTGGATACGGTCTTCTGGAGCTGCACGAGGTGCTGCTGGAGCTGGTAGTACCGAAGGAGCGCATTCTGATAGTTGGTTGGGTCGTAGACGATACCGCTTCCGAGCTGCGCCTCGGAAACAACAGGAACCAGAAGCAGCGCGACCAACAAGAGAACACTGACGTACTTCTTAGAGATGTACTTCATACGGAATTCCTCCTCATTTCATATTTGAACTGCATGGCCCTGCTGGGATCGGGATAGGGGTCCTGCTGGCTGGCGGCCGAGGGCCGTCCGGTCTGGTCCTGCGTCGCCGCCCAATAGCCATTCGCGCCCCTTGTCGTGTTGTATCTGCAGCAAGGCAGGTACTGGTTCTGATAAGCCTGCTGCCGGTCCGCAATCGGCTGGCACTCGGCGGTCGTGGCGCAGAGTCCTGGCGGGACCGTTTCGGTTTCTTCCTTCTTCTTGCCGCACCCCGCGATCACTAAAGCGAACCTGACAATTGCCGTCCAAAAGGTTGGTTTCATGGCTCTCCTCACAGGTCAGGTTGCATGGTGTGCTCGGCGTAGTCCGGCAGTAACAAATCCCCTGACAGGTGAACCTTCACGCGATTGCCTTCGCGGATCGTCACGGTGGGGAGGATATTTAGGAAACGGTCCAGGATCTGCATGGACGAGTTGGCAAGGCTTGCGCCGAAGCCCGCACGCGCCTGATCGAATGGCGAGTTACTGAAAGAGTTGCCCGTCCCCGCCTCGGCGATCCCCCCAAGAATCCCAACGGCGAGGGACGCCCCGAAAATCTGGAAATAGTGGTTATTCACTTTGTCGCGGAGTGCCGTTTCGCCAATCTGACTAAGCCCCTTGAATTCATCGAGGCTGATGGAAAAGCCATCCGGCATGATCAGCCGATGGAAGAAAACCGCGAGGCGCTGCTGCCCGAGGGCTTCGACCTTCTTCGTTTCCCCGAGCAGCTTGGTCCCAGCAGGGATCAGGATGTGCTGGCGGTCATGCGAGTAAACATCGTTCGTCACCAAGCAATTCACGGGACCCGAAAAGGTTCCGTTCAGACGATTGATCAAGAGTGTTTCAATGACCGTTCCTTCGAAGACGACATACCGTTTCCCCGCGAACGAATTGAACGTTCCGGGCGGAGCGATGCCCGGATTTTTTGCTTCGGAGTCCTGCCTCGGCTGTGGTGAGGAAGCTGCGGCAACGGGCTGGTTGGGTTGTGCGCCTTGTGCCGCCACTCGATTCGCCTGCTCGAATTGGGCTTCGGCGTTACGGAGTTGCCCTTCGACATCATTCGCTGCGGGCGTGGGCATGGCGGAGTGATTACTGACACTGCCAGCGTCGCTTGCGCGTTGGCCAACCAGCTGTTCTCCCTCGGGTCCCTTCCTGTAGGTGTATGCGACGTTTGCTGCAAACAACGAGAGGTACTCACGCTTTTTCTTATCCTCTTTGACGGGGTCGGGCGGCGATGCCTGCTGCGGTGCCATCCCTCCAATTACACCCCCTGGTGCGGGCACGCCTGCATCAGGGGGCACGAGTTGGCTGCCAGGTGGCACGTCCCCAGCGAGTCCCATGGCTTGAAGCCGCGCCAAGTCGGAGGGCGAGATGGGCTGGCGCGTCGCCGCTTGTTCCTTTTGGATGCTCTGTTTGAAGTCCTGAACCGCTGCCGGATCGAGGGCCTGTGCGGGGGTGGCGGTCGGCGCACTGCCGGTAGTCTTGTTTGGGTGCTTTGCACCGCCCGTCAGCCACATGATGAGCACCATCACCACGGCGACACCCAGAATGACAAGCTGCTGGGTGTTCTTTGGCAACAGGCCAGCGGGCTTGGCGGTTTTGTTCTCAACCGTGCCACGCAATTGCGATGCGCTTTCGGCTTGAGTCCTTTGTTCGCTTTTTTCAGACATGGAATTCTCCCAACTGAGTGTCAAGAAATCGCGCCGTGGCGCTCGAAAGTCAGCTTTTTCTTCCCAACCGCCAGATAGCCCTGGTCCACGATCTTCGGAATGACATACACCCCATTGGCTAACTCGAAATTGATGAGGTTGGGCTTGCCGTCTTTCACTTCGTAGATCGTCGGTTTTTCCTGGGCGCTGCACTTGATGTAGGTGAACTTATCGTCGTGGTAGATCGCGGAGACGGAGAAAGGCGGCCGAGTGCCATTGGCGTCGTACGTGTAATCAAACGCGAGCCTTTCCGCGTACTGTTCGCGATACTGGCTGATTTCCTTTCGCGCGCGTTCCTCAGCGGCCTGGACCGCTTGCGACGCCTCGGTACGGGCGGCGTCCACAGCCGTCTTATATGCCTGCACTTCGGAGGCACGCGCGAGGGGCGCCGCGCCCAGGGCTCCGTTCACTGTCGATTCCTCCTTCCGCTCGACGAAAATCTTCAAATCCGGCTCCGCATTGGGTTCCTTGCTGACTTCCGTCAACAGGAAGGAGTACACATGGCCCGAGGAAGTGATCAGATTGAGATTGCTGCGAATCCCGGGTTGCGCCGGATGGAGATAGCAGAGGTTGTGCGCCCC
>Ga0074045_10001561_pt1 | contig 22034 bp, 15 predicted proteins | sample BogForMeECP23OM2_FD_94442 | JGI IMG/M metagenome (GOLD analysis project Ga0074045, IMG submission 94442) | Bog forest soil microbial communities from Calvert Island, British Columbia, Canada - Bog Forest MetaG ECP23OM2 | ecosystem: Environmental > Terrestrial > Soil > Wetlands ... | reverse complement strand
GTCGCGATGGGCGGCGAAATCGCTGTGCAGGATGCGCCCAAAATTCTCCTCCGCGGAGCCTGGCGGCGGGCCGTAATTATTCGCCAGGTCGAAGTGCGTGATGCCGAGGTCGAACGCGCGCCACAGCATCGCCCGGCAATTCTCGAAAGAGTCCACGCCGCCGAAGTTGTGCCAAAGCCCCAGCGAAATGACAGGGAGCAACAACCCGCTACGTCCACACCGCCGGTACTGCATGTTGTCATAACGCGAGTTCGCAGGCATGTACGTCATGTAGCTCTCCTTGTGCGCGTTCAAGGTCGAGTGTCCAAGTTGACCAATCGCAGGCGACGGCACGTTGTCTAGAATCGATTGTCTTGGAAAAACCCGGCTTCTCCGAGGTTAGATTCTCCCACACCATCCAACTCCAAGGCTTGTCATTCCGACCGGAGGGACGGCGCCTTTAGCCGTCCCGGAGTGGAGGAATCCCTCCGGCGCCTTGAATATCAGGCTAAGAATCAAGTGGCGCACAATTCTCACCGCGCGCCGCTTGCCAGAGTTTAATGCAACGTCGCTTTGACGGCGACACTCTTGGTTCCCGCCGGGGGCAGTGGCACCAGGCTCCCCTGAACAGGCGCGCCATTCACTTCGAGGCAAACCTTGTTACCTTCCCCGGCGCGCTTCACTTCGATCTCGTACGTCACCCCGCGGAATTTCCGCGATACTTTAAAGCCGCGCCAGCCTTTCGGAATAACCGGCGCGATCAGCAAGCCCTCGTAAGACGTGCGTATCCCCAGAATCCACTGCGTGATGGCGTAGTAGTTCCAAGCGGCCGTACCGGTCAGCCAGGAGTTCTTGGCTTCTCCATAGGTGGGAGCGTCGCGCCCGGCGATCATCTGCGCATAAACGTAAGGCTCGCAACGGTGTACCTCGCTGATTTCCTCGCGCGCCGATGGATTAATCCGCGTGTAGTAGTCGTGCGCGGCGTCGCCGTTTCCGACCCGCGTTTCGCCGATAATTACCCACGGGTTGTTGTGGCAGAAGATGCCCGCATTTTCCTTGTATCCCGGCGGATAAGAAGAAATCTCGCCATATTCAAGGTAATACTTCGAGTAGGCCGGCTGCTGCAGCACGATCCCGTGCTCGGTGGCCAGCAGCTTGCGCGTGGATTCCAGGGCTCTCTCGGCGAGGCCATCCTCAAGGCCGACGCCCGCCAGCGTGCAGAACCCCTGCGTCTCGATGAAGATTTTCCCTTCCGCATTTTCCTTCGACCCGATCTTCCGGCTGAAATCATCATACGCGCGGAGGAACCACTCGCCGTCCCATCCGTGCTCCCGAATGGTTGTATCCATCCTGGCGACTTCGGCCAGATACGAGCAAGCCTCGCTGCCGAGGCCACGATGCTTGGCAATATCCGCAAGTTCCCGGCCGGCCAGCACAAACAATCCCGCGATAAACACGGATTCGGCAACCTTGCCGTCTTTGTTGGTGGTGGTCTGGAAAGATTGCCCCGGCGATTCGGAGAAGCAGTTCAGGTTCAGGCAATCGTTCCAATCGGCACGCCCGATGAGCGGCAGTCCGTGAGGGCCAAGACGCTCGAGCGTGTAGTGGAAGCTGCGCTGGAGATGCTCGTACAGCGGCGTTTCCGAACCGGGTTCATTGTCATAGGGCACCGGCTCATCCAGCAGGCTCCAGTCGCCGGTCTCCTTCAGATAGGCGCCCACCCCGATAATCAGCCAGTGGGGATCGTCGTTGAAGCCGCTGCCCACATCGTCATTGCCGCGCTTCGTCAGCGGTTGGTACTGGTGATACGCGCCGCCGGTGGGAAGTTGCGTTGCGGCGAGGTCGAGTATGCGTTCTCGCGCGCGGCCCGGCACCATGTGCACAAACCCCAGCAAATCCTGGTTTGAATCGCGAAACCCCAGTCCCCGCCCGATTCCCGATTCGTAGAACGATGCCGAGCGCGACATGTTGAACGTCGCCATGCACTGATAAGCGTTCCAGATGTTCACCATGCGATTCGTGTGCACGTCGGGCGTGTCCACCTGGCACAGTCCCAGTAATTCATTCCAGTAAAGCCGCAGCTTCTCGAACGCGCCGCACGCATTTGCCGCCACCCGATACTTGGCGATTACGGCTTTCACCGCTTTCTTATTGATGATTTGTGAATCGGGTGGATCGAATTTCTGATCTTGCGGGTTCTCCTGGTAGCCCAGTACAAATATGATTTGCCGGCATTCGCCGGGCTTCAGCGAGAGCTTGACGTGGTGAGAGCCAACCGGGGCCCAGCCGTGCGCGACGGAATTGGACAACTGTCCCCGCTCTACACCGGCGGGATTGTCCCAGCCACGATAGGGGCCGAGAAAGGCCTCGCGCTGCGTGTCGTAGCCGGCGATTTTTTCGGAGCACGCAAAGAATGCGAAATGGTCGCGGCGCTCGCGGTATTCCGTCTTGTGGTAAATTACGCCGTCCTCCATTTCCACTTGTCCGATGCTGAAGTTCCGTTGGAAGTTTGTGGAATCATCCTGCGCGTCCCACAAGCAGAACTCGATGACGGAAAAAACGGAGAGTTCCGCGGCCTGTGGGCGATGGTTCGTCACGCTCAGTTGCCAGATTTCCAGATTTTCGTCGAGCGGCACAAAGTAGCGCGTGCTCGCTTCAATGCCCCTGTATTTCGAGGCGATCGTCGTGTAGCCCATGCCGTGGCGGCAGGAATACTCTTCCAGTTTGTTTCGCGTGGGTTGCCACGAGGGAGACCAGAATTCGCCGGAGCCGTCATCGCGAAGATAAACGTAGCGTCCGCCAACATCGTAGGGAGCGTTGTTGTAGCGGTAACGTGTGATGCGCCGCAGCCGCGCGTCCCGGTAAAAAGAATAGCCCCCGGCAGTATTGGAGATGATGCCGAAATAGGCCTGGCAGCCCAGGTAGTTGATCCACGGCAGCGGCGTCTCCGGCTGTGTGATCACGTATTCGCGCTTCTGATCGTCGAAATAACCGTACTTCATGAGGGTGGCTCCCTGAGCGGTACGCTGCGGACTGGCCAGTCCGTCTAGTATATCGATATTTTAGTGGCCTCGAACAACTTTGAGGTGTAAATATGAAGCACAACTCCAAAAGGAGAGCGGGGCGCACTGCTCGGGGAAGTGTGCTCGCCATCACACCCCCAAGTGAGAACGGTCACTGCCGCTCCCGGCGACGAAACGAGAGGCTTGCACCCTTGAACCTCTCGCCTAGATCGAAAGGGAACAGCTTGACTATGTCCACGCGCCACCTTGGTATCCGCCTTGCAGCTCTGCCTATCTGCCTCATCCTTCTACCTATTTTCTTCACAGGAGCAATCGGAAGGACTTATGGAGCGGAGAGTAGGAGCATCCAGATCAAGGTGGACCAGGTGGGGTACCTCCCGGGAGCCCCGAAGGTGGCAGCGGTTACGGCTGCGGCCACCTCGTTCGAAGTCAAACGCGCCTCCGACAACGTCACGGTGTTTAAAGGTCCGCTTGGATCAGCTACCCTGGATGCGGATTCGGGCGATTCCGTGCAGCTCGCGGACTTCACCAAGCTGCGCCTGGCGGGCACTTACTATCTCGACGTCCCGGGAGTGGGCCGAAGTTGGACGTTTTCCATCGGGCGCGATGTTTTTTTGCGCACCTATTATCTGGCCATGCGCGCGTTCTACGGCCAGCGCTGCGGCACCGCAGTGGACCTTGGGCCGGAATTTCCCGGCTATACCCACGCCGCTTGCCACTTGAAGGGTGAGTTTCACTCCTCTTCGGGAAAGCAAGGGGAGCGGAACAATATCGGCGGTTGGCACGATGCCGGCGACTATGGCCGCTACATCGTGAATTCCGGAATCACCACGGGGACGCTTTTGTGGACGTGGGAGATTTTCGGGTCCAAAGTGAAGAGCACCAAGCTGCATATTCCGGAGAGCGGTAACGGCACACCGGACATCCTGAACGAAACCCGCTGGAACCTCGAATGGATGCTCAACATGCAGGATGACGATGGCGGCGTATGGCACAAACAGACCAGCGAACATATCCCGGAGTTCGTGATGCCGGAAGACGACCATCTTCTGAGCGAGGTGATTGGGACTGGGCAAGCGCCTTACAAGAGCACCTGTGCCACGGCCGACCTGGCAGCGGTGGCCGCCATCGCCGCGCGCGTGTATCGGCCCTTCGATGCAAAGTTCGCCGCGCGCAATCTGGAAGCGGCGCGCAAGGCCTGGCTCTGGACGGAAAAGTATCCTAACGTGGTCTTCAAGAACCCGCAGGGAGTCAGCACTGGTGAATACAGCGACAACTACTGCGGTGACGAAAGGCTATGGGCGGCCGCGGAACTCTGGCGGTCGACGGGCGAAGCCGCCTACGACGATTATTTCGTGAAGCATTATCCCGATTTTCGTCCCAGCCTGGAAGCGCCCTCGCCCGAAGGCTGGCGGGAAGTGGCTGCGCTTGGGCTTTGGACCTACGCGCTGAGCGTGCGCAAGGGCGCGGATGCCACCGCGGTGGCGGACATTCGCAAACGCACGGCGGCAGCGGCCCGGGCGATTGTCGAGCGCACCAGGAAAAATCCGTACCGCGTGAGCCTGCAGGCAAAGGATTACGTGTGGGGCTCGAACGGCGTGGTCGCCAATTACGGCATGGAGCTGCTCGTGGCCAACCTCCTTGCTCCTGATCCCAGCTTTGTGGAAACGGCGCAGGATAATCTTCACTACCTCCTGGGACGCAATACTTTTTCGATTTCCTGGATGACCCAGGTGGGGGAAAATCCGTATCACCACCCGCACCACCGGCCCAGCGGAGCGCGCAAGAACGCCGAGCCTTGGCCGGGACTGCTCGCCGGCGGTCCCAATGCCGCGCGCCAGGACGCCGTGCTGAAAAAGCTGCCGCCGGGCTTGCCGCCGGCGAAAGTTTACGTGGATGACCAGGACTCGTATGCGTGCAATGAAATTGCCATCAATTGGCAGGCGCCGCTAGTATTCTTGTTGGCGGGATCCCTTCCTTGATGGGGAGGTCGCATGCCCGCGCGGAGCAGGAATTTGGCCGCGCGGATTCCCGGAGTCGCAGCCGCAGTGATTTGTGAACGGGAGATCGTACGGAAACGAACGACCATCTGACCGCGCTAAGGATTCGAACGGCGCGGCAGGCCGCCCGAATTGAGGTGTACCTTGCATCTGCATCCGATTGACATTGCCATCATCATCGCCTACCTGGTCTTATCCGTCCTGATCGGCTATTGGGTCTCCCATCGCGCCTCCCGCGACATCAAGGCGTACTTCCTGGGCGGCAACGTCATGCCCTGGTACATCCTCGGCATCTCCAACGCTTCGGGAATGTTTGATATCAGCGGCACCATGCTGCTGGTCTACTGGATGTTCGTCTATGGCCTCAAAAGCGTCTGGATTCCCTGGCTTTGGCCGACCTTCAACCAGGTCTTCCTTATGGTGTACATGTCCACGTGGCTGCGCCGCTCGAATGTGATGACCGGTGCGGAATGGATCCAAACGCGCTTCGGCAAGGGCCGCGGCGCGCAACTCGCCCACATCATCGTGGTGATTTACGCCTTCATCAGCATCATCGGGTTCTTCACCTACGGCTTCAAGGGCATCGGCAAATTTGCCGCCACCTTCCTTCCCTGGCACCTCAGCGTGAATCAGTACGCGCTCCTCCTCATTGCCATCACCGCTCTTTACGTCATCAAGGGCGGCATGTTCAGCGTCGTGATCACCGAAGTGCTGCAGTTCTGCATCCTTTCCGTGGCCTCATTCGCCGTGGGCATCATCGCCATGATGAAGGTCGCCCCGGGCACGTTGCACCACTTCATCCCCGCGGGCTGGGACAACATCTTCTTCGGCTGGCACCTGAATATGGACTGGTCCACTTTCGTGCCTTCGGCGAATGCGCGTATCGCCCAAGACGGCTACGGGCTCTTCGGCTTCTTTGTGATGATGCTCCTCTTCAAGGGCATCCTCATCAGCGCCGCGGGCCCCGCGCCAAACTACGACATGCAGCGCGTGCTTTCCTGCAAGAACCCCCGCGAAGCCTCCATGATGAGTGGCTGGGTGAACGTCGTGCTCACCTTCCCGCGGTATTTCTTGATTACCGGGCTCACCGTCCTGGCCCTGGTTTTCTTCAGCGATCAGATTCGCGGCATGGGCACCAACATGGATTTCGAGCGCATTCTTCCCTACGCGCTCGGGCGTTTCGTGCCCGCCGGTTTGCTCGGTGTGCTCATCGCCGGGTTACTGGCTGCCTATATGTCCAACTTCGCCGCGACCGTCAACGCCGCCCCTCCCTACTTCGTCAACGACATTTACAAGCGCTTCATCAATCCCCATGCCAGCCCCAAGACTTACGTGCGCCTCAGCTATCTCAGCTCCTTCGTTGTCGTGCTCCTCGGCGTGCTCCTCGGGTGGTACGTCACCAGCGTCAACAACGTGGTCATCTGGATCGTCACGGCACTGTGGGGCGGCTACACCGCTTCCAACGTCTTGAAATGGTATTGGTGGCGCTTCAATGGCTACGGTTATTTCTGGGGCATGGTGGCAGGGATGACTTCCGCGCTCACCCTCCCGACGTTGATCACAAAGTCCGCGTCCTTGCAGAATTTCGCCCATGCCCACACTCTCAACCTGGAAGTTTCCGTGGGCTTTGGTCTGGTGTTCCTCCTCTCTCTCCTCGGCTGCTTCCTGGGCACCTACTTGACCGCGCCTGAAGACGATGAGGTGTTGAAGGATTTCTACCGGCGCGTCCGTCCTTGGGGTTTTTGGGGCCCGGTCCTGAAGCAAGTGCTGCGGGAAGATCCGTCCTTTCAAAAGAACCAGGATTTCTTCCGCGATATGTTCAACATTGTGGTTGGCATTGTCTGGCAGGTGGCCCTCGTGGCCCTGCCTATCTACATCGTCACCTGGCGCCTGCGCACCGCGGCCATCACATTCGCCGTTGTTGCCGTCACCTCCATCATCCTGAAGTTCACCTGGTACAACCACCTGAAGGATCTCGAGCACATCAACCAGTACACCGGCCCGGCCACCGCCGCGCCAGGAACATCTCCGATGCCTCAGACGGATTAACGCCGCCATCAGCCTTGGCGCGTTGCTCTTGACGTGCCTCTCGTGGCCCGAACGTAGGGGCGCAGCAAGCTGCGCGCCAGCTTGCTGCGCGAGCTACTTCTTGATCGAAAAAGAACCCGCCGCTTGCCGGTATCCTGCCGCCGTTCGCCGAAAATCACGCGACACCCGGAATTTTCCCGGCTAGCCTCGCACCATGGAAGTTGCAAAGTCATGGCGGGGGATGACAGCATAACCCGAGCGCATTGACGTTATGCCACGGAAGAAGCAGTTTTCAGTTGGGAGAACGAAACGATGAATCCGCGCAACCGCGTCTTTTTCATATTGGGCTTCCTCTTGCTCATTTCGCTCGTTTGGTATTTCTTCACCACGCGAAGCACCGAGGATCTGCAACTCATCGGAACTGTCGATGCCAACGAGGTGATTGTAAGCTCCCGCATCACCGGGCGCATCGAGCGCCTGGCCGTGGACGAAGGCCAGCAGGTGCAGGCGGGCCAGTTGGTTGCCACCATCGAGAGCCAGGATCTCAAGGCCGCGCAATCGGCTGCCGCAGCCACTGCGGAGAGCGAGCGCTACAAACTTCAGGTGTCAAAGGACACCGCCCGTCAAACAAGTGGGAGCACGGCGAGCCAGGTGTCCAACGCGGAAGCGCAACTCCGCGCCGCGCGCGCCGCGCTGGTGCAGGCCCAGGCTCAGTATGAGCACCAGGACGCGGATTCCCGGCGCGCGGTTGCCTTGGCCCAGCAGGGCGTGATGAGCGCGCAGGCCCTCGACGATGCCAAGACCTCGCTGGATGCAGCGCGCGCGGCCGTGGATGCCGCGAAGGAGCAGGTCGCGGCCGCCGAAGCATCCCTGAAACTCGCGATTGCCAACACCATTCAGGCGCAGGCCGCGGCACAGTCCGCGGAAGCGACCAAAGCGGACGTGGAGAACGCGCGCGCCCTGCTGAAGGAAGCCCAGGTGGAAGTCGGCTATGCGAGCGTGGTGTCTCCCGTAACCGGCATCGTGGATGTGCGCGCGGCAAGACAAGGCGAAGTGGTCACCGCCGGAAGTCCCATCGTCACGATCGTGGATCTCACGCAAACCTGGGTCTATGCCCCGCTGCCGGAAACGCAGGCGGACTCGGTGCAGGTGGGCGATGTGCTGCGCGTGGTGATGCCCAGCGGCGCCTCGCTGAATGGCAAAGTGATTGCCAAGTCCGCGGAGGGAGACTTTGCCACGCAGCGCGATGTCAGCCGCCGCAAGCGCGACATCAAAACCGTCCGCCTGAAGCTGCTCATCGACAATCCGGGAATGCGCTTTGTGCCGGGGATGTCGGCTGAGGTGTACGTCCCGAAAAACAAACTGGTGCAGCCATGACAACGCACAAGAGCGATCCGCGCTATGCCGGCATCGCCATCGCCGTGGAAAACATCGTGAAGCGCTACGGCGATTTTGAAGCCGTGAGCGGCGTGAGCTTCCAGGTGAAGAATGGTGAGATGTTCGGGCTGCTGGGCCCGAATGGCGCCGGCAAAAGCACGCTCATCCGCATGATGACCACGCTGATTCCGGCAACCCGTGGCCGGGCCGTCATTGCGGGATTCGATGTGGCCAAAGATCCCAACCTCGTGCGCCGCGCCATCGGTGTCATTCCGCAGGCGCTGACCAGCGATATCGACCTGACCGTCGAGGAAAACCTCTCCATCTACGCAAAACTCTACGGCGTACCCAAGGCACAGCGGGAGAAGAATATTGAGGAGCTCCTGGGGGCAGTGGATCTCCTGAAGTGGCGCGATGCGCAGACCAAGACGCTCTCCGGCGGCATGCGCCGGCGGCTGGAGATTGCGCGCGGGCTCATTCACAACCCGCAAATCTTCTTTCTCGATGAGCCGACCACCGGGCTTGACCCCGTCTCCCGCGTGGCCGTGTGGGAAATGCTGGACCATCTCCGCAGCACCCGGGAACTCACCATACTCATCACCACGCACTACATGGACGAAGCCGATCACCTGTGCGACCGCATCGCCATTGTGGACCACGGCAAACTAGTGGCGCTGGATACCCCCATTGCTCTGAAGGCCAGTGTGCCGGGCAACAGCGTGGTGGACGTGCAGTTTGCTCACGATGCCGGAGAGTGGCGTGAGAGGCTGGAAACTCTGGCGGGCTTAACCAGTGTGGAAGCGCAGAGCGTCGGGTCCTACAGGTTGCACACGGAGAACGGGCCACAGACCACGGCCAGCCTGGTAGCGCTGGCGGCGGACAAAGGCGCAGTGATCAAGTCCTTGAGTGTGCAGAATACTACGCTCGACGATGTGTTCGTGCACTACACGGGCCGGCAATTACGAGACGAGCAGGTCAAGGCGCCTCTCTTTCAGATGCCGCCGCGGCCGGGGATGCGAACATGACCAGAATGATGGCCATTGTCGAGCGCGAACTGCGCAAGTTCTTCCGCTCCCCGACTCTCATGTTGGTCTCTATGGTGATGCCGCTGGTGCAACTCGTTATTCTGGGCAACGCCTTCGGCGGCAAAATTCACAATGCTCGCATGGGCCTGGTGGATAACGACCATGGCGAACAGGCCGTGCGCGTGCGGGAGATGTTCGATTCCGTGGCGGCCAACATCAAGACCTTCACCGCGGTGCAGTGCAACGACGAGCGCCAGGCTCGCGAGGATGTGCGCACCGGCAAGCTGGATGCCGCGCTGATTATCCCCGCGCAGTATTCCCGCCGTGTCCTCGCGGGAGATTCTCCGAAGCTCGGCCTTATCGTGGATAACTCGGACCAGTTCATGAGCAGCAGCCTTGAGGCGGAAATGCAGTCTCTGGCCGACGCGCTGAACAATCCCACCGTCCAGCCCAAGGTAGTGCAGCAGATCGCGCTCCAGATTGTCGAGCTGTATCCCTACGTCGAGTACATGAAGTATCTCCTTGCTGGCTCGATTGCCCTGGCCATGTATGTGTCTGTGATGATTGGCGGCGGCATGCTCTATATCGACGACAAGGCGCGCGGCGTCCACGAGGGCTTCCTGGTTACACCCATCACGAAGCTGGAACTCGTCATGGGGCTGAACCTGGCGGGCGCGCTCAAGGCGGTGCTTTCCGGGGTAAGCTTGACCGTTATCGGGTCGCTCTTAGCCGGGTTAGGTGTGATTTTTCATCCCGTGCAGGTGTTTCAGCTTGCGCTGCTGATTGTGGCTGTTTCCATCGCCTTCAATGGCATGATGTTTCTGCTGATGGTACGCGTGGAAGATCCCCTGGTTCCCCGGGCCATGTTTGGCGTGCTCAATACGCTGTTGTTCTTCCCTAGCGGCTCGATTTATCCGGTCGCGGCGTTTCCCCGGTGGCTGCGCGCCATTGCCGTTGTGGATCCCTTCACCTACGCTGTCCACGGCTTCAAAGCGATCCTCTTGAAGGACGGCGGTTTCGCGGCCATCCAGACGGACGTTTTGTTTCTGTTCGCGTTTGGCATCGGAACCCTGCTGATTGCCACGCCCCTTTTCAAGCGCACCTTGTAGCGCAAAGGGTTCTGTTAACAGTTCTCCATCACAGGAAAGCTTTATGGCCGCGCTCAATCGCTTGCTCCGGATCCTCGTGCGCAACGTGGGGGCAAATTCGTTGTGTAGAGACCCGAAGAGGCGTACCATGCACAAGCTGGAGCCCCATTCCGAGATTCCGGTCTAGAATAGCTTCTACCCCTGGGCGCTCCAGCATAAGTCGGAATGGCCAGGCCGGGAACCAGTCCTGCCGGTGCCCTCGTCCGGCCCGGAGCTTTTACTCTTTACATGTTCGAGGAGGAGAGAATGTATCGACGCTTCTTAATTCCAGTTGCTATCGCAGCTTTCGTAGCACTTCCCGCTGTTGCCCAACATCCTGAAGAACGGGGACAGAAACCTGAAGAACACGCGCAGAACACGCCGCGCGCCAATCAGGGGCATGTCCCTCCGGCTCCGGCCAAGCGGGACAATTCCCATGCTAAGCCCGAACCCGAGCGCCACGTGAATGGCCGCGTCAACAGCACTCCCCACGTCAACAACGATCATTGGTACGGCCACGACGCGCCGAACGATAAGCGCTTCCACATCGACCATCCCTTCGAGCACGGGCGCTTCGAGCACTTTGGCCCTTCTTACCGCTACCGCGTCGAGCGCTTCGATCTCGATCATCATCGTTTCTGGTTCCCCGGCGGCTTCGGCTTTGAAGTCGCATCCTGGGACTGGCCGGTCTGCGCCGATTGGTGCTGGAATTGCGCCGATGATTTCGTCGTGTACGAAGATACCGACCACGTCGGCTGGTATATGCTCTACAACGTTCACACCGGCGTCTACGTCCACGTTACCTATCTGGGAATGTAGACGTTTCCGTCTCCGGTTGATCCCGAACGGCCAGAAGACCAGGTCAGAGCCTGGCTACACAGTTCGTGGATAAAGCACCATCCCGTCATTCCGAACGGAGTCTGCGCAGTGAGGAATCTCTCTTTTCTTGGGTCCTAGCCAAAGAGAGATTCCTTGTTTCGCTTGGAATCAGAAGGGCACTTTGGTGCCCTTGGCCGATTACTCCTTTGCTCCATCCACGAAACGCAATGCCATCGCGTACTCTCCTGCTGGAGCAGAACCCAGATCAATCTGGACGTCTTCCCCTTGCTGCGTCCAGGCAAGCGGCCGTTTGTACCCTAGCAGGTAAATCTCCGACCCCTTCTTTGGCTGAACGGACCTGAGCGTGATCGAATTCGATTTCGGGATGCCCAGGAGCAGCGCATAAACCTGCGGCCCCTTGGACGTAAAACGCACCGCAATCCCTTCCATTGTTTCGCCTTCTGCCCGGTTCCAGGGCCGCGTCCCGTAGATGGCCTCTCCGTTTTGCGCCATCCATTTGCCCAGGATCTTCAGCCGCTCGAGTTGTACTGCCGGAATCGTGCCATCGGCTTCCGGGCCAATGTCCAGGAGCAGGTTGCCGTTCTTGCTGACAATGTCCACCAGCAGATGGATGAGCTCCGCCGGTGCAATCGTCTCGGCTTCGCCCTCGGCGCGGTTATATCCAAACGAACGCCCCAGCCCGCGGCATTCCTCCCATTTCTTGGGGTTGATTTTGCCCAGGGTCTCGTATTCCGGCGTTGTGAAGTCGGAATGCTTCACTCCAAATCGATTGTCGATGACCCCGTCCGGAACGGCCGCGTAGTACTCCGCCATCAATTGCAGCGGATGGCCGGACTTGGGATAGTCGATGTCATTCCAGAGCAGCGCGGGCTTGTAGCGATTGATCAGCTCACGCACGTGGGCGTCCGCATACTTTCCGTACGCCTCGCTCTCGGGTTTCACTTTTTCGTAGTCCGCGGATACCCGGATCGGCCCGGGCACAAAGGTCCAGTCGTAGCCCCCGGAGTAGTAGAGCCCCATGCGCAAGCCCTGCTTGCGCACCGCCGTCGTCAGCTCTCCCACCAGATCGCGCGAAGCATGCTGGCGATCCGCGGGAAGCGTGGGATTCGGCGTCGCGCTCGGCCATAGCGTGAAGCCGTCGTGGTGCTTGCTCGTCAAAACCACATACTTCGCTCCTGCCTCTTTGATCGCTTTTGCCCAGGCGTCGGGATCCCACTTCTGGATCTCCCGGTCAAAAGTGAACGCAAAGTTGTAGTAATCGTAGCCCACGCCATAATTTTCGCGATGATACTTCTGCGTTGGCGAACCTTCGATGCGCATGGAGTTGTAATACCATTCGGCATAAGGATTGTTCTTGATGTAGCCCTGGTTGGCGAAATCGTGTTCCGGATGGCTCACCGGCGCCCAGCCGGGCACCGAGTACAATCCCCAATGAATGAAAATCCCCAGCTTTGCATCGGCATACCAATCCGGCAGCGGGTGCCGGTCCAGCGACGCGATGGTCGCCTCATAGTGCGCGGGATTTTGTGCCTGCGCCGCAACGCCTGCAATAAACACAATCGAAAATCCCAGCACGAACCTCAATACGGAGCGATACGCGTTTCCGCCCATGCCTCTCCTCCTTGGCGATCACTTTCCTCAAAGAAGCCCAAATCACAACGAGCCCTCTCTTCTCCGGGCATCGATACCGCCATCATGTGATGTAAACTCTCTCCTGTCCACCGCCACCCGGAAAACAGGCAAGGCTTTCACGTGCGGCGTTTGTGGGGCTAGAAACCGATTACGCGTCAAAAAGGCAGGTCGCGGGTGCCGGCTCACGATTCAATACAAGGAAAAATCCTAAGACTCGACGCGCGAGACAACGTCCTTGTTGCCCTGGCCGATCTCTCTAAAAGCGAGGTCATTCGCTTTTCCGGCAACGACTACCTTCTCCTGTCCGACGTGCCTGCCAAACATAAGTTCCTCACCCAAGATCTTGCCGCCGGCGATGACGTCATCATGTATGGCGTTCTGGTCGGCAAGGTGACGCAGAACCTGCAACGCGGAGAATTGATTTCCACGCGCAACATCCGCCACGCCGCCGCCTCGTTTCACAAAAAGGAAGGAACCCCCCGCTGGACCCCGCCGCACGTTTCTCCCTGGTGCACGAAAACGTTTCTTGGATACCGGAGGGCTGATGGCCAGTTCGGTACCCGGAATTATTGGCTCGTTCTTCCCCTGGTCTTTTGCGAGAACAGGAATCTGCACGTCTTGAAACAAGCCTTCGAGGAAGAACTTGGATTCACCGCCCCTCAAATCTATCGCCGCCAGGTTGCGCAGCTCGCCCGGCTCTATCGCGAAGGCGGCGCGGAAAAGATAAAAACACTTTCGCTCACCGAACCGCCGCAAGAATCGGCTTCTCCCAGAATCTTTCGCAACGTCGACGGCATCAAATTCCTCGCGCACGAAGGCGGCTGCGGTGGCACGCGCGAGGACTCCAACAATCTTTGTGCGCTCCTCGCGGGTTACATTCACCATCCCAACGTTGCCGGCGCCACCGTCCTCAGTCTCGGTTGCCAGCATGCCCAGGTTCCCATTCTCCTCGAGGAAGTGCAGCGCCGCGATCCCAATTTCAGCAAACCGCTCCTGATTTTCGAGCAGCAAAAAAGCCCTTCCGAAGCGGCGATGATTTCCCAGGCTATCCGCGACACTTTTCTGGGACTTGCCGAAGCGGACAAATCCGCCCGCGAGCCGGCGCCGCTTTCGCAACTCACCCTTGGCCTCAAATGTGGTGGTTCAGACGGGTTTTCAGGCCTTTCCGCGAATCCCGCCATCGGGCACACTGCCGACCTCGTCATCGCTCTCGGTGGGAAGGGAATTCTCTCCGAATTCCCTGAACTCTGCGGCGCCGAGCAGGAACTCATCAATCGTTGCGTCAGCGAAGAAGTCTCGGACCGCTTCATGCAGCTCATGAGCGACTATGCCGCGCGGGCCACTGCCGTTCGCTCCGGTTTCGAGATGAACCCTTCGCCCGGCAACATCCGTGATGGTTTGCTCACCGACGCCATGAAATCCGCGGGCGCAGCCAAAAAGGGCGGCACTTCGCCCGTCACCGCCGTGCTCGATTATCCGGAGTACTCTCGCCTGCCGGGTTTGAACCTGCAGTGTACGCCGGGCAATGACGTGGAGTGCGTTACCGCCCAGGTGGCTGCCGGCGCCAATGTCGTCTTGTTCACAACTGGACTAGGAACGCCCACGGGTAATCCCGTTGCTCCGGTCATTAAGATATCCACCAATTCGCGTCTCGCGCAGCGCATGCCGGACATTATTGATTTCGACGCCGGTGGCATTATCTCCGGCGAAAAAACCATCGAGCAGATGGGCGAGATGATTCTGAATCGCGCCATCCAGGTCGCCAGCGGTGAAATCCGCACCAAGGCCGAACTCCTCGGCCAAGACGACTTTATCCCCTGGAAAAGAGGTGTTTCGCTCTGAGAGATCTCAAGCTTCCAGCTCGGCCACGGTTTTCAGGAGCGCCCGGCTTCTTAGGTAGCGGAAAAAGTACCATTCCGTCATTCCGAACGGAGTCTGCGCAGTGAGGAATCCCTCTTTGAGTGGCTTCCTGGTACGCTCAACAACTCTCCAGCTCCAAGGCGGCCTCACATGGACCTGCAAATTAAAGACAAGGTTGTCCTGATCACCGGCGGCGCCAAGGGCATTGGCGCGGCAATCGCCCGGGCCTGCGCGAGCGAGGGCGCTGTCCCTGTCTTCGTGGATCGCGATGCCGAGGCCGGGAAACAACTTCAGTCTGAGCTGCAATCGGAGGGCAAATCCTGCGGGCACATCTGCGTTGATCTGCAAGTTGCGGAAAACTGTTCCTCCGCGATCGAGCGCACACTCCGGGATTTTGGCAGGCTCGATGTTCTCGTCAACAACGCCGGCACTAATGACCGTGTCGGCCTCGAACACGGCAGCCCTGAAAAATACTTGGCCTCGCTGCAACGCAATCTTCTGCATTACTACAACATGGCGCACTACGCTTTGCCGGCGCTGAAGAAGTCGCAGGGCTGTATCGTCAATATCGCCTCCAAGACCGCCTTCACCGGCCAGGGCGGCACCTCCGGCTACGCCTCTTCAAAGGGTGCGATCCTTGCTTTGACGCGCGAGTGGGCCGTGGAATTGCTCCCCTATGGGATTCGCGTCAACGCCGTTGTCCCCGCGGAGGTGATGACCTCGCTCTATCGGGAGTGGCTCAGCAGTTTGCCGAACCCTGAAGAAAAGCTGCAGCAGATTGTCTCGAAAATCCCGCTGGGCAAGAGAATGACCCATGCCGAAGAAATTGCCGCCATGGTTCTTTTTCTTCTCTCTCCCCAGGCCGCACACATCACCGCACAGTTTCTCTTCGTCGATGGCGGCTACGTTCATCTAGACCGCGCCTTGAGCTGATGCCCGGATTCGCCAGGGGGGCGCATCTTTGGAGTGCGGTGGCTTGCCACCGCTTTTACATAGTAAGCAACGCCGCAAATGCGATCTTCAAGATAGGAAGAACCCATGGCAGACAAAAGTCCGGTGATAGCGGCGATCGGCAAGTATCGCTGGACGATCTGCACCCTGCTGCTCTTCGCCACGACAATCAATTACCTCGATCGCCAGGTGATCTCGTACTTGAAGGAGTTCTTCTGCAGGTCCACGGAACTCGGCGGCTTCGGGTGGTCCAACAAGGAGTTCTCGTATCTCACTTCCTTCTTCACCGGCGTCTACGCCCTGATGACGGTCGGGGCGGGCCGCCTAATCGACAAGATCGGTACGAAGCTTGGACTTGCAGGGTCCCTCGTCGTGTGGTCTGTCTTCGGCGTACTCAATGCCTTCGCCGGCGCGACCCTCGCCGCCCACGTCGCCATCCGCAGCCTATTTGCCGTCGGCGAAGCAGGCAACTTCCCGGCGTCGAACCGGACCGTCGCCGAGTGGTTTCCAAAAAAGGAACGCGCGCTGGCCATCGGCATCTTCAACAGCGGCTCGAATCTCGGCGCGATGATCGCCGCGCTGTTCGTGCCCTGGTGCTTGGTCGTCTTTGGCGATCAGCTAGGCTGGAAGCTGGCGTTCGTCTTCACGGGCGCCGCGGGTTTCCTCTGGCTGATCTTCTGGTTCTTGTTCTATGACACCCCGAAGAACCAGCGGCGGCTGTCTGCGGCCGAGTACGACTACATCCACATGGACGACGTCGCGGCACACAGCGACGTCGCCCCGCAAGGCGTGCCGTGGGCCAGGCTCTTCAGATATCGCCAGACCTGGTCGTTCTTCGTCGGCAAGATGCTCACCGACGGCATCTGGTGGTTCTATCTCTTCTGGCTGCCGGACTATCTAATCAAGCAGTTCAACATGGCGCCGGCGGACGTGCGCTGGCCCACCTTCATCGTCTACGGCATTGCCATCGTCGGCAGCGTCTACGGTGGCAGCATTCCGATGACCCTCATCAATCGTGGAATGGAAGTGTACAAGGCGCGCATGACCGCGATGATCCTGATCGCGCTGTGTCCGCTGACCGTGCTTTTCACGCAGCACTTTGCCAACACACAGAGGTACGGCACGCTGGCCTTGTACTTCGCGGTGGGAATCATCAGCATCGGCGCTGCGGCACACCAAGCCTGGTCCGCCAACTTGTACACAACGGTCTCCGACATGTTCCCCAAGAAAGCCGTGGCGTCCATCACCGGCATTGGCACGATGGCTGGCGGAGTGGGTGGCGTCCTCATCCAACTCCTGGTGGGCTCACTGCGGGACACCTTTAAGGACGCGCCGCAGACCGCGTACTTCATCATGTTCGTGTTCTGTGCGCTGGCTTACGTTTCCGCCTGGGCGATCATGAAAGTGCTCGTGCCGCGGTACAAGCTGGTGACGGATCTCTAGGCCCCGGGCCAGGGCTTCGGGGTCTGTATGAATGCCTTTGATTCTCGTCAGGTCACGGCTTCACAACTTGCGGGAAAAGCACCAAACCGTCATTCCGAACGGAGTCTGCGGAGTGAGGAATCTCTCTTTTCCTGGCATTCTGATCGAAGAGGGGAAACGCATTCTTCAGCAACCTGTTAGCCCCTGAAGAAACTCTTTCCGCTGCCTTGGCGCAACCTGTCAATGCACCCACTGAGCCTCGATGAACATGCGACACACCTAGCATTGTCATCCCGAGCGCACCGAGGGATCTGCTTTCCCCTCGTTCTCCAACCGCTGGCTCGGTCGCCCAAGAGTGCCTGTTGCCTTCCTCCGCGAACGCCTGAAACACCATTCCCCAACGATTCCCTTGACAATGCCCCGCGCCAGGTGTTTTCCTGCTCTGCGAGAGTCGCGAGCGCTTTTTTCATCACTTGTCCCTTCGCGGCAAAGCGATATGCCCTTTATCCACGAGGATTTCCTGCTCCAGAACGCTACCGCCCGCCATCTCTACCACAAATTTGCCGCCGGCCAGCCCATCCTTGATTTCCACTCCCATCTCTCTGCGGCAGACATCGCCGCCAACCGGCAGTTCCGCAATCTCTTCGAGATCTGGCTGGAGGGCGATCACTACAAATGGCGCGCCATGCGTGCCAACGGTATCGCCGAAACTTTTTGCACCGGCGAGGCTCCGCCCTACGACAAATTCCTAGCGTGGGCCTCCACGGTCCCCTATTGCCTCCGCAATCCGCTCTATCACTGGACTCACCTCGAATTGCAGCGCTATTTCGGCGTCGACGAACTGCTGGATGAAGGGTCCGCACCGGAAATCTGGCAGCACGCCAACAGGCTCCTCGAATCCCCGGAATTGTCCACGCAAGGAATCCTGGCGAAATTCTGTGTGCGTGCCCTTTGCACCACCAACGACCCCACCGACGATCTGCAACGCCACTCCCAAATCGCCGCGGCTCATCTGCCCACGCGCGTCTACCCGACGTTTCGCCCCGATCACGCCTTGGACGTTCATCTTCCCGCCGTCTTCAATCCCTGGGTCGAGCGTCTCGCTGCCGCCGCCAACGTCCACGTCGGCTCTTACCTGAATTTTCTGGACGCCTTGCGCCAACGCCACGATTTTTTTCATCAAGCGGGTTGTCGGCTCTCCGACCACGGACTGGTCCACTGTTACGCCAATTTCTGCGGCGAATCCCGCGCCCGCGCCATCTTCGATAAGGTGCGCTCCGGGCAAGCCGCAACGCACGAAGAGCACTCCGAGTTTGCCTCCCACCTGATGCTCTATTTCGGCCATCTCGATGCGCAAGCCGGCTGGACCAAGCAATTGCATCTCGGCGCTCTCCGCAACGTCAACGCCAGCGCCCTGCAATCCCTCGGTCCCGATACCGGCTATGACTCCATCTGCGACTTCCCTCAGGCGGCGTCCCTCGGTGCTTACCTCAATCAACTCGCTCGCGAGAACGCCTTGCCCAAGATGATTCTCTACAATCTCGATCCCGGCGATAACTACATCTTCGCCACCATGGCCGGCAATTTCCAGGATGGCGTCATCCCCGGCAAGATTCAGTTTGGCAGCGGCTGGTGGTTTCTCGATCAGAAGGAAGCCATTGAGTGGCAGTTGAACGCCCTCTCCAATGTTGGCTTGCTCTCTCGCTTCGTCGGCATGTTGACGGATTCCCGCTCCTTTATGTCTTTCCCCCGCCACGAGTATTTCCGCCGCGTGCTCTGCAATCTTCTTGGCCAGGACATCGAGCGCGGCGAATTACCCGACCGCGAAGATCTCATCGGCCCGATGATCGAAAACATCTGCTATCACAACGCCGCGCGCTTCCTCGGCCTCGCCCTCGGCTGATCAGTTCTTACTCTTGGGTTGCCTTCGTCGGGACACGGATTAAATGAACTTGAGGGTGCCCCACCCTCGTTTTGTGAGGCGCGTTATTTGCGCCCCGGATGGGGTTGCGGGGGTGGGCTCTTACCTTCCAACGGCACGCTTCTCTTCTCTTTGGTCTCTTGTAGCACAGTCACTCTTGTTTGCCCTGACTCCCGAAGTGACTGTGCTCTTGGGTTGCTTCTGCCCTTGGCGTTCCTGCGGCTTTTCTCTTCCGCTGCCCACACAAAACTCGCCAACCTCCGTGTTAGACTACCCCTTCGCGTTCACCGCTCTGCCTCTTCCGGTGCCCGCCCGTGGAGACTCCATGGCTCGCCCCTTACAATTCGAACGTTGTGCTCGCAACGCCATCGATGCGTCGATTGCCGTTAAGCGCTCCCTGCTTCATAACTCTCAAATCCTTTCCGGCCTTTCCCAACTCGCCTCTTCCCTGATCCATGCCTTCGAGCGTGGCAACAAGGTTCTCCTGTTCGGTAATGGCGGCAGCGCCACGGACGCCCAGCACATCGCCGCGGAACTCGTCGGCCGCTTCGCCTTCGACCGCCGCGCCCTTCCCGCGCTCTCTCTCGCCACAAATCTTTCCGCCGTCACCGCCATCGCCAATGATCACGGCTTCCGCCGGGTCTTTTCCCGCCAGATCGAAGCCTTCGGCCGCCCCGGCGACGTCGCCATCGCCATTTCCACCAGTGGCAATTCCCCCAACGTCCTTCACGCCATCGCACTCGCCAGGAAAATGCGCATGCACACCGCCGCCCTCACCGGACGTTCCGGCGGCAAACTCAAATCCCTTGTTGATCTTTGTCTGCGCGTGCCTTCTGACGATACTCCGCGCATTCAGGAATGCCACATCCTGCTCGGCCACATCCTCTCCGAAATTGTCGAGCAGGAACTCTTCGGCCCCGGCGCTACGATGCGTTCTTCCCCTAACCGACGCAAATAACTGCTCGCGCGAAGTTTTCCTCCCTGTAGCACAGTCACGCTTGACTGTGCTCTTGGGTCTGCTTTTTCTTGGGAGTGGGCTCGCGTAGGGGTCGAGCACCGCTCGACCCCATCTCGGTAAGACGTCGCCATCTATGTCATCCAGACCGGAGCGGCCCGACTTTTTCTTTCGCGCCACCTCTTGGCGCGTCGGGCCGCGAAGTGGAGGGATCGTGGCAAAATCTCTCCTGCCTCGACCACGCCGGAGTCCGCACCCTCCGTCATTCCGAACGGAGTCTGCGAAGTGAGGAATCTCTCTTCCCGCGCCCGGGCAACAATTACGCCTTACCCCTTCTCCCCGCTCGCAATTGCTTCCTCAACCGTCTCGATGTCCACCAACCCCCGGCAACCATACAACGCCGGCAGCACCCGCCCCGCTTCATGCGTTCTCCGCAATTCCGCCACTCGCTCCGTCCCCGACCTGTACGCTGGCAAGTACATTCTTCCCAGCAGTGGGTGTCTTCCCCACGCGCCAGAAAGCTTGTCGGCGCGTTCTTCCGTTACCAGGTAATCGCGCCTCAAGATCTTCGCCACTTCCTCCCGCGCCGCGCCTTCCCCCCACGTCAAATACGACGACTGGTTCTTCGCGTCATCCTGCAGCAGCGCCAGCATCACCCCAATCTGCAGATCTTCCTCCGGCAGTTGTTCGACCTCCGTCACGCCGTGCGCAATCAGGATGGCGTTGTTCGCGATGCCCTCAAACAGCGTCGCCGCCCGTGTGTTCATCGTCAGCACGGTGGCTTCAAACCCCGCGAGCCCCCGCACGTACAGATCTTGCAGATACGCAAACGTCGTCACGTGCCCCGGCACCACCTCATGGCTTATCAATTGCTCGAACTCCGGCACCGATAATTTCAGCGAAGCATTGATCTCATACGTCGCTTCGTATTTCGGTTTGCCGTCCGCCTTCCGCGCTCGTCCCAGGTAATTCATCGAACCCGAAAACCACGCATCCTTGATCGGCAGAAACTCGATGTTGGCCCGCGGCACTCCCGCCAGTTCCTTCGGCAGATGTGGCGTCAGATGCGTTTCGCACAGCTTGTCGTAGTGCGCGATGAACCCCGCGCTCACCCGCCGCACCGACGCCATCGGCACGGTGCGCTCCTGCCGCCACCCATCCACCGCCTGCAGCACTCCTTCGGCTCCATTCTTCAAATAGCCCGCTCGCCGCAGCAACTCCGCCACACGCGCCCGCTTTTGTTCCGGCTTCGATGGCTCCGGCGCGCGCCCCGTGGAAGCCTTCACGCAATCCGCGTAGCTTACCGGATCGCCTTTGCCCAGCGTCTCCATTGCCAGTTTCCACATTGCCTCCAGCGATGTGGCCAGGCCCGCGAGATACGCGCCGCGCAAGCCTTTTGTCTTCGCACCTTCCGCGCGAATTCCGGCAATCGCCCCGGCAATATCGATCTGCTGCAAATACTCGTCAATCGCTTTGCGGTCCACGTCCTTCGACGCCACCCCACCCGACTCCCGGATGCGTGCCGCCGCCGGAACCGTGTACGCTGCCGGCAACGCCTCATCCGAAAACCAGGAGTCGGCAATGAATCGCCCGGTGCCGCTCGCGCACATCACATCTCCGCCCCACAACGTATCCACTCCCAGGACCGCGTCTGCTACATCCCTCCCCAATTGATCCATCAGATCTCCTTCCCTTTTCGCAGCGAGCCAAACCACACATACAGGCACAGCCCCGCGAAAAACACTGCCGACACAATTTGCGAAATTCCTTCCTTTGCATAGAACGGCGTGTGGATCAAATCTTCCCGGAACTTCGGCAGCAGCCGCAGTGCCGCACCCAAAACCCCGCCTAATGCTCCGCCCGCCATCAACCCCGAAGCAATAATCACTCCGCG
>Ga0074045_10001559_pt1 | contig 22050 bp, 14 predicted proteins | sample BogForMeECP23OM2_FD_94442 | JGI IMG/M metagenome (GOLD analysis project Ga0074045, IMG submission 94442) | Bog forest soil microbial communities from Calvert Island, British Columbia, Canada - Bog Forest MetaG ECP23OM2 | ecosystem: Environmental > Terrestrial > Soil > Wetlands ... | reverse complement strand
CTTTCCGGTGATCTGAAGCGCATCAAAGCCATGATTCTTGCCGACATGATTGGCCCGCCCAACCTAAAAATTAAGCGCGAAACCAATTCCACTCCTTGGCTGAACGATCTGATCTGGGCTACCGCCGCGCGCTTGGGCTACAGCAACGTTTTTGTGGATGAATCCTTCACCGTCAGTGGCGACGACCATCTCTCCTTCATCCGCCGGGGGGTTCCCGGCACCGACATCATCGATTTCGATATCCAGACAACCTACTGGCACACCCGAGAAGACACGCTTGAGAAAATTGATCCCCGCAGCCTGGCCACGGTCGGCTATGTTTTTCTCGCGGTCTTACCCGAATTAGAGAAGCAATAGACGGTTTATCCACTCTGAGCGGCTCAGTGATTCCCAAACGTCCAGCTCAACCCCGTACTCGTTCCATAATCGCTTCCGGAAAATCCCGGTGGCGGCTGATTATCCCAGTTTCCATAAAACGAGATGTTCCAGGTCAGGTTGCTCCACAGCTTCACGTAATAGGCCGTCGACAAATTGTAATGTACCCGTCCGGGTTCGGACAGCGCGGGCAGAAGATACGTATTTAGGGAAAGTCTTGTCTTATTGAAATAGAAAAGACTGACTTCCGCGCCGACCAGTGCCGAAGCCACGTTCTGTGTTGGCGCCGGTATCACCCTGGCTTGGTAATTGATCCGCTGCCACGCGAGACCGCCAACTACCGACACCTTGGCATGATTACTGTTCACGAGATAGCGCCCGATGCCCGCTCCAATGCTGCTCTGAAGCCTGATCCCTTGGGTCGAGCTTTGCAGAAAATCGGCTAATCCCGTGTAATACCAGTTGTTCCACCGCAGCAATCGTAGGGCGTTGAAATTGACCTCGTTTCTCGTCGACGTCGAAGCTCCCGTGTTCGAGGACAGTACCGAATCATAGCTGGCTCCGACCGACCATCTCTCACGCGGGTAATTGACTTCGGAACTCAAATTGTATTGCGTCGATTGATTACCCTTGTTGTAGGTGGCCCCTGACCCGATGCTCCCATTAAACCTTTGCCAGAAGTTGGTCGATGTCTCGTCCATCTTGATGATTCGTTTCTTCTCAATTTCTACAGTCGTCGCCGATGGCTCCAGAATTTCAATCCGCACGGGCCGATCTCCAGCCGATGTGGGTGTCGAAAGCGATCCGGAATACACTACGCCATCCTGCGTCTTCACGATAAATAGTTGTTTGCTCTCGACGTGATCCACTTTTGCCCAGTTCACCGAAAGCGTGCTCAAGATGTAATCCACACTGATGTACAGCGTATCCGCATCGAGTCCCTTGATCTCGCACGTCAACCGATCGCCATTCTTCATTACGATGACATCTGTCTTGCTCCGCGCAAAAAGCCCCGGCGCTCCAAGCGAAACAATCAGCAATAGCCAACACATTCTGGTTTTCATCCCAGTTCCTTTTGTAGTTGCGCGATGTAAGAACAGCAACGACTCTATTGGTCGATTCGACTTGCTTTTGATGGTACCCGCAGAATTCTGGCCCTGGGTGGCAAGCTACTACTTGCCCAGTTGTTCAAGCGCTGCACGCAACGGAGCGCTGGAAACTTCGATTAGTCCCCCATACGGTGTATAAAATTCCAGGATCAACAGGATTGCTGCAGAAACCGCAAACTGGGAAACCACCAAGCTAGTAATCACTGTGCCATTGGCGGGCGCAAACATCCCCAGTCCCACGAACAGCATCGTCAGCCAGGAAACCAGGATGACCAGCAGCGGGATCGGCACGGAGTTTGTTTGCTGCTCGTATTGTAGCCAGCGCATTTGCCGGATTCCCTCCAATATCGATAACGCTTGCACTTTCAGGTTGCGCTGGTTCTCATCTTTTGGCGTCAAATCCTGAATCTTCTCGAAGATCGTTTCAGAGCTGTGCGATGGCGCGCCCAACCGCACCTTACTGCGGTGTTCCGTAGACCACATGGTGGTGAGTGCCGTCTCGACTGTCTTTCGGAGCAGCGCCCGCGCGTCTTGTGATTCCGTTCCATAGCGCGACAGGACACTGTCGAGTAACAGTACTTGCGCCGAGGTCGCTGTCAATTCCGCGCTTTGCGTGTCATAGGAACTCTTTGCCGAACTCACCAGCAAACCTAACACCAGCGCTGACATCGTCGAGATCAACGCCATGCCCAGCTGCACAGAAGTCTTGGAGTCGTCGTCTAGATGATGCTTCGGCAGACTCACCCGCAGGATCATCCCGAGTATGCTCCCCGCGGAAAGACATGCAAAAACGATACAACTCACGCCAATAGAACTCATCCTGCTCCTTCCCTTGCCTTCAGCTGCAATCAGAGAAGTCTTCTTTTTCGGATGGAATTGAAAATCGCCCTCCACGCACTATCGCGCTGGACCGCTCGGTCGGCTCCGAACTGCGGGTAGAGTTGTCCCGCCTCCGCCAAATCCGCCCCTAAATTCACCGTGATTCGGCGCCTTGTTTTTGACAGATTCCGTACGGGCACACCATTGTCAATACTTACAGGGTGGACCTTCCCCGGGCCACTGACCATGCGCTTTCGATCGTTGTTTCAACCCGTTTCGGATGAATCGGGATTCCCGGAATGATTGAGGTGCGGCCAAACCCTTTGTGTCACGGTAAACAAAAATGCGGCGGTCAGTCCAAACAGGATCCATCCATTCAGGGCTTCTAGCGATCCCATCAGTTGCCATTTTCTTTCCAGGTGAATGTCGGTATGCCCGTAGGTGGTCATCGCGCTTACCGAGTACAGCATCGCCGATCCTCGATCCGGCACCGCTTCTAGCAGCGTGAACGCGCTTGCCCAGATCGCCGCCTCAAACCCATGCAGTATCGTCGCAGAAAGCGCCGTGCCTCCCATGATCATCACGGAAAGCCTCTCCGGCACAGGTTTCCTTCCATTGCCGTTCAACACTTTTGCAACTCGCTCGTTTATGTATCCAAGTCCGAACGCGTGAATGATTACCGTGATCGCGATCAGCGGCAGGCTCCATGCCCAATTAAAACTCCAGGGCGCAAGCTTCGTCGGATCCATGAACTTTTGCCTCCGTCCCACACTTGCCGCCCCGAAAAGCGATGCGGATTGCCACCATTCTGTGTCCGATCGGCTCGGGAAGGAATACGAATCCCGTAGATAGCGTCTTTTAAGTTACCTGAGCCTTTTAGCCGCAAGCGACGACGAGAGCGTTCCACCCCGTCGTCTGGTCGGCAGCGCTCGCAATCCTTGCCTGCATCAGCAGCAGGCATCCAAGTAGAATTGCTTTTCTCATTCCGCTCTCGTTTCCCTAAAAATCGAAACGATAACCCAAAATCATCTTAACAATTAAATGGTCGGTCGACCTGGTTACCCCCACACCAAACCCGAAATTGATCTCCCACTTCGGCGAAACATTCAGGTCAATGGCCGGGAAAAATTGCTGTTGTTGCTCTGGCGGCGAGTAGAATCCATCGAGGGGTCCAAACGCGCCGTAATATTCGAGTCCACCTGAAATTTTTCGCGTAAAGTCGTAACTCACCTTGAAATTTGGTGAGAACGCCAGCCCTTGGTTCGAGTTCTGCCCCACAAGCGACTTTTCAAATGCCGGATTAAATGCCAGATACCATCGCCCCAACTGCTTATCGATGATCGGTCGCAACTCATAGGTCCAGGTATCCACGGAATACTGCCTGCGTTGGTATCCGAATTCTTGCGAAATGCTCACTCCTACCGGCCAATTCCATTTTGGCGGAACCCGCACTCGTGGACGGATATGATCGCCCACGTAATCCCATCCGTATCCATTCTCGAGCGAGGTAAAGAGATAGAATCCAACCTCAAACCAGTCCGTGAACCCATGCGTGACTTCCAGCGACTCATGCCATTGATGATTGGTCGGATAGAGCCCGTCTGTGCTCGTCTTTGTTCCTTCAATCGTGAAGTTGCTGTGCAATTCCACCATCGTGTTTCCCTTGGGTACGGTCTCAGAACCATAGACTTGGATCTCGTAGTTATCTTGTGCCTTCGCCAATTGGGTGGCGCCCAGCAAGATGGGCAACCCTATCGTCAGTAGGATCAAGCGCGCGGTTCTCATCCGTTTCCCCACGGGCACGAACGTTTATTGTCCTACACAACGCCAATTGCAAGGAAACTGCCTCATCTTTGTTAGGGAATCAGCACGCGTCAGCGAAGCGTTAGGAATGCGGATGGGCTTTGTCGTAAATATCCATCAATTGGCGAATGGAGGCGTGCGTGTATTTTTGCGTCGTCGAGAGCGACTGGTGTCCCAGCAATTCCTGTATCGCGCGCAGGTCTGCTCCATCCGCCAGCAAATGGGTTGCGTATGCGTGTCGCAATGAATGCGGATGCAAATCCCAATTCACGTTTACCAGCCGGACGTATTTTTTCACAATTCGTCCGATGCTGCGTTGTGTCAATCGACGGCCGCGGTAATTCAAAAATACCGCTTCGCTACTCCCTCGTTGCGATTTCGCTTGGCAATCAATTAGAAGCTTTTCCCGCACCGGCCAATATCGCCGCAATGCCTCCGCCGCTTTTTCTCCGTACGGCACGATCCGTTCCCGATTTCCTTTGCCACGCACATTGAGCATTCGTTCCTTTTCATTCATGTGTACCAGGTTCAGCCCCGTCAATTCACTCACGCGAAGTCCTGCCGCATACAACAATTCCAGTACCGCCCGGTCCCGTGGCAGAAGCAGCGTGTCTTCGATCTGCTGTTTCCCGAGCTCCGGGCCGGATCGACCCGACAAGCCCTGAACCCTCATTCTGTTTGCGTGCCGGGGGGGCTGTTCTCCTCTTGTTCCCGCCAACTGATCCAAAAATCCACTCATCTGTTCCGCCGATAGCACCATGGGGATTCTCTTCGGTAGCTTCGGTGTCGGCACCAAGCGCGCCGGGTTCTCCTTTAAAAGACCTTCCCGCACGCAGAAGTTGAAAAACGATCGCAACGCCGCCAATTTCCGGGCAATCGAACTCTTCTCCAGCCCGTTTTCATGCAGGTGACCGACAAATTCTCGGATCAAATGGTGGGTAATCTCTGAGAGTGGCGGGGGTTCGAGCGCCGGGGGCGACAAAAACGTGATGAACTGCTCCAAGTCTCGTCCGTAATTGAGAATTGTATGCGGCGACGAGTTCTTCACCGATCGCAGGTAGCCCATGAATTTCTTGGTCGCTTGTTGCATCGTGCTGCAATTCCACCCTGAGACACACTCCGAGCGAACTCGCAATTCCGTAGTTCGGCTACGGCCACTCGTGCCTTAGGCGGGGGCTGCCCCAGGCGACATCCACTTCGCTCGCCACTAAACTTTCACCGCCACGGGCGTCTCTTCGACTGCCGCCGGCTTTTCTTCTTCGGGAGCCAACCTCTCCCAGTCGCATCCTTCTTTGACGCACGCGTAAACCCTGCCGATCTTGCTGTTCTTCTCTACAATAAACGGAGCTCCGCACTTCGGGCAGGGTTGGTCGAGCGGCGGATTCGCCGACGTGTAATCGCAGTCCGGATACCGAGAGCAGCCATAGAAGAAGCGCATCCGCCCGCGACCGCCGCGGCCCATGCTCGCGCGCTTTACAAATTCCCCCTCATTGCACTTCGGGCATTTGATTCCTAGGGTGATTGCTCGCGTGTACTTGCATTTCGGATAGCCGGAGCAGCCAATGAAATGTCCGAAGCGCCCGTGCTTCTTGATCAATCCGTTTCCGCACAACGTGCACTTTTCCTCCAGTGGTTCGTCGGGTTCGAGGGCAATCCGCGTTCCGGCCACCAGTCTCCGCGTTGTTCTGCAATTCGGATAACCTTTGCATGCCAGAAACGCGCCAAACTGCCCGCGCTTGATGGCCATTTCTTTTCCGCAGTTCTCGCAATATTCGATCTTGTTTTCCGCGTCGACGGCAATCTCCTCGGACATGTCCTGAATGAAGTCGCAATCCGGATAACGCGAACAACCCAGGAAAAATCCGTGCCGGCTGATCCGTTCGAGCAATTCGCCCTGTCCGCATTTCTCGCACTTCTTTCCAGTGGGGATTCCAGCTTTGTAGGACACCATCTCATCGCCCGCTTTTTGCAGGTCGACGATAAACTTCTCCCAGAATTCCCGCACCGATTCCCGCCACGGCATCTTTCCTTCTTCGATCTCGTCCAACTCTTCTTCCAGCCGCGCCGTGAACTTCACATCGAACACATCTTCAAAACTCTTGATAAGTAGTACGCACACCCGTTCACCCAGCATCGTTGGCGTGAACTTGCCCTGATCCTTCTTCACGTACTCTCGTTCCACGATGGTCGAAATAATCGCCGCGTATGTCGACGGCCTGCCAATTCCGTCTTCTTCCAACTCCTTGACTAGTGTCGCTTCCGTATAGCGCGGAGGAGGTTCCGTGAAATGCTGATCCGGTCGGATCGAATCGAGCTTCAACACCTGTCCTTCGATGACACGCGGCAGCGTCTTTCCTTCGCCTTCGTCTTCCTTTTCGTCGTCTTCGCGGTCCGCGCCCGACGCCGGAATCGCATACACCTTCAAGTAGCCGTCGAATTTAAGAATCGAGCCGCTCGTGCGAAACGTGTACTCGCCTGCCATGACATCAATCGAGGTCTGGTCGTATACTGCCGGCAACATCTGCGATGCCACAAACCGTTGCCAGATCAACTGGTACAGCTTGAACACGTCGTCTTCGAGATATTTGCGCACATCTTCCGGCGTGCGGTTTACGTCGGTCGGGCGTACCGCTTCGTGCGCCTGCTGCGCATCCTTTTTCGACTTGTAAAAGTTTGGTTTCTCCGGCAGGTACGCGCTCCCAAAATGCTCGGGGATAAAATTCCGCACCATCTCCAACGCATCGTTTGAGACTTGCACCGAATCCGTGCGCATATAGGTAATCAGCGCAACCGAACCTTCTTCGCCCATCTCAATGCCTTCATACAGCCGCTGGGCCAGCGCCATCGTTCTCTTGGCCGTAAATCGCAAGCGGTTATAGGCGGCTTGTTGCAGCTTCGATGTCGTAAACGGTGGCGGCGCGTTTCTTCTTTTTTCTTTCAGCGCCACGCTCGACACTTGCCACTGGGCCTGGCCCACCCGGGAGACCACCCGATCGGCCGCTTCCTGATTCTTTACCGCAATGTCTTCGCCTTTATATTTCGAAAGTTTGGCTTCAAAGATCGGCGGCTCTCCCGCATCCAGCATGGCGTGGATTGTCCAGTATTCCTCTGGCACGAACGCACGAATCTCCTGCTCGCGTTCCACAATCAATCGCAGCGCCACCGTTTGTACGCGTCCTGCGCTCAACCCGCGTCGCACTTTGTCCCAAAGCAGCGGGGAAATCTTATATCCGACGATCCGGTCCAGCACTCGCCGTGCCTGTTGTGCTTCGACCAGTTGCGAATCCACCTGCCGAGGCTTCTCAAACGCCGCTCGTATGGCCTTCGGTGTAATTTCGTTAAAGGTTACCCGGAAAATCTTCTTCGGGTCGATCGGTTCAATAAAAATCTCGTCCTTATCTCTTGAAGATTTCGCGCCTTTTGCCGCTTTGCCCTTCGTTCCCGCCTTGAGCGAGACTTTTCCCGTCGGAGTTTCCTCCTTCGCGACTTCCTTCAGATCTTCACTAGAACTGGTGGCTCCGTTTTTGCCATTCCTGTCAGCGCCGTTTCCGTTCAGATCGTCGGGATCAATCAGGAATTTCGCCGGCTTGGACAGTACCATCGCCAAATGTGCCGAGATCGCCTCGCCTTCGCGGTCTGGGTCGCCCGCTAGATACACGGCGCCGGCCGTACTCGCGGCCTTCCGCAAATCGTTAATCACTTTCCCCTTGCCGGGGATCACCTGCAGCGTCGGCTCAAAGATCTTTGGGTCATCGAGCAGGATCTCCTTCTTCAGTGGCTTCGGGGGCACCATTTTGCCGCCCTTCTTCCGGGTCTTCCGCTTTTTTGGCTTTTCCGCTTCCTGGGGCAGACGAATCCCGATGGTCTTTTTCGGCAGATCCATCACGTGGCCGATGGAGGCCTTGACGACGTAATTCTTCCCCAAATACTTGTTGATCGTCTTCGCCTTCGCTGGCGATTCGACGATGACCAATGAACGTGCCATGCTTTCCTTTGTAACTCGGATTTACTCTCTGGAAGGGACTACCGGGCGGCGTGTGTCCTTCTCGCTAACTTGACAGCTTTCTATTTTTCTATTTTTTTGCTCACTACCTTTATAGATACACCGCTAGCGCATCTCTCCTTGACCTTCCAGATGCTTGGTGCCAACTGAAAGGTGCATGGGCCGTTTGGCGGCGAGCTAACTCTTCTCTTTGCAACAAGACTTCTCGCCCGTTCTAGGGACCGCTCCGTACGCGGAGCTTCGGCTGCACTCCCTCAGAAAGTCTTGCGGAACTGCTTGCCCGGCGACTGCCCGACGACGCCCTTCCTCGCCCCGAGTAAAAAGCGTAGCCAGAACTGCGCTAGAGTTCAAGCAAGGAGTTTGCACCCGTACGTCCTTGGGCCGCCCTTCCGCGGCCCTCAATCGGACCTAAATCCTTTTTTGTTCGTTAGTTAACGCCACGATCTCCAGCGAATCTGGCCCTGCTGAACCCGGCACAGGCTTACTCTCACGCCACGCCCGAGCACGACTCGAACAATTTCCATGGCCTCCGCAATACAATGCTGGACATGAAACCGCCTTCCCGTCTGAATTCGCTCGTCCTATCTGGGTCTCGCACCTCCCCGGCACGGCTCGGCCTTCGCGGCTCCTGGCCTGCAGCCATTCTGAGAATCCTTCTCGTGTACTGCTGCGTGTGGCCTGGGGCAGTGCGGGGACAGCACTGGTCGCTAGAAGATACGCTGGTGATCACCGATGTGAATGTGGTGGATGTACGGACCGGAGAGGTGCGTGCGGACCAGATTGTGATCATCGAGAAAAATAGAATCACGACGGTGGGCCCGCGGAAAGAAACTCGATATCCCCGGAATGCCTCGACGGTGAACGCCAAGGGCGGCTACTTGATACCGGGATTGTGGGACATGCACGTGCATCTGGCCTTTGGCGACTGGTTCCCGAACGCGGAGCAGACCTCCTTGCCGCTGTTTATCGCCAATGGAATAACCGGCGTGCGAGACATGGGGAGCGAGCTCGATGTGGTGCAGAACTGGAGGAACTTGATTGAAAGCGGGAGCCTGATCGGGCCACGGATCGTGACCGCTGGGCCGATGCTGGATGGGGCGAAGACGCCGTTTCCGTCCACGATTGTGATCACTACGCCAGAAGAGGGACGGAGGGCGGTCGATGAGTTGAAGCGGCGCGGGGCGGACTTCATCAAGTTGCAGTCGCTCATCCCGGCCGATGCAGTGCAAGCAATCGTAGAGGAGTCCAAGAAAGAAGAGATCGCGTTTGCAGGGCATGTGCCCGACTCGGTGCGCGCGGAAACGATGTCAGATGCGGGGATGCGCAGCTTTGAACATCTCATTGGGATATTTGAAGGCAGTTCGCCGCTCGAAAGCGAATTTCTGAAAGGCGGAAAGACAGAAGCCAAATTTCTTGCGAGCTACGATCGGGAGCTGGCGGGGAAATTGGCGGCGGTGTTGGCGAAGAATCAGACATGGCAATGTCCGACTCTGGTGTGGGAGCGCGGGGGAAACTTGATCGACACGATCGATTTCAGCAAAGATGCGCGGGGCAAATATGTGCCGGCCTACTGGAAAGAACGGACCTGGAAAGCGGAAACGGCGGCGGTAGAGAAAAATTTTGGGACAGATGATCTGGCAACGCGCAAAGCGTTTGTGGCGAAGGAGTTGGAAGTGGTGCTGCTGCTGCATAAGGCAGGTGTGCCGTTCCTCGCGGGGACCGATACACCGCCGGGGGTGTATATTTTCCCGGGATTCAGTTTGCATGAGGAGATGCAGCGTTTCGTCGCCGCGGGATTTACCCCGCTTGAAGCGTTGCAGACCGCGACAATCAATCCGGCAAAATTTTTGGGTACGGAGGAGACGCAGGGGACTATTGAGAAAGGCAAGTATGCAGATCTGGTGATGCTTGATGCAAATCCGCTGGCCGATATTGGGAATACGCAGAAGATCGCGGCGGTGATTTTTAATGGGCGATACTTTTCGCGTGCGGATTTGGCGAAGTTGCTGGCGAAAGTCGAAGAGAGTGCGAAAAAGGAGCCTCCGAAGCCGCAGGCCAGCTCGCTGTTCTAGCAGTGCGGGAGGCCGGATCGCGGCTGCGCTGCTCGCTTCCCGTGTCTAGAGAAGTAATTCGTTCGGTGACTGTGCCGGCTCGCAGCCGGCAGCAGGAAGAAAGAACCTCCCTTGTAAAAACTTTCCTGAGGAGTGTAGAGTGCAAACCACCTTATGAAACTAAATTCCTATTTAATTCGAAGCACGGTTGTGGCTGCACTCGGTGGATTGCTGTTTGGATTTGATACTGCAGTGATTGCGGGAACGACGTCGGCTTTGAAGGCCCTGTACGGATTGACGCCCAGGACGTTGGGAATTACCGTGTCGGCCGCGCTGCTCGGGACAATCATTGGGTCGATGCTGGCAGGGATTCCTGGAGATAGATACGGGCGGCGCGACAGTCTGCGCGTGATGGCCATCTTGTATTTTATTTCTGCGGTGGGATGCGCGTTTGCGTGGAACTGGGGGGCGCTAGTGGCGTTCCGGGTGATCGGCGGATTGGCGATTGGCGGATCGTCGGTGCTGGGACCGATGTACATTGCGGAAATTGCTCCGGCAAAGTGGCGCGGGCGGCTGGTGGGATTATTTCAATTCAATGTGGTGTTCGGAATATTGGTGGCGTACTTCTCAAATTACGTAGTGGGAACATTCCAGCTGGGCGATTTGGAATGGAGATGGAAGCTCGGCGTGGCGGCCATTCCGGCGGCAGCGTTTTTGCTGATGCTGTTCCAGATCCCGAGGAGTCCGCGCTGGCTCGCGAAGAAGGGAAGAGTCGAGGAAGCGCGCGAGGTGTTGCGGTTGATCGGCGAAGAGAATTACGAAGCGGAATTGCAGGAAATTGTGGAGTCGATTGACGCGGATCATGTGAAGGACGACGTCTTTTTCTCATGGAAATACCGGCTGCCAATATTTCTGGCGATTACCATTGGGATGTTCAATCAATTGTCGGGGATCAACGCGATTTTGTACTACTTGAACGATATCTTTGCGGCGGCGGGATTTAATAAGGTGTCCTCGGATTTGCAAGCCGTGGCGATTGGAGCGACGAATCTGGCGTTCACCATGCTGGCGATGTCGCTGATCGATAGAGTTGGACGGAAAAAACTGCTGCTCATTGGCGCGGTGGGAACGGCGATTTGCCTAGCCGGCGTGGCCGCGATTTTCTTGTCGCACCAGCATGAGGAATTGCTGGTGTGGCTGCTGGTGGGATACATCGCCTTCTTCGCGTTTTCGCAGGGCGCGGTGATTTGGGTGTATATCGGCGAAGTGTTTCCGAATCGCGTGCGCGCGAAGGGGCAGAGCTTGGGAAGTTTTTCGCACTGGATGATGAATGGAATTATTACGCTAATCTTTCCCGAGATGGCGGCAAGGTCAGGGGGATACCCGTTCGTGTTTTTCGCGGTGATGATGGTGGTCGAGTTTGTGGTGGTGCTGTTGTTCTATCCCGAGACGAAGGGGCAGTCGCTTGAAGAGTTGCAGAAGCGGTTAGGGATTGCGTGACGAAAGTGTCGCGGGTTATTTTGCAAGCGTGGCGATGTACACCCCGTAGGGCTCGAGGGTGACGGTTTCTAGCGGGCCTTGATTGGCTGTCGAGCCCATGGTGGCGAGCATCGCGTGCGCGGTGGTGGACTCCAGGCCTTGTCGGGCGAGATCGAATCTTGGCCGCTCGATCGTTTTGGACATGTTGAGGACAACCAGGACGGTGTTGCCGGCGTACTGTCGTAGGTAGGCGATGACGTTCGGATCTGAATTGTTGAGCGAAATATATTTTCCATCGCGCAGAGCGGGATTTTCCTTGCGCAGCAAAAGCAAGCGGCGATAAAAATTCAAAATTGAATTGGGATCCTTGCGCTCCGTTTCGACGTTGTGCGTTTCGGCCGAGGCGGGAACGGGAAGCCATGGGGTGCCCTTGGTGAATCCAGCGTTGGGGCCGGGTGTCCATTGCATGGGCGTGCGCTCGCCATCGCGGCCGATGATGATTGGCCAGCCGAGTTGGCCGATAGGATCCTTCACGTCTTCCTTGCGTGTGGGATCGTTGTTGGCCATGCCGATTTCTTCGCCGTAATACATGATGGCGGTGCCGCGAAGAGTGAGGTAGAACGCGGCCATGAGTTTGCCGATGGCGTCGTTGTGCGTTCCGTCGCCAAGTCGGGTGTAGGAACGAACGATGTCGTGATTGGTGATGACGTAGGTGGGCCAGAGGCCGGTGCCATCGACGCCATTGATGTGATCGCGAAGAATGCTTGCGTTTAGCGGAAGTTTAGTGAGCAAAAGATCCATGGGCATTTGCAACTCGTTGCCGCCGGAGCCGTAATAGTCCTTCAGCTCGCTGACGTTTTTCGTCCAGGTTTCGCCGATGAGGACCGCGTTGTATTGATCGGCGACGCCGCGAAGGCGTTCGAGCGCTTCGTGCATCTCCGGAAGCTTCTTGTTGTAGATTTCCTTCATGTTGGGGCGGCCAAACGGATCGGTGCCCGGGATGACCGGATTGTCGGTGAGCTTAAAATCTTCGTACATGGTGTCGACGGCATCCAGACGGAAGCCCGCCACACCGCGTTTGTACCAGAAGCGCGTGGAGTCAAACATGGCTCGTTCAACGGCGGGATTGCGCCAGTTCAGATCGGGCTGCTCGGGATAAAAATAGTGGTAGTAATACTGATTGGTGGTGGGATCGAACTTCCACGCGGAATGGCCGAAGGTCGAAAGCCAATTGTTTGGCGGCTGATTCGGCCCCTTGCCGTCGCGCCAGATGTACCAGTCTCGATGAGCGGAAGTTTTTGAGGATTTTGAATCGAGGAACCATTTGTGCTGGTCGGAAGTGTGGTTGACGACGAAATCGAGAATAATGCGGATGTTGCGCTTTTTGGCTTCCCCGACCAGGTGATCGAAATCGGCGAGAGTACCGTACAGGGGATCGATGGCTTCATAATCGGAAACGTCGTAGCCGAAATCAACTTGGGGCGACGGGAAACACGGAGTGATCCAGATGGCGTCGATGCCGAGATCGTGGAGGTAATCGAGTTTGGAAGTGATTCCGTTCAAATCGCCGATGCCGTCACCGTTGCTGTCGGCGAAACTTCGCGGATAAACTTCGTAAAAAACCGCGTGCTGCCACCAAGCGTGGCCTTCGGAATCGGCGGATTTTTGCTGGGCGGAAGATGAGAGTGCGAGGAAGGAAAGAAAAACGACTAGGGCGATGAATTTGCGCATGAGTTCCCCTGTAGATGCAGGTTCCAGAATATTTCATAAAGAGGACGAGGCGGCAAGTAGCGGCACGAGCAAACCGAACCCGGTCGGCCATCGGGACCTGGGAGAGTTCGCTTCGCCCGTCAGGTGCCCAGGGCCAGGCTGCGGCGGTTCGCCGAGAGTAAGTCGGGTATGATCAAACAGGGACGCAATCTGAGGAAGGTTGGGACGGGAAGGTAACACCTTTTGGGGACCACACGCCGCAAGTTTGTCGAATCGCTCAGCCGCACCGCATTGATTTATCCCATAGAAAAGCTGCTGGGGCTGCTGCCTTCCGGTTTTGTCGGGAATCCTCAGGCACAAGAGGCGGGGAAGGATGCTCCGCTCGGCGTGAATTTTGTAAATGTGGCCAAAGAAGCGGGATTGAACGCAAAAACAATTTTCGGTGGAGAACACAAGAATAAATATTTGCTTGAAACAACGGGGTGCGGCATCGCGTTTTATGATTACGACAACGACGGCTGGCTGGATATTTTTCTGGTGAATGGAACGCGCCTGGAAGGATTTCCGGCGGGGCAATTGCCGACAAACCGCCTGTTTAAAAATAATCGCGATGGAACATTCACGGATGTGACCGTAAAAGCCGGGCTGGAGCACAGCGGCTGGGGCCAGGGTGTGTGCATCGGCGATTACGATAACGACGGATATGAAGATCTGTTTGTGGCGTATTTTGGGACCAACGTCTTGTACCACAACAACGGAAATGGAACGTTTACCGATGTGAGCGACAAGTCCGGCGTCAGGGGAAGCGGGAAGAGATGGAATTCCGGTTGCGCGTTTGTGGATTACGACCGCGACGGAAAGCTGGATCTGTTTGTGGCCAACTATATTGATCTGGACTTGGCGACGGCGCCGGTACCAGAATCCGGGCCTTGTTTGTACAAGGGCGTGATGGTGGCGTGCGGGCCGCCAGGATTAACCGGCGGGAAAAACATCCTGTTTCACAATAACGGAGACGGAACATTTACCGATGTATCGGAAAGTTCCGGAATCTTGAAGGCCAATGGCACGTTTGGACTGGGAGTGTTAACTGGCGATTTCGATAACGATGGCTGGCCGGACATTTATGTGGCGAATGACTCGACGGCAAGTGCGCTGTACCAGAATCAGAAAAATGGGAAGTTTGTGGACGTGGCGCTTGAGGCGGGGTGTGCCTTGAGCGCGGATGGAAAACCGCAAGCGGGGATGGGCGTTTCTGCCGGAGATTATGATCTTGATGGCAATCTGGATATTGTGAAAACAAATTTTGCGGGGGACACGCCGTCTCTGTACCACAACCTGGGTGGGTGGACGTTTGAAGATGCGACGTTCGAGGCGGGGCTCGGGAAACACACGCAATATCTTGGCTGGGGAGTCGGATTTTTCGATTTTGATAACGACGGCTGGCCGGACATCCTGATCTGTAACGGGCATGTGTATCCGGAAGTGGAGCAACTGCGGACCGAAGCGGGGTACCCGCAAAGAAAGTTGCTCTACCGGAATTTGCGGAATAAGAAATTTGAGGATGTCTCGGAAATTGCCGGTCCGGGAATTTCCGTGCCGTCGCCTTCGCGGGGATGCGCGTTCGGGGATTTTGACAATGATGGAGATGTGGATTTTGTGGTGAATTGCGTCAATGAATCGCCGCAATTGATTCGCAGCGACACCTCGCTCAACCATAATTGGATCAAGGTGCGGACGATCGGTACGAAATCCAATCGTAGCGGGATTGGTGCACGATTGAAATGCGTGACCCAAGTTACGGGAGAAGCGAAACCGCATTCGCAGATCGATGAAGTGCGGAGTGGCGGCGGATATTTTTCGCAGAATGATTTGCGGATACATTTTGGATTAGGGAGAGCGGTCAAGGTGGATTTGCTCGAGATTCGCTGGCCGAGCGGGACAGTCGAAACGTTCAAGGATGTGATGGCCAACCAGTTGATTTATGTAAAGGAAGGAGAAGGGATTGTGCGGAAGGTGGAGTTTAGGAAGGGCAGCTAACACTGCGCTGCCCATCGGTTCTAGCGGGCGCCAGCCGTTGGTAGTTGAGAATTCGGTAGGAGAAATTGTAGGAGGCATCCCGCGGCGGCCGAACGCGACATTCCAGTTACTTCGGTGGCAAAAATCAGTGGACCGGTTTGCCGCTGCCTTCTTTTAGCAGCAAGATCTGGTCGGCTTTCGGCGAGTCGAACGTTTCCGTTAGGCCAGAAGGCCAGCGGATTTCGATCCACGCGATTTTTGCCGAAGGACCCATGCCAAAGTGCACGCGGCGGTCGTTGTTCGAATTGTAGCTCGAGCCAGTGCGGACTTCGTCGACCAGAGTACGATTTTCTGTTTTGACGCGAATGCGCGCCCCGATGCCATCGCGATTCGATTTTGTTCCTTCCGTTTTGATGGCGATCCAGTGATTGGGCGAACGAACCTGGTTGACGAGCAGGCTGGGAGCCGCGTTCATGTTGCTGACGACGGCGGAAAGTCTTCCGTCGTTCCAGAGATCGCCGATGGCCAGTCCGCGCGCAGAACTGTGCATGGTGATTCCGGGACCGGCCGCGGCGGAGACATCTTCGAATTTTCCCGTGCCGAGATTGTGATAGAGAATGCGCGGCTCTTCGTAATCGCTGCCGAGATGCTGGCGATCGACTTCGGGATAAACGTGGCCGTTCACTAAAAGAAGATCGGGCCAGCCGTCATTGTCGAAATCGAAAAACATCGTACCCCAACCGAGATATTTGGTGTAGAGACCTAAACCTGCGGCGAAAGTGACGTCGTTGAATGTGCCGTCGCCGTTATTGGCGTAGAGTGTCGATGTGTCGTCGGAAAAATTCGTTTTAAAAATATCGAGATGGCCGTCGCCATTGAAATCGCCCACGGTAGAGCCCATGCCGGCTTGCTCAGTGCCGTCTTCGTTAAAGGCGGCGCCAGCAGTTACGGCGACATCGGTGAAGGTGCCATCATGATTGTTGCGATAGAGAATGCTGGGCGTGCTGTCGCACGCGACGTAGATATCTGGCCAGCCGTCTTCATCGAAGTCGAGCGTCGAAACGCTTAGTCCGTAGTGGCCGTTGGTGGCATCGATGTGGGATTTTTTGGTGACGTCTTCAAAAGTGCCGTCGCCGCGGTTGTGATAGAGAAGATTTGTGCCCCAGGGAAGCCCTCGCGGGCCGCACATGACCGGCACGCCTTTCCATAAGCAATCGGCGCGATCGCCCGGCAAGGGCGCGGTATGAACGTCGAAGTCAACGTAGGTGGCGACGAACAGATCGATTTTGCCGTCGCGATCGAAGTCGATGAAGGCGCAACCCGAACCCCAGGCTTTGCCGGTGCCAGCGACACCGGCTTTTGCGCTGACATCGCTGAACGTCCCGTCACCGTTGTTGTGGTACAGCACATTTTTCCCGTAGTAGGTGACGAAAAGATCTTCGTTGCCGTCATTGTCGTAATCGCCGACGCAAACGCCCTGCCCCCAACCGGAATGCTGCAAGCCGGCCTTCAGGGTGACGTCAGTGAAGGTGCCATCGCGATTGTTGTGATAGAGATGGCTCGTTGCAGGTTTAGAATTGGGAATAGGATCGAGCGTCGTGCCGTTGACGACGAAAATGTCCGGCCAGCCATCGTTGTCGTAATCGAAAATAGCCACGCCGGTGCCCGTGGTTTCGATGATGTATTTTTTTGTGTCGACTCCGCCGAAAATGATTTTGCCCGTGACCCCGGCTGTTTGGGCTTCGTCGGTGAACCAGGCGATGGAATTGGCCGGGGGGGTTGAACCTCGAGGAATATTTTGCGCGAGAACTTCGAGATCGAGAAAGACCAAGATAGACAGCGGAAAAAGCATCAGCAGAAAACGGGATGGAAAACTTCGATGGCGCACACCGAAGTGTACCGCGATTGGGGATTTATAGTGAAATAGGTCGATTTCCTGCGCGATGACGGTCTACGGCGCGTCGTGGGGAAGTATGCTTAACTTAAGGGAGAGTACGGAAGGCAGGTGCGGTGATGATTCGCCGGATGCTGTTGATGATGTTTGTGGCGGGAAGTTTGGGGGTAGGCGCTGGGTACGGGCAGGGAGCGGGGACCGCCCCGAGTGGCGGAGCGGGCGGAAACCAGGCAGCAGAGGCCGATAGAACCAAGCTCATTAGCGACCCGAAATATGCGGTAGCGAACAAGTTGATGCAGCAAGGAAAATTTGAGGATGCTGTTGCGGAACTGGAAAGATTGCATCAAGAGAATCCGCCGCCAGCGGGATTAGCGCATGAACTTGGAATTGCCTATTACCGGAAAGGCGATTTTTATAATGCAGTGAAAAGTCTTGAGCAGGCGGTGAAGGAAAATCCCAAGGATCAGGAAGCGATCCAGATGACCGGGCTTTCCTTGTATTTGGCGGGAAAGCCGGGTGAGGCGATTCCGTATCTGGAAAAAGTGCAAGGCTGGTATCCGGAAGCGAATGTGGACGCGTCTTACATTCTGGGCGTGGCGTATATACAGACCAAACAATATCCGCAAGCGCGCGCGTCATTTGGAAAAATGTTTGGAGTCGCGCCGGATTCAGCGGCCGCATATTTATTCTGCGCACGGATGCTGTTGCGTTTGGATTTTGGGCCGATTGCAGAGGAGTACGGGAAAAAAGCGATTGAACTCGACCCGAAATTGCCGATGACCCACTTTTTGTTGGGTGAGCTCTATTTGTATGAATCAAAAATGCCAGAAGCCATTGCTGCGCTCGAAGCGGAGTTGGCGATCAATCCCGGATATGCGGCGGTGTATTACAAGTTGGCCGATGCATATTTGCGGACGCAGAAATTTGATGAAGCCGAGAAATTGCTGCAGAGGTCGATCTGGCTGGACGGGACGTCGACAGGACCATTCATTTTGATGGGAAAGGTCCTGGAGAAAAAAGGCGAGACGGAATTGGCGGTGCGCACGCTTCAGAGGGCGATCAACATGGAGCCGAACAATGCCATACCGCATCACTTGCTGGGGCAGGCCTACCGGGAGTTGGGAAGAGCAGAAGATGCTGAGCGGGAATTGAAATTGGCGGAGCAGTTGCAGATGAAGGATACCACGGCAGCTAAACCGTAGTAGCTGAATGCCCGAGACGCATGGATCGAAAACCCCACCCCGGGAGAACTGCGCTAGCAGGTTAGTGGACGGGTTGCAGTTGTTCTTCGGCTAAGCGCTCGACGGCTGACTTAGGAAGTTGATAGAGAAATTCGATGAAGGCGGCGTTGGTCCAGCCGAATCCGACGACGTTGATGGAATAGCCCGCGCTGACGGCGGATTCGGTGGAGCGAGTGATGGCGTTGTATTTTTCGCGAATGGTGCCATCACGGTGGAAATTCTCGGCGACAGTGCTGAGGAATTCGTAGGAGACGCGATCGGCTTGCTCGTGGTAACCGTAGCGGCGCAGGCCTTCGACGGTGAGGAATTCAAGTGGCGCCCAGGCGTAGGGGGCGTCCCACTGCACGCCGGTCAAATAGGGACTCGTGAGAAGGCCGCCAGGTTTTTCAAGGTGCGGAAGATTTTTGACTACGGCCGCGGCTTGTTCCTTGGTAGCTAAGCCCGCCCAAAGTGGGTAGAACGTGGAAGCGTATTCGTAACTGGAGCGCTTTTTGTCCATGAAGTTAAAATCGAGAAATTCTCCCATTTGAGCGTCCCACATTTTTTGGGTGACTTCTTTTTGCCGCGCGGCGGCTTGCATTTTCCATTGCTGGGCTTCCTGCCCGTGGCCGAGCATGGTGGCTATCGATTCCAGATCTTTTTCTGATTTGTAAAGCAGGCTGTTGAGGCAGACGGGCGCGAACTGCTGGGTGTCCGCACCGAAAGCGGAGAAGCGAAACGAAATGTCGAAGCCGGATTCGCGCATCGAGCGATCGCCCTTGAAATACTCGCGACTGAGAGAAAGTTCTTTGACCGGCTCGCAGTGGGTGCCCTGCATGGTCCTCGGAATGTCGCAGAGCTCCAGAGAGTAACGGGAGCCTGCGGCGTCTTTGTTGAGTTGACCGTTGTGGTCGTCGAGCAAAAGGCGATTTCCGAGTTCTGGGTGCTCCAGAAAATATTCGGCGACTTTCTGGTAGTGATCGGTTTCGTCCTTAAGGCTTTCGGGCGCGGGGCCTTCGCCAAAATCAAAATAGCGTGAGAGATTGGGATCGCCGGCAAGGTGCGGATCGTTAATCCAGAGGGCGTGATCGCGAACGGCATAGGAATACGCGCGTTCGAGCCAGGCGCGGTCTTCCTGGTTCTGGGCTTTTTGCGCCTCATAAACCCCCAGAATCATCGACGTGAGGAAGGGTGGTTGCGAGCGGCTGAGGTAATAGGTGCGATTGGCGTTCAAAACGGCGCCGTAGTGCTCGATCTCGAAAAAGAAATTTTCGACCATGCCCCGGGCGAGGTCGATTTTACCGGCGCGAAGCAATCCGCGAATGATGAAGTAGCTGTCCCATCCGTACATTTCGTTGAAGCGGCCGCCGGGAACGACATAGGGGTGCTCGAGATAGAGAAGCCCTGGAGGGCTGAAGGTATTGGTGTCGATCTCACCGAGGTGATGGAGGACCTTGGGGAGAGGTTTCACTTCGATGTTGCAGCGCGATTCAAGGGCGCGAAGATCGGCCGTGATGGTGAAATCGGCCGGAACGTAGAGGATGGATTTTGTGGCGAGTTTGGAATCGACGATGGTGGAGCAGTCGTTCATCGAGCGGGTGAGGGTGTCCCAGCCAGTGGAGATGTAATCGAGAATGGGTTTGAGGCTGGCGGGCGTCGCGGGGGTTTGTTGAGCGTGGAGAGGCTCGCTGAGAGTCAGGATGAGGAGGGGGACCAGCAGGCCAACGCGAAATAGTTTAGTCAGCATGAACTTCGTTCTCCGATAAAGCGATTTGCCCGACCGATAGAAATGGCGTTCAGCGGAAGATTGCCGTTCCGTTTTATCACAAATAGAAATCGGTGGTGAGGCGGTCGCTAGAAATGGGTTTGAGTTTCCAGATATCTAGCCGCACAAGATTGTCCAACTTCGAATGACCTAACGAGATGCGTAGATCGGAGTCTGGAATGTTGTAATTGCGAGTAGTGAGGGCGACCGTGTCGTCCACGATACATTCGACAACGGAAGCGTCAAGAAAGAGCCGGATCCGGTGAGGCTTGCCAGGAATTGCTGGTACCCCGACAGCTTTGTCGCCTATGCGTAATTCGTTGCCGACGCTTTCAGGGTCGAATGAAATGGCGAGCCAAAGATTGTCGCCGGAGACAAACGATATCTCGAATTGCTTGTGGGGAATGGTGAGTTCACAGTCGGCAGAGACGCCGGGTAGAGAAAAGTTTTTCGTGAAAGATTCGATATCCTTCTGCCGCTGTTCCCCTTGAGGAGTTGGCACCAGCGAAAATGCGGTTTCATGAAGCTCGAAGAGTCTATCGAGGAACTTGAATTGCAGAATATTTTCGTTGTTCAAAAAGAGCACGCGAGGCAGGGACATGCACCCGGCCCAGCCTGCGGCGCTGTATGCGGCTTCGGGACGAGTTTCGATGATCCAGCCCCAGAGGATGCGGTTACCGTGCGCGTCCAGTTGGCTCTTTGGAGCGTAGAAGGCCCCGAAATCCTGAAAGCCGGTTTTTTCCGGATGAAAAATTAATTCCTTGGGATCAAGTTCGCCGGTCTGCCAGTAGACTTTTCGCTCGGTCGAGTAGAGTAGAACGTGTTTTTTGCCGAGTTGAAAAAAATCCGGACATTCCCACATATCACCGGAGTCGACGAAGTCAGCGGTGTGCTTGCCATTGCCTTTGCCCGTTGCGAGCGGGTGAAGATATTCCCAGCGACGAAAATCAGTCGAGCGATAGAGAAGTACGCGGCCGCCTCCGCCTTGCTGGCCGGAGCCGACTCCCATGTACCAGGTGCTGCCAGAGCGCCAGAGAAATGGGTCGCGAAAGCCGGTGAGTTTGGGTTCGTCGGGCGGCTCGAGAACGGGAGTAGGAAGTTTGTTCCACGTTTTAAGGAGAGCGTCCTCTGAACTGGCTAGGCATTGCGTTTCGCGAAAATTGTGTGTGCCATCGCGGAGAGTGGCTAGAGCGGGCGGAGCGTTTTTGACCCCGGTATAAAGGACGGTCGCGGCCGTGCCATCTGTGACCGCGCTACCGGAAAAACAACCCTCTTGGTCGGGACCGCCCGGAGTCGGCGCGAGCGCGATGGGCATGTGCTTCCAGTGAACCATGTCGGGGCTGATGGCATGTGCCCAGTGCATGTCTCCCCAAACCGCAGCGCCGGGGTTGTATTGGAAAAACATGTGGTAGTTGCCATTCCAGTAGATAGGACCGTTCGGATCGTTCATCCAGTTGTGTGCGGGGAGCAGATGAAATTGGGGGCGCAGAGGATCGCTGGCCAGGCGGGCCGCCCAGGTATTGTCTTTGGCGAAAAGAAGTTGCCGGAGAGACAAACCGGTGAGAGCGGCGGCTGCGCCGTTGCCGGCGGTTTGCAGGAAACTACGTCGGGAGAGAGGCAAGTGATCCTCCGAGGGCCAGCCAGGCCCAGGCCAGTTTAGCAGAAAGTTTGACATCCTCCCCTCCGTGAACGGAGGGGATTCCCTACAGAGGTTAAGCACATTGTGCTGCCTCTTCGATGGGTTCCTGCTTCGTTGCGGAGTCTGCTGACCGACCGCTCCACAGGCTATTCGCTGACGCACGATAT
>Ga0074045_10001558_pt1 | contig 22057 bp, 23 predicted proteins | sample BogForMeECP23OM2_FD_94442 | JGI IMG/M metagenome (GOLD analysis project Ga0074045, IMG submission 94442) | Bog forest soil microbial communities from Calvert Island, British Columbia, Canada - Bog Forest MetaG ECP23OM2 | ecosystem: Environmental > Terrestrial > Soil > Wetlands ... | reverse complement strand
TTATGATGCGCGGCCCATCATGTGTGCCTCGCCGGCCATCGAATCCGCAGCGACCGCCACACTCCTCGCGCGGGGTGTCTGCCGCGCGCTCGACCAGCTCGGCTACGCCAACCTCGTCGAATTTCCGCTCGCCAACGGACGCCGCGCCGACATCCTCGCGCTCGGCAAATCCGGCGACCTGGTGATCGTCGAGATTAAGAGCTCGGTCGCCGATTTCCGCGCCGATCGCAAGTGGGCGACCTACCGCGATTTTGCAGATCGTCTTTATTTCGCAGTGCCGAACCACTTTCCGCAAGTGTTGATCCCCGAGGAATGTGGCCTGATGGTGGCGGATCCGTTTGGCGCGGCATTGCTGCGCGAGGGCCGTTCGACACCGCTCAATCCCGGCCGGCGCCGCGCACTGACGCTGCGCTTCGCCCGCATCGCGGCAGCCCGGCTGCGTCGGTGTCTCGATCCGGAGGCCGCCCGTCTCGACGGGATGTGACGCGGCGGCGGCGGGTCGGCGCGAAAGGTGGGGGCGGGTCAGGGCGGAGGTTCACCCCGATGCCGACGCAGCAGCACGTAGAGCGCCCCCGCGCCCCCGTCCCGCGGCTGCGCTGTCGCGATGGCGAGGACTTGCCGCCGCAGCTCCGCCTCTTCGAGCCACCGCGGGACCGCGCTTTTGAGCACCCCTGGCCCGCTTGGACCAAGACCTCGGCCGGTGATGACGAGCACGCAGCGCCGGCCGGCGTCTCGCGACTTGCGGATAAACACCGCGAGGGCGCGATGCGCTTCGGCTTGGGTCATTCCGTGCAGATCGAGGCGGTCCTCGATCGGGTGGAGGCCACGCTTCAAACGTTCGGCACTCGACCGGTCGATCCCGGTGAAGCGATCAAGGGCTGGGGGCCGAATCGGCTGCGGGGCTCGCGTTTCGGAGGCTGGCGGCCGCGGTGTCGGGTCCGGTGCGGCTGAAACCGGCGCCGAGCGATGGGGCAGTGGGGTCACGCTGCGCACGACATAGCGCCACAGCAGCCGATCGCCCTGCGGCGGCGCATTATTGCCCTTCATGCTCGCCTTTTTCCTCGCGGTCGTCGACGAGAATGACATGGAGACGCCGGGGCCCATGGGCGCCGAGCTCGATGCGCTGCTCGATATCTCCCGTCCGCGACGGACCGGTGATGAAATTGATGGCCCGCGGCAGCCGATGGCCCGCGCAGGCAACCCGCAGCCGATCCCAGCCATCCTCATAGGTGGCGACGACTTGGTTCTGACGCACGACCACGATATGGGTGTCGGGTAGAAAATTCAGCGTCGTCGGGGTGTCGGCCGCGGATATCAGCATCACCGTCCCGGTCTCGGCGATCGCCGCAAAGCAGGGGGTCAGGCTAACCGCGTCGCCTGTCTCGGCCCGGCCGCGGCGGATCCGCAGCAACGGCCGAGCATCCCAGGGGATGTCGTCGAGGCTCGGGTCGGGTGCCAGCACCAGCTCGGCGGGAAGATTTTCTTCGGCGAGATAGCACGCGACCGTCTCCGGCACCGCGGCGAACGAGTTCACCGGAGCCACCGTCGCCTGCACCTCTTCGGCCATCGCGACAAACAGATCGATCCGAGCCCGATGGTCGAGTGCCGATGCCCGCGCGGGGATCAAGTTGCGCCCATGCGCCGTAACCCGCGCCCGCAACTCCGCTTCGCGTCCGGGGTCGAGCCGGCCTCGTTTGAGCGAGCTCCGGATGCCGCTGAGGATCTGCTCACGCGCCGCGGTCATTTCCCGGCGCCGCCTTTCTGCCGCTCGGCCCACAAGCTATGAAAGCTGCGGCCTTCCGGCGCCGGCATGTCGCGCACCGCGGTCCAGCCGGACGCCAACGGCAGCATGCGGAATCGACCGCGGCCGCGGCCGAGCCAACCGAGCGCGCGGCCGGCGAGCTCGACGAGCGCGTGATAAAAGGCCGGCCGCCGCGCCACCCACGCCCACAGAAAGAGGCCGGCTCGATAGACGGGCGGGTTCAGCTTCTCGGTAAATTCCCGCTCCCGCCAGTGCCGCATCATCTTTGGCAACGGGATCTTGACCGGACATACCTCCTCGCAGCGCCCGCAAAAGGTCGAGGCGTTCGGCAGATGGCCGGCCTCCGCGACACCAAGCAGGCTCGGGGTCAGCACCGCACCCATCGGGCCGGAATACACCCAACCGTAGGCGTGACCGCCGACCGCGGCATAGACCGGACAATGATTCATGCATGCCGAGCAGCGGATGCAGCGGAGCATGTCCTGGAACTCGCCACCGAGCAGCCGGCTGCGCCCGTTATCGAGCAGCACCACGTGATATTGTTCCGGGCCGTCGAGATCGCCCGGGCGGCGCGGGCCGGTCGACACCGTCGTATAGGCCGAGAATTCCTGGCCGGTGGCCGAGCGCGCCAAGAGGCGCAGCATTGTCGCTGCGTCCTCGAAGGTCGGCACGAGCTTTTCGAGGCTCGTCATCACGATGTGGACGCGCGGCAGGGTCTGGGTCAGATCGCCGTTGCCCTCATTGGTTACGATGATGCTCGATCCGGTCTCGGCGACCAGGAAATTGGCGCCCGTAATGCCGACATCGGCGGCGAGGAACTGCGGACGCAGCACCGCGCGCGCCTCGTCGCAGAGCTGGCGGGCCTCGGCGAGCGACCGCCCCGGATCGAGTGTGCGGTGCTCGGCGCGGAACGTGTCGGCAACCTGCTCTTTCATCAGATGGATCGCCGGCGCGATCAGATGGCTCGGCGGCTCGTGGCGCAGCTGGATGATGTACTCGCCGAGATCGGTCTCGACCGGGGTGATGCCGTTCTTTTCGAGGAATTCGTTCAGCCCGACCTCTTCGGCGATCATCGACTTGCCCTTGGTGACGATCCTGGCGTCAACCGAGCGGCAGATTTCCAACACTGCGGCGCGTGCCTCGTCGGGCGTCCGCGCCCAATGGACCCGGCCTCCCGAGGCCAGCGCGTTCTCTTCGAAGAGCTCAAGATAAAAGTCGAGATGCTCGAGCGTGTGGTCCTTGATCGATTTGCCGATTTCGCGCAAGGCCTCGAACTCGGGGAGCCGCTCGACGGCGAGGCGGCGGCGCTCGGGAAATCCGCTCCGCATCAGCGCCAGCGCCCGCTGCAGGTTGTCGTTGGCGAGACCGGCGCGGGCGTTCGCCTCGAAGGTGCGGCTGGTTGCGAGCATGCCTTATCGCGGCGCGCCGATCGGCGGCACGTCCTCGGTCGTGCCGGCGAGCACCTCGGCGACGTGACGGACCTCGATCCGCTGTCCGCGGCGATGGAGCTTGCCCGCGATGTTCAGCAGGCAGCCGAGATCTCCCGCCAAGACCGCCTCGGCCCCGGTCGCGACGATTTCGGCCTCCTTGTCGCTCACCATCTTATCCGAGATATCCGGGTATTTGACGCAGAACATGCCGCCAAAGCCGCAGCACACTTCCGCCCCCGGCAGCTCTCTCAGCCTAAGCCCTGCGACCGATGCGAGCAGCCGGCGCGGCTGGATCTTGACCCCGAGCTCGCGCAATCCGGAGCAGGCATCATGATAGGTTACTTCGCGATCCCAGCGTGCGGTGACCGCTTGCATCCCGCAGATGTCGACGAGAAAAGAGACGAGCTCCCAGCTGCGGGCGGCCAGACGCTGCGCCCGCGGCAAGGCTGCCGGCTCATCGGCGAAGAGTTCGGGGTAATGCCGCCGTATCATCCCGGCACAAGAACCGGATGGAGCGACGACATGGTCATAGCCCTCGAACGCGTCGAGCACCTGCGAGGCAATCGCCTTGGCATCGGCGCGGTCGCCCGAATTGTAGGCCGGTTGGCCGCAGCAGGTCTGCGCGCGGGGGACCTCCACCGTGCATCCGGCGTCTTCGAGCAGCTTGACGGCGGCAAAGCCGATTGTCGGTCGGAAGAAATCCACCAGGCAGGTTACGAAAAGCGCTACACGCATCGGGGTTCGGCCATCCTCGGAGGGTGTGTCTTCAGACTTCGCCGGAGCGATGTTTTTGCTCCCTGAGAGCCGCGCGGAATTCGTTGCTCGACGACAGCGATTTCGTTGTTCCTCGGGGTCGCAAATTTCTACCTACTTGATTGATTTAGCTGTAAATTATGAGAGATGGGTGGGGCATTTCGCAGCCTGTCGTCGCGATTTTCGTTGTATTTTGCTCGACGGAGTCACGGCTCGGGCAACCCGGGATAAGAGAAACGGAGACGATCGGCAACACTGCGCGGCAACAACAGGTAATAACGGCCGCGCGCGTTCATCACGCCGGCCCGCCACGCCGCGGCGTTACCCGTGCCCCAGAAGAGATCGCCGCGCACCGGGCCTTTGATCGCACCCCCGGTATCCTGCGCCACGACGAGTCGCCGCACGCTCTCGGCCGACGCGAAACGCTCATCCGCTTCGATCCAGATCGGGATGCCGAGGGCGATGAAGGACCGGTCGACCGCAAGGCTCCGCTGCGGCGTGAGCACAGCCCCTTGGGTGCCGATCGGGCCATCCCTCGACAGTTCGCGGAAGAACACATAAGAGGGGTTCTCTCGGCGCAGCGCGGCTCCCGCCTCGGGGTTCTGCTTCATCCAATCGCGGATCGCGGCCATCGTCACCGTGGCGCGCGGCATCACGCCGCGTTCGACGAGCAGTCGCCCTACCGCGACATAAGGCTGTCCATTCTGCCCGTCATAGCCGACCCGGACGGTGGTTCCGTTCCTCAGCCGAACTCTGCCCGAACCCTGGATCTCCAGAAAAAACGCGTCGATCGGATCGTCGACCCAGAGGAATTCGAGGCCCCGCCCGGAGAGCGCGCCATCCTCGATCTCAGCCCGAGAATAGCGGGCGGCAGCGCCGCGCTCGGGCGGTCGCCGGTAGATCGGGGTCTGATAATGCCCCCGACGCTGCCGCGACCCGTTCAGCTCGATCTCGTAGTATCCGGTGAACAGCCCTTCGATCTCACCGTAATCGGCGACAGAAAGCGGGACGAAGGCCGTCTCGAAGAACCGGCGTGCCGCGGCGTCGTCCTCCAGCGGCAAAGCTGCTGCCGCCTGACACAGCTCTCGCCAAGCGCCGATCCGACCGTAGTCCGCGACGATCGGGCTTGCATCGAGCGCCGTTGGATCCGGCAGCGGCAAAAACCGAGCGCAGGATTTGAGAAAGGCCGGGATCACTGCTGCAAGCCGATCATCGGCCCATCCTTGGAGCCGGTCGAAAGCGACGGGGAAGAGCGTAAAGCGTGCCGGACCGGTGTCGCGGCTCAAACTCGCCGCCAGCAGTGTCAGACTGGCGAGCGCTGCAGCGCGCCGGAACCGTGACCTTCCTGGGCCCGGGGCGCGTTCAGTCGCTGCTCGTTGCGACGAGAACCCAGTTAGGATCAGTGGATCGAGTGTCTCGTGCAAAAGTCCAGTAATCAGTCTTCTCGACCGGCTGCCCCGGAGCGCCGTCGACGATACTCCCATCTACCGCGCGCGTCACATTGATCTGTCGCGAGACCAGCTTGAGCGTCACCTGTGCCGTGCGGCCAGCGAGTCCGGCTTCGACGACGTCGATATTGCCGAGCCGCTCGATGTGCGTTTCCAGTGTCTCCTTCGCGGCGGCCCGCTCATCGATCGCCATGGCGAAACGCTGAAAAACCTCGTCACTCAACAGCGGCCGCAAGGCTCCCTTGTCACCTCCTGCAAAGGCCGCGACGACCATCTCAAACGCGGTCCGGGCGCCCTCGATGAAATGCGCGGGGTCAAAATTCGGATCGGCGCGACGAATTTGGTTCAATCCCTCGGCGACCTTGTCCGCGGGAGGCGCATCGTCGGCAGGCTTTGCGGGGCGCTTATCGGTTTCAGCAAGCGTGACCAGCTTATCAGAGGCAGGCGCCGCACGCCGGACGAAAAGGTCGCGGCGCCGCTCGTTTCCCGTCCGCCGACCGAGAACGCTGCGAAGTCGCAGCACCAGAAACCCGGCGACCATCGCGAACAGGATGATGTCGAAATATTGAAACTCGCCCATCGCCTTTCGCGCCCTATCTCGCTCCTCGCAGCGCGCGACCCGGCTCTCACGCCACGACTTCGAGACAGATAGGGCGCCGGCACCGCCACGGCAAGCTCGACCGGTGGGGGTGCCGGTGCGAACCATTGATGCAGCCGGACAATCCATGCTAGCCAGCGGGCTCGGGCGGTCTGACGGCGGCTCCCGGGCGATGCGCGGAGCGCGCCGGCATTTCATCACACGCCCGGGAGAGCCCCATGGCGGAAGAGACGACAGGCAACGGCGCGAGCGGGACACCGACAACAAGCCCGCCCGGACCCCAGCAGTTGATTGTCAACGCGCAATACATCAAGGATCTGTCGTTCGAAAACCCGCGAGCGCCGCAAAGCCTGATCCAACAGACCGCACCACCCGAGGTCGAAATCAACGTTGACGTCAAAGCGAGCAACCTCGGCCCGGAGGTCTTTGAGGTCGTTCTGACCATCAATGCTACGGCGCGGGCAGAGGGCGAGGCGGTATTTCTAGTCGAACTCGCCTACGGAACGGTCGTTACGGTCAAGAATGCGCCGGCAGAGATGCTGCCGGCGTTGGTTCTGGTCGAGACGCCGCGCATCGTCTTCCCCTTCGCTCGTGCCGTCATCGCCAATGCGACGCGCGACGGCGGATTTCCGCCGCTGATGATCAATCCGCTCGATTTCGCCGAACTGTTGCGACGCCAGCAAGCAGATGCGCCAGCCCTCGGTTCTGCCGGCACCCCACCCGTGTGAACCTCACTGCTCGGTTAGCCAGAGCGGCTCGTTAATGGTTCTCAGCATCGCCAGGTGGGCTGCGAGTTCTTGCGAAGAGGGCGCATGCGGACGCGGTATCCGCACGATCCGCGCCACATCGATTGCGAGAGGCGCCGGGAGCGCGAAATCGAGCCCGGGCTGACGTCCGCCGAGCAGTTCGAGGTAGACAGCTGCCAGCAGACCGCAATCGATCTCCGCCCCATGTTCGACTCGGCTCGAGAGGTCGATCGCAAACCGGCGACACAGTGCGTCTAAGCTCGCCGGGGAGCCAGGGAAGCGACGGCGCGCCATCGCCAGCGTATCGACATAACCCGAGGTGATCGGTTCGTGTTGCAGGCGAGCCAGCTCCGCATTCAGAAAAGCAAGGTCGAATTCGGCATTGTGGATCACCAAAGGGTCTGAGCCGATGAACCGGAGGAGTTCGTCCAGGATTGCGGCGAACGGCGGCTGATGCATGAGGAATTCTGCAGTCAAGCCGTGGACGGCGAGCGCATCCTCCGGCACGTCGCGCTCAGGATTGACGTACCGGTGAAAACACCGGCCGGTCGGGACGTGGTGAACTAGCTCGACACAGGCGACCTCGACGATCCGATGTCCCTCGCGCGGATCGAGGCCCGTCGTTTCAGTGTCCAACACGACCTCGCGCATCATCCCCTCCGCCGCGGCTTTCGGAACGCGCGCCGCCGCCCGTGGGCGCGCCACGATCCCTCATCGCGCAAGAGTCTGACGATCGCCCGCAACCGGCGCAAGCTCAGGCTTCGGCTCAAGCCGGTCGGAACGACGAAATCGGCACGCCGACGTTTCTCCCGATCCGGCATCTGATTGCCCAATATTGCCGTGAAGCGCCTTTCGGTCATGCCGCGCCGCCGCAATACCCTTTGGCGCTGCACTAACCGAGGCGCGGAAACAACGAGAACGTAATCGCAGCGGCGCTCGCTGCCGCTCTCGAAGAGGAGCGGTATATCGAGCACCACGATCGGCTCCCTCCGCGCACGGGCGAAAGCAAGGAACCGCTTTTCGCCGGCGGCAACCATCGGGTGGATGATCCGCTCGAGCCGGGAAAGAGCCAGGGCGTCTGAGAAGACGCTCTGCCCGAGGATCGCGCGATCGATCCCGCCATCGGCCGCGCGAACGCCGGGAAACGCAGCAGCAACCGGATCCACCGCGTCACCGCCCGGCGCCAACAGCCGATGAACCACGCGATCGGCGTCGAAGAGCGGGACCCCGAGCCGCTGCAGCGTCATCGCCGCAGTGCTCTTGCCCATCCCGATCGAGCCCGTCAGGCCGAGAACGATCACCGCGCCGGCGCCAAGCTCGCGAGCATTGCGGCTCGCAGCTCACCGCTAACCCGTACCGGTGCACCAAACCAGGCTTCGAATCCGGGTCGGCCCTGATGCAGCAGCATACCGAGGCCGTCGACGACTGCGTGACCGCGCCGGCGCGCTGCCGAGAGAAGAGCCGTTTCGAGCGGGACATAGACGATGTCGACAACCGGGGCCGCCACTGGCAATGGCGAAAGATCGATCATGAGCGGCGGCTCCCCCGCCATACCGAGGCTCGTCGTATTGACGAGGAGCCCCGCATCGCGTTGGACCGTGGTCACCTTATCCCATGGATGGATCGTGATTCTTGTATTGTGCATCGAAAGATCGCTTGCCACCGCCTCCGCACGGACGAGTGTCCGATTGACAACGCGGACCTCGGTGACGCCGGCGTCGCCGAGTGCCGCAACAACCGCCCGCGCTGCGCCGCCGGCCCCTAGGATCACGGCCGGTCCTGCCGCCGGCTTCCAATCCGGCAGAGCCTCGCGCAGGTTCTCACGAAAACCGAACACATCCGTATTACGCCCTTCGAGGCTGCCTTCCGGTCCAACGACGATGGTGTTTACCGCACCGATCCGGCGGGCGAGCGGCTCGACGCGGTCAAGCACCGAGAGCGCCGCCTGCTTGTGCGGAATCGTCAAATTGCAACCCCGAAAGCCGAGAATTGGCAGCGCTCGCAGCGCCTGCTCGATATGCTGCGGCCGCACCGGTAGCGGCACATAGGCACCGTCGACCCCGGTCTCATCGAGCCAGAAGCCATGCAGCAATGGCGATCGGGAATGGGTCACCGGCCATCCCATGATGCCGGCAAGCCGAGTGGTCCCAGTAATCATCATGATATCGTAGATTGTAGGGCGCCCGATTACGAAGGAAGCGCGCCGCGAGAGCGCAAGAAGCAAAGGAGTTCGAGAAGCGGCAGCCCAAGGATTGCAAAGTAATCGCCTTCGATGTCTGCAAAGAGCTGGATCCCTCTTCCCTCGAGCCGATAGGCGCCCACAGTCCCGAAAATTGCCGTCCCTTCAGCATCGAGGTAGGCGTCGAGAAACGCCTCGCTGAATTGTCTCATGGTCAGCTTTGGGGAGCTCACGCCATGCCAGAGGCGATCTTCATTCCGGACGACGCAAGCGGCGGTAACCAGCTGGTGGGCGCGGTCCCGCAGGGCCTGAAGCTGAACACGCGCTTCGCCAAGACCCTCCGGTTTGTCGAACCACACATTACCGCACACAAGAATCTGGTCCGCGCCGACAACAAGAGCGTGTCGATGGTTTTCCGCCACTTGCCGCGCTTTGGCCTCCGCGAGGGCAAGCGCGCAGTCGGCGGCAGCACCCCGTCGACCTGAAAGGCGCTCTTGATCGCCCCCTCATCGACCAGGGGCGCTTCGACTTGGACTCTGAGCCCTGCAGCAGCAAGCAACCTGGCCCGGGCCGGGCTCGCCGAAGCAAGAATCAAACGCTCACCCATCCGCACCGTGCCGACGCGCCAACAGCTTCATGATCGCCGCAGCAGTCTCCTCGATCGAGCGGCGGGTCACGTCGATAACCGGCCAATGTCGTTCGACAAAGACCCGCCGTGCCTCACGTACCTCGGTCCGCACCGCATCAATATCAGTATATTCGGTGGAATGTTCATGATGCAGCACATCCAATCGGTTGCGACGCAGCTGAATCAACCGCTCGGGATCATTAGTCAACCCGACGATCAGCGGGTGCTTCGCAGCGAGCAGTTCGGCCGGCAGCGGCACTCCAGGCACAAAGGGAACGTTTGCTGCCTTGATGCCGCGGTTCGCAAGATAGAGGCAGGTTGGGGTCTTCGAGCTGCGCGACACACCCACGAGGCAGACATCCGCGTCGTCGAGGCCCCAGCTGGATTGCCCGTCATCGTGGTTGAGAGCGAAGGTCATGGCATCGATTCGGGCGAAATACTCGTTGTCAAGGAGGTGTTGTTTGCCCGGCAACCCCCGGCTCTGACGACCGAGATAAGACGCCAGCGCACCGATGACAGGATCGAGGACCGGGATCGCCGGCACCTGGACTCGGCGGCAGCCCTCCTGGAGCAACTGACGAAGGACATCGCTGACCAAGGTGAAGAGAACGACACCCCGGTTGGCCTCGACCCCGGCGATGACCCGCTCGATCTGACCGCGCGTCCGCACCATGCTCCAGACATGCTCGACCGGCTGCGCCCCGTCGAATTGCACGAGGCAGGCTCGAGCCACCGAATGCACGGTCTCTCCGGTAGAATCGGAAACAAGATGGAGATGAAATCGAGTCACAACGGTCAAACCGACAGAGCCGAAGGCATCCACCGAAGAATGTGCATTGTTCGACCGCCGCCCGGGAAAAACCGACCCCTCGACGCTCGGTGCCCGATTGATCCCCCTTTTTCCTCGGATACTCCGCTGTTTGGCCGGCTTTTTCTCGGAGTTTTCGACGTCAACAAAAGACGGGGATAACCCTGATCGCTTTGCGTATCGTCCCTGACTTTCATTTCTTCCACAGCCATAGGATCCCTCGCCTTGTTGGCACAACCTTCATTGTTGTCCCCCGCTCATCCGTTTATCGTCTCGTCGACAGACCCTATGGAGAACATTCTTGGATTCTTCTGATCCCCGATATCCACAATCACTATCTACCTACCACCTCTTATAAAGAAATATGATTGAAGAGGGCATTGCCTTGACGTCGAGCGGCAAAACCAAGCCTCTCTTGCGCGCCCTCGCGGGGGAGACACTGCCGCAACCACCTTGGTGGTTGATGCGGCAAGCCGGGCGCTACCTGCCCGAATACCGTGCGGTTCGCGCAAAGGCCCACGATTTCGTCGAACTGTGTCTTACCCCGACGCTCGCCGCCGAGCTGACGCTGCAACCGGTTCGACGCTACGGCATGGATGCGGCTATCCTGTTCTCCGACATCCTGATGGTGCCTTATGCCCTCGGCCAAGGTCTGACCTTTCGGGAAGGGGAGGGACCGATCCTCGAACCGATTGAAGATCAGACCGGCATTGCGGGACTCTACCTCGGTCGAATGATTCCCCGCCTTGAACCCGTTTTCGAAGCAGTTCGTCGGGTTGCCCAAGCCCTCGACCCGCAGACGACATTGATCGGCTTTGCAGGCTCGCCATGGACCGTAGCGACTTACATGGTCGAAGGCCGGTCGAGCCGGGAATTTCGACAGGTCAAAAGTTGGGCCTATCGCGACGAGCTAGGTTTTGACGCGCTAATCGACCTGTTGGTCGAGGGGACAGTCGAGTTTCTCGCTGCTCAGATGGCTGCTGGCGCCGAGGTCGTGCAGCTGTTCGACAGTTGGGCGGGCATCCTCCCTGAACCTGCGTTCGAGCGCTGGGTGATCGAGCCGACGAGGCGCATCATTTTGGCGCTGAAACGCCGCTTCCCCGACCGTCCGGTCATCGGCTTTCCGCGAGGCGCAGGTGTTCTTTACGAGCGGTACATCGTCGAGACCGGGGTCAACGGAGTTGGGCTCGATTCGATGATACCGGCTGCGCACGCCCGCGCGCGGCTTCAACCGCTGGCCACGATCCAGGGTAATCTCGATCCGGTGCTGCTGCTGACGGGCGGCGCCGCTCTCGAGGCTGCGGTGAATGACCTGCTGCGGGCGCTCGGAGGCGGCCCGTTCGTGTTCAACCTCGGGCATGGTGTGCTGCCGGAAACCCCCCCTGAAAATGTCGCAGCCCTCGCCCGCCTGCTAGCTGGGTCGAACGGTATCGCATGACATGGCGCGGGTGGCGGTCGTATTGATGAATCTCGGCGGGCCGGATTCGTTGGAGGCGGTCCAGCCTTTTCTCGTCAACTTGTTCAGCGACCCGGCGATCATCGGCCTGCCAGGGTTATTGCGCCTGCCGCTTGCCCGTTTCGTCGCATGGCGCCGTGCCCAGGTTGCCCGTGACATCTATATGCGCCTTGGCGGGCGATCGCCGCTGCTCGCCAATACCGAGGCGCAGGCGCGGGCGCTCGAAGCAGTGCTCGGACCCGGTCATCGCTGTTTTGTTGCGATGCGCTATTGGCATCCGATGAGCGCGGAGACGGCTCGCGAGGTGGCGAAGTGGGCCCCGGGCGAGATCGTCTGTTTGCCGCTCTACCCGCAATTCTCGACGACGACGACGGCTTCGTCGCTCGCAGCCTGGCGGGCTGCAGCGGTGCGGCAGGGGCTCTCTTGCCCGACCCGCACCATCCGCTGCTATCCTCGCGAGCAAGGGTTGGTCGAAGCGATTGCCGGACTTGTCAAACCAGCGCTCGAGGCGGTATTAGGCACAGGGGAGGCCCCCCGTCTGCTGCTCACCGCGCATGGTCTTCCGAAAAAGATCGTGCGTGCCGGCGATCCCTATCCCGATCAGGTAGAGGAAACTGCGTCAGCGGTTGTCGCTGCGCTCGCTCGGCCCGAGCTCGACTGGCGGCTCTGTTACCAGAGTCGCGTCGGACCGCTCGAATGGATCGGTCCTGAGACGGATGACGAGATCCGGCAGGCCGGCAGAGACCGGGTTCCACTTGTTGTTGCGCCGATTTCCTTTGTATCCGAGCACTCGGAAACGCTTGTCGAGCTCGATCTCGATTATCGCCGTCTCGCTGAGACCTCGGGTGTACCCGGTTATCACCGTGTGGCAACGGTTGGCGTTGCGCCCGGGTTCATCGAATCGCTTGCGTCGCTCGTCAGCCGTGCCCTCGCTGGAGCCTCGGGTTGATTGTTTGGCTGCGCGAGGCCTATCCGTGGATCAAATCGTTTCACATTGTGAGCATGGTTGCCTGGATGGCGGGCCTGCTCTACCTGCCGCGGCTTTACGTTTATCATGCCGTAGCACCGGTGGGGTCGGATCGGTCGGAAACCTTCAAAGTCATGGAGCGTCGCCTCCAGCGAGGGATCATGACGCCGGCGATGATAGCGACCTGGGGTTTCGGTTTGGTGCTGGCAGGCACACCGGGGATCGTCGATTGGCAGATGGGATGGATGTGGGCAAAGCTCGCGTTCGTTGTCGGCCTGACCGCGTTTCATGCTGCGCTCTCGCGCTGGCGCGAGGCCTTCAACGCCGACCGCAATCGATATTCGATGCGATTTTTCCGGATCGTTAACGAACTGCCGACGTTGGCGCTGATAGCGATTGTGCTCCTCGTCGTGGTCAAGCCGTTCTGATCCGAAGGGCAGCGCTGCCATGAAACGGAAGGTCTTGCAATCGTGTTTGACTTGCATACCTCTTTGGGCTAAGGGGATTGCTATACCGGTAACCGGTCCTTTCCGCTCATCCCCTTCAATCCTTGCCCGAACCCCAACCTGTCGGAGTCATTTTCGGCGGGTATTTCCTGGACGGGCAGTCCCTGGCCCATCTCGTTGCAAATCCCCATGAATCTCCAAGAATTGAAACGTAAAACCCCCGCCGAGCTCTTGGCTTTTGCTGAAGAGCTGCAAATCGAGAACGCCTCCTCGCTGCGCAAGCAGGATATGCTGTTCGCAATTCTGAAGCAGCTTGCCGAGAATGATGTGCCGATTTCTGGCGACGGCGTGCTCGAAGTGCTGTCCGACGGGTTCGGTTTTCTAAGATCTCCCGAAGCCAATTACCTGGCGGGCCCCGACGACATCTATGTCAGCCCGAGCCAGGTGCGGCGCTTCGGACTGCGCACCGGCGACACCGTCGAAGGGCAGATACGTTCCCCGCGCGACGGCGAGCGGTATTTCGCATTGCTCAAGGTCAACGGGATCAATTTCGACGAACCCGACCGCCTGCGCCAGCGGATCAACTTCGACAACCTGACGCCGCTCTATCCCGAAGAGAAGCTGCAGCTCGAATTCGACGATTCGACCCGCAAGGATCTGACGACTCGGGTCATCGATCTGATCACGCCGCTCGGCAAGGGCCAGCGCGCGATCATCGTCTCACCGCCGCGCGCCGGCAAGACGGTGATGCTGCAGAACATCGCCCATGCGGTCGCCGCCAACCACCCTGAGGTCTACCTGATCGTGCTGCTGATCGACGAGCGGCCGGAGGAGGTGACCGACATGGCCCGTTCGGTGCGCGGGGAAGTGATCAGTTCAACCTTCGACGAGCCCGCCCAGCGGCACGTTCAGGTCGCCGAAATGGTGATCGAGAAGGCCAAGCGCCTGGTCGAGCACAAGCGTGACGTCGTCATCCTGCTCGACTCGATCACCCGTCTCGCCCGCGCCTACAACACCGTCGTGCCCTCTTCCGGCAAGGTGCTGACGGGTGGTGTCGATGCCAACGCGCTACAACGGCCAAAACGCTTCTTCGGCGCGGCACGCAACATCGAGGAGGGGGGCTCTCTGACGATCATCGCGACCGCGCTGATCGATACCGGTTCGCGGATGGACGAGGTGATCTTCGAAGAGTTCAAAGGTACCGGCAATTCGGAAATCGTGCTCGACCGCAAGGTTGCCGACAAGCGCACCTTCCCGTCGATCGACATCACCAAATCCGGAACCCGCAAGGAGGAGTTGCTGGTCGATCGCGGCGTCTTGTCCAAGATGTGGGTGTTGCGCCGCGTGCTGCAGCCAATGGGCACAGTCGACGGGCTCGAATTCCTGATCAATAAGCTCAAGGAATCGAAGAGCAACTCCGAGTTCTTCGACGCGATGAATACTTGACCCTTATTCAAGGTGTCATTGCGAGCGGAGCGAAGCAATCTAGTTGCCGGTCTCCGACAGTCGAGATTGCTTCGTCGCCTTGTGGCTCCTCGCAATGACAGTGGCGCTATCTTCTCCTACACCGTCAGCACCGTCTGACCGGTGGTCTTGCGGCCTTCGAGATCGCGGTGGGCGCGGGCGGCCTCGCGTAAGGGATAGGTCTGGTTGATTGCGATCTTCGCGGCACCGCTCTGCACCACCTGGAACAGCTCGCTCGATGCGGTGAGCAAATCCTCGCGGGTCGCGGTGTAGTTGACCAGGGTCGGCCTGGTCAGAAAAAGCGAGCCCTTTCCCGCGAGGATGCCGATGTCGACCGGTCCGATCGCCCCTGAAGACTGACCGAACGACACCATCAGCCCGAGTGGCGCCAGACAGTCGAGTGATTTGTAGAAGGTGTCCTTGCCGACCGAGTCGTAGACGACCGGCAGCTTCTTGCCCTGGGTGATCTCAGCCACGCGGGCGACGAAATCGTCGCGCCGGTAGACGATCGGATGATCGCACCCGTGCTTTTTGACGAGTGCGGCCTTCTCGTCATCGCCGACGGTGCCGATCACAGTTGCGCCCAGATGCTTTGCCCACTGACAGACGATCAAGCCGACACCACCGGCAGCGGCATGGATCAGGATCGTCTCGCCGCGCTTCACCGGATGGGTGCGGCGGACCAGATACCAGGCGGTCATGCCTTTGAGCATCATCGCGGCCGCCTGCTGATCGGTGATGCCGGCGGGAACCGGAACGAGGCGGTCGGCCGGCACCACCCGCTCGTCAGCATAGGCGCCGATCGGCCCGCCGGCATAAGCGACACGGTCGCCCGGCTTGAGCCCGGTCACACCCGGCCCGACCTCCTCGACGACGCCGGCCGCTTCTGAACCCAACCCGCTTGGCATCGGCAGCGAATAGAGCCCGCTGCGTTGATAGGTGTCGATGTAGTTGAGCCCGACCGCGCTGTGGCGGAGCCGGACCTGGCCCTGCCCGGGCTTGCCGACAGCGACCTCTTGCCACGACAGGACCTCGGGGCCGCCAGCCTTCTCGAAACGGATCGCGTGAGCCATCTTTTCCTCCCTCGAGTTTGCTGGCCATGAGGATAGCCGCAGCGGGGCCTCCCGTCACTATCGCCTGCGCTCGTCGGGTTTGCGGGCTATCTTGGGGCCGACTTATGACACCGGCATTCCGCTGGCGCGATCGATCGGATGTTCTTCGGGTAGCACTCGGAACACCTCGCGCCAGCCGGGAAAGCCCTTCAGTTTGAGCAGCCCGATACTGACCATCTCCCATGGGCTTGCGCGGCGCGACAGGATCCCGGCGACTTCCTCGCTGCACAGCACATAATTCTGCAACGGAAACTGCTCGGGCGGGATCGGATTGAGCGCTTCCGGCAGCGAGGCGCGCGAGATTTCCTCAAGCCGGAAGGCGAGCGAGACATGCGGTCCCTCGCGATCGTTCGAGACGATATCGACCTCGCCCAGATGGACCGCGCAGCGCAGATTTAGCGCACGCTCCTCGGGGACCTCGCGATTGCGGTGGGCAACCCGGGTAAGCAGCTCGAACACGGCCTCAACAGCACGCAGGGCCGCTCGCTCGGCGGATTGCGGGTCATGGAAGGTCAGGAGATAGCCGTCCCCCGTGCTCCTCAGACAGCGCAACCCGCGGCGCTCCCCGACCTCGCCGATCAGCGCCCGCAGATCGCGAATGGCTTGGCGGCCAACCGCATACCAGCCGAACAGATTGCTCGTCAGGGTCGATTCGACGAGATCGACGACGACGATGGCTTCGGTAACGACCTCCGACATTGCCGCGCTGTCGCTGGATGCCATTTGCCCGACCCTAGGGCGCGGCCAAGCCGATGCGATGGATGTGGACCTCGCCGGCGGATTTGATCCGTACCGCCTCGCCCGGCCCGGCGAGCGCTTGTTGCTCCGCCGGCATGCGGTCCAAGGCGGCTTGCGAGATCACGATCTGGCCGGGCTGCGCCAGGTCGTTCAGATGCGCGACAAGGTTGATATCGTCGCCGAAAACATCCTTCCCGTAAGAGGTTTCGATGCACAGACAATCGCCGAAATGCAGGCTGAAGCGAAACCCCAATCCGCGGCCGCTCAGCGCCGGCAAGGTGCGCAACAGGCTCTGTATCGAACGCGCAAAGCGCAAACCATCGGCGGCGTTCGCGAACGCGGCGAGAAAGCCGTCGCCGATGAACTTGATCAAAGTACAATCGTGTTCCTTGCTCAACCGACCCGAATGCTCGAAGAAATCGTGCAATACCATGGAAGTGACGAGATCGCCCTCACGGGCCATCAGGTGCGAGGTGCCGGCAATATCGCAAAACACGACGGCCAAGGGTTGCCGGAGATTTGATGTTTCCATCTTTCGACGTTAGCGCAGCGCGGCGAGGCTGTCGATCAGCGCCTGGGGCTCGGTTAAAGGCAGCGAACAGGTCGGGCCGTTGCAGACATAGGCCGCCGCGCGGCCGTCGACGAGCCCCTTGCCATGTGCTGGGTGATCGCTCGGAAGCTCGCGTCCCGGCGGTAGAGAGAGAACCACCCGGTTCGGCAGCGAGACGGAGTAAACGGTGCGGCACAGGGCGTCGAACGCCGGGTCGCCGCGCTTGCCGACGAGGACGATCTGCAAGGGCTTTGTCAGCAGCTCGACATTGTTGAGCAAGGTGGCGAGCGGGAAAAAATTGCGCGCCACCTCGCCGGAAAATGTCGTGAGGATCGCCTCGGCGCGGCGCCGATAGGCCTCTTCACCGGTCAGCATCGCCAGCCGGCTCAACACACCGACCAAAGTCCCATTGCCGGCAGGTACGGCGGAATCCGCGGCCGTCTTGGGGCGCGCGACCAGCCCTTCGGTATCCTTCGCGGCAAAGAAATAGCCGCCATCCTCAGAATCCCAATAGTGGTGATCGAGGATCGTCATCCAGTTGCGGGCCTGGACCAAAAAGTCTTCGTCACCGGTTGCTTCATTCAGCGTAAGAGCCGCACGACAGAGATTGGCATAGTCGTCGACGCTCGCCGGATGCCGCGCGCGGCCGGCGCGCCAGCTATGCAGCAGACGCTGATCGGGCCCGACCATATGCCGGCGGATGAAGTCGAAGGCGCCGCGCGCGAGCCCGATCCAGGCTGGACGCCCAAAGACGATCCCGGCATTCGCCATGGCGGCGATCATCAGCCCGTTCCAGTCGGCGAGCACCTTGTCGTCGAGACCCGGACGGACGCGCCCTTCGCGCGCCCGAAGAAGGAGCGTGCGGCAGTGCGCAAGCTCGCGCTCGGTTTCCGGATCGGCAAGCACCGGCATCTTCAGCCGATTGAGGATCGTGTGCTCTTCCCAGTTGCCCTGCGCGTCGACATCGTAGAAGCGCTTGAACAAAGCGGCGCGCGCGCCGAGAACCGCGTCGATTTCGGCTTCGGACCAGACATAGAACTTGCCTTCCTCGTGCTCGCTGTCGGCGTCGAGGCTGCTGGCGAAGCCCCCCTCTTGTGTCAGCATTTCGCGAGCGACCCAGTCGAGGGTCTCTTCGATGCGCTGGAGATAGAGCGGGCTGCGGGTCTCCTGCCAGACCAGGGTCAAGAGATCGACGAGCTCGGCATTGTCGTAGAGCATCTTCTCGAAATGCGGCACGAGCCAGCGCGCGTCGGTCGAGTAACGCGAAAAGCCGCCCCCCAAATGGTCGTAGATGCCGCCCTGGCACATCGCGTCGAGCGCCTTGACGACGGCGTCGCGGTAAGGCGGCTGGCTGCTGCGCTTCCAGGCTCGCCACAACAGCTCGAGCACTCCGGTCTGCGGGAATTTCGGCGCCGTGCCGATGCCGCCATGAAGCTGGTCGACCTCGCGCAGCAATCGTTCGGCGATCCGGTCGAGCTGCTCGGGAGCAATCAAATCGCCGCGCTCCGGCCGGCCGAGCCGCTGTAATGCCTCACGCAGCGCCGCGACGTTCTTGGCGACCTTGTCGCGGTCGCGCGCGTAGGCGTTGCTCATCGCCTCCAGAACCTGCGGGAAACCCGGCCGCCCCCAACGCGACTCCGGCGGAAAGTAGGTCCCGCCCCAGAAGGGCTCCCCGTCGGGGGTCAGAAACATGGTCAAGGGCCAACCACCCTGCTCGCCCATCAGTGCGAGCGCATGCTGGTAGATCTGGTCGAGGTCGGGCCGCTCCTCACGGTCGACTTTGACGCTGACGAAGAGCTTGTTCATCTGCTCGGCGATTTCCGGGTTTTCGAAGCTCTCATGCGCCATGACATGGCACCAATGGCAGGCGGCATAGCCGACCGAGAGCAGGATCGGCTTGTCGGCGGCTTTGGCGGCCGCGAGCATCGCATCGCTCCACGGCTGCCAATGAACGGGGTTGTCCTTGTGTTGGAGGAGGTAGGGGCTCGTCTCCTCGACGAGGCGATTGCAGTCCATCGCGACTCCTGCCGTGCGGATTTGTCGGGTGTGCCGGGCGGTGCGCGCATTGCTGGCGGCGCCGCGACAGGTTAGGGTGGCACTCTACTCCAGAAAACGGCGGTCTGCGCCATCGCTCCGCCGTGCAGCACCTGACACGGAGAAAGAAATGGCAAATTCCCCCGCCGACCCGTCGCCGTTTTATGCACGCCACATCTTCATGTGCACGAATGTGCGGCCGGACGGCCACCCGCGCGGCTGCTGCATGGCCCGCGCTGCGGAAGGCGGGGGTGTCGACAAGCTGCGAGGCTATGCGCGGGAGAAGGCCCGGCAGCTGGGCATCGAGAGCATCCGCTGGAATGCCGCAGGGTGTCTCGACCGCTGCGAATTCGGCCCGAACATGGTGATCTACCCCGAGGGCGTGTGGTACCGGTACGAATCCCAAGAGGACATCGACGAGATCGTGCAGACGCATCTGGTCGAAGGCGGCCGGGTACATCGGCTGATGCTGCAGCCCGAACAGCTGCCGCCGAAGCACTGAGGGCCGGCGCGGCTCCTTCAGATACGATCTTCGCCCCGGCGACGGCGGCGGGCCGCGCTGCGGTTGCCATCCTTCGCGTCAGCGGGCCCGAAAGCGGGCGCGTTGTCTCACTGCTGACAGGCAGGTTGCCGTCGCCGCGCTCGGCGCGGCGAGCTTATTTGTGCAACCCTGAGACCGGAGAGCGGCTCGATGACGGGTTGGTGCTGTGGTTTCCGGCGCCGCGCAGCGCCACCGGCGAGGATGTCGCCGAGTTTCATGTGCACGGCAGTCGCGCCGTGCTCGCCGCTATCATGCAGGTGTTGCGCCGCCTTGGGCTCCGGCTCGCCGAGCCCGGCGAGTTTACCCGGCGGGCGTTTCTCAATGGCAAGCTCGATCTGCTGCAGGCCGAGGCCATCGCCGATCTTGCCGCGGCCGAGACGGAAGCACAGCGCCGCCAGGCGCTCCGCCAGCTCGACGGCGAGCTCGGCGCCCTCTACCGAGGCTGGAGCGAGCGTCTGACCCGCATTCTCGCCCATCTCGAAGCGGCCATCGATTTTCCCGAGGAGGACCTGCCGCCCGAGATCGAGGATCGTGTCATCGGTGAGATTGAGGTGCTGATCGCCGAGATCGAGCACCACCTCGCCGATGGGCATCGCGGCGAAAGGGTGCGAGACGGCATAATGGTCGCGATCATAGGTCCGCCAAATGTCGGAAAATCTAGTCTTCTCAACAGGATAGCGCGGCGCGACGCGGTCATAACCTCGCCGATCGCCGGCACCACGCGGGATATCGTCGAGGTCGCGATCGACCTCGAAGGGCACCCGGTAATTCTCGCCGATACCGCCGGGCTGCGCGATAGCGACGACGTCGTCGAGCAGGAGGGGCTGAGGCGCGCTCTGCGCCGCGCGGAAGAAGCCGAGATCAGGCTCTTCGTCTTGGACGCGCGGTGCCCCGACCAGGGGCGCGGTGCCGCTGCTTGGCCCGGACCCGATACGATTTTGCTGGCCAACAAGATCGACCTCGTTCCGGCCCGCTGTGATCTTCCGAGTACGGCGGTGCCGATATCCGCCCTGACCGGCGAGGGTGTTGAAGGGCTGTTGTCGGCGCTCGGTCAGCGGGTGGCAGAGAACTATCGGATAGAGGCCCCGGTTCTGACGCGGGCCCGCCATCGCCAAGCGCTCGAGGAAGCCGTTTTGTCTTTACGCCGAGGGTCCGCTGCGCCCCTCCCCGAGCTGCGCGCCGAAGATCTCCGCCTGGCATTGCGCAGCCTCGGCCATATCACCGGCGCCGTCGATGTCGAGGATCTACTCGATGTGATCTTCCGCGATTTCTGCATCGGCAAGTAACAAAGCAGGTCATTCCGGGACGCGGCGGAGCTGCGGGCCCGGAACCCATGCACCCCGGCCTTTGCCTTTTCTTGACATGCCTGTGTCCCGGAACGACCAAAAAAGCATGTAAATGAGGGACTTCAGGAGTGAGGTCTGGTTGCTCGTTAATGGCAACAACGGGGTCATTCCGGGGCGCGGCGAAGCTGCGAGCCCGGAACCTATGAACACCGGTCTTTGCTTTTTCTTGAGATGTCCGTGTTCATAGGTTCCGGGCCCGGCCCGTGCGGGCCGTCCCGGAATGACCCGCGGAGTGGTAGTTGCCATTCTATGTGTATCTTCTTGCCAGTCGTAGGCATGGAACACTCTATCTTGGTGTAACAGGTGATTTGGTGCGCCGCGTGCATGAGCATAAGTCACACGACGTGCCGGGCTTTAGCGCCCGCTACGCCGTCGATCGCCTAGTCTGGTTCGAAACGCATGATAATCCGACCGAAGCGATTTCCCGTGAAAAGGAACTCAAGAAGCGGCGGCGGGATTGGAAGATCCGGCTGATCGAAGAGCAAAACCCGGACTGGCGCGATCTCTACCCAGCGCTTCTCAAATGATGTTTCACGTGAAACCGCGATAGCTCGAGCGTCATTCCGGGGCGCGGCGCCGTCGCGAGCCCGGAACCCATGAACACCGGCCTATCCCATCCAGGGGCACTTCGGGCGTTCTCGTGAGGGTCCGTGTCCATTGGTTCCGGGCCCGGCCTATGGCCGTCCCGGAATGACCGGTCGAGGGGTAATCGCCGCACCATGTCCTATTCGTCGAATATCTCGCGTAGTGTGGTGAGAGCGAGAGCGAGCGCGTCGGCGCTGATGGTGCTCAAGCGCCGGATCAGTCGCCGTTTGTCGAGGGTGCGGATCTGCTCGAGCAGGATAAGCCCGGCTTTTCCCGGGAAATGGACCGGGATTCGTGAGGGGGCGGGCCGGCTACCGGTAGTCATGGGTGCGGCGATTATGGTGCGCAACCGCTCGTTCATCTCCGGGGGAGACAGTATTACGCAAGGCCGCGTCTTCTGGATTTCGCTACCTATGGTGGGATCAAGTGCCGCGAGCCACACTTCGCCGCGGATCACCTGAATGTC
>Ga0074045_10001553_pt1 | contig 22083 bp, 21 predicted proteins | sample BogForMeECP23OM2_FD_94442 | JGI IMG/M metagenome (GOLD analysis project Ga0074045, IMG submission 94442) | Bog forest soil microbial communities from Calvert Island, British Columbia, Canada - Bog Forest MetaG ECP23OM2 | ecosystem: Environmental > Terrestrial > Soil > Wetlands ... | reverse complement strand
CGCCGGGCCTACGACCCGCAACGCGTCCCGGCTCTGGAACAAACCCACGATGTCGCGAAAGTTCTCCGTATGATTCCCGACCACGATGGCCACGCCGTGCTGCGCGGGCTCGATGATGTTGTGGCCGCCGTGCGGCACCAGACTCCCGCCGACGAAGGCGACATCCGCCAAGGCATACAGCGCGGCTAATTCGCCGATGGTATCCAGCAAAAAAACACCGCCCGCCAGAGACTCGCCATTGCAGATCTCTCCATTGCGGATCTCGCCGCTGCAGAGCGACCGCCGGTGGTAGCGAATCGACATCTGATCGAGCAGCGTGGCCACAGTGGCGAAGCGCTCCGGACGCCGCGGCGCCAGGATCATCACCGCCCGCGGATGGGGCACGAGCAAATTCTCAAAGGCCTTCAGCAGCAACGGCTCTTCTCCATCCACGGTGCTGCCACACACCAGCACCGGCCCGGCCGCGCTCGCGGCGATTGATCTTTGCAGCAACCCGACCACCGGCGGCGAGGCGGGCGCAGGAATATCGAACTTTAAGTTTCCCGCTATACGCACGCGCTCGGCATCGGCGCCAATCTCCCGCAGCCGCGCGGCGTCCTCAGGCGTCTGCGCTAAGAAGAGGTCGATCGTGGCCAGCACCTTTCGAAGCAACCCGCGAAATCGCCGGTAGCGTGGCAGGGAACGATCCGAAATACGGGCGTTCACCACCGCGATGCGCGCTCCGCTGCCGTGGGCCAGCCGCAAAAAGTTAGGCCAGAACTCAGTTTCGGCGATCACCACCAGTTGCGGATGCAGCGCCCGCAAGTAAGGACGGATCGCGAAGGCGAAGTCCATCGGAAAATAAAAAACGTTGGCCTCGCCGAAGCGTTCGCGGGCCAATGCCTGCCCGCTGTCGGTGGTCGTCGAAATGAAAATCCTGTACGGCGGAAATTTCCGCTGAAGCTCCTCCACCAGAGTTGCGACCGCCAGGACTTCTCCCACCGACACCGCGTGCACCCAAATCGCCTGCTCTTGTGCTTCCGGCAACCGCAGCCGTGACGAAACCCGGCCGAGCCTCTCTGCCAGGCCCTTGCGGTACTTGCCGTGGCGTGCCATCTGAAAAATCCAGTAGGGCAGGCTGGCCACCAGGGCTGCGCCGAGCAACAAGCTGTAGAAAAAGCTGTAAAGAGAAGAGATCAAGTGCTGACATTCTAAACGCAGCCGCTCGAAAACAACGATCTGTCTAGCGACGATCTGCCTAGCGACGATCTGTCTGGGCGACGATCTACCTAGTGTGTTCTCTGCGTCCTCTGGGTTAGAGGTGTTTTGGGAAAGACATTCGTGAAGGCGCGAGAATGAGCATGCCCCGACACTTTATAATCGAAGCTATGAAGTTGGTGCCGAAAGCGTGGCGTTTCGTAATTGTGATCGCGGCGATGTTCTCTTCAACGTCCCTGGCGGCCAAAGACTTCGTGAAGCCTGCCGCCCAGCCCGCGAAAACCTATTCCGCGCACGACGAGCACACAAACGAAAAAGTCACGATCGCCGCCGACCCTTACGACACTCCAGATAAAGCAAAGATGTTCTCGGTGAAGGTTCACGAGCACGGCTTCATGCCCATCTTCTTGATCGTCACCAACGACGGCGATCAGCCCATCTCCATCGCCAACATGCAGGTGGAGATGACGACCGCGAACCACGACAAGCTGACGCCGACCACGCCCGAAGATATCTACCGCCGCCTGACCAATCCGCGGGCCAGCACTGAGCCGCCGCTGCCGATTCCCATCCCGCATAAGAATGTGAAGGGCGGAGTGAGCCAGAAGGAACGTGACGAGATCGAGTCCTCGCAATTCGCCGCCAAAGCGGTCGAGCCTCACACCACTCAGTCGGGATTCTTCTTCTTCGACGTAGAAGGAATCGACGCACCCGTGGACGGCGCGCACGTCTACGTGACCGGAGTGGACGACGCCAAGGGCAAGGAGCTGATGTACTTTGAGATTGTGATGGGGAAGTAGACAAAGACAGTTCTTAGTTCTCAGTTCTCAGTTCTCAGTCCTTAGTTCTTAGTTCCCGGTTCTCAGTTGCGGGCTTGGAGTTTCCGGCGGAATGTTGCGTTAATGTTCCGACTGGAACATTTTAAAATGGCGAAAATTTGCGGGGTAAGTTGTTGATTTCTCGAACGAGTTTTGGGGCTGGTCAGTGGAATCAAGGGGTTAGGCTGTGGACGAAGTGTCCACTTTCGAGGACGTTGGATGTCTACGAAAGTGGACTTGACGGCCGGGACTGTTCATGGGTACGTGTCCCGAAGGCTTATTCGCTGGCCAGAAGAACCTCCGGATGTTTGTGGGCGATGGTGAGCAGTTTTAGGGTCGCTTCGCGGGGGCGGCGCACTCCCTGCTCCCAGCTTTCCACCGCATTGACGCTAACGTTAATAATGCGCGCAAAGCCCGCCTGGCTCACGTTGAACGATTGCCGAATCGCACGAATTTGCCCCGGGCTTAGCGGTTTCGGTGCAGGCGGCAACTGGGTGACGCGCAACGCTGTTTTGTTCCCTTGCTCGTAATCGAGCGCATCCGATAAAGACTTCTTGAGATCATCAAAGATCTTGATCTTCTTCTTTGCTCTGTTGATTTTCATTGAATTTGCTGTCCCCCTCTCGATCTAGATCTCTGCGATCGGGAGTCTTGATCAGGTCGGCCTGAATCGCATTAAGGACATCGAAACTCGTCGCTCCCGCCAGCCGGTGTAGTCGTGTTGGTAAAGGCCGCCGATTCGATTTAAAGTTCAAGCGCGCTGCGCGGTTCTCACGGGATGACTCTGTTTGAAGTCTTCTCCCGATTTCCAACACAAGAGCAGGGGCAAGCGTTTCTCGCTGCGCAATGTCCGCACGTATTTCACATCCTCGTCCGACGGTTCCGAGTCCAGGACGATGAACCATCGGTGGGCCGGAGACCTCCCCCCGTAGTAGTTGTACTCGAGCAATTGCCCTATGGCTTCACGGATTGCCAGCGTCACGGCCATTCCGTAACATACTTTCAGTTCTGCCCGGCACAGCATCGCGCCGTCTTTGAACTCGACGTCGACCCGATCCTTTTCGCGTCCTACAACCCGGTGGCCGGTGTTGGCCAACCAGCTAACGAATTGGTTGGAGAGGGCCTTATGTCTTGGGGCGATGATCTTCAGACTGGCTGGCGTGGCACGGGGGTAGACATCTTCCAGCAGTGGGCTCCATTGATAGTCCCGTTGCCGTAGGGGTTTGCCAGAATTCGCCAAGAGCGATTCCGCGATGGACTCATCCAGCCTGGTTGGGTTCTTGAATCGAGTGCTCACCTTCCTGCCTTTAAGTTTGCTGGGGAGGATTCGGTAGGGATGGAAGATTTCCACCTTGCCCTCGGGGCACTTGAATCTCAGGTCGGCGCGTGCTGGGTGAATGCCGTTTTTGCGGACGTTCTTACCGGACTGCAGGACGGCCTCAATCGCCTCCTCTCGGCGGCGTTTGTCGATTCCGCTCTTGGCGAAATACGAACGCAGCCGGCGAAGCTCGCGATCCGTCGCCACCGAGGCGTCATGATACGCTCCGACCAGCAGCCTTTCCGTTCGCGAGGGGGGTATAGTCCAGAAAAGGATCCGGAAATGCTCGCGGCTGAACTTCTTCGCAGGCCAATAAAGCCAGCCGAAAACGTTTCCTTCGAAGGAATCCTCTTTGCAAAAATTCCACTCTTCGTTTCCGAATCCTATCTTGCCGGGGTTGCCGCTGTCGAAAGTCTCCCCGCTTGGAGCTTTCCAGGAGTTGGTGTTCCAGCAGACTCTCTGAAGGATTGTGATCATGTGACCTCCTGGATGGGGAAATAGATGGGGCAGGTGCTAGCCGGTTGCAATTGTAGCCGACCCGATTTCGGGCGTGTCTGACCGACTCGCGCAGTGGCCATTATAATCACCGAGTATGTCGACCTCAGCAGACGCCAGCGTCGCCGCGCACCCGTCGTATGAGCCGGTTATTGGGCTCGAAGTGCACGTCCAGCTTCTGACGGCTTCGAAGATCTTCTGCTCATGCTCGACGCGCTTTGGGGCTGCGCCTAACACGAATGTTTGTCCCGTGTGCCTGGGGATGCCGGGAGCTTTGCCGGTGCTGAACCGCACGGCGGTTGAGTTCGCGACGCGGGCCGCGCTGGCTTTGAATTGCCGTATCAATGAGACTTCGATTTTTGCGCGCAAGAATTACTTCTATCCTGACCTGCCCAAGGGCTACCAGATTTCGCAGTACGACAAGCCTCTGGCTGAGTTTGGATATATAGAAATCAGCAGCAGTCGAGGGAAAGACGCGGGCGGGGGCGCCCGCGCCACGAAGATCGGTATCACGCGGGTGCACCTCGAGGAAGACGCGGGCAAGAGCCTGCACGGTTTCGGCGAAGTCTATGGCAGCGATTTCGGCGGCGAGAAAACCGCCATCGACCTCAACCGCACAGGCGTGCCGCTGATCGAGATCGTGAGCGAACCCGACATCTCGACGCCAGACGAGGCCTACGAATACCTGACGCGGCTGAAGGAGATCATCCTCTATACCGGCGTCAGCGACTGCAACATGGAAGAGGGTTCGCTGCGCTGCGACGCCAACGTCAGCGTGCGCCCGCGCGGCCAGAAAGAATTGGGGACGAAAACCGAGATCAAGAACGTGAACTCGTTCCGCTTCATTCGCGAGGCGCTGGTGTACGAGATCGCGCGTCAGATTGAAGCGATCGAGGGCGGCGGCAAGGTCACGCAGGAGACTCGCCTCTACGACGCGCACGAAGGCAAGACCTACAGCATGCGCTCGAAAGAGCAGGCGCACGATTACCGATACTTTCCTGAGCCTGACCTGTTGCCGCTGGTGGTCGATGAAAAGTGGAAGGCGGAGATCGCGAAGACTTTGCCGGAGTTACCGGAAGCGCGCCGGGCGCGGTTGGTTAAGGAATATGGCATCACCGAATACGACGCGCAGGTGCTGACCGCTTCGAAGTCGCTGGCCGATGAGTTCGAAGCGGCGGCTTCAGCGGCGAAGAATCCCAAGCGCGTCGCCAACCTGGTGCAAGGCGAGCTCATGGGCCGGCTTAAAGCTAAGAGCCTCGAGATCGAGCAGTCTCCGATTTCGATGAGAGGCGTGGCTGCATCTGCCGATCTGGTGGAGAGCGGGGCGATCTCGGGCAAGATGCTCAAGGATCTTTACGACCTCAGCTTCGAGCGGGGTAAGGACTTTCCTGAAGTGTATGACGACGAAGGCCGTCCGCGGCAATCCAGCGATACTTCGGCGCTGGAAAAGATCATCGACGAAATTCTTGCCGCGAATCCCAAACAGCTTGAACAATACCGCGCCGGCAAGACTACCATGCTTGGGTTTTTCGTGGGGCAGGTGATGAAGGCTTCGAAAGGCCAAGCCAATCCGCAGTTGGTGAATGAGTTGCTGAGTAAGAAATTAGGCTGATTGTGGCGGACGATAATTCGGAGTCGGCCCGGCGGGCCCGACCGGGCCCGAGACCCGGTCCTGCAGGTTCCCCTGGCGCTGGACGACATGTGACCGACGTAACCTGATTCTTCGCTCCCATTCTCGCTACGATGATGCTGGGGAGCTGCCATGAAACTCAAGCTAGACCGCATCATCAGTATTGCGACGCTGTTTGCCGCGCTTGCGGCCATTTTTCTGGTCCTGAAGAAGCCGGCTACGGTGGTACAGCCGCCGAGTCCGGCAACCGCTATGGGCGGCTCCCGCTCTTTCGATCAAAGACCGGGAGCTTCCGAACCGGCTTCGCAGCAGGCTCCTTCGGTGGGCGGCGGAAATTATGCTTCGGCTGCCCCGCAGAATCAGCAGGCCAGTTCTTCGAGCTCGGCTCCTGCCTCGCAGGCGAAAGCGGAGTCACGCGCCACCTCCGATGAAGTTGGCAACGTTTTGAGTAAGATGCTGGGAGCTGCCGGAGTTGCGGGAGCGGGAAGCCTCTCGCCCGACACCAACCTGGGGAGCGGAGAGCCGAATATTAAGGATCAGCAGGTGACCTACGAGGGCGATCTCGTCCACGGACGGTTTCTCACAGAGATTGCCGGGAAAGATGTTTGGGTGACGATCTCCGGCCACATGGGATCGAAGGATGGATACGCGACGTTTGACCCCACGGAATTTAAGGTGGGCGATACGGAAGTTCCAGTTTCGCTGGTTAACCCGCTGTTGCAGAGGAAGCTGGCGGAGCAGCGTGATCGGATGAAGGTTCCGGAGTAGGGCTTCCGGCTTCCGGAGATTCGACGAACGATCCTGTCTGCTATCTCAACCGGCTAGGCGATTTTCGGCCGCTACCTTGGCGTACCATTTTGCTGATTCTTTCAGGGTGCGCTTTTGATTCCTGAAGTCTACGTAGGTCAGGCCGAAGCGCTGGCCGAAACCCTCCGCCCATTCGAAGTTATCGAGCAAAGTCCAGGCGTGGTAGCTGCGAACGTCAGCCCCGTCGGCGATGCTTCGGGCGAGCGCTTGCAGATAATCGCGGTGATACTGAATGCGGCGGCCGTCGCGGATGACGCCACCGGCATCAGGGCCGTCGTTGTAAGAGCAGCCGCTCTCGGTGATTTCGATCTGGGGATGGTTATAGTCGCGGCTGATGCGCATGACCATGTCGTACAGCGCCTTCGGCCAGACTTCCCACCCATGATCGGTTTTCGGGCCTTGCTCTCCGCCCACCATCTTTACCGGAAACAGCCACTGCTGGGCGTGAGAAAGCCGCTCGATGGCGCCGGGGGCGGAGGCGATGGTGCGGTAATAAAGATTAATGCCGATGAAATCGAGGGGCGCTCGCATCTTGTCGAGGTCCCCGGCCCTGATGCCCATGGTGGTTTCCGGAAGAAAGGCCAAAGCCTCGGGGTAACGCCCGTTGAGCGCAGGCTCCAGAAACCAAAGGTTGCAGACTGCGTGAGCCCGTTCGGCGGCCACTTTATCTTCTTCGGAGTTGGTGGCAGGCTCGCAGGGAGACATGTTGAAAGCCGTGCCGACACGCGCCGAACGGTGGGAAGATTTTATGGCATAGAAAGCCGTGCCCTGGGCAAGGTTCACGGTATGCGAAGCCCGCAGGAAATCGATGATGCTGCTGCGTCCGGGAGCGTACGTGCCCTCGAGATAACCTTTGTAAGTGAAGGCCAGGGGTTCGTTGAAGAGCATCCAATCGGAGACGCGATCGCCCAAGGCGTGGCCGACGAGCCTCACGTAGTCGGCGAAGCGGGACGCGGTATCGCGGATGGTCCAGCCACCATTATCTTCGAGGGCCTTGGGCAAGTCCCAGTGATAGAGAGTAACGAAGGGGCGGACTTTGGCTTCCAGTAAGGCATCCACGAGGCGGCTGTAGTAGTCAATGCCCTGGGAGTTGGCGGGTCCGGAACCGGAGGGCTGAATGCGCGGCCAGGAGATGGAAAAGCGGTAGCTGTTCAGGTTCATGGCGCGCACCAGTTCGAGGTCGTGACGCCAGCGGTGATAGGAATCGCAGGCTACATCGCCGGTGCTGCCATCTTTGATTTTGCCGGGAGTGTGGGCGAAGCGATCCCAGATGGATTCACCCTTGCCGTCGGCTTTCCATGCGCCTTCGATCTGGTAAGCAGCAGTGGACGCGCCCCAGAAGAAGTTCTTGGGAAAAGAAATCTCGGAAGCAGAGTCGAACTGCGGAGGCGGGGACGCTGCAAGGGGCGGGGAATTCACCGGGGCGGCCGCATTCCCCGAGGCCTGCGAAGACACAGTGCAGCCCTGGAACAGCGCTGTGGGCAGCGCGGCGGCGATGCCGGAGGCGAGGGCCGATTGGGCAAATTCACGGCGGGTTAGAGGCAAAGTGAAATGGGCTCCTGCAAAGACAATCTATTCGAGGATATCAATTGTGCTTGATCAGCTTTCCGGTCTTCTGTCCCGTAAGTGAATTGTACAAAGTCTCGAGGAAGACATCTTCGGTCACGAAATCACCGTCATACTTCTTCCATGGTTCAAGGAGCTTCGCCTGCTTCATCTGATCGAGCGTCTTGCCTTCTTTTAACGCCTGCTGTACTGCGTCACGCGTCCCCTTCAGCATAACAAGATAGGCCCGCATGTCGTCTAGCGTGGAGACCGGACCGTGTCCGGGGATTACTCTTACATCTGGCGGTAGTTGCGAGATGACCTGAGCCACCGCGTCGATCATGCCGTTGATGCTGCCACCGCTTTCGACGTCGATGAAAGGAAAACCGTAGGTGACGAAATCGTCGCCCATGTGCACGACATTGGAGTGCGGGAAAAAGATGATCGAGTCGCCATCGGTATGCCCGGCGGGGAAATACAGGGCGCGAATGTCTTCGCCGTTCAGATGCACGGTAACATCGTGGTCGAAGGTGAGGATGGGCAGGGCTTCGTGAGGGGCGGGGTTGGTATCAATGTGAATGGAGCCGCCGTTGCCACCGCCTCCGCCGCTCTCCAGACGTTTACGAACGTTGTCTTGGGCAATGATGGGGGCCTGCTTCTGGAAGTAGGCGTTGCCTCCGGTGTGGTCGGGGTGGAAGTGAGTGTTAATGATGAAACGCACCGGCTTGTCGGTGATGCCTTTGAGGGCGGCCTGAATTTTATCGGCCAGCGGGGCATATTGATCGTCGACGATGACGATGCCGTCATCGCCGACGGAGGCTCCGATGTTTCCTCCGGCGCCCTGGATCATGTAGACGTTGCCCGCCACTTTTGTGACTTTCATTTGAACTTTGCTGAAATCCTGGTCCTGAGCGACGGCGAGGGCAAATGCAAATGCGAGAAGGGATAGACAGCGAAGAATCGACTTGCGCATGACCGGCCTCGATTGCGTTTTGGACACGGGGTGACATTCTAAACCGGAAGCGTGCTTGCCGCACAGGAGCGGGTAGGGTCGGTAGTGGGTCAGTTTGACAAACACATCCCCGCAGCGGCTGAAGCCGCGATTGATTTGAGGCATTTTACGGCGCGGCTGAAGCCGCGCCCTTTCAAAACAGATTCAAACTGGCCCACTAACTGGTGGGGCCGGCGCAGAGTTGTTTGCGATCTGATCGGCTATCGAATTGCAGGATGTCTTGGAAGACTCGTCGAGGGAGTACGAGGGCATTCACGCATCGCCAGCAGGAGGGTAGCCATGCACATTCGTGCCAATCAGACCAATCCCAATGCCCAGATGGATGCGCTTTATGCTGCGGGGAGGGCCGCGGCGAAACAGCAAGCGGAGCGGACGCGAAAAAAACTGCTGGAGTCCGCCTCAGAGCTGGCGGGAGAGGCCGGCACGGAGGACTGCGTGGTGCGGCTGAGGTCGCGGCAGGAAGAGCGGGAGAAAGAAGATCAGAGTCAGGGCGAGAAGAAACAGGAACCTGACGCAGCCTCGGAGAGCACGGAGGGCTCGATTTCGGACTGGGCGTAGGCAGCGCCATCCGTGGGCGGCGCCATGCGATGGATGGTCGCAGGAAATTATTGCCGCCCGGGGAAGAGCGAGTGCAGTGGTGACGATGATGATGTCGAAGGCGAGGCTGAGAGTTGCCGTGAATCATCTCCCATTCTCTTTAACTTTTCCTTATTTCCTTCATCACTGTTGGGAGGCGAGCCGTCCGGAAGCGGGACGGCTCGTCTTTCAGTGCTTCGTGAAGTCACGTCGTAAAGTCGAGCGTCGTAAAGTCACTTCAAGTCGGCTAAGTCCTCCTGCAGTTGCTGCATGTCGAAGCCTGCGGGCGTCACGGGCTGGCCACCCTTCTGCTCGAGGTAGTCGGGGCTGAGGATGGCGTAGGCCTCGTCGCAGTAAGCCGCCCAGAAGCCCCAGGTCATGGTTTGCAGGGCTCCCCAGGTGACGACAGTGAGGCTGCGGGAGTCGTAGGCCACGACGGGAACGGCGTGGCCGCCCCAGGAACCGGGAGCTCCGTCGCCGGTGGTGCCGATGGAGGTCACGGACCAGGGTTTGTGATTTTGGGTTTGAGCCTGGGCGGTCTTGGGCAAGCCCAATCCAATGTAGCAGCCGCCGAAGATCCAGACGCCATCCATGATGTGGGTGTGGTTGGAAGGTTCGAGGGCGACGAAGGCCTGGATCTGGTGGCCGGCAATGCCATTCTGCCGCCAGTAGTTGAGCACGTCGAGTTCGACGGCGCCGTTGTCATTGGCTCCGGTGACCGGATTGTAGCCGGTGATGGCGGAGTAGGCTTCGATGATCTGCTGATCGGTTGGGGTGAACATCTTGGATTGGGCGCTGGCGGTCCATTCCATGAGGAGGTGTCCGGCGGCGGCGCAGGTGCAATCGCCGATTTGATCGTTATCCATCATTCCCCAAGGGCCTTTTACTTCTTTGGCAAGATTCAGTTTGGCCGGAGGAGCGGGCAGGGCGGGAGTGGCGTAGGAAGCGAACATCAGAGTGCGCGGGTCGCGCCGCGGAACTTGTTTGCCGAGTTTGAGTTTAAGAGGATCGATTCGAGTGGGGTCGGACTTCACGGTTATGCTCTTGTGCGAGTCGGCGGACTGCGAGTCTAGTTTCTTGATGGCCATGGCTGCGAATTTCCTTTCTGAGTTGGGCTAGGCGGCCTGGAGCGGAGGGAGGCCCGCGGAGATTCCGTGCAGGACGGAATCACGCCTAGAAATTTTGGAGGGGAAGACTGCGCCGCGAATCATAGAACGGGAGGGGAGCGGTTGCAACAGGGAAATCGCATCTGTTACGAAAAACGAACAAGCCGGAAAGCGGCCGGAAAGCGGGAAGAGTCAGCGCCATTGGCGGAGGAGCTTTTCTAAAACGTCGGCGGCGGCGCCGAGTTGGGCGAGTTCGCTCTGAGTCAGCGAGGCGAGATGGCCGGCGAGATACTCGATGCGGCGCTGGCGCCCTTGCTGCAGAAGGCGAGTGCCTTTGGCGGTAGAGCGGATGTACAGGCGGCGCGCGTCGTGGGGATCGCGAGTGATTTCAACCAGGCGGTGGCGCTTGAGTCCGGCGACGACACGGCTCATGGTAGGCGGCCTGACCTGTTCGGCGCGAGCGAGTTCGCCCAGATTTTTTTCGCCGGCAAAGACCAGCACCGAGAGCGCGGAAAGCTTGGCCGGACCGACGCCGGCGGCCACATCCTGCAGCCGCACCCGGCGCAGCAGGTGGATGGCGGCGGAGTGAAGGCGATCGGCGGCCGCGACGGTCGCGGGCCGGGGCGCGGATTTCGGGGCGCTGGCTTTCTGGAGCTTGCGGTCTTTGGGCTTGACTTCTGCCATTGAATATAGTTAGCTATGCTAACTAATTTTGTTTGGGAGGTCAAGGGGATGAGCGCAACCGAAACTGCATCTGGAATCGGAATTACCCGCCTGGGCCAGGTGGCCATCAACGCGAAAGACGTGGAGCGGGCGGCGGCCTTCTACGAGCAAAAGCTTGGCCTGAAGCTTCTGTTCAAAGCGCCGCCCGGGCTGGCGTTTTTCGACTGCGGCGGAGTAAGGCTCATGCTCGACCGGGCGGAGAAGCCGGAGTTCGATCATCCCAGTTCGGTGCTGTATTTTTCCGTGGGCGACATTCAGTCGGCGCACCGGAGGCTGAAAGAGAACGGCGTGCACTTTGTGGATGAGCCGCACGTGGTCGCGAAAATGCCGACCCACGATTTGTGGATGACCTTCTTTCGCGATTCCGAAGCGAACTTGCTGGCTCTGATGAGTGAAGTGGCGCGGTAGTCTTGATGCCTTGACACATTCGTTATCGCCCTTCGTGCGCGGACAGGAGGCTGATTTCGATTGCGATTGTCCTCCTGCTGGTTGAGAATTCGGAGGACGGCGATCTCCATGAGGCAAGCGCCACCTGCACTTTCGTCGGCGGGTTTTGGCAGCGCGTGGTTCGCGCTTTGCGCTGCGTTCGCGCTGCACATCTATGACGAAGCGACCACCGGCTTTCTGGCCGTCTATAACCCCACGGTGACAATTTTGCGGCAGCGCTGGAACTGGTTCCCAATGCCTCCCTTCGAGTATCGCGAGTGGCTGGTTTTATTGATCGTGGGTTGCGGGGTGATGTTGTGCCTGACCCCGGTGGCGGCGCGCGGAATGCGAGGACTGCGGCCGCTGGCTTGGCTTTTAGCCGTGGTTATGTTCCTGAACGGCCTGGGGCACACCCTGTTTTCGATTCTGGGGCGCACAGTCGAGTCGGTGACATTCCCGCGGCCGGCGCCGGGATTTTATTCTTCTCCGTTCCTGTTTGCGGCTTCGGTGTGGTTGATGGTGAGGCTGCGGCGGACGGCGCGGGTGGATTTTCAGTTGCCAGTCGCGGACTGAGCCTTGATTGTTTTTTCTCGACGCAAGAAGGCCACCTCAGGCGCCGCATCGCGGGCTCGTTTTGAACGACTTAACGGCACGGGTGGAAGAGTTGCGGAAAAAGTCGATTCAAACACCTCGGCGGCTAAAGCCGTTCTTGAAATCGAGGTCCTTAACGCAGCGCTTGAAGCGCTGCTCCACCCTAGTAGTGCGCGGTCTTAGGGCACAGCCCTCGAGTCTCATCCCTCGTCGGAGCGGGGCTGGCCCTGCTATCATCTTTTGCGGAGCGTCAGCAGTATGAACCAGCGCGGCATGCAAGACGAAGATGAAGAGGAATTCGAGGAAGAACTTTCTTATATTTCCGGCAAAGGAGAAGGAATCATGGAAGAGGGTCCGGGTGGGCACGGGAGCGCGCGGCGGAATGAAGATATCGCGCTCGATCTGATGAAATTTATTGCGATGACGACGGGATACGGCAAAACGGCCACCCCCGGCGGAGTCGGCTTCTCGGGCAGCGGCGCGGCTTCGAAGCCCGACGAGTACGCGGCGAACTTGCTGGAGTTGTATGGGAAATGCCGAAGTGCGGTGGAGGGAAAGAAGTAGTCAGCACTTAGTACCCAGTACCGAGTATCGCATCCCGAAGTTGTGGGCGCGAAAAGACCGCGGCCACGGGACCGCGGTCTTGTCAGCAAAGGGATCTAAGCGCCGAGTGGCGCGGGCAGCTTACCGTTTCTTACCTTTTTTCTTGGCCTTCTTTGCCGGCTTTTTGGCGGCCTTCTTTTTGGCAGGCTTCTTCTTTGCCGGCTTCTTGGGAGCTTTCTTCTTCGGCGCTGGTTTCTTCTTGGCCGGCTTTTTCGCCGGGGCCTTTTTCTTTGCGGCGGGTTTCTTGGGACCACCACCGCCTTTGGAGGCGGGCTTGGGCGCGGGAGGCGGCGGAGGCGCGACCGGCTCGCTCATCTCCGGCTCCGGCACTCCGGCTTCTTCCTCCTCTTCTTCTTCCTCTTCGAAATCTTCTTCGAGCGACTCGCTGTAGGCGCCGCTGTCGCCGAACTCTTCTTCTTCATCACGCGAGTAAAGGGTGGGATCGTTGAACCTCATTGCTCCTCCTGATCTGGTTTGGCCTCCTGGCGCAAAAAAGGCCGCGCAAGGTTGGCGGACACGAGAAATTAAAAGACCACCAGAAACATTGTGCTGGAACGGCGGGCGATTATAGCACGACGTTTAGTGCACACCGCAAGGGCCGCGATCACGTGCGCCCCGCCTATCCTGTTAACACACGCGGCGCGCGAATGGAAGAAGATTCTGTATTTTTGCCGGAGAAGGCAAGTAAGCAATCTAGCGGGCGGGCTCGACGATCAGGATCATGCCGGGATGAAGGGTAACTACATTACCGTTGGTGCGTTTGAGGGCGGCTACGGTGGTCTTGTAGGTGGTGGCGATGGAGTAGAGGGTTTCGCCAGGCTTCACTTGGTGGTGGAGAACGTTCGCCGGACTGGTGGACGCCTCCGGGGAATCCTCGCTGGTCGTTGCCGATTTGCTAGCAGACGGCTGAGCCGGAATCTTGTCAGTCGGGATCTTGTCGGTCGGGATCTTGGCACTTACGGTTTGCGCGGACTTGTGAGCCCGATTCGCGGGTTTATTTGAGGTCGACGAAGCCGCCTCACTGCTCGGGGTGACCGGCAGGTGCAGGGCAAGAACCTTGCGTCCATGCAAGCTGTCGCTGCGCAGGCCGTTCCAGCGGCGGATGGTCTGGGCAGGAATGCCGAAGTTTTCCGCGACGGTCTCGACCGTGTCGCCTTTGCGGACTTTGTAGCGCGTTATCCGGCGGGCGTAAGTGGCACTGTCGCTGAGTTGATTTTTGCCGGGGGCGATGGGAACGATTACTTTGGCATCGGCCTCGAGTTCCGAGCCGTCCAAATGATTTACATCGGCAATGGACTTGGGACTGGCGTGGTAGGTTCGCGCTACCGAGGCCAGGGTTTCTCCGGAACGTACTGTCGGATAGCGCCACCACAAGCGCATTCCGGTGGGGATGGCGGCGATGGCGGTCTGATATTGCTCTCCCGTTCCAGCGGGCAAGTGGAGTTCGAAGGCACCGTCTCTTGGCGTGCTTCGCCGGAGCAGGCTGGGATTCAGTTGCTGCAGCTCGGCGGGTGTCGAGTCCACGCAATCGGCCACGAGACGCAAATCCACGGGATAATTGACGATCACTTTGTCGAAGGCTACGGGCTCGTCCATCGAGACATCGTCAAAACCATAGTGCGATAGGTTCTTGGTCACGATGGTCATGGCAAGGATGATGGGCACGTAGTTGCGGGTTTCTTTGGGAAGAACATTGCGGCGATAAAGTTCCCAGAAGTCGGCGTAGCCGGTGCGCTTTACGGCGGCCTGCACGGTGCCTGGGCCGGAGTTATAGGCGGCCATGGCGAGATACCAGTCGCCGAACTGGGCGTAGAGATCTCTTAGATGGCGGGCGGCGGCGCGCGTGGATTTTTCGGGATCCTGACGATCATCTACCCACTGGCTGCGATGCAGGCCATAACCTTTGGCGCGGCTGCCCATGAATTGCCAGATGCCGCGGGCGCCGGCGCGGGAAACGGCGGTGGGCTGGAATCCTGATTCGGCTTGCGCCAAGTAAATCAAATCCTGCGGAACCCCTTCCTCTCGGAGGATCGACACCATCATCTCGTGGTAGCGGCCGGAGCGGGCATAGGCGCGCTCGAAGACGCCGCGTCCGTGATTGGAGAAATAAGTGATGTAGCCGGTGACCTGGTCGGTGAGCATCAGAGGCAGGTCGGAGTGAGTGGACTTGAGTTCAGCTTGCGCCTTGGCCCTGATGTTGGGGTCGGCGGCCGGGGTGAGGCCGTTGGCTTCGTCGATGGGCGCGGGCTCCGATTTCTGCGCTTCGGAGTCGGAGGGCGCGTCGCCCAGATCGAGATGGTTTACGCCTTCTACGACGTGGTCGAATTCTTTCTGGAGGCGATCATCGGAGCGGATATCGAGCTGGCTTTCGAGCAAGGCGTTGAAGGCGCTGTCGAACTCTTGCCTGGCGGCCTCGGTGTGACCCGCCTGGTAGTCAGCTAATCCCGCCTGATACGCTGTTTCCACCCTGGCGATGAGGTCGGCGACAGGATCGGACGAGGGCGGCGTGGATGTTGATTGAGATTTTGTCTGGTCGGCAACTACCGGTTCGGTCTGCGGCGGCTTGGGCGCGCTTACTTGAGGGGGAAAAACCTGTGAATCTTGCGGAGTTGGCGTGGCCGGGGCTGACGAGCGCGCCACCAGAGCTGGAGCATTTCCCGGTGGCAACAACGTGACCGGTTTTTGCGCGGTCTGGCAGGAAGTCGCGGCGGCAGCGATAACGGCCAGGAGCATGACCCGCATTTGGACTTTTACAAATCGCATTTTTGCCAGCTTACGGATTACACCTGGCGTTACTACACCTGGTGTTACAGCCCGGTGAATTCTATCAAAAAATCGTATCCTGCGGTCCCACCCGGGTCAACGACCTAAAGGGAACTGCGGCGGTTACTTCTGGAACCTGAGAGGCGGTTACCTGGTCGTGGGAACTGCTTCTTGAGACGTCAAGAAGCGCCGCAAAGGTTGGAAGAAGGGACTTAGTAATTGGGAAATCCAGAAATTGAGTAATTTAGGAGCGAGATTCCGCAGGCTTTAGCTCTTTAATGACTAAATTACAAAATTCCACGATTACTAAATTCTTTCAGACTCGCCAGTAATCGGGACGCCATGTTTGGATTGATTTCTTGATATCGGCCGGGGCAAGTTGTTGGGTCAGGGTGCGCTCGGCCAAGGCCGGCAGCTCGGTGTCAGAGGCGAAGCGGAGAGCGATGAGCTGGCCTTCGGTGAATTCCGGAATGCGGGAGCGCATGGGCTCGGACAACAGCAGGGCGAGGCGCTGACCCTCTTCCAGGCGAATCACACGGTCCTGCACTTTGAGAGCGTAGAGGCGAATCTTGAAGATGCCGATAAGAGCGGCCACCGAGACGACAAAAAATGCGGCTGCATGAAGGCTGGGGCGCCAGATGAGATGACCGAGAGCTGCAAGCACGGACAGTCCGAAAACCGGGAGCACGAAGAAGTGAAACGGCGGGTCCAAGCGGGCGTGATTGGCAAAATTCTGTGGAGCATCAGGCATCTGGAATTCTCCTAGATTTCGATCAGCCCACGAACTTATACCCCAAAACCAGGAACGGTCAAAATTAATCGGTGGCTTCCCGGATCAGTTCTCCTTTGAAAACGTGCCTCGCCAAGGCAGAACTTGGCCGGAATTGAGAAAATAAGGGGAGCAAGGAAATCGTTGGTTGAATAACGGAGCAAGCATGAAAGCCATTCAAGTCAAACAGGTCGGCGGTCCAGAGGCGATGGAGCTGGTGGAACTACCGGTTCCGCAACCGAAAGCAAATGAGGCCGTGGTCAAGCTGGCGGCCTCGGGAGTGAATTTCATCGATGTTTACTTCCGCGAGGGACGATACAAAGCCCCCCTGCCCCTGATTCCCGGCAACGAGGGCGCTGGCGCGGTGACGGCGGTGGGTGCTGAAGTAAAGGCGCTGAAGGTGGGAGATCACGTGGCCTGGGCCGGAGTGCAGGGTTCGTATGCGGAGTATGCGGCTGTGCCCGCCGACCGTCTGGTACCGATTCCGAGCGACGTCAGCGATCAGCAGGCGGCCGCCGTGATGTTACAGGGCATGACGGCGCACTACTTGTCACATGACACCTTTCCCCTGAAGCAAGGCGAGACCGCGCTGGTGCACGCCGCCGCCGGGGGCGTGGGGCTGCTGCTGGTGCAGATGGCGCATAACATCGGGGCGCGGGTGATCGCGACCGTATCTTCCGAGGAGAAAGCGCAGTTGGCGCGCGGAGCCGGGGCGGACGAAGTGATTTTCTACACCCAGCAGGATTTTGAAGTCGAAACGAAACGGCTTACCGGCGGCAAGGGCGTGGATGTAGTTTACGATTCGGTGGGAAGAACTACCTTTGAGAAGGGACTGAACATCCTGCGGCCGCGGGGAATGATGGTACTCTTCGGGGGATCGAGCGGAGCGGTTCCACCGTTCGACCTGATCACGTTGTCGCAAAAAGGATCGCTTTACGTGACGCGGCCCTCACTGTTTCACTACATCGCGACGCGCGAAGAACTGGTGGCAAGGTCGAGTTCGCTGTTCAGCATGATCGCCGAGGGCAAACTAAAGCTCCGGATCGAGTACAGGTACCCGCTGGCGGAGGCGCAGCAAGCGCATCGCGATCTGGAAGGACGCAAGACAACCGGGAAGCTGCTGCTGCTGCCCTAAGGGCGGCTCGAGCAGCGCCGGGGTGTCTCGCTCTCGACGCACCGGCGGAGACGGCCTCGCTACTTCGAGGGACGACGATGAAAGCAATCCGGGTGCACAACACGGGTGGGCCGGAGGTGATGAAGCTGGAGGAAGTTCCGGTTCCGCAGCCGAAGCCTGCCGAAGCGGTGGTGAAGGTCGCTGTCGCCGGAGTGAACTCGATTGACGGCTACTTCCGCGATGGCAGGTTCCGCACTCCGCTGCCTTTCATCCCCGGGCAGGAGGGCGCCGGCGTGGTGACCGCGGTCGGTGCGCGGGTCAAGACGGCGAAGATTGGCGACCGCGTGGCCTGGAGTGGAGTGCTGGGTTCGTATGCGGAGTTTGTGGTATCTCCCGAGGAGCATCTGGTGCCGGTGCCGGCGGCGATCAGCGAGGAGCAGGCTGCGGCGGCGATGGTGCACGGTCTGACGGCGCATTATCTGGTAACCGACGCGCACAAGCTAAAAGCAGGCGAGACGGCGCTGGTACACGCGGCGGCTGGAGGAGTCGGATTACTGCTGGTGCAGATGGCGCGGGCGATCGGGGCGCGGGTGATTGGCACGGTTTCAAGCGACGAGAAAGCTCAACTGGCGCGCGAAGCGGGCGCGGATGAGGTCATCGTCTTTACCAAGCAGGATTTTGAAGTCGAAGTGAAGCGTCTGACCGATGGCAAAGGCGTGGAGGTCGTGTACGACGGAGTGGGGAAGGCAACCTTCGAGAAGAATCTCAACGTGATGCGCCTGCGGGGAATGCTCGTGCTCTACGGCATGTCGAGCGGGCCGGTGTTGCCGGTTGATCCCGCAAAGCTGTCGGAGAAAGGGTCACTCTATATGGCTCGCACCACGCTGGCCCACTTCACCGCGACTCGCGAGGAATTGCTGGCGCGCACCAGCGCACTCTTCGGCATGATCGGGGATGGCAAACTGAAACTGCGGATCGCGAAGACCTATGCTCTGGCTGATGCTCCGCAGGCGCATCGCGACATGGAAGCACGAAAGATCGCGGGCAAGCTGTTGCTGATTCCGTGAGCAAGAAAGATGTGGGGGGCAGCCGGCCAGGGCTGTGCGCGGGCCGGAGGCCCGCTGTGCTTTTGGTGAACTCGCCTGACGATTTGGGCTGACTACAGCAAGACCGATCGAGCTTCGCTCGATAGACAGCCGAGGGCGGCTGTCTCCACATGACCCGAGGGGCTGTCTCCACATGACCCGAGGGGGGCTGTCTCCACATGACCCGAGGGGTTGTCTCCACATGACCCGAGGGGGCTGTCTCCACATGACCCGACTTCGTCGGCTTCAGATCAGGCGCAGGCTGGGGAAATCCTGCGCGTAGCGATTGGCGTCGCGGGTCATGAGCCGGTCGGCTTGCAGCAGCGCGTGCGCAGCAATTACGAAGTCCGCCAGCAATCGCTTTGTGGAAACTCCGCCGGAGCGGCGACGACGGTTGGCATAGGCTGAAAACCGGTTCGCCGCCAACCGCCAGATATCTTCTCCGAGATCGAAATCGATCGCGACGGAAATTTCCCTCAGGGTCTGTTCGGTGCGCTCGAAATTAATGCCGGGGATTGCCGAAAGCTCGACGAAGACTGGGCCGCTGATAACCAGCGCTCCTTCGGAGCGAACCGTCAACAATTAAAAGATGATCTCTTCGCTCTGGGGCGCTCCCGACAAGACGGGCGACAGGATGTTGGTGTCCAGAGCCGTTCTCATTCGTAATCTTTATCGCCGCGCATATCGTCGATCCAAGCCTTGATCCCTGCTTCCCCGCCGGGGAACGGGGGAGCCAGTCCGATGAGCTTCTTGAAGGGATTGTCCTCCAGCCGCGCCGGGCGGATCACGGTGCGATCTTCCTCGACTACAAACTCAACGCGATCACCGGTCCGCAGCCCCAGACGTTTGCGGATCTCCTGTGGAACCGTAACCTGACCTTTGCTGCTGATCGTGCTGAAGTGAGCCATCTTTACCTGCCGTCTTTACTGTAAGGATAGCTCGCTTTACCATTGTTTGCGAGGGATGGTTCCTAGTGCTTCCGAGTGTAACGCCGCGCATACTCTGGCACTGATTGGCCCTCCATCAACCGTTCATCGTCTATCGGCAGTCCCGTCTTCATCTCCAGCGGCACCACTCCCGCCCAGGTCGGAAAAGAATGATCCGCTTCATCGTCGATGGGCGGCCCCTGGCGGACTTTGGCGGAAAACTCGTCTATGGGCACGCGCAACACGGAAGTCTGCTTTAGCTCGCGCTCGTTGGGCTGGCGCGAGTCCGCCCAGCGGCCTGGAATGATGTGCTCGGAGAGCAGACGCAGGGCTTCGATTTTTTCTCCGGGATCATCCACCAGAGTCGCTTTGCCTAGCACGACCACCGAGCGGTAATTCATCGAGTGATTGAAGATAGAGCGCGCGAGCACCAGGCCGTCGAGCAAGGTCACCGTGACACAGACCGGCACGGCCTCTTTCATCTGGCGCAGCATGCGGCTGGCGGCGGAGCCGTGGATATACAGGTTGGCGTCCTTGCGGCCGTAAGACGTTGGGATTACGAAGGGCTGGCCATCGACGACGAAGCCGACGTGGCACAGAAAACCTTCGTCGAGAATGCGGTACGCAGCCTCGCGATCATAGACTGCTCGTTCGGCCTCACGGACCAGGCGGGTCCGCGGGGTGGGCGTGTACGGTTGTGACATTGAGGGACGAACTCCGGCAAGCGCCAAGGATGGATGAAGGTACAGTCTAACACCGGCTCCGGTCGCGCCTTGCGACGCCGGACCTCGGACCTCAGGCCTAAGACCTAGGACCTTAACCTCACGCGCCAGCGCCTCACCAGTACAACTTCATCGCGAACTGGAACTGCCGGGGATCGTATGCGGCGGTGGCCTGGCCGGCGTTTGTAAACAGCGGGCTGACCGCGGACACGTTGTACTTGTTCGCAAGATTGAACATGTCGGCGATCAACTCCATGTTGTAGCGCTCGCCGAAATAGATGCGCTTGGCGAAGCGAAGATCGTTGAACAGCGTATACGGAGTGTGGCCGGCGTTGCGTCCCAGATTGCCGTCGAGGGAGAGCAGCGTGCCGTTGAAATTCGCGAGGCAGGGTTCCTGAAAGACTCCCGTCGGGGAGAACTTCGAGGGAACCGCCGGAAAGCCTTGGGCTGTGCAGGCCGGATTGACGAAGGTATTGGGGCGGCCGGTGAGGTCAGACTCCTGCAGGTTGTCGCCGTTCCCGGTGATGATGTTAAACGGCCGCCCGGAATTTATATCGAGCAGAGGGGCGACCGTCCAATTGCTGAAGAATTTGCCGGCAAAGCCATTGCCGCTCAGCTTGCCGCTTTGATAGACGCCGCTGAAGACAAAGCGCTGGCGCTGGTCGAAGAGCGAATTGGAGCGATCCAGGCCGGGATAGTAACTGTCCTGCGGCGTGAGCGTGGACTGCAAATCGGTGGAGTCGTCGATGGCATGCGACCAGGTGTAGGACGCTAGAAATTCGTAGTGACTCCCGAAGCGCTTGCGGAGGTTGGCGCTGAGTCCGCTGTAGGCGGAGCTGCCATTCGAATAATTGGCGTCCATGTCGCCGAAGGGAACGCAGCCCGCCAGGGTTAAAGGGTTGCAGGCGGTATTGAACCCGGCTGTGCTGAATCCCTGCGCGTTCAACGATTGCAGAACAAGCGGGTACACCGTCGTGACGCAAGCTGCGGCGAGGGGATTGCCCGACGCGAGCAAAGCGTCGGCGATAGAAGCATTCAAACCGCCGGGACGGAAAAAGTTCGTGAGCGCAGCTGAGACCCAAGGTTGTTGGGTTTTGGCATTAAAGCCACAGGGTGCAAGCCCGCTGCCTACGGCCAAGGGTCCGAACGCCGAATTCGAATTCGGATCTCCTTCCGCCGTCAGCAAGTTGGCCACAAGCAGATCGCCGCGCTGCGCGTTGGCGTTGATGGGATGATTCAGATGGCGTCCGCCGTTGAAGTTGTACGCCAGATTGAAGTCGAAGCCATTGCCAAGGTCGCGTTCGATGCTGAGATTGGCCTGCTGCGCATAGGCGTAGACGAAGTTCTTGGCCTGCGGATAACCGAAGGGCTGAGAGACCAGAGGAAAGAACGTCGCGGGATTCAGGTAGTTCTGATTAAGAAACTCCGATTGAGGGAAATTTACCGCCTGGAATCGCTGCTGGTTGGGCAGGTAGCCAATGTCCGCGTTGCCCGTGGGGGACAACGACGGCGTACACCCGGGCTGATTCACCAGGCCCTGGAAAATCGTGAATGCATTCAAATTCGACGGATTTCCTGCGCCGTTGCAAAATCCCGTGCCTCCAAATGCCAACTGGCCGCCGGTGGAACCGTCCGAAGCGTCTCCCAGGAAATAAAGAGCGAGCAGGGGATGGTCGTAAAACGTGCCGTAGGATGCGCGCACCACCGTCTTCCCGTCTCCCTTGGGATCCCACGCCAGCCCTACCCGAGGCTGGATGTGGGTCTTGGCGGTTTGAATTCCCTTCTGCAGACCCAGGAAGTCGTATCCAGCTTGCGCCAGCGGCGTTATAGGCCTGAGCGTGGGAGGAATTTCGATGT
>Ga0074045_10001552_pt1 | contig 22089 bp, 23 predicted proteins | sample BogForMeECP23OM2_FD_94442 | JGI IMG/M metagenome (GOLD analysis project Ga0074045, IMG submission 94442) | Bog forest soil microbial communities from Calvert Island, British Columbia, Canada - Bog Forest MetaG ECP23OM2 | ecosystem: Environmental > Terrestrial > Soil > Wetlands ... | reverse complement strand
GCAGGGTCCTTGCCAATAGCATTTAACAACTGGCACTGCGGGCTGCTCGACCCCCTCCCGGCCCCTGGCCTAGGAGGGGGAATGCGCAGCCGTCAGTTCAAAAAGAAGGATGCTATGGTCAACTATAATAAGATCGAGGCAGCCTTAATCCTCGGCATCATATATTCCATGCAAGAAAACCTCGACAGCATTTGTACTGGCAATGACTTTCTCAGGATGATTGCAATTGCACCCTTTCCTCCCTTCCTTCAACGAAACTGTGCTAACGCTCTTATTTTTCTTAAATTATAATGTATTTGTCAAAGAGAACTTTACCCCTGCCTTTACTTTTCCGTAATTTTTCTTGTATTCTTTTAGATTAATTTATGATTGATCTTCACACACATAGTATATTTAGTGACGGCGAACTCATTCCCGCGGAACTCATAAGAAGGGCTGTTTCCATGGGATATGAAGCTATCGCCATCACTGACCATTTGGATCAATCAAATATAGATTTGGTAATCCCGCGAATCGTCAAGGCAATTGATGCGCTAAAAAATCATATTCCCGTAACCGTCATGGCCGGTGCTGAAATTACGCATGTCCCACCCACGCTTATATCCGACCTCATAAAGGAAGCCCGTCAACTGGGGGCGCAGATTGTAATTGTTCACGGAGAGACTATTATGGAGCCAGTCGCCGAAGGAACAAACAGGGCTGCCATCGAGGCAGGCGCCGACATTCTCGCCCATCCAGGATTGATCTCACCAGATGACCTTCTGTTAGCGAGAGAGAGAGGTATTACCTTGGAAATCAGCTCTCGTAAAGGACATAGTCTATCAAATGGCCACGTGGCCAAAGCTGCAATGAATCTTGGCATTCCTTTGGTTGTGAACACGGATGCCCATTCACCGACGGACCTCATCACAAAAAGTTTTGCAAGAATGGTACTCTTATCTGCAGGGATTGAAGGAAGTGCGGTTGAGCATGTATTCCAACATGCAAAAAATCTTGTGAAGAGAGCTCTCAGGGGGTAAATAGATGCCTAAAGTCATCAAAAAGCGTATCGGGAAAAAAGTCGGCAAAGAGGAGGATATCAAGGAGAGCATAGGAGATATAAGGGAGAAATTCAAGCAGAAACAAAAAACACTAGTTTACTCACTCATTATCTTCATAGTCTTTATCTCTTCAATTGCCTCTGTCGTAATTTATAAAAAGGTCACTACCAGTAAAGCATTAGAATCGGAAGCTGAGGGGTACGCATTATTCTATGCAGATAAAGTAACAGCACCATCGATGCTTCCTGGTGAACGTTTCAAAAAGGCCTTGGAAGCATTCAAGAGATCATATACAACTAAAGAAAAGCCTGTTGTTCTCTTCTATATCGCTAATTGCTATTATGAACTGGGCAATCTTGATGAGACGATAAAAAATTTGAAAGACTTGACTAGCCGTTTCCCTGATTCTCTCATCACTCCACTGGCTTACTATAAAATGGCTATTGCATATCAGAAAAAAAATGATCTGGATGACGCCCTGAATGCCCTCAGGAGTCTTTATAGCATAAAAAATAGCCCGCTTCAAGACCTGGCTCTAATGGAGAGCGGAAAGATTCTTGAACTGCAGGGGAAAAATGAAGATGCCAAAAAAATGTACCAGGAATTGATTAAGAGCTTCCCTAAATCACCCCTGGCAAATGAAGCCACGAAGAAGATCGGACAGTGATAGTCAGACCTTTTTTACCCTAACCTTTTCTCTTGATTTACCGCTTATAACCCTGGAATTTCCTCTACCGGACTTATCACAAGATCTTTGTCTAGTAGGTATCTTCTTGTTATAGGCAACCTTTTTGGCTGAAATCCTATCATCCAGATCAGGAGAATATTTTTCCTTTGGAGGGATCTTAATGATATCGCCTGTCCTTAATTGTTCGATGCCAGTCATAGAATTAACAGCGATAATTGCCCCTACAGGTACATTGAGTTTGTTTGCTATCTTCTTTACATTCTCTCCCCTCTTAACAGTATACGTATCGCAACTAAAACGGTCTTCCACGGGCACCCTCGTGAGACTTTCCATGAAATCCGTTTTGTGCCCTTTAGGAATCCTGAGGGTGTATGATGATACATCGGGAGGCGTGCTCCACCTCCTCAACTCGGGATTCAAATCCCTTATGTCCTTTACAGAGGTTCCTGCACATTGCGCAATGATAGCTAAGTCTAGCGGTGAATCAATTTTGACTTCATCATATTCCAAGGGTTCATTATACACAAGATCACGGAATCCATAGTCCTCCGGGGTATTTGCAATCATGGTGGCGGCAATGAATCGCGGCACATATTCTTTTGTTTCATTTCGTATCTGTTTCGTAAGAAGAAGTGACCAGTAATCTCCTGCGTCCGACCTTTTGAGTGCCCTCGATATCTTGCCTTCACCCGCGTTATACGCAGCCAAGGCAAGATTCCACGAACCAAACATGGTATAGAGATCGTTGAGATAAGCAGCCGCTGCCTTCGTAGATTTAACGGGATCCTTTCTTTCATCTCTCCACCAATCAACAACTAACCCATAGCGCTTTGCAGTGGCCTCTATAAACTGCCATGGGCCAACAGCCCTCGCTTTCGAATATGCATTGAGATTAAACCCGCTCTCTATTATGGGGAGAAATACAATCTCTTCAGGAAGCTTCTTTTCCTTCAATATCTCCTTCATTATTTCCAGATACCGAGATGACCTCTCTAGCCAAAGAGAAAATCTTTCTCGCAGCCTCTCAGTAAAAAGCGTGACACTTCTTTCTATCGCATTTAATCCTGTTTGGTTGGTGGGTAAAGATACACTCAGTGAAGGACCGACTGTTCCCCCCAGTCCGTCATGATTAGATAATGTGATTTTTCTCTCATTGCCTATTATTGCAATGTCGAGCGTTTTTCCATCATTCAACGAGGCGTCTTGCGGTGAGGGCAGTTCTTGCGACGGTTGAGTGGTCTTTGCACCTTCATCCTGTAAAACCCTGCCCACAGGTGCTTCAGACGTCATCTTCATCGTATCGCTTTCGGCAACTCCAGAATTAGAAGACGTTAAATAAGTGTCGCTGTTGCCTTTATCAGCGAATGCGGTGACGGCGAGAATAGCGGAAAATATCAGTATTAAAAATAGATTCTTAAGACAATGGCAATAATTCATACGCACTATTATTAACTTAATATTTAAGAAATTGTCAAGAGGCAGCGTTCTGCTTTTTTGCTGCTGCAAGACAGAAGACGTCAGTTGCATTGAAGGTGCCTTCTATGGCCTGTACTGGGCATTTTGCGGTGCATATACCACATCCGATGCATCTAGAATGGTCAATGTGATGCTTCTTCTTCTTTTCTCCAGTAGCCGCATTCACAGGACATACCTTCATACATATCTGACATCCTATGCATTTGTCGGTGACCTCAGCCTTTGATCGCTTGGGAATAAAGTCTTCTATTGCTTTTGTAGGGCATCTGGGAACACACAAGCCACATACTCTGCACTTATTAATATCAATCCTTGAGAGGTTCCTTTCAACCTTCGGCGCATCAAAAGGACACACCTTCACACATATTCCACAGGCAATACAGCCTACCTCGCAATTTTTCCTTGTGTCCACACCTTTATCTTTTGAGTGGCAAGCAACGAGCACTTGTTTAGATGCAGGCAGCACCTCAATGACTTTCTTGGGGCAAGCAGCCTCACACTTTCTACATCCGGTGCACTTTGTGATGTCCACAAAAGGCAGATGATCTTCTGCCATAGAAAGAGCGTCAAAAGGACAAACCCGTGCACAGGTGCCGTAGCCAAGACAACCATACAAGCACGACTTGTCACCACCGCCTGCCAGGACTGCTGCCCTGCAATCCTGAACACCCTCATACCTAAATTTCTTGCTGGATTTGTCCCAGTTCCCCTGACACATTATCCTGGCAAATATCGGTTCCTTTATCTCAGCCTTTTTCCCAGTGATGAACGCAACTGCTTCAGCACAAAGAGCTCCTCCAGGGGTACAAAGACTGGGCGACACTTCAGGGTTGTTCACCACAGCCTCAGCATACTGATCGCAGCCCGCATATCCGCAGGCGCCACAGTGTGCATGGGCAAGAACCTCCTTCACCTTTTCAACCCTTGGATCAATTTTAACGGCAAATTTTTGGGCTGTAAGGGCAAGCCCAAAACCAAAAATTGCACTCACACCGACTAAGAAAATCAGTGTATATTTTAATGTATGAACTAGATCAACGTGCTCATGTGCTTCTATGCCACCGCCCACTCCCACATAGGGCAGGAGGAGATTGGATATGTCCAAGCCGTGTATTAAACGGACTACATCAAGGACCAATCTTTGAAGCTCATGCATCTAGTCAACCTCCACAACCCTTGGTTTACTCACTTCCCACATTTAAATCGTTATTAGGCCGGAAAGGCCCATAAACGCAAGCGCAATCATGCTTGTAACAATAAAAGCCATGGGCATTCCCTTAAACGGCGCCGGGACATCGGCAACCTCAATTTTTTCACGAATGCTTGCCATTATTATCAAAGCCAGTGCAAACCCTATCCCGGACCCAAAGCCAAACGCAAGGCTTTCAAGAAAACTATACTGCTCATCTGCATTGATCAGCGGGACCGCAAGGATAATACAGTTTGTCGATATGAGGGCAAGATAGATTCCAAGTTTATAATATAACCCAGGTGACATTTTTCTCATAATCGTATCTGAGGCCTGAACAAAGGCTGCTATAATGCCAATGAATACAATTATTTTTAAGAAGGTAATGTCCAGGGGCAGCATAACAAGGTTATAGACCACCCAGCTTAATGCCGCGCTAATCATCATGACAGCCGTGAACGTGATGCCCATTCCAAGCGCAGTTTCCATTTTTTTTGATACCCCAAAAAAAATGCACAAGCCAAGGTACCGAGTGAAGACAAAATTATTGGTAAGGGACGCTGCAATAATCAGCTCGAAAAGTTTGGTAGAGTCAGTAGTCATCTTATTCTCCTAATGGAGCCGTGAAAACTCCCCTAGTTAACGTTTTTTTCACTCTATGTAACCAGACGTCCTGGTTGACTTGGGTGTGATGTAGCAAGCGTTTTCCTCTTCGCACGCCACGTTCCCATCCAATTAAAAAACCCCATTAAAAGTCCGACCGCGAAAAAGCCGCCAGCAGGCAAAACTAAGATAAGAAAGGGCTTGGCATTTACAACATGATACCCCCAAAGAGAGCCTTTACCGAGAAGCTCCCTAAAAAAACTTATGATTACAAGAGCCACTAAAAAGCCGAGACCTCTGCCCACACCGTCAATGAAAGAAGCGACTATTTTTTGTTTGCTCGCAAACATCTCAATCCCCACAAGTATGGAAGCAAAGGCGACGATTAGTTGGACATAAAGTCCCATCTGCTTATATGCAGCTGGCGCAAAGGCTGCCATAGACATATCTGTAACAGTCACCCACCCCGAAATAACAAGCATAAAAATAGGCATGCGTATCCTCGGATGAATGAACTGTCTCATCGCGGAAATGCTTGTATTGACCATTGCCTGAACAAATAAGACTGCTACTCCCATCAAAAAACCGGTCTTCAGACTGCTGGTTACAGCTATAGCTGGGCAGAGGCTGATCGCTAGCTTGAATATTGTATTTTCGGAAAAGATGCCTCTCTTTATGAGATCCCAATAACTAATCTCGCTTTGCTGTTCCATCTTGTCCACCTCTCTGTATAGCCTTGGTGAGAAAGTCAACGCCTTTACTCACTGCATCTTCAGTTACAGCTCTTGATGAGATAGTTGCTCCAGAAATTGCCTGGATATAGTCTTTTGTTGCTGCTCTTACTACTTTCATATGTTCCTTATCCTTGTCTTTAAACTGATCTTTAAACCAATCTGCATCTATCTCATCACCCAGTCCGGGAGTCTCTGCATGTGAGAGGATATTGATTTTTCTTACCTTGAAATCCTTGTCAACTGCAATAAGCGTATTGATATAGCTTGAATAGCCCTTGCCAAAAGACTGCACTATATAACCGATAACGGCATCTCCCTTCTTGGCAATAAAGTATTCCGCATGCTTTTCATGTATCGTCCAGTCGCCCAATTTTTCAATTCTGTCAGCATCCGGAACAAGTTGTTTCAAAGCCTCGTTTTTTGCTATAACGGCATTCTTAAACATTATAGGTGAAGTCGTAGCATATAACGTTGCCAGAATGAGTCCTCCTACGATATACACGATAACAAGATTAAGTGTTATCTTCAGCATATCCTTGCCGGTCATCGTGTTAGCTCCTTTGCTATCATTTCTTTGCAGCACCGAATACTTTTGTTCTGAAGCCTCTGTCAATAAGAGGTGCAAAACAATTCATTATGAGTATGGCAAAGCAAACGCCTTCCGGGTATCCCCCTTTAAGCCTTATGAGCATTGTCAGGAATCCGCAGCCAATGCCGAAGATTAGCTGACCCTTTCGTACAGAAGGACTCGTAACATAATCAGTCGCCATGAAAAAGGCTCCGAGTACCATACACCCGCTCAGAAGATGAAGCAGGGGATCACCAGTAAATAAAGCCCCCTTCCCTCCGAATATCCATGCCATTATGACTGCGGACCCGAGGAATGATACAGGGATATGCCACGTGATATACCCCTTGTAGATAAGAAATGCAGCGCCAATGAGTAGTGCGATCACTGATGTCTCACCGATCGACCCGGCACGGGAACCTACAAAAAGATGGGTATAAAGGTTAAGTTTATCTCCGAACATTTCTATCAATCGTGCCTCACCCTGTTCCTTAAGAATGGCCAAGGGTGTCGCTGTAGTCTTAGCATCAAGCTGAAAAAAAGCTGCTGTCGGCTCATTCCAGGTAGTCATCAGCCTAGGAAAGGAACTAATCATGAATGCCCTTGCAATTAAAACGGGATTAAAGATATTGAAACCAAGTCCTCCGAATAGTTGTTTAGTGACAACAATGGCAATAAAGGAGCCGAGGATTGGCACATAAAAAGGAATAGCCGGCGGTAAATTCAGCCCCAATAGCAAGCCGCTGAGAAATGCGCTGCCATCACTGACAGTGATCTTCTTATTAAGTGCCTTTTGATATAAGTACTCGAAAAATACCGAAAAGACTATGCAAAGTGCGATGGTAAACACACCTCTTGGTCCGAAGAAGTAAGCACCCATGATGGTAGCCGGAAGGAGTGAAGCGGATACGCTCCACATGATCCTGCTCGTAGTCTCCTCACTTTTCACATGTGGGCTGACAGAGACGACAAATTGTTGTTCTTTTTCTATTGTTTTCATGAAAACTCCCTTTTCATCGCCAAGCAATCACCCATGAGAAGTCGACCACTAAGGTTTTACCTGTGATTTGGCAAGCCTCACCAGCTGAACTATTGGCCTTTTTGATGGACACACATAGGTACATGATCCGCACTCAAAACAGTCAAAGAGATTATACTCTTTTGTCGCCTCGTAAAAGCCCCTTTCTGATAATACGCTTAACATGGACGGCATGAGGCCCATAGGGCATATATTAATACACCTACCACATCGTATGCACGAACTGAACCCTTCAGATGGCGCCGAATCCTCGGGAAGGACCAGAATGCCCGAGGTCCCTTTAGTGACGGGAACATCCATGGAAAAAAGGGCGAAGCCCATCATCGGGCCGCCAGATATAATTTTAGCGGATGTCGACGTCAGTCCACCACACTCCTCTATCAAGTCTGAAACAGGGGTACCGATCTTCACCATAAGATTTTTAGGGACCCTTATCCCCTCTCCAGTAACGGTGACAACCCTTTCGATCAGGGGTTTGCCATACCGAACGGCTTCGTAAACAGCAATAGTAGTGCTCACATTTTGTACCACGACGCCCACGTCCATAGGAAGAGCTCTCGGCGGGACTTCCCTGTCAATGCACGCCTTTATAAGCATCTTTTCCGCTCCTTGGGGGTATTTCACCTCAACAGCCATGACCTGCATGTCGGGCTCCTTTGATACCGCCTGCGTCAAGATTTCTATCGCATCAGGCTTATTGTTTTCTATTCCAATATACCCTTTTCTTACACCAAGAATTCTCATCATAACCTTAAGACCCTTCACAATATCATTTGGGCGTTCAATCATGAGTCTGTAGTCAGCGGTAAGATACGGCTCACACTCAGCACCGTTGATTATAACGACGTCTATGGGTTTTTCCTTCGGAGGTGATAATTTCACATGCGTCGGGAAAGCGGCGCCACCCATGCCGACAACTCCTGCATCCCTAATTTTCCCCTTCAGATCATCCGGTAAAAGCTGCATGTAGTCAGGATTGTCCTTTAAGGGCGTCCACTCTTCCTTTCCATCATTTTCGATGACGACTGAGGTAACCATTCTCCCATTGGGAAGAGGGAACTCACCAACTGCCATAGCCCTTCCAGATACCGAGGAATGGACAGGAGCGGATACAAATCCCTCAGGAATGCCTATCATGTCGCCCTTCTTCACTTCTTGCCCGATCTCCACATTCAACTTGCATGGTGCGCCGATGTGCTGAGACATGGGAATAATGACTCTCTTTGGAGGTTTTTGGGGGGTTATCGCCTTATCCCTGGATAATTCCTTTTTATCTTTAGGGTGAATCCCACCTCTAAATGTCGCTCCGGCCACCAGCATTTCCTCCGTTATTATTCGGGATTTGAAGACATCAGCTAATTGCTTGAAAGGATAAGCACCGATACTAATTTTTGGTCGGCTAAAAGGCTACTAAGCTTACAAGCAATGGTTCGCTCTTATGAGTGCTCTCTAATTAGAACCTCAAAAATCCTAGAAAATAAATATATTTAATCGCATGATTAATTGTTATGATAGCAAAACCTGCCTTGGCATATCAAGGCCACGCGCTTCTCTTAAATGAACCTGTTCAGTGCCGCATCCAAACAAAGAAGGCCGGGAGCATTGGCCCTCGGCCTTCTTTAAGAACAACTTCTTATTTTTTTTGCGGGTTACCTCACAAGAGCCTTCATTATCAGGTTCCAAAGGTGATACGTGTGATAGTGACCTCCGTATTTCTCGCATATCTGCTCAAGTTGTCCATGGCAGTTATGGCATGGCGTAATGACAACATCGGCCTTCGTGTTCATCACCTGATCAAACTTGAACTTGCCATACGCATGCTTCTTATCTTTGAACCCCGCTTGGTGCGCCCCTCCGCCCCCGCCGCAGCAGAAGTTATTAGACATGTTAGGCCACATATCAACAAAGTTTTCTTCACCCGCGCATGCCTTAATGATAAAACGAAGATCCTCCGCAGCACTATTTCCGAGGCCTTTGCGAACAAGGTTGCAGGGATCCTGACAGGTAAACTTTTGCCCATCGGTGTTCCATGATGGGTCAACCTTAAGCCTTCCTTCGCGTAGCCACTGCGCATACAACGTAATAATGCTCATAAACTCAAAAGTGTGTGGTATTTTGAACTTACGCAGTCCTTCCAGGACCGCAAAAAAGTGATGCCCTCATTCAGTATTTATGTAGTATTTGCACCCGAGTTCTTCTATAACCTTGACCTGAGTCTCAAGAACCTTTTTCCAGTCCTCATCCTTCCCCGTAAACATGCAGTAGTTTGTGGCATCCCAGAATTCCGAGGAATATGTCCAGTCAATGCCCACGGTATGGAGAATTTTCCAGAGCGGTACCATCTCATCAGGTTCGGCTGTGGGCTCTTTGGCGTTCTGGTTAAGATAGTACTCGGCTCCTTTTTTGTCCATTGGCGCCTGCAAGCCTTCCCACGATGGCTCGGCTTCAAGGGCTTCATTCAAAGTGTCCTGAACTATCTCTAACCACAGCACTTTTGGTAATCCGGTGCTGTTCCCTTTGTTAGGATCCAGTGTTAAGTCGCATGACTTCTGGATGCCCTTCGGCACCTTATCGTGCGGCCACTGCTGGCGTGTATAGTAGATCATCCTGCCTATGTCAATATCCATCGGGCATGCGTACTTACATCTCTGGCACATAGTACAAAGCCAGACCCACGGTGTATTAAGAATTTCCTCATCCATTCCAAGAAGAACCATTCGCAGAAATTTTCTCGGATCGAACCCTTCCATGCCTGATGCCGGGCATCCGCTCGCGCAAGCGCCACAGGTCAGACAGAAATCGAGATTACCGCCACCGGGAATATACGCTTTCAAGCGATCCCTAAAGGCGGTTTTCTTGTCAGTCAAGTCAATCACTTCTGACATATCATATCCTCCTCATATTACAAAGCCTTCGACTGATTAATACTCTTGGGGCATTTCTTTCAATTGAGCCATCGTGAAAACTGGTCCGTCCTTACAAACATATTCTGGACCAACATTGCATCTTCCGCAAATACCAATACCGCACTTCATTCTGTTCTCAAGGGACGTCACCGTCTGTTCGGGGGTAAAGCCAAGCTTCGTCATAACAGGCAGTGTGAATTTAATCATGACCGGTGGCCCACATATCACTGCAATGGCATTATCTGAGGAAGGCGCTACCTGCTCAGTTACCGCAGGGACGAATCCGACCCTTCCTGTCCAACCAGGCGCTTCCCTATCAACAGTGACGTTGTAATCGATGTCGTCCCTTTTGGACCATTCCTCCAGTGTCTCTTTGTAAAGAAGCATTCCCGGTGTCCTAGCGCCATAAATGAGGGTAATTTTCCCATAGTCAGGCCTGTTGTCTTTGTGGAGCATGTATACAATGGTAGAGCGCAGCGTAGTAAAGGCGTACCCACCGCCGATAATGATTACATCCTTGCCCTTCATTCTATCAAAGGGATATGAATTGCCAAGGGGCCCTCTGACTCCCATGACATCTCCTTCAACGAGATTGTGCAATGCAGTCGTAACCACTCCAACCTTGTTCACTGTGAAGAGGAGATGATCACCTTCCGTGGGAGAAGATGCAATACCAATGGGTATCTCTCCTTTGCCAGTGACGGACAGTTGGGCAAATTGGCCTGGCAGGTAATCAAAGGCCGCTCGATCCTTTTCACTCAGGAATCTCAACTTAAAGGATTTTATATTCCTGTCCTCCGTCTCAACTACAGTGTTGTCTATCCTCACCGGATATGGTACATATGGATTTTTCATAGTCCTTCCCGCTCTTGTTTTATTTATTTTGCAGAATTCATTGTTTTGACCACTTCACGTATGTCTATGTTAACAGGGCACAGGTTCACGCACCTTCCGCAGCCGACGCACCCTATTTCTCCCGCTCTCTTCACCGGTATATACTTGAATTTATGCATAAAACGCTGTCTTACCCTTTCTTTTTTGGATGGCCTCGGGTTATGGCCTGTCGCATGAACTGTGAAAAGCCATGACATACATGAGTCCCAGTTGCGGATCCTTACCCCCCCATCCCTATAAACTTCGTCCTGAATGTCAAAACAATGACAGGTTGGGCATACATACGTGCAGGTTCCACAGTTCAAGCAGGGTTCGTTCACTTCCGACCAACAGTCCTGGTTATAAAGTTGAAGGACCGTCTTAGATTTAATATTTTCAAGGCTGATCTTGCTAGAGAGCGTATCTTCAGCCTTTTTGCTCAATGCCTTCTGTTCTGCGAGATCTGTGTCCTTAGGATCGTCCAGAAAAGACAGTCCCCCCAAGAGCTTCTCCCCTTTCTCAGTCAAAACTTTTAAAAGATATCGGTCTCCCAAGTCTGAGGCAAGGACGTCAAGTCCCTTTTCACCAAAGGGGTGCGAATCCACTGACGTGCAGAAGCACGAACTGCACGGCTCATTGCATCCCAGTCCTATAAGAGTAGCCGCATCCCTCTTGGAAAACCAGTACGTGTCCGTAAATTGATCATTCTTGAATATCATGTCCAGAAGAAAGAAGGCCCTCGCATCACAAGGCCGTATACCAAAAATAGCCTTGGTAGACGGCTTGTTTTCTGTCTCTTTATAGATATTGGCATCCTCACCTGATCTTCTGAAGGAGAGCATTATTTCAGACTGGGGGAAAAAGATATTCTTTGGAGACATTGTGGAATTCTGAAATTTGTCCAAGCACATGAGGCCTGCATCTGAAATTGGGGCAAACTTGATCTGTTTACCTTCGCTCCGCGGCCCCCATATTTTATATCTCTCTTTCAGTGCGTCTAGAAAAGCTGATAAATCATTTTTTTTCAATATCTTATATTTCATCATATACACCTACTTGATAAAAGGCTGGGGATCGTCCAGCTTGAAGGTAGCCAACGGAGGCTGCGCATCAAGACCTTCCCATGCCTCATAACCGTCATAGTTTTCTTTAATGTCCTTTTCGGCCTTGCTCGATATCATCCTGACTTTTATTCGCATAGGACATGCATCTTCACAAGCCCCGCATTCAGTACAACGGCCCGCCGTGTGGAAGGCCCTGATAATGTGGTAGGAAAGGACGTCCCTGCTGTCCACCGATTTACCGCACCATTGTGGATTGAACTTATCAACAAAACATTCCGGACAATAGCACAGTGGACAAGCATCTCTGCACGCATAGCAACGAATGCAGCTGCTGAGAAGTTCATCAATAAACTGCGATCTCTCCTCTGCGGACATCGCTTCCACGTTTCCAATGTCCCCGTACCGGTCCGCTATCTCCTGCTCCTTTACCTCTCCTGCAACAAGCTCATCGTACAGCACCGGGTTTCTATGTGTACATTGATTGCAATTATCACGTATTAACCCGCTCCGGTCTAAGGTGATTTCAAAATCGCGACCCTTCAGGATCACTTGCTCATTATCCTCTTTCAGTTCGACTATCTCCCCCGGCGCCGATTCCATGACCTTGTCAGGACTAATCATCCCAAGGCAAGGTACTCCAATTATATAGACGTTCTCCCTCTTGATTTGTTGTTCAAGGATGAGCCCAACCACGTTCCTGCTTACACAGCCCTGTGCAACGATAGCTACACGCTTGTCTTTATAGTGAACCAAAAAGTTGGCAAGGTTGTTGCGGCAGTTACCATCCCATATGAGCATGTCAACATCCTCGGGTTTATGTGCAAAAAACGGGGCATTCCTTGAATTGATAGTCCCTTTCCTATGACCTAATACCAAGTCAACCGTCTTTTCATCCAAAAGCCTCTTGGCTGTCTGCCTTATTTTTTCTGTTCGTTCGCGCATTAAATCACCTCTCCGCTACATACCTCAACGCCGCTCTTTACAAAACGTTTTGCCGGACCTAATGCTTTTACACTCTCAATGACATCTGCCGCCGTGAGAGCAAATTTTTCTCCTTCCGCTGAAGAAATCCATGAGAAATGTAATCTGCCTGGTTCAAGACCTACGTATTCTAATAAACTCTTGGCAATCGCAAACTTGCGACGGGCGACCAGATTACCACTGATATAGTGGCAGTCGCCTGGATGTCAGCCTGAGACCCAGACGCCGTCGACACCTCGCCTAAATGCATCCAGTATGAACTCTGGACTCATACGTCCCGTACAGGGAATTCTTATAATTCTGACATTGGCAGGATATTTCATCCTGCTGACGCCTGCCAGGTCAGCCGCTCCATAGCTGCACCAGTTACAAAGGAACGCGACAATTGTTGGTTCAAACTCTGCCATGACAATACCCTTTCACCTTTATTTTATTTCACGGAAAGCCTAAATGCTTCCCGTTGATTGTTAGTTAACAATAAACTTCTTCCAGTGCATCAAGCTGGGCCATGATCTCACTGTTAGTGAATCCTTTGAGGTCCGGAGCCCCTGACCTGCATGAGGTGACACATACGCCACACCCTTTGCAAAGGGCAACATTGACCTCAGCCTTCCCCTTTTCATCAAATTTTATGGCCTGGAATGGACACAAGGTGATGCATATTCCGCAGCCAGCACACCGGCGTTTATCGATCTGGGAAACACTACCCCCTACTACGATGTTGTCCATTGAGAGCACAGTTACAGCCCTTGAAACAGCAGCTTGAGCCTGCGCTATGGTCTCGTCCATTGCTTTGGGGTAGTGTGCCAAACCGCATACGAAAACGCCGTCTGTGGCAAAATCTACCGGCCTGAGCTTCTGGTGAGCCTCTAAGAACCAGCCGTCTGCATCCAAGGGAACCTTGAACAACTTAGCTAATCCCTCTTCCTTATTGGAGACAATGGCGGCGGCCAGCACCAAAAGGTCAGCCTTCACCTTCATATCCCTTTCAAGGATATGGTCGGTGAAGATGACACTAACATTGTTTCCTTCTTCCTCGACTTGGGGCTTGTTACTTTTGCTATACTTCACAAAAATGACGCCAAGGCTCCTTGCCTCCTTGTAGAGATCTTCTCTTTCTCCATAAGTCCTTATATCCCTATAGAGTATGTAGACCCTCGCGTCAGGGTTCATCTTTTTTATTTCTATGGCGCTATGCACAGAGTGGGTACAGCATACTTTGCTACAATAAGGCCGCTCTGTCTCCCTGGAGCCGACACACTGAATAAAGACAACGTTTTTCAAATCGTGAACAAGGGTGGAGTCCCCCTTTACAAGCCCATCCAATTCCGTCTGGGTTATCACTTTGCTATTTTTGCCGTAAAGATATTCAGTAGGTTTAAATTCCGATGCTCCAGTAGCAATAATCGCAACGCCATGTTCCACTACATGGTCTTCCCCGCCACTTTTTAAGGTAGTCTTGAAGTTTCCAACAAAGCCATCTACATTGGATATCTCTGTATTAAGATGAACCTTTATCCGAGGGTCCGCATTGATTTCCTTAACCAGTCCCTCCAGGTAAGACGCGACCTTCTCCCCTTTGGCCGTCTGGAACATCCTCAATGCGTGCCCACCAAGATGACTTGATTTTTCAATCAGTTCAACATCGAAGCCCTGCCGTGAAATTTCTTTGGCAGCATTCATCCCAGCTATTCCGCCGCCCACCACCAACGCCCTTTTTGTGAGACCAAGAACCGTCTGAGTCAATGGTTCTAACAGTGCGGATTTAGCTACAGCCATTCTCACAAGGTCTTTTGCTTTTTCTGTTGCAAGCTCAGGCGCATCTGAATGAACCCAGGAATTCTGGTTTCTGATATTTGCCATCTCAAATAGATATTTGTTCAATCCTGCAGCCTGCATGGTTTCCTGAAACAGTGGTTCATGGGTACGGGGTGTACAGGCTGCCACGACCACTCGATTAATGTTGTGTTTTTTTATGGTCTCCTTAATTCTATCCTGAGTATCCTGCGAACAAGTGAACAGACTTTCCTCAGTGTATACAACGTAAGGAAGACTTTTGGAATATTCAACTAACTCAGGTACTTTTACTATCCCTCCGATATTTATTCCGCAATTGCACACAAAAACGCCGACGCGTGGTGGTTCTCCAGCGATATTCCTCAGTTCGGGGGGAACTGGCTTAGTAGTGAGAGTGTGCCGGACATCGGAAAGGTTAGCCGAAGCAGCACACGCAGCAGCACTCGCTTCCATAACGGAAAGGGGGATATCTTTGGGGCCGTTAAAGGCTCCGCATGCAAAAACCCCGTGCTTTGAGGTGGCAACCGGTTCAAAGGTAGTGTTTTTGTTAAATTGATAGTGGTTCACCTCAATCCCCATCTGTTCCGCAAGAGCTACTGTTTCAGGAGGAATGTCAAGGCCAACGGAAAGAACTACGATATCAAACTTTTCGGTTATTCTCTCTCCATTCTGGGCTATATAGGAAATTTGGAGGTCATCAGAATCAGGAACTGGGTCAATGCTGTGAATCCTGGCACGAATAAAGTTAACCCCTTGTTTTTCAGCCTTTTCCAGATACTTATCAAAATCCTTACCGTGCGTGCGCATGTCCATATAGAAAATGGAGCAGTCCAGATTTCCATGTGCGTGCTCTTTGGCAATTGCCGCCTCCTTGATTGCGTACATACAACATACTGAGGAGCAGTAGCCGTTGTCACATTTGTTCAGGTTCCTGGAACCTATACACTGAAGCCACGCTATCTTCTTCGGCTCCTTGTGGTCTGATGGTCTCACAAGATGACCAGTAAACGGCCCCGATGCCGAAAGTATCCTTTCGAACTCAAGTGAAGTGATTACATTAGGAAATTTCTTATACCCATAAAAGTCCATTGAGGAGGGGTCGAAGGCCTTGAATCCTGGAGCAAGTATGATAGATCCTGCTCTTATCTCTATTTCCTTTTCCTTATCATCAAAATTAATCGCCCCCGCAGGGCACTTTTTCTCGCAGACCCTGCATTTCTTTCCTTTGCCTAAGAACCTACAATTTTCCTTGTCTATGGCATACTTGAGTGGGACCGCCTGAGAGTATTTCACATAGATTGCTTTGCGTGTGGCAAGCCCCTCATTATGCTCATCGGTTACTTTTGTGGGACATTTTACAGTGCACTCGCCGCAGGCGATGCATTTATCCATGTCCACAAAACGTGGACTCTCTAGGATAGCGACAGTAAAATCTCCCTCACTGCCCGAAACCGCTTTGACGTGTGACAGGGTGTGAAGTGCTATGTTAGGATGCCGGCCAACCTCGACCAGTTTGGGCGAGATTATTCACATTGCACAGTCGTTTGTGGGAAATGTTTTATCCAGTTGAGCCATCACCCCGCCTATCGATGGTGATTTCTCAACAATGTGCACATAATATCCAGAATTCGCCAAATCAAGGGCAGCCTGCATACCAGCAATACCGCCGCCAATGACTACAACCGATCCGATCTTTTGACTCATTAGTGATACCCCCTTGGAGGAAGTTTAAAGACGTAGTTTTTCATCAACGACATTAACTGTTTACGCCTCTCCCATTCCAGTTTTGTTATCAGAATTTCGGTGAAAACCACGTAACGAAGTTGATTATGTCACAATTTTTTTTCAATAGTCAAAATATTTACATAAATAAAGCTATTAAATTACCTAATATGATTGGGAAAATCTTATCAATGAAAATTCATAACTCGACGCCCCGGGGAAAGAGGTGGCTTGACACCACCAACGATCCTCCTTGGCCCGTCCATCAGCGTTTTGGGAGGTCTCTCAACAATTCTCTGGGGATTGGTAGATGACACGCCAATAATTGAGAAGATCAAATAAGAGGTGGGCCGTCAAGCGTTGAAAAGAGAGAATCGCAAGCGACCCAAAAGGCTGCGGAGGAGATCCTGTTGGATCCCCCATCGCATTGATTATTTTAATATTTTATTGTTCTACGCGCTTCGAAGGTTCTTTTTATAGAGCAAAAGCTTTCTAATATGAGTAAGTTCCTCATTGATGACCTTTTCTACAGATCCCGCGCGGTCAAAACCGGTCGCCGACTTAAGCTCACTGAAAAATATAACCGAATCCTTCTCAAAAGATAGGGCCATCTCAATGGCATCTTCGAAGATGTGGATGTTGGCCACTTTGCTCTTTAAAGTCTGGCGGTCTGCTAGGGAATGGGACTTGCAAAACTCCTGCATATAATCCTTGTATTCCCCTTCATAAGTCTCCTCAGGTTCAAAGCTGCCGGCAGCATCAGCCATTTTCTTAAATAATTGTTCATGCTTGATTTCCTCTCCCGCCAGATACTGGAAAAGTCCGACAAATTGCGGATCACTGAACTTCTTTAACGTTTCAGTATAAAATTCATAGCCATTCTGTTCGATATAAACAGCAAATTCCAGGATTTCACGAACATCAAATAGATTACCCATTTTATTCTCCTTGCTTAAAGACAGATTGCGTTTCTGCAGGATTCAACTCTAAAGCATCTTCGTTACTATAATTGAATATTGAATATTTTTCAATTGACACCACCATCACAAATGTGCCTTGAGGGAACACACCCCGAGCAGATGAGATAGAGATCATTACCCCTCTGAGCTTCGTGTAAATCTGCTACCTTTGCCAGCCATGTTCCCCAATGAGCGGGACAAACACACAAGGGGTATGATATTCCTCAAGTAGAACGCCTTGTCTCTTTTTACCTTTGATCAGGACCTGAGAAAGGCGTTCGCCAACAGGCGCCACAACGATTCCTCCTTCCTTTAGCTGTCGTATAAGGGGCCCAGGAACCTTCGGAGTCGCAGCAGTAATGATCATTCTATCAAATGGCGCCTTATCCTCCAACCCCTGGGTGCCATCGCCTATAATCACATGCACGTTATCATATCCCAGAATAGACAGTCGTCTTCTTGCTTCGTCCCCTATGGACTTTATGCGCTCAACGGTATAGACATCTTTAACGAGTTCAGCCAATATTGCTGCCTGATAACCAGAACCTGTCCCAATCTCCAGAACAGTTTCATCGCCTTTCAACTCCAAAAGCTCTGTCATGACAGCAACCATGTATGGTTGAGAAATCGTCTGCCCCTCACCAATCGGAAGGGCCATGTCGTCGTAGGCATTAGACCAGGGTTCTGGAACAAAGAGGTGTCGAGGGACTTTCCTCATTACGGCAAGGACTTTTTCGTCTTTTATCCCTCTTGGAACAAGTTGCGTGTCAACCATCAAATCTCGGAGTCTTTTATAATCTTCCATGTCTTTTTGAGATATTTTAATGCTTCATAATTAGTTAAATCCAGATGTATCGGTGTTATTGAGACATATTTGTCCAATACAGCATGAATATCCATATCAACGCCATGCTCCCAGTATGGCGTCCCGCCGCCTATCCAGTATTGCTTGTCACCCCAGGGAGACATAATTTCCTGTATGGCATTATCATATATCCTCTTCCCCTGCTTGGTAATCTTCATGCCCTTAATCACGTCTTTCTGGACATTAGGCACATTGACATTGAGCAAGGTGTCATACGGCAATGATCTGTCCAATATATAGTTGGCGACCTCAATAGCAAAAGGAACAGCAGTCTCATAATAAAATGGCCTGTCACCCACAAGGGAGATGGCGAAGGATGGCACACCAAGAATGGTTCCTTCCATTGCCGCAGATACGGTGCCAGAATAGGTCACGTCATCTCCCAGATTTGCTCCTCTATTTATGCCTGATGCAACAAGGTCAGGTCTTCTAGGAAGTATTTTGTGGATCCCAAGGGCCACGCAATCAGTCGGCGTCCCGTTCACGCTGAATACTTTGTCATGCAATTCCTCTGCCTTTAACGGCCTATGGAGTGTCAAGGCATGGCTGACGGCGCTGCGTTCTCTGTCAGGTGCGATCAGATACGGATCCCCTATTTCTTTCATGGCCTTTAAAAGTGCGTTTATCCCTGGAGAATGAACCCCATCGTCGTTTGTCACAAGAATGAGAGGAGTCATATATCTGCTTCTCCTATGCATATGAAGATAACGTAACGCCTTTTTAGCAACAAATTCTTCATCAAATCTCTGACAAGACTATCACTTGACGATTAAACGTGATTTTTAGTATTGTAATCACTCAACATATTGAATACTGAGGGCCGTTAGCTCAGTTGGTAGAGCAGCTGACTCTTAATCAGCGGGTCGCAGGTTCGAATCCTGCACGGCTCATTCTTGTTCTGTAAAATATCAGCAGGTTGCGGAATCTCCGCAACCTCATTCTTTAGGCTTCTTCTTATGTCAATCAGAAAATTCCCTTTACCCTTTTTTCAGAATTGACATATTACTTCCTTCTTTCAATTCTATCTGTTTTTACATTTGAATCTCAAGGGCTTGTATAAGTACACGACATATGAGAAAAAGAGAAGCGTTTATAATCATGGATAATACCATTGTCTTTGAGGACTTGGAGGGGGTTCTATCTGCCAGGGCATAGTGAGGTCTTATGCAGTTATAGACATACGCCCAGATGATAAGCGGCGGTGCATCCTCTTTAGCTACTACGGGTTGGAACAAAAAAGGGCAAAACCATTACTGACCCTGCCTTTTCCTTTGTATCTTTCTGTCTCAGGTCTAAGTCTCGCTATAAGCTTGTTAATCCTCTGTGACGATGACCCAACCGTTTACCATGTCGTTGTTATTAAGGTCGATAGTGCCGGAATTCTTGAGGCAGTAACCAACCTCCCAAGTTCCTGCTCCGGGGACTACCGATGCTGCAGCGGTAAAAGAGAGACGACCAGCTGTGTCGCTGACTTCGCCGTTTGAGTAGTCAGCAGCTCCAGCAAAATTTATCAGGGCGTTTGAGGTGCCCGCTGCTCGATAACAAAGGTCATACCCAAAAGAGGCAACACCGCTTGTTGTGGTGCCAAGAGGAGCCTGGACAGCCCCGGTGATCCGTTGCAAGGCTGTTGTGGTAACATTTTCAGTTAAACCGGCAAAAATAAATTGACTTGCACTAATGGTCCCAATACTACCGCTAAATATAGAGGTGGCAACAACGCCCGTCGGATCCTGTGGACCCTGAGGACCAACTATCTTCCAGGATATCGGGCTTTCACTTGGCAAACACTGACTAGAAGCACTGCCAATTCTTAATTGACCATTTTGCTGCTTATAACATCCATAGATAACAGTTGCCCATGGCGGCACAGGTGGTTCCGGAGGCTGTGGCTTACCGACAATCGCTGCGGGACCGAACATCGAGGAATGACATATATTGGGTAATGACAACAATGATCACGCTTGATAGTTTAGGTGATTTTAATTTTCTTCAATTCACTCTCAACCGACGAATAGAACTCATCTATACGCTGCATCAAAAGATCGCTCGTCTTTCAGTCAGTCCCCTTCTTAAGAAGATTTTCCCTTTTAAGGAGGAAGCCTCGAACTCCCTTCATTTAGAAAGGCTTCCTCCTTCGTATATACCCTTTTTCAACACCTTTGTGTACTCGTTTGGGTTTTTCCAATGGTCTCTATTTCTGGGCGAACTCTCGATAGAGTTGCATTTTCTTGAAAGTGTGGTGTTGTCGAATCTAAGGCGCAAAAAACTATTGCGTCATTCATAGAGCAATAGGCAGAATAAATCGCAATGTAAGCAGCCTATTGGAGTAAGTTTTTTGTCAGTCATGATATTATAAAAAAACGAATTTTTTTACAAAAAATAAGATTAAGAGAAAACGGTAAAAAGGAGAATATGTGATGAAAAGAGCAGTCGCCCATGTAATGAGTATTTTTGTGTTTTCTTTATTTGCCGTTAAGGCGTTTGGAGCAGAACCGGGCACTTTCACAAACTATTCGGCCGATATGGAGACCACGACAGCACAGGGTTCTTTTACCTCCAAGATTTTTTTTAAGGATACGAAAATGAGGATGGAAAGAAACTCTCAGGGGCACAAATCCATTTATATCATGAGACCTGACAAGAAGGTCGTATGGATGCTGATGGTTGACAGCGAGACCTATATGGAGATCCCTCTTGATATGAGCAAGCAAGATATACAGTCAAAGCTCCATGATCCGAATATCAAGACGGACAAGGAGTTTATTGCTAATGAGGTTATTGATGAGCACCCGGCAAAGAAATACCATCTAACGATAACTAAAAACGGCAAAAAAGAAAACTCAGGATATATCTGGGAGACAACTGACCTGGGCAACTTTCCGCTAAAATACGAGTCGGAAGACAAAAAAATGACGACCGTCTGGAAAAACATTAAGACGGGTGGTGTTGCTGATTCAGTATTCGAACTCCCTGCAGGTTACAAAAAGATGGACATGCCAGCAATGCCTAGCGTGGACAGCGGACAAATGAAACAGAACCGCTAAACTAACAGCAGAAACAAGACAGCTCGAAATAGGCATTCCATGGAAATAATGTTTAACAGGGTTCCTCCGGAAGCCTTGTTCCCCTTCACGACATATATATATGGATATGCGCGCGCCTATAAAGAAAAAACATGGGTAAAAGGAACGCGGTGACTTCTGCACGCTCTTCATCGCTTCACATTTGACTGATGAGTATTTCAAATTGCAACTAACTCACTCTATCCCCGTGCCACCGTTCCTAAAAACATGGACAAATATTCCACACGTCATTCAAACGGTACCTCGATTGCACACTTTTTTAGTTTTATCCTATATACTCAATATTATTACATGTAAAAGCAAATTGTCGTACCGAATTGTTAACTGTTCTCAACCCTTTTGACCGGTTTTTGCGGTAATAGAAGCCCATTCTTTGCTGGATAGAAGGACTAACATATACCTTCCGTTCCTTGGTGTCGAGATTGCGCTGCAGACACTTCCTAGTGGCATCCACTTCCCCGGCAAGGCTGAAGATGACCCCGTTCAGCTGTCTGCCGGTGAT
>Ga0074045_10001551_pt1 | contig 22090 bp, 17 predicted proteins | sample BogForMeECP23OM2_FD_94442 | JGI IMG/M metagenome (GOLD analysis project Ga0074045, IMG submission 94442) | Bog forest soil microbial communities from Calvert Island, British Columbia, Canada - Bog Forest MetaG ECP23OM2 | ecosystem: Environmental > Terrestrial > Soil > Wetlands ... | reverse complement strand
CCTGCGAAGTCTTCGCATCGATCGTTCCCTGCGCGACGGAGGCGGAGAACCGCCCGCGTGGTCGCGCCGCTTCATTCTGGGCGGAATCGCCGTGGTCGTCGTGCTGGGAATCGTCTCGTTGCTTTATCGCACGCTCGCCTCGGATGCGCCGGAAGTGGAAGTCGCGCGCGCCACGGCGGAGGGCAGCGACGTCGCGGGCAGCACCGTGCTTTCGGCGAGCGGATATATTGTCGCGCATCACAAAATCAGCGTGAATTCGAAGGTCACCGGCCGCGTGGCCTGGATTGGCGTGGAAAAAGGCGACAAGGTGAAAGAAGGACAAGTTCTGGTGCGGCTGGAGGACGAGGAATTCCGCGCCCAGTACGAACAGGCTCGAGGCGCGGTAGAGAGTGCCAAAGCGCGCCTGCTCGAGAATGAAAACGGATCGCGCCCGGAGGAAATTCAGCAGGCGGATCACAATCTGCAGGAGGCGCGAGCTACCGCGCTGAATGACAAGATCAATCTGGATCGCACCCGCGACCTGTTTGCCCAGGGAGTAATGTCCAAGCAGAATCTGGACGACGCCATCGCCAAGTGCGACGCTTCGCAACAACGAATGAATTCGCTGGAGCGGGCTTTCAAGCTGATGCAGCTTGGCCCGCGCTCCGAGGAGATTCTTCGCGCCCGCGGCGACCTCCTGCAAGCCGAAGGTCAGCTGGCCTATGCCAAGTCTCAACTCGATGCAACGGTGATTCGCGCGCCCGTCAGCGGTACGATTCTGGAACGCACAGCGGAAAAGGGCGAACTAGTCACCGCGCAATTTGCCAGTGGCGCCGAAGGCGGCCCGCGCGGGTCGGTGGTGGCCCTGGCCGATCTCAACGACATTCAGGTCGAGCTCGATATCGCGCAGGATGACTTCGCCAAACTGTCTCCCAAGCAGGAGGGCATCGTCACCCTGGACGCGTTCAAGGATCGCTCCTACAAAGGCGAGATCGCCGAAATGTCGCCGGAAGCAAATCGCCAGAAGGCAACGGTCCAAGTCAAGGTTCAGATTCTCGAGCCCGACTCCTACCTGCGGCCGGAAATGAATGCAACGGTTCAGTTCAAGGCGAAGGCCAACAATAACGACGACAAGAACGCCGGCACGAAACAGACCTACGTTTTTGTGCCCACTGCCGCATTGCGCGACAAGGATGGAAAGAAGTTCGTGTTGCTCGCCTTCAACGGCAAGGCTCTCCGCCGCGAGGTACACGTTCAGGGCCAGCGGTCGGGAGGCTATCTGGTGGATTCGCTGGTAGGCGGTGAAAGTGTAATCACGGCGGCGCCCGCGGATTTGCAGGACGGGCAAAAGATTCGTATCAAGGGGAATTCATGAGTGCAATAACGACGCAAACACCAACTCAACCGGCCCAGGGCAGCAAGGTCGTCCAGGCCAATGGGGTCAGCAAGATTTTCAAGCGCGATGCCTTCGAGGTGACCGCGCTCGACAACGTCTCCATCGACATCGCCGGCGGCGAGTTCCTGGCGCTAATGGGGCCTTCCGGATCGGGGAAAACGACCTTGCTGAACATGATCGCCGCCATTGACCGCCCCAGTTCGGGTGAACTGCTGGTGATGGGCGAAAACATTTTTCTCCTGAGCGATGGGCAGTCGGCCAAATGGCGCAATACTCACGTCGGATATGTTTTCCAGACTTTCAATCTGATCCCGGTGCTGACCGCATTTGAGAATGTCGAGTTGCCGCTGCTGCTGACCAGGATGACGCCGCAACAGCGCCGCGATCACGTGATGACCGCGCTTAAACTCGTTGGGCTTGAGGATCGCGTCAATCACCTTCCCAAGCAGCTATCCGGTGGGCAGGAGCAGCGTGTGGCCATCGCTCGCGCCATCGTCAGCGATCCCACGCTGATTCTCGCCGACGAACCGACCGGCGACCTCGATAGCAACTCGGCGACAGAAATCCTGGAAATTCTGAAGCGGCTGAATGAAAGCTTCAACAAGACGATTGTGATGGTGACCCATGATCCGCACGCCGCCCAGTATGCGCACGTGACACGGCATCTGGAAAAAGGACGGCTGTTACCGGCGTAGCAAGGTGCTGGAAAGGTTCGTATCAGGGCGTCGCTTTAGCGATGCCGAAAGTTCTTCGAAATCGGATGCCCCTTTAGGGGCTGAGCATCACGCCGTTCGCCGCGCAGCCATCCCGCCCTCCGCCGGCTCGACGTCGCTGATCCACTCCCACACGCGCCGCCCCCGGTCGTTACTCAAACTGCGGGCCTCGCCATAATCCACCAGGCGATTCAAAACGGTTGTGACCGAAGCCAGCGGATCCTTGTGCCGAGCCAGGATTGCGGGAGCACATCGTTCCAGTTCCACGCAAACCTCTCGCGCGCCCAGCGGACGACGGACTTCCATGAGCACCCTGCGGCAAGCCTTGGTGAATCCGGGCTGGCGGCCGTTGGGCTTGCGGTCGATCAGTTCCAGCAAGTCGTCGCCGAGCACCTGCTCGCCGAAAAGATTCGCGAGTCCAGCGATGGTCTGCTTCACCGTGCCGATGCGCTTCATGACCTCGGCGCGCTGTCTCAGCAACTGGAGGAGTTCCTCGTGCGCGGCCTTCACTACCTGCTGCGCCGAAATGCTATTAGCATGCGCATCAACCGAATGCGCGTGCAGGCCGTCGCCGTTACTTTTCCCAACTTCCATAAACCCTCCACGAAGCAGAGAGAATCCCCTCGGCCCTCATCTTCTAATACGCAGGACGCTCCTCCGAGGTTCCGTGAAGAGTTGGACTCGCGTGGAGAGGAAAGGTTATCGGACAAAAAGGTTGGTAAGTGTGGCGCGGGCGCCCCCGCCCGCGAACCGAGGCGATATGCTCAACCAATGTTCCAGAAGTTGTTTAGGCCCCGCGGACAAGCCTGTCCTGAGCGAAGTCGACGAGAGTGCCCGCGCCACATTGAAGCATCAGCTACCCCATCACCGTCGTGTGCTCGGGCCGGATCTTGTACAGCACGCGAACCTCGCCCGGCTGCGCATATGGATACTTGTCCACTCCCATGTACTTCTTCGCCATCTTGTCAATATGATGGGCAGCACCCTCTTCGGTAATCTCAACCACGGTCCCCCGGATCTCGAGATATCGATAGGGATTGTCGGGATCGACGATGGCCAGAGCCACCCGCGGATCGCGGCGCACATTGCGGTCTTTCTGGCGTCCCTTAGCCGAGTTGAAGATGACGTGTTGGCCGTCAAAATCGCACCACACTGGTGTGACCTGCGGCCGCCCGTCAGGCATGAGGGTACCAAGGCTGGCGAAGGCGCGCTTTTGGAAAAGGTCGGCGTACTTCTCAGGAATCACATTGGACATCGCTGACTCTCCTGGATTGAGGGATAGCCTACTAAATTTTGGCTGCCCCGATTATAGTAGCCTTTCTGGGGAGTTCGACCTCATGCCAATGACATCAGCCCCGGCAGGAAAATCACCGCGAATATTCTGTTTGTGGTTCGTCTTGTTTCTGGTTGCAAGCCCTCTTCTATCGCAGCAATCTTCTGTACAGCCTCCGCCGACTATAGTCTTCATGACCGATTTCGGTGTGCTCGACGATTCCGTAGCGCTCTGCAAGGGCGTAATGTACGGCATCGCTCCGAACCTTCGCATTGTCGATCTCACCCATCAGGTGAATGCTTTTTCCATTCGGGACGGCGCTCGCTTCCTCTTCGGCGCCACACCCTACTTCCCTTCCGGAACGGTATTCGTGGCGGTGGTCGATCCCGGAGTAGGTAGTTCGCGCAAAGCGGTGGTGGTGAAATCAAAGCGTGGGCAATTTTTCGTGCTGCCCGACAACGGCCTGATGACCATGGTCGAGGACCGCGACGGCATCGAAAGCATTCGCGAGGTCACCAATCCTGATTGGATGGTCGGCGCCAAAATTTCCTCCACTTTCCATGGCCGGGATATCTTCTCGCCCGTAGGCGCTCACATCGCGCGCGGCGACGACTGGACCCAGGTCGGCCCCGTAGTCAAAGAACTGGTTCGCCTCGATCTGAAACCCGCCAGCGTGGATGAAAAAGGGTTGACCGGAGAAGTAATCGCCCTGGATGGTCCGTTCGGCAACCTGATCACGAATATCAGCACCGATGATTTTATGAAGCTCGGCTATCAGCGCGGCGACAAGTTGAAGGTTACGATTGCGGGTCGCGAAGTCGAAATGCCATTCGTCAAGACGTTCAGCGACGTACCGCTCAAACAACCGTTGCTGTTCATCGATTCGCGGGGACGAGCCAGCTTCGCGCTCAACCAGGCCAGCTTCGCGGCAGCCTACAGCGTAGATCCGCCGCAACCGATCTTCATACCCCGCAAGGGGCACTAACTTCGAAGAAAGAGTTTGAAACACATCTCGAAACCAGATTTCACACAAGGAACCGGTCATGCATCGAGGCAGCAATAGTCAACGAACCCTGGCAGTCTTGATCCTCACCATCGGTATAGCAGCGCTGTTGCTGATCAACACGTCCGCATGGGCGCAGAGCTTCCGCGGATCCATCCGCGGCACGGTAACCGACCCCAGCGGCAGCGTCATCGCCGGAGCGAAGGTCTCCGCAAAAAGTATCGGTACCGGCTTGCAACGCGAAGCCTCCACCGGCGCCGATGGCGGCTACGTGCTGGCCGAACTCCCCGCCGGCGAATACACGGTCACAGTAGAGTCCGCCGGACTTTCTCCGTCGGCGCAGAATGTTCAGGTCAACGTGGGACTGGACACAACCGCGAACTTTGACCTTACCAAGGTCGCGAAACGGCAGGAGCAGCTCACAGTCACCGCGGAAGCACCCCTGGTAGAAGGCACGCGCGACGTGCTGGGCGAAGTGGTCGACCAGCGCCTGGTGACCGATCTTCCGCTGAACGGTCGCGACTTTGGGAAATTGGTCGCCCTCGTCCCGGGCGCAACTGTCGAGCCTTCCGGCGTGGCCGCCATTCAAAGCGGATTCGGCCAATTCGCCATTAATGGCAACCGCGACCGCTCTAACAACTACACCGTCGATGGCACCGACAATAACGACCCGTTCTTCAACAATTCGGCATTCAATCAGACCGGAATCGGCGGCGCTCCGGCCTCTCTGCTGCCGATCGATGCCATCCAGGAATTCAACCTGCAAGCGAATTTTCCTCCTGAGTACGGCCGCAACAGCGGATCGGTGATCAACATCCTGACCCGTTCAGGCAGCAATCATCTTCACGGTTCTGCATTCGAATTCCTGCGCAACGACGCGCTGGACGCCCGCAACTACTTCAATCGCACTCCCGCCACGAAGAGCCCGTTCCACAACAATAATTTCGGCGCATCACTCGGCGGCCCCATCATCAAGGACCGGACCTTCTTCTTCGGTGCCTATGAAGGCCAGCGCGAGCGTGTTGGCTCAGACTTCGCCCTCCAGGTACCCGGAAACGACCCTGCGCTTCCCGCCAGTGGCAATTCGCTTCCCAACCAGATCACCGCCGCTCAGACTCTGGTGGAGGGAAACGGAATCACCCCCAGCCCCGCGCTGACCAACATTCTCACTCAAGTTTTCCCGGCAGCGACCAGTTTCAACGGAACGACCGGGACCCTATCCGGCAGCGTCCGTGACACGAATAATGTCGACAGCTTCATCGCCAAGATCGATCATCAGCTCAACTCCAGCGAATCTCTTACCGGCCGCTACGCCTTCGCGCGCAGCCAGCAGGTCTTTCCGCTCGGAGGATTAGGATTCGGCGCAGGCTCTCGGCTTCCGCAATTCGCGCAGTCCTCACCGACACGCGTGCAGCTGCTCTCGGCTAGCCTGCTCTCTACCCTGAGCTCGGCAAAAATCAACGAAGTGCGCTTCGGCTACAGCCGCTACCGCACATCATTCAGTTCGCTGGACAATGTTGACCCCGCCAGCTTTGGCACGTCGGCCGTGCCCTTCAACCTTGGGACGGGAAAACTCGGGTTGCCCGAAATTGATTTCGGTGGGCTCTTCGACAACCTCGGCTCCAGCGCCTACAGCATTCCGCGCGGACGTACCAGCCAGAGCTTCCAGATCCTCGACAACTTCACCTGGCTTAAAGGACGCCATACTATCAAGTTCGGCGGGGAATACCGCCGCGCCTCCATTTCCAGCTTCAACGACAACCTGGAACGTGGCTTGTTCTCATTCGGTTCCAGCCCAACTTCCGGGCCAACCAATGTGACGTTGTGCCCCGGGCTGACAACCGACCCAGTTCAATGCACCCCTGGCGCCATCGCACTGGCAAATTTTTATCTCGGCAGCACCTACCCCTATGTGGATGCCGGCAACACTCAGCGCGACACCTTCAATAATGGTTTTAGCTTTTTCGCCCAAGATGATTTTCGCCTGTCCCCGACTTTGACGCTGAACTTCGGCATGAGATGGGAGTATTTTGGTCCGCTCGGAGAAAAGCACAACCTGCTCTCGAATCTTGGTCAGGACGGCATGCTTGCGATGGTCGGAACCGATGGATTGAATGGTGCCTACAAGCGCGATCTGAACAACTTCGCCCCGCGGATTGGGTTCGCCTGGAATCCTTTGCCGAAGACGGTGGTCCGCGGAGCCTACGGCATCTACCACGACTACATCCCGCAAGACCTGCTGATCGCCAACTTCACCAACTCAGCCGGCCTTGCGACCAATCCGATTGGTCCGCAACCTGTACTCTCACTCGCTAACTCCTACGATCAAACGGCTTGGAACGGCAAAAATTCCACCGGGCAGGTGGTTAGCCCGATTCCTCCCCCATATCCGCCGTCAGCCGCCGACATCTTCTTCACGCCTCGCAACCTCGTCACGCCTTACACCCAAAATTGGAACCTGAACATCGAGCAACAATTGACTCAGACACTCGCTTTGCAAATAGGCTACGTGGGAAGCAAGGGAACGAAACTGGTCCGCTTGCGGGATGCCAACCAGCCGGATGTGAATGGCAATCGCCCCAATCCGAATTACGGGTTCATGGACGAATTCGCCACCATCAGCGGGTCGACCTACCACGCATTCCAAGCCACCTTGCGTAGCCGGAATTGGCGCGGGCTCTCCGGATTCGCGGGATACACCTTCTCCAAGTCGCTGGACGACGCTTCTGACGGCATCGACTTCAACTTCGCCACGGTTGCTATCCCGCAAGATTCCAATAATCTCGCCGCCGAGCATGGGCCATCCAATTTCGATAACCGACAACGTTTCACCGCAGCTTTTTCGTACCAACTACCGCGATTCGGCGTACCCAAGCACCTCTCGGAGGGTTGGGAACTTAACACCATCTTGACTGCTCAGAGCGGCCGCCCAGTGCCGATCGTGAATGGCGACGACACCAGCGGCGTGGCCTTCGACCAATATCAAAGCCCGTCAAATTACCACCAGCGTCCGAATCTGGTTCCGGGCCAAACCATCATCAATTCCAATTGGGAGTCGGCGCCCGACTCGATCGGGTATCTCAATGGCAACGCCTTTGTCGACCCCCCGCTCGGAACTTTCGGCACTCTCGGCCGCAACGCCATCTACGGCCCTCATTTCTGGAATTTGGATTTCGCCGTAGCCAAGAACACCAAATTCGCAGAAGCACTGACGCTACAGTTGCGGGTGGAGATGTTCAATATCTTCAATCACCCGAATTTTGCGTTGCCAAATTTCTTCGTATACCCGGGATCAACTCAACAAGGTTTGATCACCCAGACCCCGGATCAAGCTCAGACGAATCCGGGTCTCGGCGGCGGCGGGCCGAGAGTAATTCAGCTTGGCTTGAAACTACTTTTCTAGAGGCTAGAAGAAAACTACCGTAGAGACGCGGCTTGCCGCGTCTCTTTGTTCGTGAGGCAAAACTTATCTGGGCTTCTGCAAATCCTCCGCGATTCGCGGCAACACAGCCCGCAGCAGCCCGATGAACTGTCCCATTACTCGCCGCCCCACTTCGAGCACTTCTTCGTGGACGAGCGCCTGATCGAGAATTCCAGCAGCCATATTCGTCACGCACGAGATGGCCAGGACGTTCATCCCCATATGCCGCGCAACAATTGCTTCCGGGACGGTGGACATGCCGACCAGATCGGCGCCGATGGTGCGCAGGTATCGAATCTCCGCGGGAGTTTCGTAACTCGGCCCAGCCAGCGCCGCATAGATGCCCTCGCGCGGAGGGATGGAAAGCTTCTTCGCTTCCTCCAGCGCCATCTCGCGGTAGCGTTTGGCATACGTATAACTCATGTCGGGAAAGCGCGGGCCCAGTCGCTCGTCATTCGCCCCGGTCAGCGGATTCTGTCCCTGAAGATTGATGTGATCGCGCAGGATCACCAGCGCGCCCTGTCCGTACTCAACGTTAATGCCGCCAGCAGCGTTGGTGAGAATCAAAGCGCGAATGCCCATTCGCCCGAGCACCCGCGTAGGAAATGCGACCTCGGCGGCGGGATAACCTTCATAGAGATGCACCCGTCCCTGCATCACAGCCACGGGGAGGTCGCCCGACTTGCCCATCACCAACTGTCCGGCATGCCCGACCGCCGTCGAACGCGGAAACGTAGGAATGTTGGCATAGGGAATACGGACTGCCTCGGAGAGATCGTCGGCAAAAGATCCCAGGCCTGAGCCAAGCACAAGTCCGATCTGCGGACGCAGCTTGGTCTGCGAAAGGATGAATGCCGCTGCGGATTCGGCGCGAGTAAACAGGTCTGGGTTCATAACAAATTACGTAGGGGCGGACGCATTCGTCCGCCCCGCCGGGCAGAGCCCGGCAGCACTCTAAAACTTCTTCTCGAACTCAGCGAAAGCCCGCTCCAGTTGCCACTGCACGCGAGCCCGCTCGTTCGCATCGAGCCACTCCGCGCATCCTCGCGGCGGAGCCCCGTTAAAAACTTTCACCGCTGCGCACGCTTCGGCTCGGGGGTCGCTCCACAGACTAGCACCCGGAATAAAACTATGTTCCAGGCTCGCGCGCGCCATGCGCTTCAGATCAGCATACGACAAACCGTACGTCTCGACCGCACGCAGATATTCGTGCGTCATATCGCCGCGCGAGACGCCTTCATCGTCGGTCGCGAGCGCCACCGGCACCCCGTATTTCATGTACACGGGCAGCGGATGGCGGTCGCCGCTCACGCCCAGGATCACATCATTCGACGTCAGGCATATCTCCACCAGCACATTCTTCCTCGCCATTTCCTGCAGCAACCCGATTGGATCGTCTTCACTCATCACGGCCACACCATGGCCAATCCGTTCCGCGCCCCCGCGTTCCATCGATTCGCGAATATGAAACCGTAAGCCCTCCGGAGGAACCAGCCCCATCGCCAGTTCGTCGGCGTGCAACGACACGTGCGTCGCCGGATAGAACTTGTGCAAGGCTTCGATGATCCGCATGTGCAGATCGAAGTCGTGCATGGGCACGTAATAATCTTCGGGCATCACCAGGTTAAAGCCGACGAAGCGCGGATCAGCCTTGGTCAACTCGAAGCCCAGCAAGATCTGCGCAAAGACCTGCTCCCGTGGCAAGCCGCGCAACACCTGGTACAGATAGTGGAGCGTAACCTCGCATCCCGGAGCAGCCCGCGCCGTCCCGCAATGCAGCACTTCTTTTTTGCGGGCTTCATCCAAGTCGAGCTGGTTGCGCACCGACGCCACAACATCCGCCATTCCGCCGGCGAGGAGCCTGTCTCGGAGTTTGCGGAAGTCGTCGTCCCATCCAATTTTGTTGCCGAGAATGGCCGCCTGTGCTCCGTCGGCCGTATTCATCAGCTCCACATACTGCAGATGATCGGATGCCGCCCGCGCTGCCACTTCGGCAAAGGCCTCGCCGACGTGCTTCTCCAGAGCCGGACCGAATTTTTCGAAGGTGGCGAAGAAGTGGTCGTGCCCCGATTCCTGTTCGCGATGCCAGTTGCGCATTGACCACGCATCCACCAGTTGGTCGTAGAGAATGTGGTCCTGGTACGCACAGCGCACTGACGGCTTGACCTTGTAGGGCTCGCAAGAATCACATGCTGCGCGAATCAGTTTCGAAGTGCTGCGGTCCACGCAAAGAGCGTTTTCCGAAGCCCAGTCGATCATGCTTTCCGCATAGATCGCGCCCGCCAGGTGGACATGCAGGTCGCCACCCTTGGGCATCTGCTGCAGAAATGCCAGCAGCAACCCCGGCTGATGCCGCACCGACTCAAGATACTTCGCCGTTTTCTCCTCGTTCTTCTCTAAATCACTTTGCGCCGGGGAGACTTGCGCCACGCAAAGAACGGTCAGGAAACAAACGATGGCTGCCAAACGCAGGCTTCGCATCACAAAAAGGCCTCCAACCATGAAAGCCAGTATTGTAGAGGATTTGCAGTCGGAGCCGCTGCCTGCTACTGCCCGAGAATGAGCGGCAGGCCGTTCTTGCCGCCGCCGATCACCATGAGTGAAAGTAAGTATCTGCGCAGGGTCTATCCCCGTCGCACCAGCGTCCCGGCCAGCAGATCGTGCAGTCCCTGTTTGCGCTCCGTCAAACCGACCATGATGTAGCCGATGAATAGAATCATCGCGGAAAGCCACTTCGCAAAATGCCGTCCCGTCGCGCGCTCGAATGAGATTCGGTTGCCGTTGAGGTCGGTAACCTTCATTCCAAAGATCATTTTGCCCAGCGTTGCCTGGTACGACGAGCTTTCCATGAAAGCCTCGTACAACCAGGAACCAAAAATCAGCAAGACGATGCTGATACCACCGCCCAAAATCCCAAGTCCAATTCCAGCGTGGGGAACCCCACTCATCATTCCGGCCAGTCCGAGACCACCGAAAATCAAGTGAATTGGAGCCACCACAACCCGCAACAAGACGGCGTCGATGATGGCGGCAAGCACGCGAATCCAAAACCCTCCGTAGCCAACTCCAGCGACCGGCGCAACCGCCTGATAGGCAACCGCTGGGGCTGAGTACGACCCCGGGCTGGACGACACTACGCTGGGTGATCCTGGCGGCGGCGCTGGGCTCGTGGGCGCTCCGCAGCGATTACAAAACTGAGCGCCCGCAGCATTTTGCGCGCCGCACTTATTGCAGAAGAAAGTTCCATTCATGCCCGGCACTATAGAACTGGATTGGCTGATTGTCAAAGACTGAAAAAAGCACTCACTCGGCACGCAGCACGTCGCGCAGAGTCAGTTCCAACCCGCCAAACTCCGGATGGTCGTTCACCCCGATCGAGTAGGCGATGTCGAGTCGGTCTCCGGCCAGCAACTGCATTCGTTCGCAGGATTCCCTCAGGCCCCAGCCCATAGCCTTGAACGCCATGTTGTCGCGCCAGGAGGACGGGGTTTGTGTGATGGCGGGGCTTTGCCCCGCCAGGACGGGGCGGAGCCCCATCCCCACACGCAACCGAACATGTTTGTCTTTCACCGCCTGCGGAGGCGCCATCAGCCGTACCGCGCGAGCCGTGAAAATAGGCTCCCGATTCTCCATCCCAAACGGCTCCAGCAGAAGCAGCGCTTCATAAAGCTCAGGCGTGACTTCCCCCAGCGGTAGCTCGCGATCGAATTCAAGCTGCGGCTCGAAATCGGTGGGAGTAAGCCGCGCACGCGCGTAGCCATCCAAATGCTCGCGCAGTTTCTCTACGTTGGCGCTGGGCAGAGCAAAGCCAACCGCGTGCGCGTGTCCGCCGTAGCGGGAAAACAGTTCGTGGCACGATTCCAGGGCATTCAGCAGATGAAACGCCGGGATCGATCGTCCCGAGCCGTGCGCCTCATCGCCTTCACGCGAGATGACCAGCGTGGGCCGCCCGTGCCGCTCCACCACCCGCGACGCCGTAATGCCGATCACCCCGCGATGCCAGCCTTCGCCATCCAACACCACGCAATACGCTTCGCGCAACGCGGGCTCTTCTTCCAGACGGCGCTCGATGTTGTCCATAATGCGCCGCTCTTCTTCCTGACGCTCGGCGTTCAACTGGTCAAGCCGGCCCGCCATCTGCCGCGCACGCTCCATGTCTTTTTCGTTGAAGAGGTTCACCACGTCCCGAGCCACGTCCATGCGCCCGGCGGCGTTCAGGCGAGGCGCGACGCGGAATGCAACTTCAGTTGCGGTCAGCGCCCGTCCGTCGCCAAGCTTCGCCACTTCAAGCAGCGCCTTCAGCCCGACGTTCACCGGACGGCGCAGCCCCTGCAATCCCAGCTTTGCGAACACGCGATTCTCGCCCAGCAATGGGACCGCATCAGCGATAGTTGCAATGGCCACGATTTTCATGAACGACATCAGCAGCCGCGACTGATCTTTCAGATCCAGCCGCCGCTGCATCAACCCCTGAGCCAGCTTGAAAGCCACGCCCGCGCCGCACAAATGCTTGCACGGATAATCGCAACCTTCTTGATTTGGATTCACCACAACCAGCGCCTGCGGGACACCGTCCATCCCCGGCAAGTGATGATCGGTGACGATCAGGTCCACACCAGTGCGCCGTGCGGTTTCTGCTGCAGCGAAGGCGCGGATGCCGGTGTCCACGCTGATGATCAGCCGCACGCCGTCGGCCGCAGCGCGCTCAATCACCTCGTCGCGCATGCCATAGCCTTCGCGAATGCGGTGCGGCACGTGAAAGTCAGCCGCCCCGCCGCACAGCTCGATGGCAGTCTTGAGAATGACAATCGCCGTGGTGCCATCCACGTCGTAGTCGCCGTAAATAAGAACTTTCTCTTTACGCTCTAACGCCGCTTCCAGCCGATCCAGCGCGGCTTTCATCCCGCTCATCCGCAAAGGGTCGTGGAGATCGCTCAGTTCCGGCGCAAGAAACCGGGCAGCCGCCTCCGGTTCGTCGATCCCACGCCCGATCAGCAGGTCGGCAAGCACGGGCAAAACGGCAGGAGAAATTTTCAGCTTGGAATCATGCAGCGCCGCCGCCAGTTCCCTGGCTTTAGGAGAATCGAGCGGATTGGCGATCCATCGCATGGGTAGCTTTCTGGAAGGAACCAGCTTAGCAGCTTGCGCCACATCGCCAGAAGTAGGCGCTCTAGCGTCATTCACGAAATACCCCGAGACTGCCGATGGAAATGATTCGGGGAGAGCCTGGATTCCTTTCCCTCAGTTTGCCGCAAACGCTGGTGGCATTGGAAAACGGGACGCCCAGGACACGGGATGCGATGACTATGGCAACGGGAACATCCAAGGCGCCGGAGCCGATGGAACTGCGGTGGGATCCGGACAGTATTCCGCCCTTTCCCGCAGTCGCGCTGAAAGCTTTGAACCTGATGTCAGGCACAGACACGTCCTTGCTGGAACTCTGCAATCTGATCCGCTCCGATCTCGCATTCTCGACTGCGATTCTCAGGATTGCCAATTCTCCTCTGGTTGCTTTTTCCAAGAACATCACCAGCGTGCTGCAGGCATCGATGCTGCTCGGCTTCCAGCGCCTGCGGAGCGTGGTAATTACAGTTGGCTTGAGAGCGTATCTTAGAGGCTCGTTCACACCGCTAATCCAGTCGTGCTGGCATCATAGCGTCGCCTGCGCGATCATCGCCGAGCGCAGCGCAAAGTGGAGATTCCTGGACAAGGATTTTGCCTACACGGCCGGGATTCTTCACGACATCGGCAGGATGGCTTTGGCCACGGTCATGCCAGAGGCGTATGCTCGCGTCATCGAGCGCGGGGCAGACCAGCCCCGGGATCTTCTCCAGGTTGAACTGGAGTTGTGCGGAATCGACCACTGCGCAGCTGGACGTTCGCTGGTAACTGCCTGGAACCTTCCCGGGGCGTTCCTTGCGATCACGGCGTGCCATCACGACTCGGAAGCACACGCATCGGGCACCGCTTCCTTGATTCCACCCAGTTGCGAGTTGGCGGACGCGCTCGGGTTCGTGGTAGTCCGCTGCCGGTCTGGCCGCAGCTATGCTGAGATTCTCGCCAGTTTTCCCGAGTCAGGGCAAACCCGCTTCCCCGCCGATGCGAAAGCGCTCGCCTCCGAAATCGCAAACGAGATCCACGCGATTGAATTGGCGTAGCGGGGGACGGTACTCCTACCGCTCTTCGTCCTGATCCGGCTCGTCGATCATGAATCCGCCGGCATCATCCGACAGTTCACGCAGGTGCTGGTAATGTTCGTACCATTCGGTGCCAGCTTCATAGACGAAGACACATCCCTGGTACGCCCATCCGAGCTGCACGAATCCGGTCTTGCCGATGTAGGTCCTCAACCAGCGGGCTTCTTCCATGTCCTCTTCGTTGTTGTAATCGCCGTCGGCCAGGCGCTGGGACAAGCGGTCGAACTCTTCGCGCTCAAGGGTCCAGAAATGCATGGTCAGGAAAGGCGCGCCCGTGGATTTGGCCAGTTCCACGAAATCCTTCCAGCCATCCGGATTCTGCTCCGAGTCCCACAGCACGCTGGGAACCTCTTCGCATTCGACATAGCCAAAGAAACGGCGCATGCCCAGACCTTCAATGAAGGCCGTCATATCGTCTTTCATGCCCGTCAGGTCGTCTGGATGTGGAGACATGGATTGCCCCATTGTAAGGCTTGCGCCAGTCAGCCGCCACTGTGCCGCGAGCGAATGGCTTGTTGCCCCTGTGGAGATTCCCCCTGTACACCTCTGTTCCCAGTGATTAGAAAAGGTCCCTACCACAGAGGACACGGGACCACAGGGGAAGGCGAGCGGGACCCCTCCGCCACAGTCCGCCACCCTTGTGTTAAACTTTTTCTTCACCAAAAAGCACCCTGAACATGCTCTTTTCCAAAGAATATGTGGGCTATCTGGCCCGCGAAGTTTCCAAAAAACTGGTGGCGAGCGGTCTCATTGAGACCAAGGCGATGCCTGCTCTTAACGAGAAGGTGCACGCCGCCCTGGTCGAAGAACTGGCGCTCGAAGACCGCATCAACGATGAGGTGCGCGTCATCCTCGAGGCGTATTCCGAGGAAATGCAAAAGAGCGGCGCCAACTACCAGGAAATGTTCCGCAAAGTGAAAACGGAACTGGTGAAGAAATACAAAGCTGTTCTTTGAAGTCAAAGGCATAAAGTTGAAAGCGTGAGGATTTCTCTGCTGTGCGATTGAGCCGCGACAAAGTCAACAAACTCGCCCACACCGTCACCGACGCCGTCGCCGACATGGACGAGGTCGACTTCATCGAGGACCGCAACACCATCCGTCTCGAAGTCCGCAAGATTCTCGAAGAGCTCCTGATGCAGGAAGCCCGCATCGACCAAGCCGCCCGCCAAAAGATCGAAAGCCAGCGCCGCACCATCATCGAGGGCTCGGAAGAATGGTCGATCCTCTACCGCAAGTATTACAACGATGAAGTGAAGAAGCTCGGAGTCTAAGAGATCCACGTAGGGACAGCCGCCCTCGGCTGTCCGGCGAGCATAACGCACCTGGGTTTCCTTCGTTAATCCGTACACTCAATAGGATGGCGAGGCTTCGCCTCGCCTGGACAGCCGACGGCGGCTGTCCCTACGTTCACCTCTCGCTGCTTGGTACCGAATTCATCCGCAGCACATCATCCTGATCCTTATCCTCGCTCCTTACCCCCGCCGCATCCAGTTGACGCGCCACGGGCTGCACCACCTGTAGAATCCGCGCCAGCGTTTCGCCTACGGCTTCCTTGTCGCTGTTCTCCGCGCCGCGACGCTCCATCAAGCTTTGAACAAGTGTTTTCGGATGCGGATAGACTACGATCTTGACTTCGTCGGATTCGGGAATTCCCGCCGCTTTCTTCGCAGCCTTCAGCGCCGTGTCGTAGCCGCCAAGCTCATCCACCAAGCCGAGGTTCTTCGCATCCTGCCCCGACCAGATCCGCCCCTTGGCAATCTCCAGCACCTTTTCCTTCGGCAGCTTGCGCCCATCGGCAACTTTGCCGGTGAAATCCACATACACGCGGTCGAGCCACGCCTGGAATCGCCCCCACTCAGCGGGATTGTAGTCATGCGTTCCAGTAAACATGGTGGCGTTGTTGCCCTGGTGCACTTCGTCCCACGAAAGTCCGACTTTGTCCCACAACCCGTTGGTCAGCATTTTTCCGCCCAGCACGCCGATCGAGGCCGTGATGGTTCCCGGTTCGGCGACGATCTTGTCTGCCGCCATGGCCACAAAATATCCGCCCGACCCCGCCAGATTTCCCATCGAAACAATCACCGGCTTGCCCGCCTGGTGCGCTCGCACCACTTCGCGCCAGATCGTATCGGAAGCGACGTACGAACCTCCCGGGCTATCCACGCGAAACAGGATGGCCTTTACGTCCTTGTCTTCCGCCGCCGCTCGAATCGCACCCGCCACTGTATCGGAGCCCATATTCTGGCTGCCTTGCACCGGATCGTAATCGCTCTTGCCGCGCGTGACGCCGCCGACACCGAACACCAGCGCAACCGTCTTCCCGTGATCGTGCGGACGTCCGGCACGGTTCAAGTACTTATCCAGGTAGAGCAGTTCTGCCCCATCCCCCGCCTGGCTCTTCACGTCCTTGTAAACCTCGTCGCGATACTTAACCGCGTCCACCAGTTTCACCGCCACTGCTTCTTTGCCCAGATACGGTCCCGCGTCCACCAGCGCCTGGAACTTGTCAGGTGCGATCTGCCGCGCCTGGCAGATGCCGTCCTTCATCTGGCTGAACCATGAAGTCATGATCGCGGTCATCGCTTCCTTGTGTGGGCCCGTGTACTTGGTCTCCGTAAAGAAGTTGAGCGCATTCTTGTATTCGTAGCGATGATCGCCGTGGAAGGTCACGCCCAGCTTGGAGAGCGTCCCCTTGATGAATGGCGATTCCATGATGATGCCGGTCAATCCAACGTCGCCCGAGGGCTGCAGATAGATGTGGTCAAACGCAGTCGCCAGGTAATAAGCGCCGTTGCCTGGACCGAACTCACCGAAAGTTTCCGAGTAGGCGACCGCAAATTTCTTGTGCGCGCGAAATCTTTGGACGGCGTCTCGGATTTCCTGGGTCTGCGCCATTCCCATCGGCGCCGCGCCCACCTTGGCAATCATGCCAACAACGCGATCGTCACTCGCTCCCCGATCGATGGCATCTACCACGTCGCGCAGCGTCTGTTTCTCCGTCAACATCAGCTGCGCCGTCGGCGTTTCGGGCGCGTTCTCCAGAAACGCCTGCTCGAAATTGGCTTCCAGAATGGTTTTGGATGGGACTTTGCCCTTTGATCCGATCACAGCCACCATCACGATGACCATTCCGATCAGCCACAGAGCGCCTAAAATAGCCAGAAACCGCACAATCAACTTGGACATGGTTTGCTCCTTTTGGTAAGAAAGAGCAGTCTAACCAAGTCCGAGCCTTCGGCGCTACATACTGTTGACATCTTCCCAGCATTCCACTAAGAATGCCCTTCCATCGAAAAAGGAGATGCAATATGCGCCATTTACTGCCTTGCTTCCTGCTGGTGGCTCTCGCTACCTTGGCGTTTCCGCAAGATCGGACCAACGCGCGCTCCATGGTGATCTCGCCCTACGGCGTCGTCGCCAGCAGCCAGGTACAAGCGTCGCAGGCCGGAGCGGAGATCCTGTCCCGCGGCGGTTCGGCAGTGGATGCTGCCATCGCCACCAATGCCGTGCTGGGTGTGATGGAACCGGACATGAATGGCATGGGCGGCGACCTGTTCGCGATCTACTGGGACGCCAGGACCGGAAAACTTTACGGCCTGAACGCCAGCGGATGGGCTCCCAAAGCGCTCACCATCGACTACTTAAAATCGAGGTCGGTCACCCAAATGCCCGAGAGCGGAATCGACACCGTAACCGTGCCGGGCGCGGTTGAGGGCTGGAACAGGTTGCACGAACGCTTCGGCCGCATGGCCTGGAAGGATCTTTTTGCGCCCGCGATCTTCTACGCGGAAAACGGATTTGCGGTCCAGGAGTTGATCAGCATGGACTGGCAAGGTGCCGCTCGCACCAAGCTGAAAAATGATCCGGAGACCCGGCGCGTCTTCCTCGTCCACGATGAAGCCCCTCAGATGGGCGAAGTGTTTAAGAACCCTGACCTTGCCAAAGCGCTCCGTCTGCTCGCCGAAGGAGGACCGCGCGCCTTCTACAACGGTGAAATCGCGAAAGCCATTCTCGCCACCTCGCGTGAACTGGGCGGCACCATGACATCGGAAGACCTGGAGGATTTCTCGGCGGAGTGGGTCGAGCCCATCTCCATTACTTACCGCGGATGGAAAGTTTACGAATTGCCGCCCAACGGGCAGGGCATGGCCGCCCTTGAAATGTTGAACATCCTCGAGCAGTTCTCACCCGCGAAGGCCGGCCCGCTGAGTGCCGAAGAGTTGCACAAGAGAATCGAAGCGATGAAGTTAGCCTACGCCGACCTGGCGCGCTACAACGCCGACCCTCGGTTCGCAAAGGTGCCGGTCGCCGGCTTGCTCTCGAAGGACTACGCGAAGCAGCGCGCCCAACTGATCAATCCCCGGAAAGCCAATTGCGATACGGATGCTGGGCGCCCTCCTGCAAGTGATACGACGTACCTCACGGCCGTAGACAGAGAGGGCAACATCGTCTCGCTCATCCAGAGTAACTTCTCAAGTTTTGGCTCGGGCATCACTGTCAGGGGGTTGGGATTTCCGCTACAAAATCGCGGAGCATTATTCGTGCTCGACCCCGCCAAACCAGACGCCCTCGCCGGGCACAAGCGCCCATTCCACACCATCATTCCGGCCTTCATGGAGCGCGGCGACGAGCACATCGGGTTTGGCATCATGGGCGGCGCCAACCAGCCGCTCGCGCACGCCCAATTCGTTTCCAACGTGGTCGATTACGGCATGAAGCTTCAAGCTGCCATGGAGACCGCTCGTTTCACCGTACGCAGTAATTTCAATATCGGCTGCAACATTGAAATCGAGGATCGCGTGCCCGCCGAAGTGCGCCGGCAACTCACGGACCTGGGCCATCAACTCGATGTTCGCGGGGATTTCTCGCTGCACATGGGACGCGGCCAGGCCATCGACCACAACACAAAGACCGGCCTGAACTATGCGGCCTCCGACGCCAGAACCGACGGCTCGGCAGAGCCGGAATTTCCGCCGGGACTACATCTCGCCGGCGCTCCAATAACGGAACCAGAGAAGCACTAGCGGCATCCCCCGGTCCCGCTGGAGACGCCTATTGGTTTCGCGGAACCAGTGATTCGAGGGGAGGAATCGAGAACGACGTGGTCATGGAACATTCCGGCGCTCTGCTACCGTCCTGAATCGCTTTTGCGATAATCTCCATCGCCGGTCCCGTAAGCGGTGGAATGTAGATCGTCGCCGTAAGCCATTTTTCGCGTACCCAGGCTTGGCCCGTCGCCGGCTGGCCATCACATCCGGTAAATGGCAGGCTCAGCCATCGCGAACGCTCTGCTTCGGTGGTGATCTCCTGAAAGGCCTTGCGAGCCCCCATGGCCATCGAATCATCCTGCGCGCCAACCAGTCTAATGGACGCACCTTGTGAAGTGGCCAGTTGCAGCCACGACCGCACCGCACGCCAGGCGCTTTCCTCCGTCCACTGTGCCTTCAGCGTCCGCACTTGGATATTCGACGGCTTCGTCTGCATCATCCCCGACGTACGTTCTTGGGCCGCAGCACTGTGCGAAGGTCCCTCAATGTACAGAACATAGCCGCCTCCAGGCAACAAGGCGGCAAATTGTCTTCCTTGAATGCGTCCAATCTCGACGTGATCGGAACTGACAGCAAAGACGGGTGCGGTAGCCGCCGCGCGGAGATCCGACAGGTAATCCGGCCTCCGGTTCACCACCGCCCAGCCGATTCCGGCGGCGCTGGCGGCCCGGGCCACCTGCGGCAGGGCTGTGGCCCCAACCGGTTCCACCACAATCGCATCGGGTCGGGATGCATCCCGGCTTTGGATTGCCTTTAGAAGTTGCGTGCTCTGATTCACCGCATCGTTATCGGCAAACACGATTTCCACATCGCTCCCCAGTTTGCGCGCTGCATCTTCCGCGGATTGCGCTTGAGCCATTTGGAAATCGTTGTCCCGGGTGTGAAGAGATACCAGGAATCGGAGCTTTTTCATATTTCGCGAGTGTACCCCCGACCACCTTCTAACAATATGGATTGTTCGCTGAAACGTTTGGATTGGCAAGCCCGAGCCCCAGCCTGGACTGAAACATGAAGGTCGAATCGAGCTCGGATTTCGCGTCGTTCAAGTCTAGCTCTTGGAATGACTCTGGTGGGCGGGCGTTGTAATTGCGCCCTCCGCGGCCGACCTCACCAGCGCCGCGTACTTTGCGAACACACCCGTCTTGTAGTGTGGCGCTGGGGCTTTCCATTCGGCCAGTCGGCGCGCAATCTCGGCGTCGGAGATTTCCAGTTCCAGCCTTCGGATCTTGGTATCGATAGTGATGCGGTCACCCTCGCGAATGGCGGCAATTGGACCGCCGAGCGCCGCTTCTGGCGCTACGTGGCCAACCATCAGGCCGCGGGTGGCGCCGCTGAAGCGTCCGTCCGTAATCAGCGCCACACTTTCGCCCAAGCCTTCACCTACAATCGCCGCGGTCACGCTCAACATTTCGCGCATGCCAGGTCCGCCCTTAGGGCCTTCATAGCGGATCACCACCACGTCTCCAGCCTTAATCTGCTTGCTGGTCACTGCCTGCATGGCGGCTTCTTCGGAATCAAAAACGCGCGCCGGACCGGTCTGCGACGCCCGTTCGTGGCCGCTCATCTTTACCACTCCGCCGCCGGGTGCGAGGTTGCCTTTCAGGATCACCAGTCCGCCGGTCGCCTTCAGCGGCTTACTCAAGGGAGCGATGACCGTCTGTCCGGCCGTTTCTATCGCTCGGTTCGCTTCCTCGGCGAATGTCTTTCCGGTTACCGTCATCGCCGTGCCGTTTACATGTTTGCCGTCCAGCAGTCGCTTGGCGATTACCGGAATGCCGCCCGCGGCGTCCACATCCGCCGCCACATATTTTCCCGCAGGCTTCAGATCCGCCAACAGCGGCGTGCGCTCGCTGACTCGCTGAAAATCGTCGATCTCCAGCGGCAGGCCCATTTCGCGCGAGATCGCTAACAGATGAAGTACGGCGTTGGTCGAGCCGCCGGTGGTGGCTACGCCCGCGATCGCGTTCTCGAATGCCGCGTGCGTTAAGATGTCGCTCGGACGAATCCCAAGCTTCAGCAGATTCATCACCACTTCGCCGCAGCGGAACGCGACTTCGTCCTTGCGCGGATCCATGGCGGGAATGCTGTTGAATCCCATGGGCGAGAGGCCGATCAGTTCCATCACCGTGGACATAGTATTTGCCGTGTACTGCCCGCCGCACGCGCCCGCTCCCGGACACGCGACGTTTTCGAGCGCCAGCAGATCGGCGTCGCTCATCTTGCCCGCAGCATTCGCGCCCACGGCCTCGAATACATCCTGAATGGTGACGTCTTTGCCTTTGTACTTGCCCGCGGCAATCGTTCCGCCGTACAGCACCAGGCCAGGCAGGTTCATCCGCGCCAACGCCATGGCGGCCGCGGGGATCGTCTTGTCGCAACCGACAATGCATACCGCCGCGTCGAAAAGTTGTCCGCGGCAGACCAGTTCGATGGAGTCGGCAATTACCTCTCGGCTCACCAGCGACGCCTTCATGCCCTCGGTGCCCATGGTCTCGCCGTCGGAAATGGCGATGGTGTTGAACTCCATGGGAGTGCCGCCCGCAGCGCGAATTCCTTCTTTCACCTTGGCCGAAAGCCGCCGCAGGTGGAAGTTGCACGGCATGGTCTCGATCCATGTGTTGGCAACGGCGATCAGAGGCTTGGCAAGGTCGGAGTCGGTGAAGCCGATGGCTTTGTACATGGCGCGCGCCGGAGCCTGGTCGCGCCCGTCAGTGATACTGCGACTGCGATGTTTGAGGTCAATGTCCATGGGAGTGATGCGGACAGTGTAGCTGAAGGAGAGAAAATCGGGCGATCGGGTGATCGGGCCATCGGGTTATCTAACGTCAAATGCCTTCGATTTTAGATCGCCCGATGATCCGATGACCCGATCTTCTTACGCATTCACCACTTTCGGCGGCGCCGGCTTCGCCTCGGCTGCTTTCTTCTTGTCCGACGGCAGCCATGACATCATCGCGCGCAACTGCTCGCCTACTTTTTCAATCGGGTGCTGCTTGGCGGCCTGGCGCAGCTTGGCAAACTTCTTGCCGCCCTTTTTATTTTCTTTAATCCATTCCTT
>Ga0074045_10001550_pt1 | contig 22093 bp, 28 predicted proteins | sample BogForMeECP23OM2_FD_94442 | JGI IMG/M metagenome (GOLD analysis project Ga0074045, IMG submission 94442) | Bog forest soil microbial communities from Calvert Island, British Columbia, Canada - Bog Forest MetaG ECP23OM2 | ecosystem: Environmental > Terrestrial > Soil > Wetlands ... | reverse complement strand
CATGTTTGACAGCTTGGAGGTGGAAGTCCTCTTCACATCCTGATGGAGGAGAAGTGATAGCGAAGCGCAAGGGCGACGTTGTGAGGCGTGGTCTGAAAGAAGCGTGGAGCAAAGATGGGAGCCGATGAACAAGAACCAGATACGAGGCATACGGTGCCGGACGAGCGGGCTATTGATCGCGAAGTCCATATCCATCAAGGGCACTAGTTGTAAATCTGGCGGTTGCGCGTTGAAGGCGGTCGAACTTACCTCGGGAGGTCTGCTGCATGTCCCGGAATCGGGACTGAGAGTGGAGCAATCCACTCTGAGCGTGGGGCAGAAGTCAGCAGCGGGCATAGTAGCGGCGCGAGCGGCGAAGGCCCCAAACGGAAGGAAGCGGCAAGTAGGCGGCGCGACTCGATGGGCGACCAGCGGCAGAATAACCAGCTTCGGCTGGCCTTTAGCGAGGAGAACAGGAGTGAAGCTCCGAAGTCTGCTAGCGGAGGGTCCGAATCGTCCACGGCGAAGCGCAGGACCGAAAGCCCGGCTATAGAGGAACAAGTGATGGAAGAAGTTTGCGAGCGGGAGAACTGCTTGCAGGCTTTGAAGCGAGTGAAGTCCAACAAGGAAAGTCCGGGTATCGACGGCATGAAGGTCGAGGAGTTGTCCGGACACTTGCGGGAGCATTGGCCAGCCATCTGGGAACAACTGCTCAACGGGACTTACAAACCGCAACCGGTGAAGCGGGTAGAGATACCAAAACCGGACGGGGGGATGCGTCAGCTGGGCATCCCGACGGTGCTTTCATAATGCACTTCCTCCAATTGTGTTTAGGGATGTATTGCCAGATTGGATTCTGCCTGAGTTGCGCACCCAGTCTCGCAGTTTCTGCTCATCGTTGTCGCTCAGAGTGATCCAATACTGCATTCCCGAGCTAAGCTGACGAGCTGGGATCACTCTACGCTCGATCCAGTAGTAAACGACGTAGAGACTGACCGCAAAACGCTGCGCCACTTGTTGCACTGTCAACTCCTCGGGTTTCTTGAGCATTGCCGGCGTGAACCCGCCTGCCATCGAAAGAGCAGGAGCGGTAACCGTCCACCTAAAGCGGGGCGCGCCCTACTTCTATCCCAGCAAGTCCAAAAACAGACTTTTCCCCCGGGCTTGGAAATCCCGACCAGAACGCGGGATTCCCACAGCGCCGACGGCTAATGGTTTATGACCAAACCTAAAAACCAAAATGCCCCCTTCGCGGATTCAGATCACACCTCACCCCTTACCCCAGTCCCTTTGCTCAAGCAGTGAAAGCCGAATTGGTGCTGGCGGGCATACCTCACCCCTCACCCCTCACCGCCTATTGCAGTACAGCTTTGAGCTACCTGCGCCGCAGATTGGACGAGGTAATCGGGCTTTCAGGTACACGACACCCTTACCTAAACGCGTTGATTCGTCTTCTAGTCCAATTCGGGCTACTTGCCTTCGAGTGTTGAGCTTGATTGCTCTTAGGCAACGAAGTTAGGCACGCAGGTTGATAGACTCGAGTGATGCAAGAACACGAATTAACCGCCGACCCTAACTAATGCTGTCATTGGGCATGTTTGTGGCCTGTTCGGTGCCACCCTTCCCGACCCAGACAGCTATATCTCTCACCTGTACGCCGCGCATCCACGATGGTACGCAGCGCTGTTTCTCGACACTAGCTCTTAGCAGTTGCCGAAATCTCTTCTAACATGGAACCGAATTTAGCCACCTCTTCCTTTGGCAAGTACCTGTAGTCGTGGCTCTGTAACGCGATTTCGAAGGAAAAATCTCCTTCGTGCACGTGCTCGCAATGCAAGACCCTCCCGAAGAACCGAATCATAAGTGGCTGTTTCGCCTTCGTCAGCTCTGGTGGAAGGCTAAGCACCCATTCAGCATCGGCGTTAAGCAGCAACGGGCTATCCGACAGAACGAACGCACCATTGACGCTAACAGTTTTCGTTACACCTGCTTTCCAAAGGTCGCCAATTGTACGGAGAAATACAGGCAAGCTCATGTCGAAGCGGCGTCTTGCCCGTCGATCAGCCGAGCGCGAAGTGGGGGCATTATGACTAGCTGGCTGCATAGGGCTGTAACTTGCTCTCCAACGCCGGGTGGGTCGCTTTGGATCTAAGACCGTTAACCGCCAGCAAAGGTTTACTCAGTTCTGTTTGGTTACTAGACTGCGAGTACCCGAAGCGCCCGTCCGCGGGATTCTTCCCGCGGTAAGCAGGTCGACTTGGAGGGGCGCTTGCGTCTCTCCAAGCTCGCAAGCTGCTGTTTCGGCGGCAGACTCCTTCGATACTCGCTTGGCGAGACTCCGAGATAATTGAGGAACGCGGCCTGGAAGGCAGGTGCTGCCCCCCATCCGATACCCGCCGCGATCTCGCTGTCGCTGGCATCGCAGTTCTTCAGAAGGTGCAATGCGCGCTCGATGCGCCGCCGCAGCACAAACTGGTCAAGTGCAACCCCAGTGTGCGATTGAAAAGCAGCCAACAACGAACTTTCTTTCACGGAGAATCTGCTCGCTAAGGCTGAAACCGACAAATCGACATGCAGGTTCTCCATGACGTAATGGACAACCTGCATGAGGAGTTCGGTCGAAGGAGGTTGGCCGGTAGAGGTGGGCCGTGGTAGCGCTACAGCGCGATGATTGTTTTGCAAAGTGGCGTCCTCGTTGTTCTACAAAGTCAAACAACAATTAGCAAACCTCGGACGACACAACTCTCGGCCAGAGTCCTCCGTGCCGCCTAGGCTATTTCGAGCGTCTGCCGGTTACGGTAACCCGATACCATTACTATGTCAAGAGATAACTATTACAGAGATAACTATTACACACGAATGTGCTACAACTATTGTGGGATGTCATTATAAATCAGATAGATCGCCGGGTTGATGGGCAAAACCTAAGGATGAAGGAGCCACCCATGCAGTCTGATGAGTCGGTTCTAGTAACTTGCCCGAGATAGATTCAGCGGTGACCTTCCGCTTTGTATCGCGACGAGCGGACTAAGGGCGGCGATCAGATTTCGGACGCACGCGACCCTCACCCTAAAGTTCTGGATTCGTCTCCGCGTTCAGCTTGGGCCGCCCATCTTCGTTCACGTTTGGCCCCCTTCGCGGATTCAGGGCACACGTCACCCATAGTTGTTGACTCGTCTCCGCGGTGCAGGACGGAAGCGCTTCCTCAGAAGCCAAGGAATACCTCACTTGTATCGTGAGGGATTTTGATCTCGATACCTCGCTCATGGCTGGCAGCGATTGTTTGCTGGATATTCAGTTGACTCATTGGAACGTAGCCGACGTTCGAGGCTATAAAAGGCGATCGCTCAAGGCATACCGGTGGTATTCACCTCGCGCGTCCCAAATGGGCGCGGGCTTCCCAATTACGGCTGGGAAGGCGGGGGAAAGACCCTAGTCGAAGCCGGTGGAGTTATGGGTGACGATTTGTCGCCACAGAAGCTAGGAGTCTGTCGGGAATAGATTTTGTCGCACGTGAAATCAATAAGTTACGGACAGACGTATGTCTGTAAGTTATTGATTCTTCATTGAAGAATTGTTATTCCCGATACACTCCTAGGGTCCTCCTGATGTTGCTTATCCAGAACGGTGTTACAGGGCAAAAGAATCTGCAAGCCGCGTTCGATCACTAAAGCAGCAAGTCTCACAGCCGTCTGCCACGTCTGTTTACAACAGTAACTTCCAAGTTGCTCGTCATACGCCAGCTTAGGATGACATTTGCTTGCAGACTTCTTCGCAGTTTGCCCAGATTTGCGTCGCCAGGGAGAGATCACGACCGGCACCATCGTCGATGCGACCATTATTCATGCCCCCAGTTCGACCAAGAACCGGGGGCAGTAGCGCGACCCTGCGATGCACCAAACGAGGAAAGGCAAGCAATCCAAGATCTCACGATGCTGTTGGAGCGGCCGGACGAGCTCATCACACGCGAAGAGATTCAGCAAAAGCTGTGGCCCAGCGTGGTTACTTCAGTCATCTCACCCCAAAATCAATCAGGAGTTTGATATTCGCCGCTTGATTCTGGAATAGCGCGCCCCTTCCTCGGCTTATGGTGATCCTAACTGTTTCCGAGCGAGCGGAGCAGCGTTTCATGTTTCTCCTTCGTCAACGGAGCCGCTTTCAGCGCGACGGTAGCGGATCCCCTTCACGATCTAAACTCGCCGAAGCTGGCTCTTGTTGGGAGTTTGCAATGTCACTTCGTCTTGGGAGGCTACCGGTCCGGTGTGTGCTGGGGTTGCTAATCACCTCGGGTGCGACGGCCCAGCTCAACTCAAACATCAATAACGTCACCCTGAACGCCGTTCTACGAGAGTCGGTGACTGTCACAGTCAACAGCGGGTCTTCCATTAACTTCACTCTCGCTCCGAACACAGCTTTCAATGCTGGGAGCGCCACGACTTCGATCACGACGGCTTGGGTCCTAAAGCCAGGCCGTACGACGGTGGCTATATGGGCCTACTTCGGCAGTGCAACGCAAGCGCTACTGCAACAAACAGCGGGAAATACGACCGATATTCCCTCAGCCGCAGTTCTGATCCAATACAACGGCTCCGGGCCGTTCAATGCTCTAACTAACGTTAGTCCGTTCAATGCGGCCACTTCCGGCCTGCAACTCGGCCCAGCAATCGCGATCAAGGGCTACAACAAGAATTCCAGCAGAACCGACACCCTGGAGTCATCATGAATCACTCTTCTTCAATTGAAGCTCACGTCGCACCCGTCCCGCTAACAGTGCCCGACTCGCTTGACGAACTTGGCATCAGGCGAGCACACGTCCAGGACCTGGCTCTGAAGATGATCTATGTACGTGGCTTGTCCTCCACGCTCGAGATGGCAGCGGCGATGCGGCTCGGCAACAAGCTGGCGAGTGAAACCTTCCGTCAGTTACGTTCCGAGTTACTCATTGAAGTAACTGGAATGACCGGAAACAATCCTCAATTTGTCCTTACTTCCAGGGGCAGGTCGCTCGCTTTGGAGTTGATGGCATCAAACCAATATGTGGGATCGGTGCCCGTTCCCCTGGAGAGTTATGTGCAACAGGTCCGTCGGCAGAGCGTGCGCAACATGCAGGTGCATCCTCGGGACATCCGGCGCACGTTTGACGATCTGGTGCTGGAAGAAGCCACGCTGAACAAACTCGGAACAGCCCTGAACTCGGGATCCTCCATCTTCCTGTACGGACCGGCCGGAGCTGGTAAAACGATCATCGCAACGACATTGCCGCGGGCCGTTGCAGACGACCGTGTGTGGATACCCTACGCAGTCCAGATCGAGGGCGAGATTGTGGCTGTGTTCGACGCTCACGTTCATAAGAGAGTTGAGGACGTCACCGTTGAGGACAGCGATCCGCGCTGGGTACTGTGCCATCGCCCGACCGTACTGGTGGGTGGCGAACTGAACATTGAGATGCTCGATCTGCAGATGAATCCGATTTCGAAGTTCTATACCGCTCCTGTGCAGATGAAAGCCAACAACGGGGTGCTCATCATCGACGATTTCGGACGGCAGCGCATGACTCCCCAGGAACTGCTGAACCGGTGGGTTGTGCCACTGGATCGTCGAATCGACTTCGTGACCCTGGCCGGCGGCAGGCACGTCGAGATTCCGTTCGAGCTCCTGGTCGTGTTCGCCACGAACCTGGATCCATCCACGCTGGCCGACCCGGCATTCCTGCGTAGGATCCAGACCAAGATTAGGATCGACAGCCCTTCGGTGGAGCAATTCAAACGCATCTTTAGACGAGTGTGCAGTACGACGGGAATTACGTACGAAGAGAGCGTGGTCGACGAGTTAATCCACGAAACCCAGGACAAGCGGCAGGAACAGCTCAGGGCTTGCCATCCCCGGGATATTGTCAACCAGGTCTGCTGGGCCGCACGTTACGAGAACAGGACCCCCAAGTTAGACCGGCAGTCGATGCTGACCGCCGTGGCGTCGTACTTCGTTCCTTAGAAGCAGGGTGACCTGGAGATTCGCTGAGCACACTACTGTGTATCACATAATATACTGACATTTCTGAGATTTTGTACTACTGTTTGGGCATGGGATTTCCAGCGGGAGTACGCAGAGACTTCGAGGCCCTGGAGCGGCGGCGGATGCAGGCGGCGCGGCTGCTTGAGAAGGGCTACAGCCAGTCGGAAGTGGCCCGCCGCGTAGGCGCACACCGGCAGTCGGTGAGCGAGTGGGCGGCGGAACTCAAAGAGAAAGGGCGCGCCGGACTGAAAAAGGCGGGGCGGGCCGGGCGCAAGCCGTGTTTGAGCCAGGGCGACCGCCAACGCATCGTGGCCGGGCTGAAGCGGGGGCCGGAGGTGCTGGGCTACGGCACCAGCCTGTGGACCTCGGCGCGGGTGGCGCACCTGATCCAGCAGGAATGCGGTGTCGACTATCATCCCGGCCATGCCTGGCGCATCCTGCGACAGTTGGGCTGGAGCTGCCGGCGGCCGAGCGCACGCGCCCTGGAGCGGGATGAGGACAAGATTCGGCGGTGGAAGCGGCAGCGCTGGCCAGAGATTAAAAAAAAGCCCAAAACGAGCGGCGCACCATCGTCTTGCTCGACGAAAGTGGATTGAGCGAGCGCCCGCACCCCTGCCGCACCTGGGCGCCGCGCGGGCAGACGCCGGTGTTGCAATGTCTCTTCAACTGGAAGACGCTGTCGGCGGTGGCGGGGGTGACGTGGTGGAATTTCTACTTCCGGCTGTTTCCCGGCGCCATCCGCAGCCAGCAGATCATCCGGTTTCTCGCGCATCTGCTGCGCCACATTCCCGGCAAGCTGCTGATCGTCTGGGACGGGCTGCCGGCGCATCGCAGCCGCGCGGTGTGGGAGTTCGTGAGCCAGCAGCGCGGGCGCTTGTGGCTGGAGTTCCTGCCCGCCTATGCGCCGGAGCTGAACCCGGTGGAGTATCTGTGGTCACACTGGAAGCAACACGAGTTGCCCAACTTTTGCCCGCAGGATTTCGGGCAACTGAGTATCCCTGCCCGGCGCGCTTTGCACCGCATGCGCCGCCGGCCGACCCTGGTCTGCGCTTTCCGGGAGCAGGCGGACCTCTTTCCGTTGTAACTATATTATGCGAAGCTCAATAGGTCGCCGACTCGACTTCAATCGCCCTAGCGTCGGCATCGAGCTTGGTGATCTTGAAGCTGCGAATCTGCCTTTAAACCAGATCGGCTCCCAACGAGGGCTTCAATTGTCTTTGCCGTTTCTTACTCTGCTTCTGGTTCAATCCGTAGGCAAGGATCCAACACTCTTCGCAAGTATACTTGTCTTTGAACTCTTCTCGAAGGCCACGCCGCAGTATTTCAATGACGGTCCTGCGGATAACAACTGCTCTTTAGCGCTTCGCCCCGCCGCATAATCGATCTTCCCCTCCACATTTGGTGCGGCCGGCGCTCGGCACTCGGTCCGCTCGGGGAGTTCCTTTGCCACGCCGACGTCGCCGTTTACGGCACGCCTACACATGGCGGCGGCAATGGCGTCAGCCCAATTGCTTCCTTCGGGTACTCCCACACTGGAAGCGATCTCTGACGGAAGGTGTTCGAGAACAAACGGCCGAGGGCGACCGTGGGGCTTTCCTCGACAGCCAGTGCTCCAGCTCTCAACCGGCCCGGATCCCTCAGTCTAGCTGTATCGTTGAGCCAAACGCAATTTCCGGTTGGCGGCCATTCGGAAATTATCCGTGCTTGGGAATTGGGAGTATACTGGCGCCAAAGTACGGTTCGCCTTATTGCTTGCTGGACACTCAGCGCCTGCGGAGAACTGTAAGTTCTCACTTCCGTTGCGCCTCTTCTCTGGACACCAAATTGTGCGGAGGTAGGATATGCCTTGGCGACCGATAGCGATGGTTCTGATTGGTGCGACGCTTGCGGTTCCTTGCGAGGGACAACGAGCTGGCGGGGGGATGCATGGCGGCGGTATGCCAGGAAGCGGGCACGGACCTGGCTTTGGTATCGCCGGGGGTTTTCCAAATGCTCCATTTCGCGGAAACTTCGGCTTCAGGCATTTCCGCAATTTTGGTGGATATGGAGCCGATTGGATACCGTGGGCTGATCCCTGGAATTGTTGGTATTGGTCGCTGGATGCTCATGGGAACTGGTGTGGCGATTCACCGCAAACCAGCGAATCGTATGCCAGCTCGGCCCAGAATTCCTTCGCGACGCCAGTAATTATCGAAAAAAGCGCCCCTGCGGCGCCCGTTCTGCCTCCTGAGCCGCCGAAAATGATCGAGGTGCCGACAGGAAAAGAAACTCCATCACAGCCAGGGCCGCCAACACTCTTTGTGCTGGCGAACGGAGACCGGCTGGAGGCGCGTCGATATATGCTTACGGCGGATTTCGTTGACATTGAGGTAGGCGGACAACGCCGCAAACTTCCAATGAGTCAACTGAATATCCAGCAAACAATCGCTGCCAACCATGAGCGAGGTATCGAGATCAAAATCCCTCACGATACAAGTGAGGTATTCCTCGGCTTCTGAGGCGGCCATCCTTAAATGGCGTACGTTCCGCGACCGTTTTTTCCGCAGGGATGCGGTAGAACGTCGAGTCCACCTCAACGGACTTGAATTGCTGGGCGTAGTGGCCGAGGTAGGCGGTCTTCTTCAGCCCTGGCGGATAGAAGGTCTTTTCCCAGCCCTCCGCCGTAAATGAGCAGCTTCCCAACAGTGATTGTCGATTAGTTCCACGACGGCACTGTAGCGACTCTCAGGCGGAGACCAAAGCCGCTACGAGCACGGGCTGCGGTTCTGCCTGAGCGACGGGTCCTCGGTATCGCGGGCGAATGGAAGAAGCGGTGTACCCCCGGCGGACCTAGGCATCCATGTATTGGCCGGGTGAAAGCGCAGGGTTCCTTCCAGAGAATCCAGAGTCTATGAGCGGTTCGACTATCCGATTCCGCCGTTGCTGGTCAACAACCGGGCAACAAACGCTATAAGCAATTGAAGAATAAGATGGTCGCAGCTGAGCAGCGGTTACTCTAACCGCGTTCGAGGCAAATTCGAGACCGTATCTTGCGCCCTGACCCAGCCACAAAGCAAAGCGCCGATAATGCGACTCGAAGGATGTTCTGCGTAGGATCCCTAGGGGACAAAGGCGACAATTCCTGCGAAACTTGCCCTTGCGTAATGCAGACGAGTCGCCTGTGTTCTTCGCACATAGAGTACTCCGAACATTTTGCCGTGCGAGTCCTAACATCGTCGGCACGAGCACGATAGTGGTATTACTGCGCCCAACTTCTATGATAAACACTCCGACAATAAAGTGCCACTAAATATAAAGTTTTCAATATGTTATGGTCGTTTTCAAATGGTGATAAAATCGCCTGAGATTATGACTAAAGCCACTTCAAGGAGAAAGTCGAAACGTGAGATCTCTGAAACTATTGTCTGTCGTGCTGTTGTTGCTTCTCGTCGCATCTTCGTTGCCAGCGGTAGCCGGAATCGTCAACCTGCAGTTCAACACCACTGGCCCTTACTCCTACGGATACCCAACCTATCCGTACTACTTCACGGTGAACGGCACCACGCCAGAGTCGCTGATGTGCATTGGCTACAACGAGCACATCACCTACGGCGAGTCGTGGCAAGCAAACGAGATGACGGTTGCCGCCTACGGTGCACTGATTAACGACCCGCTGAAGGCTGAGGAGCTTGCTTACATGTACACGCTGGCTCTCGCTGACGGTGGAGCGAACTCCACAATTAATGCCGAGGCCTGGTTCATCAACGAAGGGGTTCCATCCCCTGAGCCCGATGCTGCCCTCATGGCTGGCTTCACTCCCGGCGCGTATTCGAACGTTAGCGTATACGTACCGACCTCCAACCAGATTGGCTGGACGGAGGGCGTGCCGCAGACCTTCTTGGGCTCAACACCGGAACCCAGCACGCTGCTGATACTTAGTTCCGGCGTCCTTGGGCTGGCGGGCGTTCTGCGTCGGAAGATCAATCTGTAGTTGTTTTGATGTTGAGCGTAAAACGCCGGGGAGATGTTCCCCGGCGTTTTTCTGTTAGCTTGGCGGACCTGATCAGTGATCGACGCCTGAGCCCGTTGCCCAAGCTGTTGCCCATTAAGTGCCCATTGAGCGCAAATCATCCCATTCGGCACTTATCTGTCAACGCCTCTGTCAACGCGAAATCGGCTCCCTTGGAAGCGCTCCTCGTCACTGTTAAATCACTGTTCTGAGTGACAGGTCAAAATGGCGAGTCCTTGTCGCGTGCGTTACAGTCGTTGAAGCCCGATGTGGCAGTGATGAGTGCCACTTTGCAGGACGGTTCCTTCAGCGGCACATCCAACTCTCGGAACGAACCGAATCGGATCCCTTCGTGTCCCTGGATCCTTCTGTTCGATCAGACCGAAGCACAACTCGTAGTTTCCGCGTTTCGGGCGGGCACGAACGGAGTGTTCGCACGCTCTCGATCCGACGTCAATCTCTTGGCGAAATGCATTCGTAAGGTGGTTGAGGGTGAAATCTGGGTGGATAACAAGCAAATGCTATATCTGCTCGAGGCTGTCAGCTCGAACGAGGGCCCGTCAACCCCGTCCTCTTCTGCGCCTGTCCGACTCACTCCGCGGAAGGAGTCGGTGGTTCGCTTGGTCGTGCAGGGACTGGTCAACCGTGAGATCGCTGGCACCCTCCACTTGAGCGAACACACGATCAAGAACTACCTGTTCCGCATCTTCGACAAACTTGGTGTCTCAAACCGTGTCGAGCTGGCGTTATACGCCGTCGCGAAGCTCAATCTGGCCGACAGTACTGCTGCATAACCTGCTTTGGCGCCTCCGCACGGCGTGTGAATCATCAACAGCACTACGACTCAACCCCTTGCGCCATATCGACTAAGCCACCCGCTAGCTTCCCAAGATCGCCTGACCAGCCCCAAAGCCAGAGTCGGGTCATTGCGGGAGTCGGGGCACTAACAGTACGATTTCACTTTGCTAGTGTTGCCGCCTGCGACGGGGAGCGCTACGTGTTTCTTTGCCGCCCAACTTGGCAGCGCTGGAGAAGCTGGAAAGGAACCGGCCGTGGCACTGCCGGAACGTGAGGGAAGCACATGAACGTTCAACAATCTGACGCGCTGGTCTTCTTCGGCGCCACCGGTGACTTGGCATACAAGCAGATCTTTCCGGCCTTACAGGCGATGGTCAAACGAGGAAACCTTAACGTGCCGGTGATCGGCGTAGCGAAAGCCGGCTGGAATCTGGATCAATTGACTGCCCGTGCCAAAGATAGCATCGAATCTCATGGAGGAATCGATCCTGCAGCATGGCAGAAACTGAGCGGCCTGCTGCGGTACGTGGACGGTGATTATTCCTCCTTGGGGACCTTTCAGGCCGTACGCAAGGAGTTGGGTTCAGCCCAACATCCATCCCATTACCTGGCGATACCTCCGATGCTCTTCGAGGAGGTAGTCGAACAACTCGTGAAGTCGGGCTGCGCTAAGGGAGCTCGCGTCGTGATTGAAAAGCCATTCGGCCACGACCTTGCTTCCGCCCAGGAGCTCAATCGAATCTTGCTCTCTGCTTTCCCCGAATCAGCAATTTTTCGCATCGACCATTATCTTGGCAAGAGTCCCGTCCAGAACACGGTGATTTTTCGTTTCTCTAACGCTTTTGTGGAACCGTTCTGGAACCGCAATTATGTCGACAGCGTGCAGATCACTATGGCGGAAAGCTTCGGTGTACAGGATCGCGGCGCGTTCTATGACCAGACCGGTGCAATTCGCGATGTCATCCAGAATCACTTGTTTCAAGTGCTCTGCAACTTGGCGATGGAGCCTCCCGCGCGTTCCGACAGCGAGTCGATTCGGGACGAAAAGGTAAAAGTACTGAGGGCCATTCCGGCACTGGATGCCAGCAACCTCGTGCGCGGCCAGTTCGTCGGATATCTTGACGAGAAGGGTGTCGCGGCAAATTCGAAGGTTGAGACTTTTGCCGCCCTGCGGCTGGAGATCGATTCATGGCGTTGGAAGGGCGTGCCTTTCTTCATTCGAGCTGGTAAGAACCTGCCAGTCACTTGTACGGAAGTTATGGGGCGCCTGCGCAAGCCGCCCGCCGTCATGCGCGAAGTTGCCCCGGCGGAGAACTACCTCCGATTTCGCATCAGTCCCGAGATGACCATCGCGGTCGGTGCGAACGTGATGGCTTCTGGCTCAGATACGTTAGAAGAAGCCGTTGAGATGGTGGCGTGCCGACACCCTCGTCCAGATGACATGGAACCCTATGAAAAGATACTGGGCGACGCCATGGCGGGTGACGCGAGTCTTTTTGCCCGCCAGGATTATGTCGAAGAGGCATGGCGCATCGTCGATCCGGTGCTGAAGGCTGCAACGCCGGTGTATCCCTATAATCCGCGGACTTGGGGACCTAGGGAAGTTGGACCGAGCGTGACACCCCCAGGAGGATGGGATGAGCCTGTGCAATCAGATCAGGAAGACTTTCGAGTGATGCCGGGCGTCACCGAGTAGTTCAGGCGCGATTACGCGCTGCTGTCCATCGCCGTGAAAAGGTTGTTCAGCGATTCAGCCAGAGTGGGGTGGGCGAATATGCCGTCGCGTAAAGCAGTGTAGGGCAGTTTTCCCATCATGGCGATCTCGAACGCGGCCATGACCTCACCACCTTCAATGCCGAGGACTGCTGCTCCCAGGATCTGGCCGGCTTCGCCATCTACGACTGCCTTCATGAAGCCCCGAGTTTCATCCACCTCGAGAGCGCGGGCAACGGACGTCATCGGCAGCTTAGCAATGCGAATATTTCGGTTTTGCAAGCGCGCTTCGGTCTCAGTCAGGCCAACCCTTCCCAACTGCGGGTCGATAAAGACCGTGTATGGAACCAGGCGCCCATCCGTCGAGGCGTTCTTCTTCTCGATCAAGTTAGCCCGAATGATTCGGAAATCGTCGTACGAGATATGGGTAAAAGCCGGTCCGCCTTTGATGTCTCCGAGCGCGTAAACACCACTGGCGGAGGTTTCCAGGCGATTATTCACCTTGATGAAGCCGCGCTCGTCGCTTTGAATTCCTGCCTCGGCCAGGTTCAGCTTGTCCGAGTTCGGCACTCGCCCCGTTGCCACGAGCAGATGCGAACCCTCGAGCGCGATCGCGCTTCCTCCCTGTTCAACTTCCAGCCGAATGTTGCCGTCTGACTGGGCTACGCCAGTCGCACGGGCTTTCAGCAAAACTTCAACCCCATCCTGCTGAAGGATTGCGAGCGCTTCTTCAGCGATGTCGGAATCCTCCTGCGTGAGGAGTTGCCCGCCAGATTGAACAATTGTCACGCGGCTGCCAAATCGCCGGAATAGTTGTCCGAACTCCAGCCCAATGTAGCCGCCACCCAATATCAACAGATGGTCGGGAACCGCATCGAGCTCCATGATGGAAATGTTGTCGAGAAACGGAATAGTCTCCAGGCCGTCCAAAGTGGGGCGGGCGGCACGGGTTCCGGCATTGATGAATATTTGCTTGGCTGAAAGCTCCAGAGTGGTACCGTCATTTGTTCGCACTTGAATCGTCAACGGCGCAGAAAAGCTGCCGTCGCCGAAGATTAAATCCAGGTTGGCCGCCTTTTCGATACGCGACTGGTTCCCGTTACGAAAGCTGTCGACAATAGCGCGCTTACGCTGTCGGACCTTCTGGAGATCGATACTGATCGGACCGGTTCGTACACCGTAATCAGTGGCGCGCCTCGCTAGGTACGCCACTCGACCGCTGGCTACCATTGTCTTGGTTGGAGTGCATCCTTCGTTGATGCACGTTCCGCCAACGTGCTTCCTCTCAATGAGAGCCGTGCGCATCCCAGCTGCAGCCAGGGCTGTCGACAGGGGAGTGCCTGCCTGTCCCGAACCGATAATAATCGCGTCATATCTCTGGAGGATGCTCATGGCTTGATCGGAGGTTCACTGACTTGCATGGTTTCAATAACGTGAAACCAGCAGCAGTCCGAGTCCAACTGCAATCACGTCTTCCGGAATTGCTACGGCGATATCGGGCACGTGCACCGCTCGGACCAACCCCACTCGCGCGTGATATCCCCCAAACGTTCCAGCGATTGCCCCGATTGCGCCGACTATCGCCCCAACCCATCCCGATGCACCCGCGGCAACTGCGAGGCAAGCGCCCGTCAACAGGCCCATCACGGCCCTCGCGACGAGTTGTGCAGGCACCGTACGCGCGGGAGTGGTGGGAAGTTGATCGGTAACGAATTCGGCCAGGGCTCCGACAGTGAATATGCCCACCGCCCACACCGACCCCATAAACGCCAACGGAGAGCCCGACAGATTGATCCAACCGAGATGCGCCGCCCACCCAACTACTGCTGGCGCCGTCATGGCGCGAAGCCCGGCGTCGAAACCAATTCCAAGCGATAGCAGCAGGCCGAATCCAGAGCTCATATCCCATTCTCCAGAGTGGTTGAAAAATTATTCCCCGCGAACCTCGAATGAATGGATGAGCCCGCAGCGTAACGGATTCAGTTTCAGGCTCAGTTTGTGGGAATATGGCGATGCTATCCGGGGAGCGCCGGAACCTGAGATGATAGCGTCTTTCAATGACGGTGTCCTCTACCATGGGTTTGGTGGTTGGACTTTGAGGCACCGCCACGATAAAGAATCGACAATTTCTAAGAGCAACCGCGTGAATGATTGGCGACAAAGCGCTCGGCAGGGTAGATATGCAGAATGCGACATTCCTAGCACCTCGGTCGGGCGGAAAAACGCTCGCCGGCTAGCAGATGAGTTTGTGCCGGTCGACGATTGCTAAAATGAACCTTCAAACTCTAACCGCGACTCGTACTTCTAAGGAGTAATTTCATGACGGCAAAACGCATTGGTATCCTCACAGGAGGCGGCGACGTTCCGGGGCTGAACTCGGTGATTAAGTCGGTGGTGTACCGCGGGGCAGAAATGGGATGCGAGGTCATTGGCATCCGGCGCGGGTGGGAAGGACTGACGCACGTTGATCTGAAGGATCCGGTCAGCCGTGCGCGGTATATCCAGCCGCTCAACCGCGAAAACACCCGCACCATCGACCGCACTGGCGGAACGTATCTGCACAGCTCACGAACCAATCCCACCAAGATGGCCAAGCTGCCACCCGTGCTTGCGGGGCAGCAGTTTGCCAGCAGGGAATCGACCAAGAAGGGTGTGACCAGCACGGTATTCGACGTCACCCCGGCGTTGCTGAAGAACATTGAGACGATCGGCCTGGATTACCTGATCGCGATCGGCGGCGACGACACGCTGAGCTACGCTGCCGAACTCAACCGCCAGGGGATGAAAGTGCTGGCTGTGCCGAAGACTATGGACAACGATGTCCGCAACACCGAGTACTGCATAGGATTTTCCACGGCCATCACGCGCGCGATGGACGCCATCGAGCGGCAGCGCACGACGGTGGGGTCGCACGAGCGCATCGGCATCTTTCGGGTATTTGGACGCGATGCCGGATACACCGCCTTGTACACTGCGTACGTGACAGCCGTGCGCTGCTGCATTCCCGAGTACAAAGTGAATTTGCAGCACCTGATCGAAGTGCTGATGAACGACAAGAAGAACAATCCAAGCAATTACTCGCTGGTGATTCTCTCCGAGGGCGCCGAGTGGGAAGGCTACAAAGTGAAGGAATATGGCGAGCCGGACGCCTTTGGACATCGCAAGAAGATGAGCGTGGCTGAGGACCTGAGCGGCGAGATCAAGGCGGCGACCGGGGACGAAACCGTGGTCAGCGACTTGACCTATGATTTGCGCTCGGGCAGTCCGGATTTCGTCGATCGCATGGTGGCCATCACCTACGCCAACATGGCCATGGATGCGTTGCAAGAGGGCAAGACCGGACTGATGACGGCGATGAACGGCGGCTGCTATGCGATGGTGCCGATTCCCGACCCGAAGCTGGGCCCGCGCAAAGTGGACATCGCCACAATGTACAACACGGAGCGCTACCGTCCGATGTACGACCACAAGCTGGGACTGCCGATCTTCCTGACACGGGCGTAGCTGCCAATAGATGGGGCCGGACTCGGCGGAGGTTGAGATCTTCCGAACAATCAACGGGAAGGGAGGATCATGCAGATGCACAATTCGCGGCCGGAATTCTGTGAGCAAGTACAACAGAAACGCCTTCCGGTTGCGACGGAAGGCGTTTGGATTCAGGAAACCGAAAGCACAATTTTCGCAAAGACTTCCAGATCGCGGTGGGGAAGCTCGGCGACGAGCGTTTCCGGATTCGTTCAGTCGGCGTCCACCACTTGGCAGTAGGCGCGGCATGATCTTGCCAAGATGGATCACACAGAAGTCCTCCTTTCTCTGCGAGCCACCTTAGACCAGCCCCCACCAAACCTGCTCTCCTATAACACGCGTATGCGTCCGCCGTACTGCGGCTTCGTTCAAGTCGGCTTCTGGTCCATCGCGCCATTCGGGACATCCTGCTGTAGCGCATGTCCCCGAAGCCGGTCTGGACAACTCTATGCTGGCAGCTACAGATCCACAATCGTTGGTAGGCTTTTCTTGGGTGCGATCCGAAGCTCCCAGATTCTCCTTGAGGTGCTTGATGTGTACTTTCACAGTTTCTTCCGGAATGAAGATCTTTTCGGCGATGTCACGATTCCGGTTTCCGTTGGCGACGTGTTTTTGACGCCCCACACTGACCTTATACAATTGGCAATATTCATTGCCGGGCGAGGCTTAGATGGGTCGCCTAAGACGTTTCAGAACAAAAAGAATGATCGACGTTCAGCTGCGGCCGAGGATTTCCTTCGGCTGGTAGTGGACACGATCCCCGCTTTGGTTGTGAGCGCCCGGCCCGACGGCTCCGTGGATTTCATCAACAAAGGATGGCGGGACTACGCGGGCCTTCCCCTGGAGAACCTCACGGGCTGGGGCTGGAACTCGGCTAGCCTTGTGCCCGGAGCCGATCCCTACTGCCGCCACTGCAACATCACAGGAGTTACCCAGCTGGGCACGATTCAGTGGCTCAATCCCAATGCGTTTGTCTCCGCAGTTGACCCGGCCACGGGGACATGCAACGGTGGCAACTTTGCTCCGATCTGCCAGTTCTGAAATATCGGCCGGAACGCATTGCGGGAGCCCAACTTCTTCTGGAGCGACTTCTACATCACCAAATGGTTCCCGCTCAGCGAGTGGGTGAAGTAAGACTCGACGCTCAGTTCTTCAACGTCTTCAACCATCCAAACTTCGGCCTGCCGAGCATCGTTCTGGCCGGAATTCCGGGGAAGCCTTCCGTTCAAACGGGCTTCGGCGCGCTAACGCACACCACTTCTCCACCCACCGGGTTGCGGGGAGTCGGATTGGCAGGCGACAATAGTCCGCGGATGATTGCGTTTCAAGCGCGAATTGAGTTTTGAGCCGGATTGTCCAGTAGTCGGCTTGGAGGACATGCCGTGGTACGGAGCGCCTCTGGCGCTCCGATCTCCTCGAACCTCGTTTCCGGCTAGCTCCCCGTCGGCCGACAAACCGGCCGGAACGCAATCCCGCTGCTCCCGAGTCCGTTTCTGGACCTTCAGGTCACCCGTTCAGGGCCGAGCTTCATAAACTATGTTGAAAGGCGTTTCCGTGGCCCGCCGAAAACGGCTGAATCCCGCCGAGGTTACCACTTCTCGGATGCGTGCCTCTCCAGATTGAGCGCCCAGGCAAAGACCCACTTCCTGAGATCGTGAACAGGGCGTGCACAGCAGTGTCGAGAAGGAGTAGTAGACCCGGCCCACAGGGTTCAGATTGTCCTTCAACTCGTTATTCGCGAACGGTTCCACGATCATCCACGTACCATCATCTCGCAGAGAGCGACGAACGTGTGCGGCGGCGCCGACGGGATCGCCCATGTCGTGCAAACAGTCGAAAACCGCGACGAAGTCATAATCCCGTCCTGGAAACTCCTTGGCTTTGGCAACCTCGAACGTGACCCGGTCGGCAACCCCTGCGCGCTTCGCAGAATCACGCGCTGCTTCGATCGATTTGTCGTGGTAATCGAATCCCAAGAAGGTGGATTTCGGGAACGCTCTTGCCATCAACACCGTGGAAGCACCTTTCCCGCAGCCCACGTCGGCCACTCGCGCACCGGTCTCGAGCTTCTCCTTCACGTCGTGAAGCGCAGGGATCCAAGAACTCACCAGATTGGCCGCGTAACCAGGCCGAAAAAACTTCTCGCATCCGTGAAACACGCCGTCGTCATGTTCATGCCAGCCCATCCCGGCTCCCGTACGAAACGAATCGGCGATTCGTGGAACCGCTGCGAGCGAACCCAGAGCTAGCTGGAACGCCCCAGGCAGATAAGCCGGGCTGTCTTCGTTGGCCAGGGTAAAAGCCTGTTCCTCGGTGAGACTGAACTTGTTTGTTTTTTCGTCGTACGTGACATAGCCACCCGCCGCCTGTGAGGCCAACCATTCCCGCACGTAGCGTTCATCGGTTTCGGTTTTGGCCGCAAGTTCGGACGAAGTCATTGGCTGCGCCGCGAGCGCCTTGTACAGTCCGAGCCTCTCCCCAATCACGACCATCCCGGTATGTACCGCTGCACCAAGATCCCCGACGAACCGAGCGATAAAAGCATTGAGCTTGTCCATGTCGATTGCCATCTCTGGGACTCCTTCCGTAAGCCGCCAGAATTCTAGCTCAGTTTGTCCCCAAATGCTTGGTCGGTTCGAGGATGGCAGGAAGCCTCAACTTCCCGAAAAATCTGGCGCTCGCCAGACGTAGCGACGAAGCGATTTCCTGATCGCCGGTATGCTCGCATAGAGTTTTGGACTCACTCATTTGACCAGGGCCAACGAGTGCTGATAGCGTCACGTCCCACAGGGAGCGTACAGCTACATGGACCGCCAGAACTTTATTAAAACTTCTCTGGTAACCGTTCCTGCTCTCGAGCTGGTCATAGGACCAGAACGGTTTACGCCTGCGATGCAAGCGGTATGGATCGTTCCACCTTGCGTGCCGACCTCTGCCTGGCAGCACCTGCCAGACGACGGATTGCGAGCACGCCGAACATCAGCGATGCACCCGCCTCCTGCAGCGCTCCTGATAGTCTCGGTAGTAGCGAATACCGTATTGCAGGCCCAGTATCGTCTAATAGGTCATGATGCCGTTGTGAGAACGTATGACGAGCAGGACCGTAAATGTTGTTCCACGCCGGCGGAATCACGTGCGGCGGGCGTGTGTACGTGCGGGAGTCGGTGGAAAACACCCTTGATTGGATGCGCAGTTGCTCAAACGACCAGGTACAGGTCCTGAGGATTCAGCCAATCCGTCGACACTGTTAAACCGACTTCTCCTACGGCTGATCGTGGTCAAGCGAAGCCGCAACGGCCGGCACATCAAGAGACCAAGAGCCGCAAGCCGAGGGTGTTCAGCATCTCGGCTCGACTCGCGGAACGATTGAAACCGTTTGTGGATGGCCGCCACCTCGCGGCGCCGCTCTTCCTGACAGCAGAAGGGAAGCGGCTACACCCCGACAATTTCGTGAAGCGGAAACTCAAACCGCTGCTAAAGAAGTGGGGCTGAAGGGCGGTCTTCATGCGTTCCGTCACGGCAACGCGACGGCGCAAGACCGACTACACACTCCCATGAAGGTACGGCAAGAGCGGCTAGGGCACGCCGCATCGCGCACGACCATGGGATACGCACACTTGGTTGGGGACGACGATCGGAGACTGGTGGAGCAACTGGACGACATGTTCTGTCCAGTCGAAGATCCGAATATTTTGTGCGCAACTCCAACAAAGAAGCCCTTACGCTGGAGACGCAAGGGCTTTCGGTTCAATAACTTGTTGGGTTGCGGGGGCGCGATCTGTACTGTTCCTCTCACTGCTCTGGTGATCCCGTTTTCCATCAACTTAGCAGCATAGCCAGCGCGGCGGCACGCTCAGAGAGAGAGGAAACCATGAGGGACACGCAAGAAGTCGAAATTGATCCTACCGTGGAAGCTGATTTCATCAGGCGCATCACTGAAGCAATCGCCGCAATTGCCGCAGACGACAAAGCAGGGCGTCTGCACAAGGCGGGCGAGAGTTTCCTCTGTACTACGCCGCAGGGCTGGCAATTCCGTGTCCGGCTGGGCAGGTACGTGATGGTCAGTGGCGAGGGCAAGTTTTGTCCTTGGTGGATTACAAATTCAAGGATGCGAAGGGCTCACTTAGTGCAAGTATTTGCATTTACTGACATCCGTTCACGGTGAGGCCAGCTCATTGCTCCATGGAATCACTTTGGCATCCGAAATGCAGCTGTATCGGAGATGGTTGGCATTTCGCGAACCGCGACCGGAAGCGGAGGCCGCAGCCCGCAACTCGACCTGCTGCGCGGCGTTGCGGTGCTGATGGTCATGTTCTGCCACTACCCTTATTTTCATTTCTTCCGCATCGGCTGGGCCGGCGTTGACCTATTCTTCGTACTTTCGGGCTTCCTGATCTCTGGCCTGCTGTTCACCGACTGGAAGCGCAACGGCCACATTTCGCTCAAGTGGTTCTTCGTGCGCCGCGGCTTTAAGATTTACCCCGCGTTCTATTTCTTCCTGTTCACCACTGCACCCGTGCTACTGGTCACGGACCAGCCATTCCGCAGGCTCGGGGCCGAATTGTTCTTCGTTCAGGACTATTTTCCTAAAATTTGGGGGCACACTTGGTCGCTGGCTGTCGAGGAACAGTTCTATATTCTGCTTCCCCTGCTGTTGCTGTTGATTTCCCGGCTGCACAATCCCGAGCGTCCGTTCGCCGTGATACCCGCAATCTCATTCCTGCTATGCGTCGGATGCCTTGCGATGCGAGTGGCGAGGCATCCAGTGACGGGGCTGGATATGCTGTTCTTGCGCATTCCCCTTCACCTTCGAGCAGACAGTCTATTCGTGGGTGTAACGATGGGCTATCTGTTCCACTTCCGCCGCGCTATATTTGACGCAATGTCGAAGTGGTGGCTGCTCCCAGTCGGACTTGTGGCCTTAATGCCGCTCTGCTTTTATGCAAACGCCCCACATTTCGCGCCCTACGTGCTGACTTGCAACAGTATCGGCTTTGCTTGCATCCTGTGGTGGATTATCCCCCGATCAAATGTCCGCGCCCCGTGGGTTGAGCGAGTCGGGGTCTATTCGTATTCGATCTATCTCTGGCACTTCATTTTCTCGGCCTATTCTCCACTGCATCAGGGAGTGAGCAAGACGACAGTGCTGGGGTTCGCGTTGTTTGTTGCGGCCTCCATCGCAGTCGGCATGTACATGGGAAACATCGTCGAGTTCCGCGTGCTGAAATTGCGCGACAAGTTCTTCCAGTATCCGCCGACGGCATCTAAGTCCGCCGCGCCTTTGTTGCCTGAATTCTCCGCGGTGATCCACCGAAACGGCTGCACTGGAAGCCGTAGTCTACTGAAACGCCATCACGCCGGTATTGACGGCCCGTGTAGCCAGAAGTAATGGGGGAGGGGTGGTTTAAAACTCTGGCGAAAAGATCGTCGTTGACTGATCGACCTTGAACGCGCCAGCGACGGCTCCATCATTACCGTACCCATCACGGGCTGGGCAACGTCAACTCTGGCAGAAATTTCCGTTCTTCTAGCAGTTCGGTATTCAGACTCGCTAGAGGCGCTCGAAACAGGCGTGAGCAAGCAAGTGCAGTTTGCGTTGACTCCTGAACAGTGCCTAGAGCTTGCGGATCGACTGAGAACACTGGCACAAGTCTTGCTGGCTCGGTCGAGTGATCCGGGAGGTGCGACACTGATGGCTGGTTGCATGGATGCAGTCTACAAACGACACGCCTACATGATGCATGAGGTACGAGGGGTGCGCCGTGCCGCCCGGCGTCAACTGTCCCTCTCGAAAACCTCGAAATGTCTGAGCGGGCGCGATTTAAACTTCTTTCATAAACTCTCCTCCGATGTTCATTTCTCTTACGTCAGTCCTCGCCACTCTGCGTTTGATCTTCCGCTCGCGCGCCGCCCTCGAACTCGAGAATTTGGCTCTGCGCCATCAAATCGGTGTGCTGCAACGTTCTGCGAGAAAACGTCCCAGGTTAACCCCAGTGGACCGCCTTTTGTGTCTTGCTGTCCCGCATGTGGACCGACTGGCGCTCGGCGCTGGCCCTGGTTCAACCCGAGACGGTCATT